>Ga0310696_10009260_pt1 | contig 11413 bp, 9 predicted proteins | sample AusTroGonzalo_MG_4_FD_203885 | JGI IMG/M metagenome (GOLD analysis project Ga0310696, IMG submission 203885) | Bovine rumen microbial communities from tropical cattle in Woodstock, Queensland, Australia - Gonzalo_02 (v2) (version 2) | ecosystem: Host-associated > Mammals > Digestive system >...
ATGTGAATGTTTCCGAGCTTCCACCAGAAGAAGAGGAATAGTTCTGATTATTCAAATTTACAAAACAGGGTGTTGTCGTTTGACAGCATCCTTTTTGTTTGTAATAATATAGGTCCATGGGGTCGTATTGGTTTCGACCAGGAATGGTTAGGCTCTAACTGCAGTCGAGTGATGACGTTATCATCAAAACAAAAATAACTGACAACAGTTATATGAGAGCTCCTAGAGCTCAACAACTCTGCTTAGCTTAATTTAGCTCCCGACATAGGGTCCGACGCAAGGCGCCGGGCAGAGCATCCCCCAAGGTTTTATCCTTTCACGCTTGGGTAGGGTGTCATACCAAAAGGATAGGTGTCTAGAGTCGATAAGTTACTAGCGCCGAAATTCCGTTTATCTCGCACGTCCTAGTGAGTCGATATACGAAAGCGTGCTAAATCTTAATATCGTCTAAACTGTAGACGTTATTGAAGAGCCTTCTTGGGACAGGAGTTCAATTCTCCTCGGCTCCACCAATGAGAATAGAATAGTCATCGAATGATGACTTTTTATTTTATATAGAGTATTCTTTTCTTATGAGTAAAATGTCTTCCTTGTTTAGAACTAGGAAAAAGAAAATATATAGTCTAGATGACAATTTGTTTTATCTTGCGATGAAAGAAAATTGCTTATCTCACTATAAACATAATAAGGATTATAAAGCTCTTCTTGATAGGATGAATTTTTCTCCAGATGATATCCACTCATACGATGATTTAGAAAAGATTCCTCCTATACCCACTTTATATTTCAAACACCATAATCTTTTATCATTAAAGAATAGTCGCTACTGGGTTAAAGCCACCTCCAGTGGTACATCTGGTAAAAATGTTTCTCTTATCGGATTAACACTCACTGATTTATTAAGAGGTTGGGGCATGGTGAGAAGAGTATTTTCTTATCATCATTTATGGTCTATTAGACCACATCGATATATCGTCTTTGGTTACGAACCACATAAAGGTAACGATAAAGCGATAGCGAAGACCGCGCATGGATTTACCTTCCTTTCACCATCTTTAAGTAAGGATTACGCGATTAGATGGACTAAAGATGGCTATAAAGTCGATTTAGATAATTTAGAAGCAAAACTCATTAAATATTCCAGAGGAAAAACACCAATTAGAACATTAGGTTTCCCTGCCTATACATATTTCCTTTTAGAACAGATGAAAGCTAAAGGAATAAAGTTAAAACTACCTAAAGGATCAATTATCTCCTTAGGTGGTGGATGGAAATCCTTCTATAAAGAAAAAGTCGATAAACAAGTCTTCTATGATTTAGTATATGAAGTCTTAGGTATTGATGACAAACATATCTTTGAATTCTTTGGAGCGGTTGAGCATCCTATTCTTTATACTGATTGCCGTAACCATCATTTCCATATACCAAATTATGCGAGAATCATTATTCGTGATGTCGAAACATTAAAACCTGTTAAACCAGGACAAGTGGGTTTAATTAATCTATTAACCCCTATAAGTGTGGGTACGCCTATTCTATCTATCATGACTGATGATTTGGGTATCTTACATGAAAAAAGCTGTCCATGTGGAGAAAAATCCATGTACTTAGAAATATTAGGTAGAAGTGGCATTGAAGATATCAAGACCTGCGCCGCAGGGGCAGAAGAACTCTTAAAAGGAGATAAATCATGATTTTATATAAAGGTGAAATATATCCTAATGAGAAACAAGCGGAATTAATTTCTTCTTTAGAAGAAGATATGTATTTAACTTTGCAAAATAAAGAAACACTTTCCTATCTAACCGTGATTAATGCTTGCGATAAACTCTATCAAAGAGTGATTAATCATGAGTTTGATGATATTGCTTTACCATTACTAAAAGCCCTTAACATGCCATATTCATCTTTAGAAAGATACGCGAAAGTCTTTTCTAGAGAAGGATTACTTAAAAAGATTGATATTGAACTAGGTGACTTAAAAAATGGTGTGCTTTCATTAGATGAAAATAATAACCGTTATTATGAACCATTAGGTATCTTATTCCATATTGCCGCGGGTAATGTTGATCTTTTACCAGCTTATAGTGTAGTGGAAGGTCTCCTTGTGGGTAATATCAACATCTTAAAGCTTCCTACTGGTGATAATGGCTTATCTATTCTTTTGCTCAAAGAACTAATTAAAGAAGCCCCAGTATTAAAAGACTATATTTATGTCTTTGATGTACCAAGTACAGAAGTAGAAACGATTAAACAATTATCCAATATGGCGGACGCCACAATTGTGTGGGGTGGAGATGAAGCTCAAAGAGCGGCTAGATCATTCGTGGATATCCATTCCTCAATCATTTCTTGGGGCCATAAAATTTCATTTAGTTATGTTGATAATAATGTCACTGATGAAGAAATTGAGGCACTATGTGCATCAATTTGCTTATCTAATCAATTGTTCTGCTCTTCATCACAAGGCATCTATATGAACACTGATGATATGGAAGAATTACATAACTTAGCAAAGAGAGTGTTACCAATATTCGCTAAGGTGAGCAAATCTATGAATACCTTACCTTTAACTATGAAGGCCAAGAATTCACTTATGTTATATAACGATGAACTAGAAGGTAACTTAAATAATATCTATAAGGACAGTGGTGTTTCTATCGTTGTTAAAGAAGATAACAAACTAGAATTATCATATCTATTCCAAAACATTTGGATTAAAGCGCTTAAGAAAGAAGATATAGTAAATGTCTTAAAACCAAATAAAAATCTCTTACAAACAGTTTCTATCAATAAAAACCTAAAAGATAAAGAAGATATCGTTTCCTTATTAGCCAAAGCAGGTGCGGTAAGAATAACCGCTTTAGGGGATAATTCTAGAATGCTAGCGGGCGAAAGCCATGATGGTGAATACGCTTTGCGCCGCTACATCAGAATAGTAGAAGCAATCAAATAAATGTAAACCAGATTTGGTTCTGGTTTTTTTATTGGAAATTTTTATCAACTAATTAATAGTGATGGCTTTTGTTGAATATTTGAGTATTTTTGTTAATTTTTTTTGCTATTTATTAAAAATAAATACTAAAATGTATATGAATTAAAACATAAAGGAGTGCTTATGGAAAATAGTGTTTTTAAACGACACTTGATCAGAAAGCTCATAATAGGTGGCACTTTTGTTTTGCTTACTATTGGATCTATTATTGCAATCAATCAAGTGAATAGCAAAGTCATTGCACCAAACGAAGGTTTCATTACAAATGCTTTATGTAAAGTTGAAACTGGTGGCATGAAAAACAACATGGGTGAACGTTTAGCGGTCGAAATCGAACAAGAAGGTATTGTTTTGGCAAAAAACGACGATAACGTATTGCCACTTGCTAAAACCAATAAGAAAGTAAATGTCTTTGGCTTTAATGCTGTTGACTGGTACATTTCAAACTCTGGTTCTGGTAGTGCTAGTGCTGGTACAGGACAAAAGACATGGGATTTACTTGCATCTTTAGATGCTAAGGGCGTTGAATATAATGCCGGATTAATTTCCTACTACAAATCTTGGGCGGGTGAATTAAATAAAAGTGCTTCCTATGGTACGGACTATGAGGAAACATATCGTCTAACAAACCCAAGTTTATCAAATAATCCAGATTACAAAACTGTTTACGATGCAGCTTTAGGGGAAACCGATACTGCATTTGTAGTTATCAGTCGTTATGGCGGTGAGCATCTTGACCCTCCACATCAACAAATTAATAACTACAAATCCAAAAAAGTTCAAAACCCAGATAGAGGATATCTAGAAATTACAGAAGAAGAGGAAGAACTTTTGACTGCAGTTGGTAGAGACTACGACAAAGTCGTTGTTATTATTAACTCCACAAATGTTATGCAGATGAATTTCATAACTGAAATTGATGGTCTTGATGCATGTTTGCTTGTTGGCCCAACAGGTACAGTTGCTGCTCAAGCAATTCCTCAAGTCATATGGGGTGAAATCAACCCATCTGGAAGAACCGCCGATACATGGCCAATGGATCACAGATTTAATCCTGCTTATTACACAAGCGGTTATTGGCCAGATACAGTTAACGGTTCTATTAAGACTCAAAGTTCTGGCTTTGGAAGTGATCAACACTGGTGGTCATTCCAAGAAGGCTGTTACTATACTGGCGCACCAAGCAAAGCTGATTTAGCCAATTCCAATCAAGAAACAGGTACAGGCTATTGCTATTTCGCAGATTATCTCGAAGGCATTTATGTTGGCTACAAATGGTACGAAACTGCTTACGCAGAGGGCTTCTGGAATAAAGATCCATATAATGGTTATCAAAATGTTGTCGCCTATCCATTTGGATTTGGCCTAAGTTATACTAAATTCGATTGGGAATTAGTTTCTAAAACTGGTAGCTTGTCTGAAAATTCTGACATCGTCGTTCAAGTCAGAGTCACAAATAGTGGCACTGTGGCTGGCAGAGATGTTGTTGAAATCTATTTAGACGCTGAATATCACCCAGGACAAATTGAAAAAGCCGCTGTTAGATTGGTGGGCTTCCAAAAAACTAAAAACTTAATTCCTGGTGATAGTGATCTTGTTACTATTACATTACATGCACGCGATTTCTATTCATTTGATTCAGAAGATTATAATGGAAATGGTCACGTTGGTTACGAATTAGATAAAGGTACATATGAATTTAAATTAATGACTGACGCTCACAACATGAAAGAAGGCGTCGTTGGTGGTAATTCATTCAAATATACTCTTGCTGACACTATTGATATTGATGTTGATGAAGTTTCTGGTCATGAAGTTAAGCCATTATTCACTGGTAATGATGCAATTGATGGCGTGTCAATGGATGGTAAATCAATTGGCGAGGATGTTCAATATCTTCACAGAGATGACTTTGCTCCATTATTAACAGAGCTTAATCCTTGTAGAGAATGGAACAGTGGTTTAATCACATGTGATGATTCCAGTAAACCAACTGCTTATTCTACAAATATGGCGAAAGAATGGGATCAAGCCACAGAAGATGTATTTGGTAATCCAACTCTAACAACCACACCAACATTTGGCAAAAAGAATGATCTTAAGGTTCTTGATGATAAGAATCAATTAACTCCTTTAGGCAAAATATTAGCCGCTGATTACAACGCTCCTGAATGGGACGATCTTCTCGATCAATTAGATTGGTCCGAAGGTGAAAGAGTTTTTGAAGGCCAAAGTTATCATAGACCTGGCTTTAAATCTCTTGGCTTGAAACAAGGACAAGCAAGCACTAACAGTGGTGACTATAACGATGCAGAAGGTGCATGCCAAGTTGCTGGCACTTATGATAATGGCAAAAGAAATACTGCCTATCCAGATCCATGCATCCAAGCTCAGACATGGAATGAAACAATGCTTTATTCATTCGGCTTATCTGAAAGTAAAGACATGGCTATTACTGGTAATGACTATTTATATGGTCCAGCCAGCAACATCCGTCGTTCTCCGTATGGTGGCAGACACGCAGAATACCATTCAGAAGACGGTTTCTTAGCTGCTCGCTGCTTATCCAATGTTACTCAAGGTTTAGCTGATGGTGGTAAAGGTGGTTTCATTAAGCATTTTGCGCTTAATGATACTGAATTCCATCGTGTTGGTTTAATCACATGGTGTACCGAACAAGCATTAAGAGAAATCTATTTAAAACCATTCGAAGAAGCTGTTAAACGTGGTGAAGCCGTGGCCGTTATGTCTTCCTTCAACCGTATTGGCGCTATCTGGACTGGTGGTTCTCAAGCTTTATGCCAAGGTGTTCTCCGTAATGAATGGGGATTCAACGGCATGATGATTACTGACTACACAGAAAATGGTACATTACAAGATACCAATCAAATGTTAAGAGCGGGTGGTAACTTTGTTTTAGCCTCATCAAACTACAATAAAACAAGTTTGTCTAATGCTACTCCAAGACTTCAATGGAGAGTAAGAGAAAGTGCAAAACAAGTAGTTTATGGTTCTATTAGACCATTACATGTCAACGCTGTTTACAACTCTGATACTTCTCACAAAGCAATTACTGCTACATCAGGTAAATCACCATGGGTATGGTGGAAGCCATTGCTAGATGGTGTCGAAGCATTTGTAATTGTTGGATTTGCCTTTGGTGCTGTCGCAGCATTATTCCCATCTAATCCAGAATTCAGAGCACATCTTTTTGGCAAGAAAAAAGAAGAGCCTGATTCAGGGGCAAAAAATGAGTAGGAAGGGAGGACGATTAAAATGAAAAAAGTAATTAATTGGATTTTAAATCATTTTGTTCTCGTAGGAGGCTTGTTGACACTCGTTATCATATTGGGTGTTATTGGTGGCATGATGCTTAACTCCCATCTTTCCTACCAGGCATATGAAAAGAGATATGACGCAATTGATCTAGATGTTAGATCAGCCGCTCCTGCCGCTCCTGGCTATATTGAATTTGATAATCAATTCAAATCAAGATATCCAAACAGCTTAACCTTAACAGCGCAAGAATTAACTGTTACTACTTCACAAGAAGAATACATTGTTAATGATTATATTGATCTTACAACTTCTGGTGGCAAAATATCCGTTAAGTTATCTTTGGAAGAAAAATCATTTGTGGACATTGATTTTGAAGTTGCTACTAAATATATTACTCCAGCTGCTTCAGAAGAAGATGAAGATGAATTTGGTATCAAAGATTTAATAAGCAATGTAAAATTCACTATCAACGGTGAGAATATGGAAGAGAAAGGTGTTGACCTTGTTAATGAAGGTTTCAACCACTTAATCATGGCGAGATTTGCTCTTCCAGCAGGTGATGTTACAGTGGAAATTGAAAATTTATCTGGTAAAGCGGCCATGATGCCACAACTTAAAGGTATTGCCTTCTATTCCACACAACAATTATCTCTTGCTGCCGAAGAATAATAATTATTAGTGCTTAAAAATTAGCGATGTCCGATTGGATGTCGCTTTTTATTCATATTTTTTGTTGCGTTATTCATTTTTGGTGCTAAACTTATAGCCAAGTAAAATTATGAAAAGAGCATTTTATTACTTTTATAGCTACTATTATCCAAGAGGTAATCAATAATCTTGGCCTTTTAGCTATTAAGGTGTTATTGATTACAAGGACTTAATCAATGGCACTGGTAATAAAAAGAAATGAATTATTAATTGGTGCCAAACAGGACACCAATTTTTTATTTCATTAAGGAGGACAAATAAAATGAAAAAAGGAAAATTATTAACGCTCTTACCACTTATGCTTACACCATTAATGATGACAGGCTGTTCAACCGAAAGTGCTGACATTGGTATTCTCCAATTCGGTGAATTCGCAGCGTTGGACAATGCAAGAGAAGGCTTTATTCAAGGTCTTAAAGATGCAGGCTTTGGCGATTTAAAACTTGATATTCAAAACGCAAAAGCAACTGCTGCTACTAACTCTACATTAGCCAAAGGTATGGCAAGCAAAAAACACAAACTCAATTTAGCGATTGCCACTCCATGTGCGACAGCCTTAAAAGCAGCGCAAGAAAACATTGGTTCTAAAACTCCATTATTATTCACCGCTGTTACAGATCCTGTTGGTGCGGGTTTAGTAAAAGACAATAATGCTCCTGAAGGCTTTGTCACTGGTTCAAGTGACCTTCAACCAGAAGAAGCATTAGGCAACCAAATCAAATTAACAAAGAAAATGATTCCAAACGCCAGTAAGTTAGGTATCTTCTACTGCGCTAATGAACAAAATTCACGTGTTCAAGCAGAAATGGCAGCAGAAGTTGCACAAGCTGAAGGCTTAGAAGTTGTCACTAAAACATGTGTTGACCAATTCACAATCAAAACAAATATTGCTGATTTAGCCGCTCAAGTTGATGCTATTTGGATTCCAACCGATAACACTGTCGCGAGCAATATGGCAAAAGTCAAAGATGGTTTAGGACAAAATAAAACATTAGTCATCGTTGGTGAAGAAGGTATGCTTGATGGTGGTCAAGTTACTGTTTCCATCTCCTACTATGATTTAGGACTTAAAACTGCAGAATTAGCGGCAAAGATTTTAAAAGGCACTGCTATTAAAGATGTTCCTGTCTTCTTCAATACCGCTGATACATGCTCCTACACATTTAGCAAAAAGAACTTAGAAGACGCTGGATTTAAAGCAGAAGATTTACCATCTGAATTCCCATGGAAAGAAGCTAAATAAAAATGGATATTACTGAGCTAATACGTTTTACATTAAGCGATGGTCTTCCATGCTGTCTATTGGCCCTAGGTGTATTCTTGACATTCAGAATACTTGATTTCGCTGATATGACCGCTGAAGGTAGTTTGTTAATTGGTGGGGCAGCTTGTGCCTTAATGATTACCAAAAACGTCCCTCCAATTCTTGCCACACTAGTAGGTATGCTCGCTGGTGGTGCATGCGGTTTTATCACTGGATTCTTAAATCGAGTACTTAAAATACCTAAACTATTAAGTGGTATTATCACTATGACCGCTTCTGGTTCCATTGCCTTATTATTGTTTGGTTTTGCAAACGGTACTGTCTTTGCTTCTGATATTAGCGGTATTGAAAACTCTCAAACAATTTTCCGTTTCTTAGATCCAGAATTATTCCATGGTTGGCAACAAATCATTGTGGTTGCAGTTATCGTCGTCTTAGTATTAGGCGTTGCCTATTTCTTCTTTGGTACTGAATATGGTATGGCAATCCGTGCTACTGGTATCAATGAGAAAATGGCCAAATCACAGGGCATTAATACCACGGTCACCACAATTATATGCGTTTCTATTAGTAACGCTCTAATCGGCCTTGCAGGTGCCCTTATTGCTCAAATGAACAGTGGCATTAACGCACAAGGCGCAACTGGTTATCTTGTTGTTGGCTTAGCAAGCATTCTTATTGGTGAAACATTATTCGGTAAGAGATCATTTAAAAACGCTCTTATCTCCATTAGTTTAGGTTCTATTCTTTATTTCACCATCATCAATCTTGCGACTCATGTGTTCAAGATGCCAACAGACTTAACTAAATTGCTATATGCTTTCTTAATTGCTTTAGGTCTTTGCTTACCAATGATTAAGCAAGCATTATTAAAGCTCTGGGTGAGAATTTCACCGCCCATTATTAGATTCTTTAAGAAGTTATTTGTTAGGAATAAAAAGAAGGAGGCTGAATAACTATGTTAGAACTTAAAAATGTCACTAAAACATTCAACCTCACTGGTAATAAAGAAGACCTAAGAGTGGCCTTAGACCATGTTAATTTACAAATCGAAAGTGGTGAATTTGTTACCATCATCGGTAGTAATGGTTCTGGTAAAAGTACCACGATGAATATCCTCACTGGTGTCCTTAAACCAGATTCAGGACAAGTCTTATTAAATAATGTTGATATCACTAAGATGGATGAACATCAACGCGCAGCCTATTTCGGTCACGTTTTCCAAGATCCAATGATGGGTACATGTGGTGAAATGTCCGTGATTGAAAACCTCGAAATAGCCTATAGACGTGGTAGAAAACACTCTCCATTCTTATGGGGCTTTAGAAAATCTCATAAAAAAGAATTCATTCGTGAATTAAAAAGATTTGATTTAGGTTTAGAAGATAGACTTAATCAAAAAGTTGGCGTCATGAGTGGTGGTCAAAGACAAGCTTTAACTTTGTTAATGGCCACAATGCGTAATAAACCAACGCACAAGACCGTTAAGAAGGATTACATTACCTTCTGTGAAAAAGACCATGAAGTCGCTAAAAAAGAGTTTGAGAGCGTCTATAAACCCGCTTTAGCGGAATATAAGAATAAGAAAGCTTTAATCAGAAAAGATAAATCCTTATCCTTTAAGGAAAAACGTCAAGCCCTCGCGGACGCCTACGATGAATTTGATAAGAAGATTCGTCAGTTTGACTTAACCAAGCAAATCCTTTTGTTAGACGAACATACCGCGGCTCTTGATCCTAAGACAGCGAAAAAGGTTTTGGAACTAACAGATAAAATTGTTAAAGAAAACCAAATGACAACATTAATGATTACCCATAACATGAAAGATGCTATTACATACGGAAATAGACTAATCATGTTCCACACCGGCCACATTATTTTTGATGTTAGAGGGGAAGAGAAAGCGAAACTTACCGTTGAAGATTTGTTAAAAAAGTTCGATGAAGCGGACAAAAAAGCGATAGAAATGTAATGTCCTCCACGTTACACGTGTACCATTTTTCTCGTAATGTAGACTTTAAGAATTTTTTTGATACAATATAGGCGTTATGAAAATTGCTATATCTGTCGAATCTACTGTCGACCTTTCAAAAGAATTACTAAAACAATACAACCTTGAGATGATTCCATTCACTGTCTTATTAGGCGAAACAGCCTACTTAGATGGAGATATTACTTCTCAAGATATCTTTGACTTCGTTGCCAAAGAAAAGATCTTACCACGTACAAGTGCTATTAATGATTTCCAATATCGTGAATACTTTGATGAATTAAAGGCTAAAGGCTATGACGCTATTATTCATATCTCCTTAAGCTCTGAAATCTCATCATCATTCTCTCACGCTGAATTAGCCTCCACCAAGTATGATAATGTTTACGTCATTGACTCAAGAAGCTTATCAACTGGTATTGCCTTAATTGCTATCTATGCTTGCAAGTTAAGAGATAAAGGCTTAAGACCACAAGAAATCGTTGATAAAGTTAAAGCCCGTATCCCTTATGTTCAAGCAAGCTTTGTTATTCAAACACTTGAATACTTACATAAAGGTGGTAGATGCTCTGGCTTATTACGCTTTGGTGCGACAATCTTAAGAATCAAACCACAAATCATCGTTAGTGATGGTAAAATGGCTCCTGCTAAAAAGTACATTGGCCGTAAAACTCAAGTTATCTCCGGCTATTGTAAAGATACCTTAGAACAATTTGCTAATCCTGACTTATCAGTGGCGTTTGTCACTCATACACAAGCGACACCTGAAATGGTCGCGGTAGCGATTGACGCTCTTAAGGAAAGAGGATTCAAAACAATCTATGAAACAACCGCAGGCGCAACAATTACCAGCCACTGTGGTCCACAAACATTAGGTATTCTCTTCATCAATGATGGAGGAACAGAAGACTAAGAAAAAAAACTGGTTCAAGCCAGTTTTTCTTTTTATCTTTTTCTATTTCTTCTAAATAGATACCAAATAATTTCTAATACTTCTAATGGGATCGCTACGATGAATAGCAATGGAAGTGGAGTTTTCATAACCACTAAAAATGTTAAGAAGAGTGATAACGCTGCAGTCCAAATAATAATGGATGTTGCAATCATTCTTAAGAATCTATTGTGATAGATAAATTCCCAAACGAGAAGAATAATGCCCGTTGTTAATGTGCCATAG
>Ga0310696_10009261_pt1 | contig 11412 bp, 13 predicted proteins | sample AusTroGonzalo_MG_4_FD_203885 | JGI IMG/M metagenome (GOLD analysis project Ga0310696, IMG submission 203885) | Bovine rumen microbial communities from tropical cattle in Woodstock, Queensland, Australia - Gonzalo_02 (v2) (version 2) | ecosystem: Host-associated > Mammals > Digestive system >...
GGACGTGCTGAAGCTCCAGGACCTGCTGCACAACTACGCCTTCACCGTCGGCGGGCTCGACTGGGGCGGCGCCGAGCAGGTCTCCTTCACCGTCCACACCATCCTCGGCGTGTGCTTCGACGGCACGATCGACGTCCTCTGGGCCCGCCGCTACCAGGGGTTCGACCCCGACGAGATGCTCACCGAGATCGCTAAGACCCACTACTTCTACGGGTGCCGCGCGCTTGCGGCCGACTACGGCATGGGCTTCGACAAGAACGTCATGCTCGAGTCGCGCTTCGGCGTGCCGGTCATCCAGATACAGCTCTGCAAGCAGAACTCGCTCATGAACTTCAGCCCGGCGCTCGGCCACCCGCGCTGGATGATGGACAAGACGACCGCGCTCGACCTCATGTTCATGGGAATCAAGTACGGCCGCGTGCGCTTCCCGCCCAAGGAGCAGTTCGAGTCCTTCACCAAGGACCTGCTGTCCCCGTACGAAGAGGTCGTGGACCACGGCGAGCTCGCCCACAGGCGGTTCGTCCGCGACCCCTCGCGCCCCGACGACTTCGCGATGGCCCTCTGCTTCGGCTCGATGCTCGCCATGAAGCTCAAGCACTCCAAGCTCACGGACATCATACCGAAGGGAGCGCTCGTGGCGAAGCCCGGAAAGCCCGAGTTCGTCGTCCTCGATCCGGACGAGATCCTGCGCGCCCTCAACAGCTAGCCGACGAGTTGTCTACATTTGTCGGCATCTTGTCAATAACGTGCGCATATGCGTGTACACACGCGTAAAGACGGCTGTATGCTAAGGAAAAGCGCACTTGCAGGGTGTTCTGGGCGACGGAGACCATCGTTTGCTAGTGTTGCACGCATGCACGTACCAGCAAACGACGATCTCCGTCGCCCAGACCCCCTGTTGCAGGGGGGTTAAATCGTCTCGTTAGGGATTATAGCCGAAAAATCAGGGATTTTCACCCTGAAATCACGGCCGTAAACCCCGTTTTTCGCCTGTGTTTCGCCCGGATCAGTCGAAAATGATCCGAGCGCAGGCGCAGGTGACGTTCCACTCCTCCCGCAAAGCGCGGTTGGCGTGAACGTCTTTCCAGAATTTTGCCTGCTCCTGCTCTGACCAGGACTCGACGACTGCGAGACGCGCCTTGCAGCGCTCCGCAAAATCCCGACTCGGACGCGTGCGGGGAAACATAATCAGCACCCCACACGCGACCCCGATGACCAAGCCAATGAGCAACAAGCATAAAGCCTGCATAAACCTCTCCATGACGACTCCTTTGTTAAGGATTTTCGGCCGCAAACCTGTTTTTCGGAGGTCTTGCGGCCGTTAAAGACCTCCGTTAGGTATTATAACACGAAAATGGGCCTTTTTTAGCCCATTTTTGGCCTAAAATCAGCCCAACCAGGCACAGTGCTACGCAATCCACGTAAAAACGCAGCTTTACGGCAATGGGGTCGGGAGCGTGATGTGGTAGGTGTTCGTGAACGCCTGCACGCCGAGGCTGTATATGAGGGCGTTTATCTTGCCCTTCAGCTGGGCGAGGCTGCTTTCCGCCGTCGAGATACGCGTCTGCAGGGCGCCGTGGTTCGCGTTTATGGTCGCCGTCAGGTTCGCCTTGACGTTGTCGGTATAGGCCCTGGACGTGGCCACCGCCCTGTTCGTCGCCGTCGATATGATGTCGCCTCGCGCCGCGTTTATCCTGGCGTTGGCCCGCGTGTCTATCCTGCTGTTCAGGCCGGCGTCAAGCGTATCCACGTCCGCCTGGAGCGCGGCCAGGCTGGAGCGTATCAGCGCGTCCGCCGCGGCGTACGAGGACGAGACGTTCGCTATGCTCTGCTGCAGGGCGCGGACGTCGTTCGACTCCGCGGCCCGCAAAGCCTCCAGGCGCGCGTACACGCCGTCCAGCGCCGCCGAGAAGTTGGAGAGCTGGCTGCCCCAGTGGGTGCCGATCGTCGATATGTCCGCGTCGAGCGTCGCCTTCACGCTGTCCAGCCTGTTGGAGAGCGCGGCGTCGCCGGCCGCACGGGCCGCCGCCTCCGCGTCGATCCGCCCGCCGAGCGCCGTGTCGGCGTCCCGGAGGTCCTGGAGCGCGCCGCTGACGCCGTTGGTGGCGTCCACTATGTCCGAGGTGTAGGCCACCGTGTGCGTGGAGCCGCCGTCGGCCACTACCGGGCGGCCTCCGGACAGCGTAAGCTGCGTCGTCGCGCCGGCGGCCGTCAGCATCCGGGCCTTGGGGGCCGTGTCGTAGCCGATGTAGGAGTCCACGTGCGTGAGCGTGGAGAGCCCGACGGCCGACCCCATGTCCGTGCGCGTGACCGTGGCGGCCGACGCCGTCCCCTCCAGCCGCCCCACGACGGAGTGCGAGAGCCGCACTTCGACCGTCCCGCCTGAAAGCGAGAGCACCCCCACGTTCATGCCGACGAGGGCGAGGCGCGTGGCGGACGACGAACCGGCGGCCGCGACCGCCAGGGACGAGACGTACGCCGACGGGCCCATGCCGACGAGCGTGACGTCCTGGCCGGCCGGGAGGGACAGGACGCCGCTGTACGTCGCCGGGGCGAGCAGCAGCGCGGAGCCCGGGGCCATGTGCGAGAGCGCGTAGGTGAGCTCCTTGAAGGGGTACTGCGGCGAGCCGTTGCCCTGTACCGCGGCGTTGCCGGCGAGGTAGTAGAGGTTCGATATCGGCTGCGACGCCCAGTCCGCGACCGGCGGGAGTAGCGAGGCGTCGAGGACGCCGTCCGGGCCTGTGCGCGGGAGCATCCTGGCGTACTCCGCCGAACCACCCCTCTCGGTGACGCCGTCGGCCGCTATGCGGTCGAGGTCTCCCTTTGCGGAGGGGACGAGCGGCGCCAGCGCGGCGATCGACGCGGAGAGCGCCGCGATCGCGGCCAGCACGTGCGGAGAGGGGCCGCGCATGTCAGCCCTCCCCCTGCGCGTCCTGCGGGTCCTGTACCACCACGAGGTCGCCCGGGGCCACGCCGTGCGCGGCCATGTACCCGAGCGGCGTCTCTATGGCGTGGGCCGCCTTGACGGCGTTCTCCACCGACGGCGAGTAGTGGAATATGCCGCCCCTGTCGACCGGCATGGCGACGGTCTCGAGGACCTCGCCCTCCTTGGTGACGAACGTGAGGTCGAGCGGGAAGTTCACGTCCTTCATCCAGTAGACGCCCGCCTGGTCGAAGAACATGCCCCGGCCGTCCTCGAGCGTAGCCCTCTTCGACAGGCCGGCGGCCCTTGTCTCCGGCGTGTCCGCCACCTCCAGCACCGCCGCGGCCTTGACCGTGCCGTCCGGCGCCGTAAACGCAACCTTTACCTCGTCCATAGTAACCTCCGTGAGTGAAAGGATGGCGGCTTTCGGGGTCTCCGCGCGCCGGGCTTGCGCATCTGCGTACGCCCGGGGCCGCCGTGCACGTCAATCAGGTCCCGCCGAGCCGTTGTCATCCGGTCCGCGCAGGTGTCGCTACCCGCCCCGTGGAAAAGTATATCATTTTTCGGCCGTCCCCGCCACATGGCCTCCGGCGGCCTCCGCAGATGCCGCTGCGGCGAGCGCCTGCAGGACGACGGTGCCGGAGTATTCGCTGAGCGCCTTGTACGCCGCCGCGTCGTAGCTGCCGTCGGGTGCCGCCCCCTTGGCCGGGCGTACGACGGCGAGCACGCCTTCCGCGAGCCCGTCGACCGCGGCGCAGGCGAGCTTGCGCACCACGCCGACCTGGGGGTGGCGCATCTCGACGAGGGCGTAGGCGTAGACCACGACCGCGAAGGCGGCGAGGGCCACGGCGGCGGTGACCGGCTTCGCCTTGCCGGCCGCGACCAGCGACTCGACGTGGCGCTTGGCGGCGCCTATCCACGTCGAGGCCATCGCCTCGCCGGGGCCCGGGGTCGCCTCCATCACCTTCTCGACCAGCGTGGCCAGCGTCGCAAGGGCCTCCGCGGAGAGCCTGCACTGGCACATGACCACGCCGGCGGCCATGCCTATGCCCTTCCCGACGAGGTAGACGGTGCGCTCGCCGGGGATTGTCGTGCATCCCGGCACCGCGACGGCTGTAGTGGCCGTGACAGCGGCCGCCCCCGACGCGCCGGCGAGGAAGTCCCGCCGCGTCACGCGACCCTCCTCGCGAGCCAGGTGCCGAACACGGCGGCCGTGTCTACGGCCCTGTTCGTGCCCCAGATGCGCGTCGGGGAGACGTGCCCGTACTCGTGGCAACCGCACCCGAGCTGGCCGGCGGCGTTGCCGCGGATCTGGCTCCCGGTCGTGTTGCCGCGTCCGGAGAGCACCAGCACGAGCGAGTTGTCCTCGTTCGGCGCCGGGCCGATCGCGTACGACGGCATGGCCTCGATCTGGACCACGGCCGACCGCATCGTGAACTTGCCGGTCTTGTTGCTGCCGCAGCCGTGCCACAGGGGGGTGTCCGTGAGCTCCGTGTCGTACGTGACGCGCGCCCCGTTCACCTTGTGGGTCTCGTTCTCCATCCAGCAGAAGCGGATGTCGGGCTCGGAGTCCGGGGACGGCACGACCTCGAACTCGCCCCGGAGAGACTGCCACTGGTACTTGCGGTAGCCCCTGGACGACATGTTGTCGTAGATGCGCGGAACGTACAGCTTGAGCTTGAACGCCCACCGCTCCCTGGCGCTGCACGTCCTCCTCGTCGCCGCGTCCGCCGCCTTGGCGGCCATGCCGACAATGGGAGCCGCCATGAGCAGCTCCCTCCTGGTCATCCTTGCCATTTCCGGCCTCCTTCCCTGCCTGGCTTGCCCGGTCTTCTCGGTCTGCTGGTGTATCAAAGGCCCGCGGCCTTCGCCATGCCGGCGACCTCCGCCTCCGACGACACGCCCAGCGCGGTCGCGCCGGGGTTGTCCTTGCGGAGCTCGGCCTTCTGCATGGACACCGCGCACATGGCGCGGAAGACCTCGACCTTGGCGGCGTGCTGGACGCCTATGAACTTGAAGGTCGAGAGGAGCGACAGCACCGCGCCTATGAGGTTGGGCGCGTACGTCGCGATCCCCTGGTTCTGCTCCGGCGTTATCGCGCCGAAGGCGAGCAGGAGCCCCGAGACGCTCGTCACGACCGTCATCCAGAACTCCGGCTTCACGAACACCGATGTCGTCTTTGTTTCACTTTCCATTGCCTTCTCTCCTTTGTGTGTTAACCGGGACACCCGAACATCATGCCACCGCCGTAGCCGTGCATGAAATTCAGGCTGTCGTCCACGGGCGTCTTCTCCGTCCGGAGCATACATTGCAGTATAGCCTGGTCACCGCCGTTGTGGATAAAGCCGTACACCTCTCCAGTCCTGTCGGTAAACCCCCCGCGTATGGCTGTCTCGTAGTTGTCGAGGTAGAACTGATACCACCTGCCGAGAAAGGCCAGCGTGTCAGGGGTGTTCCTGCACAGGATCAGCCCTGACTGCCAGTGGGGGAACCGGAACAGGAACTCAAGGTCGTCCTCTAGCCCAAAACGGCGTAGTATGCTCTGCTTGACTATGTAGGCGCACGGTACCGGCTGGTGGAACGTGGTGAGCGAAAAGAGAGACCCTGCGGCCTCTGTTTTAGCTATCGCCGTGCGCAGGTCGCGCAGGAACGCGTCGATCCTGTCCATCGGCAGCACGCAGTCGCCGTCCAGGTACAACAGCCATTCGCCTTCGTCCAGCGACGCAAGGGACTGTCGAATTGCGTAGGGCTTCCACGACCAGTAGGCATACCCGTGGTCTGCATAGTACGGGGAAAACCGCTCCTGGTAGTCGGCACCGCAGTCTTTTTCGCTAAGCACGAAGTCTCGGTTGAAAAAGCTGAACCGTGTGCGGATCTCCTGCAGGTCGCGCTTAAAGCGGGCCGGTGAGTTTGTCCAGTTGGAACTGGCAAACGTCATGAAGGAGACTGCCATTGCTCTGCTCCCGTACTACCGGCCGAGCTTGCTGCGGATCCACGCGAGCGCCCCGCCGGGGGCCGGACGCGCCGCAGGGGCCTGTGCCGGCGGCTGGGCGGCCTGTGCCGGCGGCTGGGCGGCCTGTGCCGCAGGTGCCGGACGGGGCTGTGCCGCGGGGGCGGGCTTCGCGGCTGTCGGGGGGTAGCCCGACTTGCGGAGGTTGTCGTTCACGGCGATGCGGGTGCCCGCCCGCACGAGCCCCCTGTTCGCGTTGGCGTACCCGTTCATCAGGTCGCTGTAGTCGTCTGCCGCCTTGGTGAGCGCCCTTCTCCGCAGTATGCTGCGGACTGCTGCTGCCTTTGTCATCTCGTGTTCTCCGTGACGGCTGCTGTTGCTGTGTTCTGCCCCACGGCGTCTCCGACGTCCTTGCCGTCCTCCAGGAGGTCGTCGACGCGCCGCAGGTCCGGTATCCTGTTGAACTGGGCCTCGAGGTCCAGCATCTGCTCCATCAGGTACTTCTCGATGTTCGAGGCGTTGCCGTCGGCGGCCTCGCCGGTCAGTGCCGAGCGTATGCGCCCCTCGTCGGGACGGCGCTCGAACATCTCCGCGAACACGGGCGGCAGGTCGCCGGACCTCGGGTCGAACCCGTCGGCTTCCAGCTGGTGCCGCATGTACTGCTGGATGGAGTAGGAAAAGGGGAGCATGTCGCGGTTCATCGCGACCTCCGCGACCGCCCATGCGGCCTCCTCCGAGGTCACGGGGTCGAACATGAGGAACGACGGCGACCCGGACGCGAGCGTGTTGCACACGTTCAGGAACGCGTCGATCCTCTTGAAGAAGGCGTCGGAGCCCATGACCACCTGCATAGCGCACCAGCGGTCCATCGCCTGGGTGCAGATCTCGGCCTGGAAGTCCGCAGCCGCCTCCATCGCGCAGGTGACCGGGTCCCAGTCGTAGACGGCCTCGCCGTACTGGTCGAGCATAATGGCGTGGACGACCGTCGCAAGGGTCTGCGGCGTCTCCAGCGCCAGCTTCCTCGGATATGTCAGCTTGTCGCCCATCGCCCTGGCTCCGTTTCTACCTGAACTGGACCGCCTGCCCGGCCGGCAGCCGCTCCATGTCCCCGTACGCGTCCGCTATGACGCCGTTTATCACCGCGAACTTGTCCTCGACGGCGTACTGCCGCACCTGGATGTCCCGCCGCCCCCCGTAGGCGAAGGGGACCCCGTTCACCTCGTAGGAGACGTAGGCGACGCCCGGGTAGCTGCGCACGGTGATGGCGCACTCGAGGTCGCCCGTGTAGTCCACGACGCCGCCCGGCGCCAGCCGGACGAGCGTGTTGGTCGTGCCGTGCTGCACGAGGCCGGCCATGTTGGTGACGCCGTCCTCGGCGTACGCGAAGAAGGCCGCGGTCTTCTTGTACCCGCCGAGCGGGTCGGACTCGAACTGCGCCCGCATCTGGTCGAAGGTCTGCCATCCGAACGAGCCGGCCACGACCTTGGCGACCATGCGCTTGACGGTCGCGGGATAGCGGCCGACGGAAGCGGGGCGCCCCTGCGTGGCGAACACCGTGCCGCCGTCGCAGTCCAGCTGGCCCGGGGCTGCGAGCTCCACGTAGTCGTCCGCGTTGCTGACCGTGCAGTTCTGGCACTTGTCGAGGTCGCGGGGCAGCTGCTCGTACCAGCCGACGCGGGCGTTGAACCACTGGCCGGGGTCGGTGTCGCGGTACTTGCCCTCGTCGTAGCGGTACTTGATGGTCGCGAGCGTCCTGCGGTCGGTCGCCCTGTCGGGGTTGATGAGCACTACGTCGATCGTGCAGGTCGTACCGAGGTACTCGCGCGAGCGGAAGGATATGCCGCACCAGAACTGCTCGATAAGGCCGGTGAAGCTGAGCACGTAGGGCGAGGACAGCGAAGTCTTGTTGTACGCGACGTAGTAGGAACCCTTTGCGTCCAGCATCGTGTCTATGAGCTCGACCTCGTGTCCTGTGGCAAGGACGGGAAGCGTGACGGGAAACCACAGGTTGTTCTTCTTCTCGCCCGTTATGAGCTGTATGCCGGCCCACTGCAGCCCGTCGCTGTTTATCCGCCCGTAGAGCGTCACGTCGCCCTTCTTCTTGATGGCGTGGTCGAAGCTGACCACGAACTCCATCCGCCAGCTGTTGTACGTGCTGTCGTGCGCCGGCACCGAGCCGTCGACCTTGCTGTCGATGATGCAGGCGTAGTTGAGGGACGCCTCGGCTCCGTCGGCGTCCACGATGACCAGTGAGTCCGTCCATTCTCGGACGTCGACCTGGGGTAAGTCTCCTGCCGCCATGCACACGGCTGCGGCGAGACACGTTGCGACTGTGATTAGGTGTTTCATGCGCATATTATAGCATATCGTGCGCGAAGGCACAACCGCGGCGCCCGCCGCGGCCTACCGCCCCACGCCCTGCCATACCCCGTTTACGGCCCGGAGCCGGTTCTTCATGAAGTCGTTGTGCGCCACCGTGTGCCTCAGTATGGCGGCGGTGCTGTACGCCTTGTTGCCACGTATCGTGTGGGCCGGCGTGAAGACCCGCCTGTGGAGCCAGTCGGCGTACTGCTCCTTCGTGTACTTCGCGCCGGGGGCCATGTACGTCTTGTACCCGGCGCGGGTCGGCATGTACTTGTCGGTGAAGTAGTCGATCTGGCTGTTCGCCGAGTCCTGCAGCTTGTTCTGCGCAAGCCAGCCCCTGTAGGCGGTAAGCGACGCGCCGGTGTACTGGGGGAGTCCGTAGCCCCCGCCGCCCACCTGCTTCGTAGCGTAGTCGAACTTCCCGCCGGTCTCCCTGTTGAAGTTGGCGAGTATGGCGGCCTCGAGGTTCGGGTTGTTGAGCTTCGCGTGGAGCCGCGCCGACACCTGGTTGAGCCGCTGCGTCGGCGTCATGGGGGCTGCGGCCGGCGGAGGCGGGAGCTTCAGCTGCTGCCCGGGGGTGATCCTGTTCGGGTCCTTGAGCCCGTTCAGCTGCGCGAGGCTCTGCCACGTCGTGCCGTTCCGCTTCGCTATGGCGGAAAGCGTGTCGCCGCGAGCCACGGTGTAGCCGGGGGCGGCCGCTGCGGTCGCGACGGCCGCGGCCACCTTCAGGAGAGTGCGTCTGTCAATCTGTCTCTGTGTCATATCACACCGTCATGCCATTGCGCGCCTCGGCGCGCCGTACTGCGCCGGCCTGCGGTTGCGGGCCTCGTTGAGGAGGCGCATCTTGTAGTTTGCCGGGAGCCCGCGGAAGTAGGGGTTGCCGTTGTCCAGTATCGAGTCGGCCTGCTCCGGGGTGTACGCCCCGCCGGGGCCTGCGCCGCCGCCCGGCCACGCGCCCTTCATGATGCGGAGGGCGTTGAACTCCGCCGCCTGCTCCTTGGGGGTGCGGTGGTACTGGTCGGTGCCCTGTATGCCCTCCTCCTGCTGGATGCGCTTTATCCTGTCGACGTAGCCGCGCACCTTGTTGGCGAAGGGGTGGGAGAGCTCGTGGGACAGGATGCCGTTGCGCCATTCGCCGGTTCCGCGGTATGCGCCCCTGCGGGCGACGGCCGACGCGGGTATGGCCACGTACGACCTGTCTCCGCCGCGCGTGTAGGCCATCGCGGCCCCCGAGCGCGGGGTCTCGTTCACGATGGGCACGGACGCGAGGTTGCGGGTGGCCGCCGCCACGGACGCGCGGCCCGCGTCCAGGTCGCCGTTGCCGACGCGACGCTGGAACTCGTGGTTGCTCGCCAGGTAGTTGAGGCCCCGCATCGCGTGCATCCCGGCGGACTCGGCGTTGCGGGCCGTCCGCATCGCCGCCGCGTCGGGGATGAGGCGGGACTTCGGCTGCTGCGCCGCGGGGGCTCCTGCGTCGACCCCGCGCATCCGCTGGGCCTCGAACTCGCCGGCGATGCCGGTCACGGCCCCGCTGCCGTAGCCGACCGCGCGGACCCCCATCTGCGGGACCGATGCCTGCACCGGCTGCGGGGCCTTCGGCGCGGGGACGCCGGCCGGGGGCCTGTAGGAGGACGGCGGGGGCGTGAGCGTCTGCGGGGCCGCGGCTGCGCACTTGGCGAGCGTCCCGAGGAAACCCCGGAGATAGGCCGTGCTGTAGACGCGCCCCATCCGGATCACAGCCTCTTGAGGGCGTGGCTGAGCTCGTTGAGGTCTTCGACCGACTTGGCGGCGAGCGCCTCGCCGAGCTTCCTCGGGTCGATCGCGCCTGCCTCCTTGACGGACTCGGCGAACCCCTCGCCGAGCACGTCGTCGAACACCTCGTCCGGGAGCTCCGCGAGCTTGGAGAGGCTGAGGGCGTCGCCGCCGATCTCGACGACGTCGTTGACGATCGCCTCGGCCTGCTTGACGTCCATGTCGAAGAGGAAGTCCTCGGGGGCGCTCATGTCCTTGCCGTAGCGGGAGCGCCAGCTCTCGATGACGTCCACGTCCTCCACGAGCTCGGCGATCTTGTCGGTCGTGCCGTCGAGGGCCTCGATGCCATTCTCCGCCACGTGCTCCGCCATCTTCGCGAGGGCGATCCCCGTGTCGGGGTCGTGGCAGAGCTCGGCGCGTATCGTGAGCTCGTTGATCACGTTGTCGGGCCTCGCGACGCCGTGGCCCGCGGTCTTGCGGATCCCGTCGGGCACCTCGACGCCGAACTCCGCCGCCTTGCGGAGGATGTTCTTCGCGATCTCGTTGCGCATCGGGAAGGGGTACTTGAACTTGTTGTCCTCGAAGTACGCGGCCGCGAGCTTGACGCCGTGGACGTCGAACATCGGGTACTTCCGCACTCCCTCGCGGACCCAGCCGTAGTCGGCGTCCGACGCGGTCTTGACCTCGACCGAGTGCGTCAGGACCTTCGCCACGTCCTCGGAGATCCCGAACATCTCCGCGGCCTTCTGGAGGTTGTACTCCACGTCGGCGCGGATGCGGGAATAGCACTCGTCCGACGCGTGCTTGGCGAAGTAGCGGGCGGACGCCCACGTCTCCTCGCGGCTGTTGCAGGGGAGCTCCCCCGCGACCTGGTCCGCGAAGAACGAACGCCGCGAGGGCTGCGGCGCCTCCTCGGGGAAGCTCGCTGACTTGACGTATGCCGGCGCGCCCTCCTCCGACGCGCACGCCCTCCACTCGTTGTAGTCTACCATGTTTCGCTCCTGCGTCCTTCGTGGTGTGTGGGTTTACACTGTGCCCAGACAATGGTATAATACCACTTATCCGATGAGACTGCAAGTAGGACACGCATGAAATTTCTCTGGAGAGATACGCTCCGCCGGGTCGCCGGCGGCGAGACGAGGTGCCCGGCGTGCCGCGCCGACGGGCTGGTTGTGCAGGAACGGGAGGAGCGCGACGTCCTCCCGGACGCGAAGGGCGTGCCCTGGTGCGAGTGCCCTTCCTGCCGGGTGCGCGGCGACTTCCCGGCGCTCGTCGCCGCGGCCGCGGGGCGGGGCGTCGAGGAGACCGTCCGCGAGCTGCTGCGCATAGGCGAGCTCGAGGCGTCGGCCCGCGACGCGGACGCGTACGTGGCCCGCGCGCAGCTCCAGGTCGAGGTGGACGGCTTCCTCCTCTCGTGCGCCGA
>Ga0310696_10009262_pt1 | contig 11412 bp, 10 predicted proteins | sample AusTroGonzalo_MG_4_FD_203885 | JGI IMG/M metagenome (GOLD analysis project Ga0310696, IMG submission 203885) | Bovine rumen microbial communities from tropical cattle in Woodstock, Queensland, Australia - Gonzalo_02 (v2) (version 2) | ecosystem: Host-associated > Mammals > Digestive system >...
TCGGAAAATGGTTTCGGCCATCAATGATAATACGGGTTCAGAATATGATGTCGAAGAAATATTCGAACCTGGGACGGATAAAATCTACTATCGGCTGATGAGCGCTATAGACAAAATCGACGCTTTTCATGATATCCATCAGCTTCTGAATGCGCCGGAAGAGGATCGTCGTGCCGCTGGCCTGCGTTTGCAGATTCTTACGCACTGCAGTGATCGAGAACTGCAGAAATTTCTGAGACTTTAAAAATCCGTTCTATATACACCTGATAGAGAATACATTACTTAAGTCTTTCTGTCCTCAAAGGGACAGAAAGACGAATGATGGAAGGGGTCTTTCTGTTCCGGCGGGAACAGAAAGACGGAGGGGGCGAGGGATGGTAATGCAAAATATTTTGAAAATTTTTGGTACTTTGTGATACAAGGTACTAAATTTTTTATATATCTTTGCGTCGTAAAACAAGAGAGTATGTTAATCGAGCTCAAAAATATCCACAAGACCTACGACAACGGGCAGCCGCTGCACGTGCTCAAGGGCATCGACCTCGAGATCGAAAAAGGCGAATTCGTGTCGATTATGGGCGCGTCGGGTTCGGGCAAGTCGACCCTGCTGAATATATTAGGTATCCTCGACAACTACGACGAAGGCGAGTACCACCTGGCAGGACACCTGATCAAGAACCTGAGCGAACGCGAAAGCGCGACCTACCGCAACCAGATGATCGGCTTCGTGTTCCAGAGCTTCAACCTCATCGGCTTCAAGACCGCTGTCGAGAATGTGGAGCTGCCGCTGTTCTACCAGGGCATGAACCGCCACCGCCGCCGCGAGCTGGCCATGGGCTACCTCGAGAAGATGGGCCTCACCGACTGGGCCGGCCACTATCCCAACGAGATGTCGGGCGGACAGAAACAGCGCGTGGCCATCGCCCGCGCCCTGATCACGCATCCCGAGATTATCCTGGCCGACGAGCCCACCGGCGCCCTCGACTCCAAGACCTCCGTGGAAGTGATGGAACTCCTCACGAAACTCAACCGCGAAGACGGCGTTACCATCATCGTGGTGACCCACGAGAGCGGCGTAGCCAACTGCGCCGACAAGATCGTCCACATCAAGGACGGCCTGATCGAGCGCGTCGAAGACAACAGCCAGCACCACAGTTCGATGTTCGGCACTACCACCATCATGAAATAACACCATGCACGACCTGTTCATAGAAATCTGGGAATCCGTCCGCCGCAATAAGGTGCGTACCTGCCTGACCGGACTGGCCGTGGCCTGGGGCATCTTCATGCTGATCGTGCTGCTGGGCGCCGGCAACGGCCTGATGAACGCCTTCCTCAGCGACAGCGGCGAATTTGCCTCCAACACGATGATGGTGGGCGGCGGATATACCTCCAAGCCGTACGACGGTCTCAAGCAGGGGCGCCGCATTGCGCTTACGGACCATGATGCCGACCTTCTGAAGACGGGGCCCCTGGCCGATCGCATCGACCTGGTGTCGAGTAGCGTCAGCAGGAGCGGTTATACCATGACCTACGGCCGTCGCTACTTCAACAATGTGACGCTCAACGGCACCTTCCCTGGCGACATCGAGATGAACCGGGTGAAGATGGACGCCGGGCGTTTCATCAACGACAAAGACATTTCGGAAAAGAGAAAGGTCATCATCATCACCCACCTGCACGCCAAGAACTTCCTCACCGGCGGCACGGACTACGACAAACTGCTGGGCCAGAAAGTCAAGGTAGGCAACCTGTCGTTCACCATCATAGGTGTCCGCCATGGCATGGAGAACGAAGATGACCGCGACCTCTATGTACCTTATACCACCATCAAGTCCATCTTCGGCTTGAACGACGAAGTGGCCGGCATCACCTTTTCGTTCCACGGGCTGACAAACGAAGCTGAGAGCGACGCCTTTGAAAACGAGGTCCGCACGACGCTCAACACCGCCCACCGCGCCGCGCCCGACGACCGCCGCGCGGTCTGGATCTGGAATCGCTTCAAGCAGAACCTGCAGATGAACAAGGGCAGAAGCATCCTGCTCACGGCACTCTGGATCATCGGTCTCTTCACGCTGGTGAGCGGCATCGTGGGCGTGAGCAACATCATGCTGATTACCGTCAAGGAGCGGACCCACGAGTTCGGCATCCGAAAGGCGCTCGGCGCCCGCCCCGGCAGCATCCTGAAACTGATCGTCACCGAGAGCGTGCTGATCACCGCCTTCTTCGGCTACGTCGGCATGCTGCTGGGTATGATCGCCTGCCAGATCCTTGACATGACGGTCGGGCAGTCGCGGATGGAAATGTTCGGCCAGAGCATAAAAATGCTCGACAATCCGACAGTCGGCCTCGGCACGGCCATCGGCGCGACGGTCGTCCTGATCGTGGCCGGTACCATTGCGGGCATCTTCCCTGCCATGCAGGCCGCCAAAGTCAAACCCATTGAAGCATTGAGGGCCGAATAAGATGAGACACCGTTTTGACTTCGATACCCTGCGCGAGATCGGCGATTCGCTGTTCCGCAACAAGCGCCGCACGATCCTGACCGGCTTCGGCATCTTCTGGGGCCTGTTCATGCTCCTCTTCCTGGTGGGGGGTGGCAACGGCCTCAAGCACATGCTTTCGGAAAATTTCGAGGGTTTCGCCTCCAATACCATGGTGCTCGTTTCGTCGAACACTTCGAAACCCTACAAGGGCATGAAGGAAGGCCGTTCCTGGCAGCTGACCCGTCGGGACGTGGAACGCCTGAAGAGCCTGATGCCCGAACTCGACGTCGTCGCCCCGATCGTAAGCAACTGGGGCCAGACGGCTTATTATAAAGGAAATACCACCAATCCCGGCGTCAAAGGCATCTCCGGTGACTACTGCAAGATCGAGCAGCCGCTCATCAAGTACGGCCGCACCATCAGCGATGCGGATGTGGAGCAGGAGCGCAAGGTCTGTGTCATCGGCAAGCGCGTCTACAACGACCTCTTCCCGGAGGGCGGCGATCCGTGCGGTGAATTCATCCAGGTGGGATCTGTATTCCTGCAGGTGATCGGCGTGGACTTCTCCAGCGGCAACCTGAGCATCAACGGCAGCGCCGACAATTCGGTGATGCTTCCCTTCTCGGTGGCCGCCCAACTCTACAAGAGGGGCCAGAACGTGGACCTGATCTGCATGACGGGCAAGAATGGCATCAAGATGAAACCGCTGGAGGCGCGTGTCCGCAGCATCATGGCCCGCGAGCACCTGTTTGACCCGACGGACGACCAGGCCCTGATGGTGCTCAACACCGAGCAACTTTTCTCCATCGTCGACAACCTGTTCCGCGGCGTGAACTTCCTCATCTGGCTGGTGGGCATCGGCACGCTGCTGGCCGGCGCCGTGGGTGTGAGCAACATCATGATGGTGACGGTACGCGAACGGACCGTGGAGATCGGCATCCGCCGGGCCATCGGCGCCGTGCCGCGCGACATCCTCTCGCAGATCATCTGGGAGAGCGTGACGCTCACCCTGGCGGCGGGCAGCGCGGGCATCGTCTTCTCGGTGCTGATCCTCAATGTGGTGGAGATGATTTCCGGCAAACCTGTCTTCCAGATCCACTTCTGGACGGCCATCCTGGCGGCGCTCCTGCTGAGCGTGCTGGGGGTGCTGGCCGGCCTGGCTCCCGCCATGCGGGCGATGAAGGTGAAACCGGTCGACGCGATGCGAGATGAATAATGAAAACAAATAAAGATTACAATATGAAAAAAGTTTTGAAGTACATTGTGGTTGCCCTGGTCGCCATCATCTTCCTGGGCACGTTCATCTTCCTCTTCTGGAAATCCAAACCGAAGGAAGTGCAGTATCACGAGCTGACCGTGGAGATGACCGACATCCAGCGCACGACCGTAGTCACCGGCAAGATCGAACCGCGCAACGAGGTGAACATCAAGCCGCAGATCAACGGCATCATCGCCGAGCTCTACAAGGAGGCCGGCCAGCAGGTGGAACGCGGCGAAGTCATCGCCAAGCTCACCGTGATTCCCGACATGAATTCCCTGAGTTCGGCCCAGAGTCGCGTACGCCTGGCCGAGATCAACCTCAAGCAGGCCCAGACCAACTTCGACCGCGAGAAAGCGCTGTTCGAAAAGAACCTGGTCAGCGCCGAGGAGTACGATCAGGTGCAACAAAAGCTCAATCAGGCCAAGGAAGAGGCGGCTGCCGCCCAGGACGCCCTCGAGGTGGTGCGTGACGGTGTGTCGAAAGCCAACGCCAAGTCGAGCTCGACCCTGGTGCGCTCGACCATCACCGGCCTGATCCTCGACATCCCCGTGAAGGTGGGTAACTCCGTGATCCAGGCCAACACCATGAACGACGGTACGACCGTGGCCACCGTGGCCAACATGAAAGACCTGATCTTCGACGGACAGATCGACGAGACCGAGGTCGGATCCCTGTCGGAGGGCATGCCCGTGGTGATTTCGATCGGCGCCCTGCAGGACTACTCGTTCGACGCTACCCTCGAATACATCTCGCCGAAGGCGGTGGAGAGCAATGGCGCCAACCAGTTCGAGATCAAGGCCGCCGTCAAGGCTGATCCCGACAAGAAGATCCGTTCGGGCTACAGCGCCAACGCCGAGATCGTGCTCCAGAAGGCCGAACAGGTGCTCGCCGTATCGGAAAGCGCCCTGGAATTTGCCGGCGACTCGACCTTCGTATACCTGAAGGGTGCCGACGGGACCTTCACCCGCACCCCGGTGACGACAGGCATCAGCGACGGCCTCAACATTGAAATCAAGGACGGCCTCAAGGAAGGCGACATCGTCCGTGGCAACCAGATCATCGAGGAGAAATAATATGAAAAAGATTGTATTATTTACCGCACTGCTTTGCGTCGCGCTGAGCGCTGGCGCACAGGAAAAGCCCTGGTCGCTGCGGGACTGCATCGAATATGCGCTCTCTCACAACATCAAGGTGAAGCAGAGTGCCCTGCAGGTGGACCAGCGGGAAATCGACCTGAACACGGCCAAGGCCAACCGCCTGCCCGGCGTGTCGGCCAGCGCTTCGGAGAATATCTCGTTCGGCCGCGGCCTGACCGCCGACAATACCTACTCCAACACCAATACCAGCAATATGGGCTTGAGCCTCGGCGCCGATATGGTCCTGTTCAACGGCCTGCGCAACAAGAACAAAATCGAACTCGGCAAGCTGAACCTGGAAGCCGCCACCCAAGACCTCGAGAAAGCCCGCGACGACATCCGACTGGCTGTGGCCCAGGCTTATGTCCAGGTTCTCTACAAGATGGAGATCAACGATGTGGCCCGCCGCCAGGTGGAAATCGACTCCTTGCAGGTCGTCCGCCTGTCGGAGATGCGCGACAACGGAAAGGCCGCACAGGCCGATGTGGCGGCGCAGCAAGCCACCCTTGCCCAGAGCCGACTGACCGCCGTGCAGGCCGACCACAGCCTGCGTCTGGCCGAGCTCGACCTTGTCCAGTTGCTGGACCTTCCCTCACCGATCGGTTTTTCGGTGCAGGTTCCCGCCAAGGGTGAGCCTGAACTGCCCACGGTGACCCCCGATGAAATCTTCCTGGATGCTGTTGAAAGCAAACCCGTGGTGCACGCACAGGAAGTCCGCGTGGCCTATGCCGAACGGAACATCGCCCTGGCCAAGGGCGGCTACCTGCCGTCCCTTTCGCTCAGCGGGGGCCTGGGAACGAACTATTATACCAATTCAGGATCTACGAGTGCGAAATTCCTCGACCAGCTGAGCAGCAACTTCAGCCAGTATGTGGGCCTTTCGCTCAGCATTCCGATCTTCTCGCGAATGAGCAACCGCAACCAGGTGCGCAGTGCCAAGATCAACTACGAAACGCAGCAGCTGCAGCTCGACCAGACCAAGAAGGACCTCTACAAGGAGATCCAGCAGGCCTGGTACAATGCCGTGGCCGCCTACCGGAAATACGAAAGTAGCAAGGATGCAGAAAAAGCTGCCATCGAAAGCTTCTCGCTCGTGCAGGCCAAATACGAGAACGGCAAGGCCACCATTACGGAATTCAACGAATCGAAGAACCAGTACCTGAAGGCTTCTTCCGACCTGGCGCAGGCCCGCTACGAAGCCATGTACCAGTCAGAATTGCTCGATTATTACAGAGGAAAAGACATAGAACTATGAAAAAGACCCTTGAAATCGGCATCGGCGGCAAAAGCTTCATCATCGATGAAGATGCCTACGAGCGCCTGAAAGACTACCTCGGCACCTTCCGCACCCGGCTCTCGGACGACCAGGGCAGAGAAGTGATGGATGAGATCGAAGCCCGCATCGCGGAGCTTCTGCTCGAAAACCTGGGATCCGGCCAGCAGACCGTGAGCCTGGCCCTGGTCAACGAGATTACGGCACAGCTGGGCATGCCCGACGGCAAGCCCGAAAAAGAATACCCCAATGAAAAGTATGAGGAGGAAAGTAACATGGAACCTGTAAAGAAACTCTATCTGGATGTGGAATCCCGCAAGATCGGCGGCGTGTGCAGCGGCCTGGCTGCCTATTTCGACATCGACGTGACCATTATCCGCATTGTTTTCCTGGCCCTGCTCATCTGCGGCAGCTTCGGCTTCTGGCTCTACCTGATCATCTGGATCGTCGCCCCCAAGGCGGTGACCCCGGCCCAGAAGTGTGAATTGCGCGGCCTTGCGCCGACCGCCGAAAACATGGCCCGTTTTACCGACAGCAGCAAATAAAGCCATGGAAGTCAATATCGAAAACGTACGCTCACAGATGCGGAAAGGGGTGCTGGAATACTGCATCCTGAGCATCCTGGACAAGCAGGAAGCCTACGCTTCCTCGATCATCGAGTCGCTCAAGTCGGCCGGCCTGATCGTGGTGGAAGGAACCCTCTATCCCCTGCTCATCCGTCTGAAGAACCAGGGCTCCCTGACCTATCGCTGGGAAGAATCCCCGCAGGGACCCCCGCGCAAATACTATTGCATCAGCGAGGACGGCCGCACGCTGCTCGGCGCGATGGACGCCTCCTGGGAAGATCTGGTCGAAACCATTAAAACTTTGAAGCAATGACAGAAGTTCAGAAAGTCAGTATCGGAGGATATGCCTTCACACTCGAAGTGGAGGCCTACGACATCGTCAAGCGTTATCTCGACGAACTGGAAGCCCACTATTCGCAGCGGGAGGGCGGCTCGGAAGTGATGGAAGGAATCGAGGAAAGGATGGCGGAACTGCTCTACGAGAAGTGCGGCGACGACGGCGTGGCTTCGGTGAGTCATATCAACGAGGTCATCGAGACCCTGGGCCGTCCCTCGGCCATCGAGTCGGACGGAGATCCCGATCCCAAGAAGGAAAGCGTGCCGGGCGAGGTCCGTCGCGAAGGCAAGAAACGGCTCTACCGCGATCCGACCAACAAGATGCTGGGCGGTGTGTGCAGCGGACTGGCGGCCTATTTCAAAATCGACGTGGTGATCGTCCGCATCATCTTCCTCGGCCTGTTCGTGCTGGGAGCCACCCTCAGCGGGACCATGCACAGCTGGCATGTCCACAGCTATGGCGGTTTTGTCGTCCTGGCGTATATAGCCCTCTGGATTGCGATGCCCGAGGCCAAGACCGTGAAGCAGCGCTGGGAGATGGGCGTCACCAATCCGCCGGCCGGCAACAAACCATCGGGCAGCGAACTGGGCAGTGTGCTGCGCATCATCATCGGGATCGTGCTCTTGCTGATGGGCGTGTCAGGCCTGACCTTCGGCTTCACGGCGCTCTTCGGCCAGCACATCTTCGACTGGTCGCCGCTCGATGAAGTATGGGAAGAAGCGACCCGCGAGGTGCCGGGCATGGTGAGCCTGCTCGCAACCCAGATCTACCGGATTGTCCTTGCCCTGATCTATTTCCTGCCGATGGTGGGCATGACCTATGGCGGCATCATGATGGTCTTCGACCTCAAATCGCCGAAATGGCGCCCAGGCCTGGTGATCTTCCTGCTCTGGGTAGTGGCGCTGGTGGTCTTCATCGTGCTGACCATCATGGGTGTGGTCAACACCGAAGTTTTCCATTAGCAGCGTATCCGCTATTTCCAGAAGCGGGCCGTGATATCTTCGAGGTTCCCGCCACTGACACGGTACAGCCGTTGGTTGGTGGCGGGATTCTTGAGTCCGCCCAGTGCTTCGACGTAGGGTCCGGTCTTGACGTAATCGAAATGGTCGAGGCAGATGCCTTCGGGGAGATTCGGGCGGCCCGACCACCAGGCGCTGCGAAGGCCCATCTCCTGCTTGATGAAGGCGCAGAGGCGCTCTACGGCGGCCGGATCGGCATCCCCGCCCATCAGGCAGAGGCAGGTCACTTCGCCGGCATAATCGGCATGGATCAGGCGCAGCGCCTCCTCGTCGAGCACCTCGCCGATGTCTTCCCACAGGTGCGGGCTGTGGCAGCCGGGACAATGACAAGGACACCCGGTGAGATTGACGGCCAGCGTCACTTCATCGGGTATCTCCTGGAATACGATGTCGTAGTTGTAGAACTTCAGCATCTCAGGCCTCCTGCTCCACCGGCTGCTTGGCGGCGACCGGCTGCTGAGGCAGTTCTATCGACTCGGGCCGGGTGCCGTTGGCGTAATAACGGCGGGCGGCCTCTTTCTGCCGTGCCTGCGAGAAGCTGCTCACGCGCTTCATGTAGCCGATGATACGGGTGGCGTAGTCGATGTCGGTGCTGTGGCACTTCGGGCATTCGTGCAGGTAGCGCTTGTCGATGTGTCCGCAGGTGTTGCAGATGGTGTTGGGGATGTTGAAGGTGAAATAGTTGCACCCTTCCTTGGCTGCCACGCGCAGCAGCTGGCGGTACTGGCTCTTGGTGAGGTGCTCCTCGAGGTTCATGTGCAGGGCGCTGCCACCCGTCAGGTGCTCGATATACTTGGAGCCGTGGAGGCGGAACTTGTCGAGGATGTTGGTGTTCTCGTCTTCCACAATGTAGAAGTAGCTGTTGTAGCAGTCACGCGGCACGATGTAGCCGTCTTCTTTGTCCCACTTGGCGTGTTTGACACCCACGTTCTCGGCGGGGATCATCTCGCAGTTGAACATCACGTCCTTGGTGCGGTATTTCTTGTTGAGGCGCTCGATCATGCCGAGGACGCCCTGCACGAAGGCCACGTAGTCGGGGTTGTCGCTGATCTTGATGCCCAGGAACTCGGCGGCCTCCACCAGGCCGTTGACACCGATGGTCAGGTACTGGCGGCCGATGTTGATGAAGCCGGCGTCGAAGAGCGGCAGCATTCCTTTCTCCATGAGGTCGCGGAGGTTCTCGTTGTAGGCGAGCTGTACCTTGTGCATGAGGTCGACGATTTCCTCGAGGTAGTCGAGGTAGGGCAGGCCCTTCTTGAAGGCGTACTGTACGCAGCGGTTGAGGTTGATGGTCAGCACGCTCTTGCTGCCAGTGGATACGCCGCCGGCGCCGAGGGTGTAGCTGAAACCGTTGTCCTGGATTTCGTTGCGCAGGCGGCAGCAGCTGGCCAGCGAGTCGGCGTTGTCGCTCATGTAGGTGAAGAAGCTGTGGCCTTCGCTGTACATCTGGGCCGTCCAGTCGCCGTATTCTTCGTCGCGCACTTCTTCGTTGCGGGTCAGCAGGGCCATGGTCTCGACGGGGAAGGTCAGGATGGTCTTGGTGCGCTCGGCGTTGAACCAGGTCATGAAGCGCTTCTGGAGCCAGCTGAGGGATTCCCAGTGCGGACGGCTTCCGTCGGGGAAGTAGAAGTCGCCGAAGATGCTTTCGAAGTAGTAGCGGTCGTAGTACGAGATGTTCCAGAACACAGACTGGAAGTTGCGGGCGCCCGTAGGCTGGTTGATGGAATATACGATCTGCTCGAAGCAGTCGGTGATGACCTTGTCGATGGTGCGCTGTTTCTTGGAGAGGTCCACCACTTCGTCGGCGCGGAGGTAGTAGTCCTGGCCGTATTCCATCTCCACGAAATAGTTCATGTACATCAGGAACTCAGGCGTGGCGCAGGCGCCGCTCAGCATGCTCGAGACGATGAACACCAGGTTGACGAAACCGCCGCAGAAGCTCTTGAGGTTGGTCGGCGGCGTGGAGTTGCCTCCCAAGGGGATGGTGCCCTGCAGGAGCCAGGGGTACATGGTGATGCTGGCGCAGTAGTTGGCCAGGCTCGTCTCGTCGTTCTTGTAGATGAAGTGGCCGTTGAGCAGTTCGAGGTAACGGTCGGACAGCTCCTTGCCGAACATCTCGCGGATGCGGTCGGTGAGCAGGCGCCGGTTGAGCCGGATGAAGCTGGCTTTCGGCAGCTCGCCGATGAGCGTGGCGATGTTCTTCTTCTCGACGTTGGCGTTGGCGTCGTACTTGCTGCCGGTGGCCGGGTTCGAGGCCGAGCAGTAGTCGATCAGGAAGTTGAGACGGTCGCGGACTTCCCGGTCTTCGGTGTGGCGCTGGCGGTAGAGCATGTATGCCTTGGCCACGGCGAAGTAGCGTTCGCTCATGAGCGAAATCTCCACCTGGTTCTGGATTTCCTCCACGTGCATCCCGTTGGAAATATGGACGCGGCTGAGGATGTTGGTCAAGGTCTCTTCCGTGGCGAAACTGCCCGATGCGAGGAACGCCTTGCGGATGGCGTTCTTGATTTTTTCGATTGAGAAGGGGGCACGCTTGCCATCCCTTTTTACAATGTAAAGGTCAGTAGTATATTCCATAAAATGTTGTACCCGTGGGGGTTATGTGATGTGTTGCGTGTTCCGGGGAGGAGTCTGGCGCATCTGCCTCTACAAAGGTAAATAAAAAATTGGCCGGTTGATACGCAACCGGCCAACTTTTTTTGTAACAAAAATGTTTTTGTTATCTGAACTTCAGGAATTCGACATCCTTGCTGGCGCGGTCGGCCAGTTTCTCGTTCTTCTTCACGATTTCCATGGCTGCATTGTAGCCGTTCACGTCACCCTTGCGGGCAGCGATGATGGCCTTCTTGTAGTTGCAGAACGGGCAGTTGCCCTTGATGGTCTCGGAAGCCTTGTCGAGCTGGTTGGTCAGGATGTAGGCGAGGGTCTCGTTGCAGTTGCCGGTGCCGGCGAGTTTCGCGGCGGCCTCGTTGTACTTGCCGTTGAGGATATCGAGGGCACCCTGGTTGATCTTGCCGTGCTTGCAGCTGACCTTGTTGAACCACTGGGCTGCTTCATCGAGCTTGCCGTCGCGCATGGCGAGGACACCCATCACGTTGTTGTAGCAGTTGCCTTCCTTCTTTTCCATCTTGTCGAAAGCGTCCTTGGCGGCCTTGTTGTCACCCTTGTCGAGGTAAGCCACGCCGAGGTTGTATTTGGCCTTGTCGGTGCCATATTTCTTGACAGCCTGCTTGTAGATGGCGATCTTGGAGTCGACGTCCTTCACGTTGGCGGCGGCACGCAGGAGAGCGGGCTCATCGAGCACGTCGATGTTGTTCTCCACGAGGTCGGCCAG
>Ga0310696_10009265_pt1 | contig 11411 bp, 8 predicted proteins | sample AusTroGonzalo_MG_4_FD_203885 | JGI IMG/M metagenome (GOLD analysis project Ga0310696, IMG submission 203885) | Bovine rumen microbial communities from tropical cattle in Woodstock, Queensland, Australia - Gonzalo_02 (v2) (version 2) | ecosystem: Host-associated > Mammals > Digestive system >...
CAATAATTTCTGTGTTTTTTTCATAATGCAATTATAAAGCCGGACTCAGGAACTTTACAATCTTTTCATTTTCATTTCTAGCCCTATTTTCATTTCGCGTTTTTTTATGTTTGCAGTTTTCTACGGTTTGCAAGTTTTCAGAGGTTGTCCATAATACTTCTTATTGAACAATTTACAAAACATTGTTTAATAAGTTATACTTAATCTATGAAATCAAATAAAATTCCTGCCAGGAACGAAATCCCGGCAAAAGACAAGTGGAACCTTACATCCCTATACATGAAAGATTCTGAATGGGAAGACGATCTTTCGCTTATCCCGATTCTTGCCGAGGAGCTTCTTAAATTTAAAGGAAAGCTCGCAGAAAGCGCAGACTCACTGCGCAACTCGCTCGACACATACTGCCGTCTTCAAATGGTGACAGAAACAACAGGCTCGTATGCATTCCTTCTTACAGCAGGAGATGCAGAGGATAACTCGAATCAGGATAAATACGGCCGTTTCGTTATGACAGCTTCAGCCGCAGACGCAAAGACAAGCTTCTTTATCCCTGAAATTCAGACAATAGATGAAAATACGCTGAAAGAATGGATTGAACGCCCAGATTTCAACGATTACAAGATATTTCTTACGAAACTTCTTCGCAAGAAACCTTACATTCTAAGCGAAAAAGAAGAGCGCATAATCTCGCTGGAGGGCGAAAGCGGAATGACCGCACAAAAAACGTTCTCCACGCTGACGAATGTTGATCTTAATTTCGGTACGGTGCGTACGGAAGACGGCTTGAAACCGCTCACTCAATCAACATGGTCTTCATTTATGCAGAACCCCGACAGGGATATCCGTAAAAAGGCATATCTCAAATTTTACAAGACATTCGACGCGCACAAAAATACAATCGCTTCTCTTTACGCAGGAAGCGTGAACCACGATATTTATGAAGCTCGCGTCAGAGGATATGAGTCCGCAAGGGCAATGGCTCTCTACCCGGACAACGTACCGGAATCTGTTTACGACAACCTAGTAAAAACGGTGCGCGCGAATCTGGAGCCGCTCCACAAATACTACGCCATTAGAAAAGAGCTTTTGGGCGTAAAGGAGCTGCGCCACTACGATGTGTACGTTCCGCTCGTAAAAGATATAAAGAAGGTCACTCCGTACAACGAAGCTGTTGAAATCATACGGAACGCGCTTGCCCCGCTCGGCACAGATTACACCGACACTCTTTGCGACGGTCTTCTGAACGGCTGGACAGACAAATACGAGAATAAGGGAAAGCGCTCAGGAGCTTTCTCTGCAGGCGGATATATCGGATATCCTTATATCCTGCTTAACTATAAAGAAGACGTTCTTCGCGATGTATTCACAATGGCGCACGAAGGCGGACACTCCATGCATTCATGGTTCTCTGTTCATTCGAACCCGTTCATGCATTACAACTACACGATTTTCGAGGCAGAAGTAGCATCTACATTCAACGAACAGCTTGTTTTCCAGTATTTCATGAACAACACAGCCGACAAGAATCTCAAGAATTTCCTTATTGCGGAGCGTGCCGGCGACATTCTTGCAACGCTTTACCGTCAGACGATGTTCGCAGAGTTCGAGCACACAGCTCACACACTTGTCGAGAACGGAACACCGCTCACAGTAGAAGTTCTGCGCACCGAATACAGGAAACTTCTTGAAGCATACTTCGGACCGGACGTTAAGTTCGAAAAAACAAGCGACCTTGAAGGTTTGCGTATTCCGCACTTCTACAATGCATACTATGTCTACAAATATGCAACAGGAATTTCTGCGTCACTGGCGCTTGCCGAAAAAGTAACGAAAGGCGGAGAGAAAGAACGTTCAGATTACTTCAAATTCCTTCGTTCGGGCGGTTCTCGTTATCCGATTGACTCACTCAAAGTCGCCGGAGTAGATATGACTTCCACCGCACCTGTTCAGGCCGCTGTGGACACATTCGCATCGCTCGTTGCACAAATGGAGAAATTTTAGATAATCTGCTAGACATATCGGCAGAATTATTTGTTACTCATGTTTTTTTCAAGAAAAACATGAATTCTGCCGATAAATGAGCTAGAATACTGTATAAGGCGAAATTGTAAAATTATCACTATTCTTTCACTATTTTCAGTTCCGCCTATTTTATTTAATATGTAGTTGGAGTATTAAACTGTTATGAGTTCTGTTAGTGTCAGTGATTTCGTCTCCCATAAAAAAGTTGAAGCCCACAATCACCTTAATTTAGGAATGCGATACGCTTCGTATGTACCTTGGGCAGGATTTTATATTCCCGATTTCCCCAAGAAAATCTACAAGGGCGGTCTCACCGAAATGCACCAATACATCGGTGATTACACACGTCCAAGGGTTATGACTGGTAAAGACGCACAAGATTTAATTACACTATCGCTGCAAGATGCAGTAGCAGACGGAATAACAATTCTTGAAGGCAGTGTCGACATTCAGTTCGTAGGACACTGGGGCAACAGCATAGACAAATACCTGGACATGGTTCAGCGGATAAGAGATAAATTCGCCGATAAAATTGATTTCCGTCCGGAACTCGGTATGGGAAAGCTTTTTCCAGCTGACAAAATAAAAGCATGGGCTCCGGCTTGTATTGAGAGCGGAGTTTTTAAGAGTATCGACCTTTACGGTCCAGAAGTTTTTGAAGGATTGGAAACTTTCAAACCGATATACGACCTTGCCGGAAAACTTGGCCTTAAGAAAAAGGCACATGTCGGAGAGGTTTCCGACGCGATATCCGTAAAACAATTCGTAGATTATTTTGAGCTTGATGAAGTCCAGCATGGAATTGGAGCGGCACAGAACGACGAGATACTTCAGTATCTTGTTGACAAGAAAATCCGTTGTAACATAACACCAGCTAGCAACGTAATGCTTTGTTCAGTACCATCGCTCAAAGAGCATCCAATCCGCAAGATGTACGATGCCGGCGTGCGCATGACCATTTGTACAGATGACCTGCTTTTCTTCAACAGAAGTGTAAGCGAGCAGTGTCTGGATATGGTTGAGTGCGGACTTTTCACGAAAGAAGAAATCTTCAAGATTTTTGACTCAGAACTGCCGGCATAAGCATACATCTGTTTATTTTCATTATATGAAGTATTTATATACAAAGACTTTCAAATAATGAGTTTTTTCGATATATATCTGCGTAGCCAAAATTTTGAATCGGGAAACATCTGCACAAGCATACCGACGGACAAAGACGCATGAAATGCGGCGCGTCGGTTGCGCAGTATTTCGCAACGGAGCTTCTAGCAAGCCATTTTCCGGGGCAAAATTCGGTGAGAGCAGATATATAATGGGCGTTAAATCTATATACTTTCAAGGTTAAGTCTTTTATATGAAACTTCTTCTTGCACCGATGGCAACATTAAGCCATGAGGCCCTGCGCCGTGCTATTTACAGGCATGGCGGCTGCGACGAATACTACACAGAAATGATAAACGCCGCATCCCTTGTGAACGGCGGAAAATTTGAAAAATATTACATTCTCAATGGTCCTGAGCCAGAAAAAATAGTTTGGCAGCTTACCGGCGATGATGGCAACAAGCTTGCGGAGGCAGCCGCCATTGTCAAAGAAAAAGGCGGTCTGGGCATCGATATAAACATGGGATGTTCCGCCCCTGAAATATACAAGCACGGCGCAGGAATCGCCTGGATGCTAAAACCCCAGTCCGAAACACGCGAAATGCTCCGTACCGTAAAAGCAAGTGTGGGAAACATGCGTTTCAGCGCGAAAATCAGGCTTGGCGATGAGGACTTTACGGAAAACTCTTTTTTTGCATTCGTTGACATGCTGCTTGAAGAAGGCATAACACGAATCGTGCTCCATCCGCGCACCCGTAAAGAAAAATATTCCCGCCCTGCCCGCTGGAACTACATCCAGAAACTTATCGACCATGTTGAAAAATCCTCGCAAATCCCTGAATCGGCGCAACACATATCAATAGTAGGAAACGGCTGCGTTCACGACATCAGCTCGTTCAATGCGCTTTGTAAAGCCGCGCCGCAAATGGACGGAATCATGATCGGCAGGGCGGCAGTACAAAAACCGTGGATTTTTGCGGAACTTTCAAATATCAAATTTATCAAATTTTCCAATTCTAATCTTTCCAATTTTGAAAAAAGGGTTTATCCTGTAAGTAGTGCCATAGATATGTATAAGGAAGCGGAACAATTTACAGCCGACCTTATTGAATATCAGCCTAGGGAATTCTATGAAACACGTTCAAAAAGATTTTTCACATTCTTTTTGGACAATTTCATGTATGCACATTATCTCAGGTCAAAGATTCTTAATACTTCCGTCAGGGAGGAGCAACTTGCGCACCTTCTGGAATACTTCGAAAAAATGCCGGAGGAGCGATTTTACAATATGGGAGAAAACTGATGCTGCTAAATAACAAGGAAAGATTAATAACTTTGCTAATTGTCCTTTCTGCAATCTTTTTACTTTCTCTTGCATTATCCCTATTACTACCTGCAGTATTCGAAACTGGCGAAGTATCCAGCTCTATCATTCTTACTTCTCATTCATATACTGAACCATATGGAACTCTTGTCCAGAACGAATCGAAAAAATGGTTTGAATCCGGGAACCCCCTACAAGCTGCACAATACGATGGAACGATAACAAATCCGACGAGTTATGACATCACATCTTGGCAAATTCAGTTTGAACTGCCTGAAAAAGCTTACATATCAGACTCATGGAACGGCATTTATTCTGAAAAAGACAGGATTCAGACAATAAATCCCCCGAAAGACTACAATCTTACTATACCATCAGGCGGTACAATCACATACGGATTCATCATGTTCGCACCAAGAACTTATGTTCCAGGCGAAGTTACACTCAACTACAAGCAAAAAATAGAAATATCACACGCTTGGTATTATTATGCAATACTGATTCTGACGATTGTTTCCGGCTCATCGCTTCTTATCTGTATTCCGTTTATAATCAAAGTCCTTGATTTGCAGAAAAAAGAAGAACAGGCTCGTATTACAATAGAACAGACGCTCAAACTTTTCGCAAATACAATAGAAGCAAAAGATAAATACACTTCCGGTCATTCGGCGCGTGTAAGCTTTTATGTAAAGGAGCTGGCGCACAGAATGGGGCTTTCAAAACAGGATCAGCAGAACATTTATTACATGTCGATTATTCACGATGTAGGAAAGATAGGTATTTCAGACTCGATTCTTTCAAAGCCGGATATTCTTGAAAGCAACGAGATGGATATTATGAAAACCCACGCGGCAAAAGGCGGAGAGATTCTTGCAGATTTCGGCTCGCTGCCAGGAGCTGCTTCAGTAGTGCGCCATCATCATGAACGATATGACGGAAAAGGTTATCCCGATGGTCTTAAGGGCGAAGATATTCCGCTTTTCTCACGGATAATTAGCGTTGCCGACGGATACGATGCTATGACATCAGACCGTTGCTACCGGAAAAAGCTTCCGATGAGCATGGTCAGGGAAGAGTTGATAGCAAATTCCGGCACTCAGTATGATCCGAAAGTCGTTAAATGTATGCTCGATATTATGGAGTCCGGATTTACACCACAGACTTAGAATATCTACAAAGAGGACTACACAAGCAGCGATTCCTTAAAATCTGCGGGAAGTCCACTCCAAACTTGTCTGCCACCTTTCATAACTGTTATTTCATCACCAAGGGCACGAGCTTCTTCTATATCATGAGTTACAACGATACCTGCGAAGCCGAGCTGCTTCTGCCATTGACGCAATTCTTCCGAAAGCTTTTTTCTAAGCGGAGCATCAAGCGCGGAAAAAGGCTCGTCGAAAAGCACAAGGCGCGGCTCGGCAATAAGCGTACGCACAAGCGAAACACGCTGGGCTTCTCCGCCGGAAAGAGAATCGGGCCAGCGTTTTTCAAACCCATCCAAACCAAAACGAGCAAGCCATTCCGAGGCTTTTTCATAACGTTCTTTCCGGCGCATTCCGGCAGCGGCAAGAGAATATGCGGCATTATCAATGATTCTCATATGGGAAAAAAGCGCAGGACTTTGAAAAACCATACCTATATGGCGTTTTCCGGCTGGAATTTTAGTAATGTCAGTGCCGTCGAGCGTAATTCGCGCATTTTTTCCGGGCGGTAAAAGTCCTGCCATCATTTTAAGAACAGTGGACTTGCCGCTGCCGGAATGCCCCACGATGACAAGCATTCTACCGCTGTCCACACTGCCGGAGAAGTCTATTGAAACCGATTCCCAATCCATGTGCAGATTATCTGCTGTAAAAAACATTGTTCTCACCTCCCCATGTGCTTACTGCGCCATACTTTCCGCGCTTTGTCAGCACCGCGCACCCCACCACGCACAAAACTTCGCACGAAACCTCGCACCATGCGAGTTTCTGCTCCGTGCCTTCCTGCCAACTTGTCAGAAAACGCGAATAGCACCATCGATGAAATAATCAAAACAGTACCGCTTCCACACGCAGCGGCAAACCGATACGCTCCCGCAAGCCGGTACGTATACAACGAAAGCGTTTCAAAGCGCGGAATTCCCAAGATTAACGGCAAATTCGAGTCACCGGCGCTTATCGCAGCACAAAATGCGAATGCCGAAAATAAAGCACGCCGAGTCTGCGGAAGCTGTACCCGGAAAATCACGTCCAAGCGAGAAGGTGACAAAAGCGAAGCCACATCCGTAACAGTCATCGGGATACGCTCCATTGCACCGCGTACCTGCTGAAACGCCAGCGGCCATGTCAAAGCAGCCTGTGTTATTACAAGCATAACCGGGGTTCCCGCAATGTGAAAGCGGCGCATGACGTTCGTAAGTCCGAACCCTATAACAATTGACGAAACCGCCATAGGGAGAAGTGGCACAATGCGGAACACCACACTTTTACCGTATGGATCGGCGCGGCGGGCGACACACGCAAAGAAAAACGCCGTCACAACACAAAGCGACGCGCTTCCAAGCGAAGTTGCTACCGTATTCAAAAGCGCGGTAGAAAAACTCCTCTGCGAAAAGAGTTTTATAAGCTCCCCTGCTCCCGTAAAAACTATTGCAGCAAGAGGCAACACCAAAAACAACAGAATTGCTCCGCCGATTACAGCAAGCAGCGCATACTCCGCCGCGCCATGCACGCGCACAGGCGGCAGCGAACTTACTCCGGCGTGGGTTCTTCGCCCTTTTTTGCCAAGCAGCACGTAGCCAACCACAAAAAGCGAAGCCGCTGTCGTCTCCGTAAGGGCAAGCTGTCCTGCGTACTTAAAATCAAGCGTATTTTTTGCCGCCTGATACACTTCAACTTCCATCGTTGAGCCACCAGCTTGCCCGAACAGCAGGACAATCACGAAACTGAAAAAACTGTACAAAAAGACGATGACGGAGCCGCCGGCAATTGACGGGGCAAGCTGGAAAAGCGTCACCGTGCGGAATATTCTGAATTTGCTCGCGCCTGAAAGAACCGCCGCGTTATACTCGTCTTCCGGCAAGTTGCGCCAAGTATCAGAAACCGTCCGCATAATAATAGGGAAATTATAAAATCCGTGCGCAATTATAATTCCAGCAAAAGAATACAAAAACGTGAACGGCGGTTCCTTTGCTCCTGTCAAAGCCATTACAGTGCGGTTAAAAACACCGTTCATTCCAAAAAAAATAACGTAACCGAGCGCGATTAGAAGCGGCGGAATACAGAGTGAAACTGAAGAAAGTGAAGCAAGGAACCGCCTGCCGGGAAATTTTCGGCAGGCTACAAAAAACGCGGCGGGCAACCCGATTATGAGCGCGACCACCGTAGAAAAGAAAGCCTGTTTTATCGTAAAAAACAGGATATTTTTAATTTTATCAATCCGCCGCCAGAACGCGTCCGACTTCTGCGTGTCTGATGCCGCAACTTTTACTGCCGCATCTGCAGACTCATCAGAGCCGACCGCGCTTCCAGTCGCGACACTCGCCGCCCCCATCGAACTACTCGTCCCAAAAGCAGTTCCTGAATCACCGGAAAAAGCCGGCGCAAAAGCAGAAACTGCGGTCACACAAAAAAACAGGACGAGCAGCACAGCAACAGCCGTACCGCAAAAGGCGGCGAACTGCTTCATTTATTCGGCAAGAACAGCCAATATAATTTCAACGGCTTTATCAAGCTCGTCCATATCAACTGTAAGAACCTTTGCAGGAACAGCAGATACAGCCTTGAAGCTTTCTGGCAGCTCTACAGAATTGTTCGCTGGATACATCCACTGCGTTTCAGGAACAATCTCCTGAGCTTCTGCGCTGATAAGGAAATCAAGGAATTTCTTTGCGTTATCCTTATTCGGCGCATTCTTCATAAGGCCAGCTCCCTCTGTCTGATATGTATGACCGTCTGTGAACTCAAGAGCCTTGAATTTATCGCCTTCACCGTATGCAACATGGTAAGCTGGGCTTGTCGTATAGCTGATTACAAGAGGAGCCTCCCCTTCTGTGAAAAGACCATAACCAGTGCTCCATCCAGATGCCATTGTCAGGATATTCGCTTTAAGGCTGCGCCAGTAGTCCGCAATTCCGTCCTTTCCGTAAACAGCGAGCGTCCATGCGGCAAAACCAAGACCAGGCGTACTTGTGCGCGGATCCATCAGGATTATCTTCTTGCGATAAATATCTTTTGTAAGGTCTTCAAGACATGCAGGAGCCTCAATTCCACTCTCTGAATCGAAAATCATAGCAAAACTGCTCCAGTCATATGGAACGAGCAGCCATCCGTCTTCCATAAGAAGTGTCTTATCAATCACTTTGTCGCCATCAACAGGCTTGTAAGCCTCAAGAATATCGGCAGCCTTTACCTTTGGATACAAGTTATTGTCAAGACCGATAAGGATATCCGCAACAGGAGCGTCCTTCTCAAGAATCGCGTTTGAAAGAACCTGTACTGCGTCACCAACCGATATCAAATTGACCTTGATACCTGTTTTTTTCTCGAATGCCTCGCAAAGAGCTGGACCCGCACCCCATTCAGATGCAAAAGAATCATGGGCATAAATTACAACTTCGTTTGAAGCATTTTTCTTTGCAGATTCGCGTCTACCGCCTGCAAAAACAACTGAAATAACTGAAAATAAAAGGAAAATTGTTAAAAGACGAGCTTTCATACTTCCTCCGCCGGCATTATCCGGATCAGGTTAAACCGCCATACGGCAGCTTTTTCGGGTATAATCTCAGAGTACCGCAAAAACAGTACACACCCCGGTATTTCTGTGTGATAGTCAAGGAGTATATGCTTGAACGCCGTTGTAGTCAATAGCGCAAGTTCAATCAAAATATAAAAGGAATCCCCTTTGTTTCTATAAATATGTACACAACCATTGACGATTCTTATCTCTGCTGTTACACTAAACTTAAACTATACTGAACAAGTTTTAGAATTTGTTAAAGAGGAGATACAGTTGAATTCAAAAATGATTTCTCAAATCGCTGCATTTGTCTTGTACCTCGGTCTTATGATTGTCATCGGACTGAGAACAACAAGAAAAAACAACAGCGCATCCGACTTTTTCCTTGGCGGACGTAAGATGGGACCATGGATTACCGCCCTCAGCGCAGAGGCATCCGACTCATCTGCATGGCTTCTTATGGGACTTCCCGGACTTTGTTACTTAGGCGGATTCAAAGAAACATTCTGGACTGCAATCGGTCTTATCGTCGGAACATACCTTGCATGGCTTATCATTGCAAAACCGCTCCGCAAATGTTCCATTGCATTCAACAACTCAATCACAATTCCAGAATTCCTTACGAACAGATTCAAGGATAAATCGAAAGTTCTTTCAATTGTATCCGTTGTTTTCATCGTTCTGTTCTTCACAATTTACACAGCTTCCGGTTTTGTAGCTTGCGCAAAGCTTTTCAACTCAGTTTTCGGACTGAACTACTACATCGGTTTGCTTATCGGAATGGTTATCATCCTTTCGTACACGATTATGGGCGGTTACCTTGCCGTTTGTACAACAGACTTTATGCAGGGCTCGCTGATTTTCATCGCGTTCGTAATTTCATCTGTAATCATCGTCTTTTCGCTCGGCGGCCCGACAGAGGCGATTCAGAAGGTTTCAGAGTTCTCACAGAATGCACTTAACGGCAGATTCGGTGAAACAATTCTCGAAAAATTCACGGCGAATCAATCTTTCAGCGTTAAATCCGCAATTTCTGCGTTCGCATGGTGCTTGGGCTACTTCGGAATGCCACATATCATCATCCGCTTCATGGGTATCCGCTCTAACAAAGAGATAAAGAAAGCTCGCCGCGTTGGTATTATCTGGATGATAATCTCATATATCGGTGCAATTCTTATCGGTGCGCTCGGTACAGCATACCTTGCCGGAAAAGGCATTGTTCTTGACGGTATCAATGGTGATGCGGAAACTGTTTTCAGCGTCACGGTGGGCAACATGTTCCCAGCATTCATCGGTGGAATTTTCTTGTGCGGTATTCTCGCAGCAGCAATGTCAACTGCCGACAGCCAGCTTCTTGCAGCATCATCTGCAGTTGGACAGGATATTTTCAAGAACATCATCAAAAAAGACGCTGATGACAAAACTGTTCTTCTTGTTAGCCGTATAACGGTTCTTGTGATTGCAGCCGTTGCGTTCCTGCTTTCGCTAGACCCGAACAGCTCCATTTTCGGACTTGTTTCATACGCATGGGCAGGTTTCGGAGGTACGTTCGGTCCTCTTATCATTCTTGCACTTTTCTGGAAAGGCGCAACGAACAAAGGTGCGATAGCCGGTCTGATTTGCGGTGGTGTTACCGTTGTTGCATGGCATAACCTTTCTGGCGGAATTTTTGATATTTACGAGATCCTTCCGGCGTTCATCATCTGCTTGGTAGTGACAATTATTGTCTCTCTTTGCGATAAAAAGAAAGATCCAGAAATGCTTAAGGCATTCGAAGCCTACAAAGCAATGGAAGACTAATTTTACTTGCGTTTTGCGCAGACTTAGTTCTGCACAACTATTGCAAATCTCCCTGCATGGCATTTTTGCTGTGCGGGGCGGAATTGCGAATTGCGCTCGCACAGTTATTTTTCCTGATACTTAAACTAAAAACAGATAAGGCAGAAACTTTATTCTGCAAGGCTGTCCTTCCAGTTACACAACTCCCAAACAACCGCTGAATCGTATCCTTCATTTGCGACTTTACAAATGATCTGCTTATCAAGTGTATTATGAGGCGGTTCACAAATCCATCCGGCGCACCAATAGTATTTGCAAAGAAGATTCAGAAGCTTCTGGCATTTTCCTATGTTGAATTCTTCACCATTGTCTTTTGAAAATTTATGAAGATCTTCAATATTTTTTATGTGAGTTTCCGAATCGATAGGATGTGTATAACTAAGCAGAATTTGTTCAACTTTTG
>Ga0310696_10009266_pt1 | contig 11411 bp, 7 predicted proteins | sample AusTroGonzalo_MG_4_FD_203885 | JGI IMG/M metagenome (GOLD analysis project Ga0310696, IMG submission 203885) | Bovine rumen microbial communities from tropical cattle in Woodstock, Queensland, Australia - Gonzalo_02 (v2) (version 2) | ecosystem: Host-associated > Mammals > Digestive system >...
TATAAGGCTAACGACCGCAAGAGCCAGAGCAGTAGCAACGAAGGCATCATCTTCAACGACGGCACCAACCAGACGGCCGACCTCGCCTTCACCAATGGCGGTTATTACAATCAGGAGGGTCTTCAGGGTGTAGTATCAGCTTCTGGCATCCGCTCCATAGAGACCACCACCGAAGGCAACATCAAAGTCTATACCCTCGATGGCCGACTCATACTTAAGGCCCCCAATGGCAGCGAAGCCATCAAGAGCCTGAAGAAGGGAGTCTACATCATCAACAATAAGAAGGTTGTGATTAGGTAATAATAATCCCCGCCAATTGGCGGGGATTATTTATTTGAAAACTGAGCGGAGGGCGAACCAGAGGTGGAGGAGGAAGGTCTGGATGCGGCCGTAATGGTGCTCCATGACATGATAGCGCTCCCAAAGGGAGTCGCGGTGGTGGAGCGTTGTCTGTCCCTCCTGGGTATAGTTGGCCACCACCATCTTCAGGTTCAAGAGCGGCACGTTTTCCTTGGCAGCAGCCTTCATCACACGGATACACCAGTCCACATCGGCAGAATAACGGTAACGCAGATCGTAAGGGGTGGCGATGGCGAAGTCGGTACGAGCATAGAACGCCTGGTGACAGACGAGCATGCCCTGGCGAAAGGACTTCCACGAGAGCTGCTCGGGTGGGGCTAAGCGGCGATGGTGGAGGAAACGGCCTTCGCCATCGACAATATCCGTATCGCCGTAGAGCACGGCAGGTAGTTGAGAGTTGAGAGTGGAGAGTTGAGAGTTGAGAGAGTTAACGATACGGCTGACGGTGTCTGAGGACGGCAGGAAGTCGCCGGCATTGAGGAAACAGACATAGTCGCCGTCGAGGGAGCGCAAGCCTTTATTCATGGCATCATAGATACCCTTGTCGGGTTCTGACGTGACCTGTATGCTGTGGCCGTTCTCGGCAGCATTGGAACGTTCTATATAGTCGTCGACCAGTTTCAGGGTTTCGTCGGTAGAAGCACCGTCGATAATAAGGTGTACGATGTCAGGATAGTCCTGAGACAACACACTGTCCAGCGTGCGCTGCAACACCTTGGCGGCATTATAGGTGATCGTGACGTAAGTAATCCTGAGCATGGCTTAGAGCTTATAGTGTTTGAGGGCCAACGCCTGATTATAGACTTCGATATACTGTGAGGCCACACTCCGCTGTGAATAGTGATGGGCCACCTTGTGCACAGCCAGTTCACTCAGACGCTCATAGTCGGCTTCCAACAGGATCCAGCGGATACCCTTCGCCAAGTCGTCGGCACTGGCGTAGTCAGCCACATAGCCGTTCTTCCTGTGGTCGATCTCTTCAGGGATGCCGCCTACCCTGAATCCGACACAGGGCACACCACAGGCCATCGCCTCCATAATGGTGTTGGGCAGGTTTTCCGACAGCGACGGCAGCACAAAGACATCGGCAGCCCGATAGACGTCAACGATACGCTGCTCGTCATTGACATAACCTAAGGGATAAGCCTCCAAAGGCAACTGTCCCATCACCTCCTCAGCATGGCCTCCAAGAATGACGACCCCTAACTGGGGAATATCGCCCAACTGCCGGCATGCCTCGATGAGATAGTTCATGCCCTTGTTCTCATTGGTGACGCGCTGCGAGGCAAAGAGAATCAGTTTTTTATCGAGAGGCAGTCCCAGACGCTGACGCGCTTCCTGCTTATCACCTTTCTTATATATATGGGTGTCTATCGGATTCGGCACACTCGTCACCTTCTGGCCATCCAGCAGGGCGCTCTTCTTCGCCTCGGACTCCAGCCAATGACTACAAGCCACGAAATAGACGTTCTCGTCTTCCAGCATACGACGCTTCTTCTGCCAGACGGTGGTAGAGAAGTCGTTGCGGGAGCCACCGCCGGGCAACAGCCGACAATGATGGCACTGCGAGGTGAAATGACGACAACCGAGCGTGACATGGCAGATGGCGGTGGCGGGCCAGATATCGTGCATGGTCCACACCACAGGCTTGCCACTGCGCAGGATCTGACGGATGCCACCTAACGAAAGCATGCCCTGATTGATCCAATGGAGGTGGATGATGTCGGCCTCCTTGAATTCACGCAGGCGAGTGATGTCAGCACCAGTATTAGCAATATCCACCTCGAAAAGATGTTTGCGCTGAAAGTGGAGCCGGCAGAAGATCACCAGACGCTCCCAAAGAAAGCGCCAGCGGTTCATGGGCGACTTCGGGAGATTGACCACCGTCAGGGAGTCGGTATCCTTATCACGCACCAGCATCTTAGCCTTGACACCATTATTAATAAGTGCCATCATCAGACGGTTTGCTGCTACGGCTGCCCCACCCGTCCGGTCGCTTGTATTGACTATCAGTACTCTCATACTGCAAAGGTAGTGAAAACGGAGTAAAAAACCAAATTAATTTGAATAAATCCAAGGATAATGCATAAAAATAACTTGTCTGCGCACACAAGTGCTTGACATAAATCAAGAATAAAGGTTAAAATTACACTTAAAATGTGAAAATGCTTGCGAGATAAAAAAATATGTTGTACCTTTGCATCGTCAAAAGGTTAATAGATTGTTTTAGGTTAGTAGTAATATTTATAGTTTTAGGTTTTTAGTTATTGGTAAAAGAAAGTTTTCAACTGTAGGATAACAGGAGGTCGCTGCGAAGCTCCCTTTTAAACTTTCAAATTTTTAGCTCTTGTGAGCTGAAAATTTCTTTTAGAGAAAAGGATTTTTAGTTAAACATAGGCTTTTTTGATGCCACAGCTCGTGAGAGTTGCGGCATCTTTCTTTTTATGCCTTCTCGATTAGCACGACAGCGTAGGCCGAGATACCTTCCTCGCGACCAGTGAAGCCGAGCTTCTCGGTAGTGGTGGCCTTGATGGAGATATCGTCCTCATCGCAACCGCAGATCTGGGCCATGCAAGCCTTCATCGCAGGAATGTGAGGATTCATCTTGGGACGCTCGGCACAGATGGTGGCATCGATATTACCCAGACGATAACCCTTCGTGGCAATCAGTTCGATGGTCTTCTTAAGGATGACCTTACTGTCCATACCATCGGTAAACTCTGCTGTGTCGGGGAAGTGATAGCCGATGTCGCGCATATTGGCAGCACCCAACAGGGCATCGCAGATGGCGTGCAACAGCACGTCGGCATCGCTGTGGCCCAGGAGTCCCTTACTATGTTCAATCTTAATGCCGCCCATCCAGAGATCACGGCCTTCTACTAACTGATGGACATCATAGCCCATTCCAACTCTAATCTTCATATCTTAATTGTTTTATCTTTTAAACAAGTCTTTAATGCCATCCATATCGAAGGCCAGGGTGAAGCGCAGCGTCTGATCAAGCGGATTGCTGCGAGCGGTAGAGATGACATAGCCCACATCGAGCGAGAAGACACTCATGCGGAAACCGCCACCTACGGTAAAGTATTTCAGGTTACCCTTCGACTCACTCTGGTGATGATAGCCAGCACGGAGCGAGAACTGGTCGTGGTAGACATATTCTGCTCCGACACTCCATTGAATCTCCTCCAGCTCTTCCTTAAATCCGCCTGGCGCATCGGTGAAACTCTTGAAGATGCCACTGATGGCACTGATGTCGCTATACTCACGGCGCACACGGTCTTGATAATCACTGGTAGACTCTCCCTCCTCTTGGCGAGGCACAGTGGGCACCAGCAGTTTGTTGGCATCAGCAGAGATAGAGAAGCGGTTATACTCGTCGACAGGTATCATGAGCGAAGCACCCAGACGGAGGTTTGCTGGCAAGAACTGACTCTCCTCATCACCATAATAGGATATCTTACTACCAATGTTCGACATGTTGACGCCAAAGCCCAGCTGACACTCACGACTGCCCATCATCACATAGTTGTTATAGTACATCGCCAAGTCGGCAGCAAAGGCTGAGGCAGGCTTGGAGTCTTCACTATAGTCATAACGCAAGTCGCTGTAGATCCAACGAATCGCAGCTGCCAAGGAGATTTTCTCACTGAGCATCAGCGAGTAGGCCACATCGAGCGACATCTCATAGGGGCGCACACTCATGCCATCGTCGGCAAACACCTCACCAAGCGAAAAATAGCGCAACGAACCCGAGATAGCCGAGTAGTCGCCAATACGATAATAGCCTGCCAAATAGGCCAGATCGATATCGTTCACAATCTGACGGAGCCAAGGGGTGTAGTTCAAGGCGATGCCAGCACGACTGATGCAGAAGGGGTACTTCGCAGGGTTCCAGTACTGGGAGTTTACATCGGGGTCGGTGGCCACACCAACATCACCCATACCAGCCGAGCGGGCATCGGGGGCGATGGTCTGGGAGACGACAGCATGATCCACAGGATTGAACATCGTACTTTTATCGTCCTGAGCCTGCGCGATTAAAGGTAAAAAGGTAAAAAGGTAAAAAGGTAAAATCCTTTTCACCCATCTTCCAACCTGATATGTTTTCTTCTTTATTCTCATTATCTTTATCTTAAATAACGTACGCGCATCTTAATTATTGCTTAACACAATCAATTTAACGGTCTTGGAGCCTCCGCCATCAAGTTGGAAGCGACAAAGATAGACGCCTGTCTGCATCCGGGAGCCACCATCAATCGTGAGATTCCAATCAAACGTATAGGTATTACCTGTGGCATGGCCCGTCTCCGTATGGTGCCAAAGCTGGCGACCAGAGAGGTCGAAGACATCAAGCGTCAGGGTTATCTCACTGCCCACACGGTCGTGGTTGATGACAAACGACGTGTGTCCCACGGCCGGGTTCTTCGTGCAGACCACGCTAAAGCCATCCGAGGAGGCACCCTTTACCACCTCGAAGACAAGCTCGGAGGTGGAGGAATTGTTCAGCACATCCCAGGCCCTGAAGCGCAGGCGATGCTGTCCCTCGCTGAGTTCGGGGATACTGAAGCCGATGGTGCCACTGCGATAGTCGCCAAAGTCGTAGGCGAAATAATCGTTGAGGATATAGGTCCTCGAGAGTTCACCGTCGATGACCAGTTCCAAATCGTGGCCGATGCTGCTGCCTGAGGCATTGATACCACTCTCATCGTAGAGTTCGGCCATGAAGTAAGGCGTGGTGTTCACCTTGTCGCCATTGGTGAAGGTCTTGGCATTCAGATAGCAGTAGATATTAGGACCGATGGAGTCTGTATGCACGCCACTGCCAGCAGAGAGCACAAAACTGTCGTTCTCACCATGGGCCGTCAGCGATTGGTCATTGTTCACAGCATACAGCGTCATGAGTCCATTGCCATCCGTATAGCTGATATCCTTGGGGACGGCAAAGGTGATGCGGAACCTGCCACCAACGATACTGTCGGACCCGTTATAGAGTGTCTTCGTACGGTCTTTGTAGACGAAAGGCTCATCGGCTCCATCAGAGCCCGTATTGTTCAGTTTGCAGGTGATGGTTTCCTCAGCATCCCTTACTGTGGCTGTGACAATACCATTGAATCCGAATGCCTGCGACTCTCCATGTTCAATATGGCCACTGATGCGAGCCACGGAACCAGCACTCAGCTGTATGTCGCTACTCATGGGCTGGCCATTGATGCTGTCGATTACCACCTGAGCCTGAGGACAGGCCAACTGCAAGGCAGGATCGCCTAACAGGGTATATTGCAGTTTATTGGGCGAGATATCCGTTCCCTGACTGACAAGGTCACACTTGGCTTGACGCACAGCCTCGCCGATGGTGTTGCCTGGCGAGAGCACATAGTTGGTAAAGGCGAGATCCATCACCTCGTTATAGGAAGCATAAACGGTTCGTGTGGTACCAAAGAAGGCCACGCCCCCACCCCGCTCACTAAGCATCACAGTCTCGCCAATATTGTCCTCCTGTCCGTCGAAGGGCATGATATCGCAAGAGGCAGTCACCCATAGGGGGAGTCGTTTCGTGACAGACTCCTCGAAGTCGGCCAGCTTCATCACCAGTTCATGGGAGAAGGCGTAAGGGGCACCATGCCCACAGTAGTTCATAATAAGCGCTCCACTCTCCATCTGCTGTTTGATAAGGCGCGTCACATCGGGATAGCTATAGCCCGTCGAGGAAGAGGTACGTGTATAGGCATCCCAGTAGATTTTCTTCAACAGATAGCCCGGATAGTTGGTTTCTACCAGAGTGGCCACCTTGTCGGCACTAGCCATGTGGGAATTGCCGTTTCCGTCGTCGCCCATCATACAAATGGTATTCTGCCAGGCACCAGCCTCCTCGTTGTTGGCATAGCTGACAGTCTTGTCGACGAGGACGATTGCCTGTTCCACATTCCGTGCAGGGAATCGTCCTACAGCTACATCGGGCTTGCCCTGATAGGTATAGCCGCTGCCCGAGAACTGCTGGATTTGTTCTCCATCATCGAGCAGACAGAAGAAGTCATCGCTCACAAAGCAGTTAACGGCACTGAAAGAGTTGTCGCTCTCATAACAGAGCAGAAAATCGTCGGGGTCACAACCACTCCACTCAGAACAGTGCATGCGATTGTCCCACGCCCCATCGCCAAAGAGCAAGAGATAACGAGGCATATCGGCCTCTGTCGTAGCCCTGTCGTAAAGCATCTTCAGATAACGACGATAGGCTGTAGCATCTGGCGTGCCACTGGAGAACTCATTATATAGTTCGTCTGCAGGTACGATTCTGACCCTCAGACCGTCCGTCTGCTCATGGAGCGCCTTGATGCGTTCTGCCTGAGCCAGCCATTTCTGCGAGGTGGGAATGATAATCACCATATCCACTGCACCATCGGCATGATGGTCTTGGTTCGTAATCTGATAAACATATTCCGGCTCAGGCAACGAGGCCGTCTGGATATCAGGCCTTGCCTTGGGTTCTTCATGCCGGAGGTCGAGCCAATCGAGTCTGACATTAGCACCAGAGGTCTGGGTAATGCTGATGGTGTTCTCTGTCTGCAGACCCTCCAAGGGGAAGGTTTGGATCTGCTCTGCAGCTTTCGTATAGGCATCCAGAGAGGCCGAGGCGGTTATGGCTCCTACCATCTGACCATTCACCTGCACCGTTGCCTCAAAAGTGCCGTCACTGGTAAGGGCTACTGTCAGCTGGCCCGTTGTACCAGTAGCCTGGAGGGTATAGGTCTGGGGCACTCCAATCGTATAGAGCGTCTTGTCGAAGAGGTTTCTGCCTCCGTGATACCAGGCATAGTCGTCTACTTCGTATAGCGAATGATAGTCATGATTGGCAGGATAGTGGTCGGCTACCAATTGCGTCGTCTCAACAGTAAGCGGATCGCCATCACGCTCCGTGAGGAAGTAATAGCCATAGTCGGAATAGGGATTGCGGGTACGAATAAGCGTATCCTTCGATGACCAGGTCACAGGGCCTGTGGCATAGAAAATCCGTCGACCGTTAACTGTCGCGGTCGCCACTTCCTGCAAATCGTCTGTCGTAGAAAGGTAGTCGCCCGTCAACGTCTCTGGCTGCAAGCCGCCTCCATAGCCATAAATCCTCACCCGGTTGATATCCGTGAAGCCTGCCTTTCGAATGAGCGACTCAGACAACTGATAAAAGCCGCTCTCTGGGATGCGTATCTTGGCCCAAGTGCCTTCACGCAACACGGATTGGGCAGCATAACGGTCTGACGATCCACGAGTCAGGCTCCTGGCATGAGCCCTCTGCGCCCTGACAGCCAACTTAAAGCTCACCAGCTTCTGGTATCTGCCATGACGAAACACCAATGGCACAAACGACACGTCGAGCACACCCTGTTTTCTTACCACGCCTACCGACTGATGGATGGAGGGCATCGTGGGCAGAGGTTCACTGGTGATGGCATGATAACGGCGGATATCCTCTGCCGACATATCGATAAACTCCGGATACTCGATGCTGACGGTATAGGAAGAATCGGCATAGTTCACACCCAACGACCTCTGCCAACTGAACACGGGCAATAAAGAATCAATCCTGACCTGCTGAGCAGTCAGATCTACATACACTTGTGCTTCTGCCAACGGGCAGAGCAACAAGAGCATGAAGCTAATTATCAGCCTACGGAAACTCTTCACTATTATAAGTAACGCACACCCCCGCGATTTATTGCGTCACCTTTAAGACAATTTATCCACTCTCAGTTGAACTTATCAAAAGTTTTTCGTATCTTTGTGCCCGAAATATGAAAGCAACAAAAATAATCATCATCGCCATCCTTTTGACAGCTGGGCTGTTGGTTGGATGCGGGGACAGAAGGACAGATCAGATACTGTCAAGTATTGATACGCTGATGAACAACCATCCGGATTCTGCCCTCCAGATGCTCGATTCACTCAGATCAGAGAAGCCCCATTGGTCCAAAAACCAACGTATGCGCTATAATCTGCTTCATCTGAAAGCCGAAAACAAGGCATTTGTTCCCTTAACCTCCGATTCCATCGCCAAAGACCTTGTCAGCTACTACGACACTTGGGGTAATGCCAACGAGCGAATGATGGCCCACTATCTTCTTGGCTGCTGTTATCGCGATATGGGCGATTCCCCGCGTGCCATCGATGCCTACCTCGATGCCATCGCCCAGGCAGATACAACAAGTAAGGATTGTGATTACAGAACCCTTAGCCGGGTCTATGGCCAGATGGCAGGCTTATATCACAAGCAGTTACTTTTGTCCTATGAGATTGAGGCATATAAATGTGCCAGTCATTATGCTTCCCTTGCAAAAGAAAAGTTAAATGCCATTTTTGCACTTGACAAGTCAACTTCTGCTTATATTTTGCTAAACATGAAAGATAGTGCAGAGCGTTTATTAAATGAAACCATGTGCCTATATAATCAATATGGGTTTACCCAGAACGCGCTTCAATCCTCAATAAAACTCATGCATTTGTATGTTCAAGAGGTCAGTAAACTTCCCGAGGCAAAACGGCTGATAGACGAATACGAATCAAATTCAGATCAATTTGGTGCAAACCATGAACTTTCGGGGACAAGAAAGCAATACTATTTTTATAAAGGGCAATATTTTGACAACGTTGATTTACTCGATTCCGCAGAATACTATTACAGAAAAGTATATTATCCAGAGATGTCTTTTGTTGCCAAAGACCCAATGTATAAGGGACTTTTGAGTGTATTCACAAAGCGCCATCAAACTGATTCCATCGCGAAATATGCCCAATTATATTGTGAGGCCAACGATTCCTCCATTGCTATAAAAGATCAAGAACTGACTGTCCAGATGGCTGCATCATATAATTATAGTTTGTACCAAAAAGAGGCATTGGAGAATGAATCAAAGGCTAACAAAACTAGAACATTTTTAATCTCTTTCATTTTCCTTGTTATTCTTGTCGCTATTATCTTGTGGAAACGATACCAAAGTACCAAGAAGCAAAAGCAACTGGAGATAGAAGACCTTAAGGCAGAACACGTTCGTGTCACTGATGAATATAGTCGTAATCTCTACACTATGCAATTGTTGGCAAAGACTCACCAACAGGACCTAGATTTGATGCAAAAAGACAACGCTGAATATGAAAGTAGAATAACTGAACTCAAAAAAGAGAACCACAGGCTGGAGATAGTTATCAAGAGGATAGAACAGAAAAATGGTATATCTCAATATTTGGAGAATACAACAAATTTCATGCATTCGGCAATCGTCAGACGTCTGAAAGAACTGGAAGATATTCCTCTTTCAATGATAAAAGAAGAAGAGTGGACGGAACTGGAAAAAGAAACTAGGAAATATTTCCCCAATCTCTTGCTTGATCTTCATAATGCGCCTAAAACCACGAAACAGAAGATTCGGGTCTGTCTGCTCGTTATCCTCAAAGTGCCCGACAGTTGCATTGCAAACTGGATGGACCTAAAGCCAAGTCGAATTAGTAACATCAAATCTGATCTCAACGGGATGTTATTTGGTGATGACTCTGCCCGTACATTGTGTAACAATCTAAGACAGAAATATAACATCATTTCAAGCGAAAACTAAATCCTCTATAGTATGTCTATACCCCAAAAGTGAATTCTTGTGAATTCTTTTTGGGCAATATCTCAAATTCATAGATGTCTTTTATATAAAGGCATCACCATGTAAGATGCCTCCATTTAACATTTCTGGAGTGAAATCTTGTGAATTATTAGATCATCAAATTCTTGGAGTTCATTTCTTTTTCATCTAATTTTGCGACGTTCTTCTAAAATTTTTAATTATGGTAAAGAAAAGACTTCTTTTATTTTTGATGATAATGGCACTACTTCCATTGTCAAGTGTGCGTGTAAGTGCAGAAGATCCTAACGACATTGATTTAGAAGCAGGGTATGTTGATCCTGAAAATGGTCAAAATGACTATCCTAGAACACCTATTCTCGTTCCTAAGGTTGGTATTAATGGTTATTCTTTGATCTTCTACACCCCATGCGATGGTTGTACTCTCCGTTTGTCTGATGAAAACGACAATGTGGTTTATACAACTATAATTCCTACAGGATCAACGACCCTCGTTCTTCCCTCCTATCTCTCTGGCGAATACAAAATCGAAATCATTCAAGGCATCTACTGCTTCTGGGGATATATAACATTATAATTATAAAAATGTCGTATGAAAAAATATCTTTTGTATTGGTTACTGCTGCTATTATAATGGCGGCGGCCTGTTCGAGTCAGGAATATAATGACGAAAGTCTTTCTTCACCCTCAACTTCAAGTTTCAGTAATAAAATTCGTAGTTACGAAGATGCCTTGAAAATAGCTCAGGCTTCAATCTCAATGCTTAACGATTCGAAATCTTCCACCAGAGGAGAAATAAATACTCGAAAGATAGACCTTAGTAATAGCAAGAAGGTGGTTAAGCTTGATACTAAAACGCGTTCTGACTTGGGAGTTAATGACACCCTTATCTATGTATTCAACTTCGAAAATAATGAGGGCTTTGTTCTTGTTTCTGCATATGAAAATACAGAGGCCTTGCTTGCCATAGCAGAACAAGGCAATTATGATCCTGATATAAAATCAAGAATTGGCGGGTTTGAATTATTTCTTAATAGAGCCAAACAATATGTTGCATTTGCATCTAAAAAATATATTGAAAAACGAAATTGCAAAGGATTATTGAAGGATACAATTATACACGCATATACTACTATTGGACCATACATCAATGTAAAATGGGGGCAACTTTTTCCTGAAGGAGAATTCTGCCCAAATGGGGTTTCAGGATGTACAAATACAGCCTTAGCTCAAATCATGACATATTACCAGTATCCATTAGGAATGGGTTTGACATATCCCAATGCAGATGTCAGCTATCAAAACTTTAATTGGACTAATATGAAAAACCACAACTCACAAAATTTGCATGATAAGAATTCTGCTTCTTGTAATAATATAAATGCCCATGAAGCAATTGGACGTCTATTAAGGCAATTAGGATATATGAAT
>Ga0310696_10009267_pt1 | contig 11411 bp, 11 predicted proteins | sample AusTroGonzalo_MG_4_FD_203885 | JGI IMG/M metagenome (GOLD analysis project Ga0310696, IMG submission 203885) | Bovine rumen microbial communities from tropical cattle in Woodstock, Queensland, Australia - Gonzalo_02 (v2) (version 2) | ecosystem: Host-associated > Mammals > Digestive system >...
CAGCAGTACCATCTTCGTATGCACTTTCCATTTCCATGAGGTCGTTACCGAGTATTTCTGCCAAGTCTGGGAATGTTGACTCAAGTGCCTCCTGGTAATCATTGATATCGGCAATGGCTGCTGCCAACTTCTCATAATCCTTAACAGAAGCGACGAGGGCATTGTAAGCTTCCTTCAGCGCTGCAATCTGCTCTTCGAAGCCCTCTGCAGCGTTCTTCGACTTGTTCATCTCTTCTGCAAATGCTTCCTTCACCTCTGTGTTTGCGAATACATCGTCAAGGTCAGGGAATTCACTCTCGTACTGCTCAACGAGACCTTCAAGAACAGGCTGGTTAGGATCGGTTACTTCACCGAAATAAGTGAGCTGGAAGTTGTCGGCTGCAATCCAGCTTGCAGATGTTGACTCCGTGAGGAATCCAAGTTCGATATCACCTTGTTCGTTGAGGGCAAATGTGATTTCGAAGTGCTGTGGCTTCTGGTCTTCGGTTGCTACCTCACGACGATTCTCTTTTTCACCGCTCTTCACATACATATACACACCTGTTACAGCTGGTGCACCGCCTTTCTGGAATACTGCGATAGCATCGCAAGCAATCTTATATTTACCTGCCGGCATGTTCTTGACAATGGTGTACATCTTACCGTCGCCCAACTTGTTGGTGTCGACGTTGTAAGTAGGACGCCATGCCTGAATGAAGTTGCTGATGGAAACTTCGCCATTCTGGTAACTGTCACCTTGATAACCGCTTGCGCTGGCTGAACCTATATCAACCGTCCAACCTGTAGCATCACCTGTCTCAAAGTCTGGGTTCGTCATGAATGATGTTGCATCCTTTGGATCTGAGTTGGAAGCACCAACGAGTTCTGTTCCGATTCTGTAATTGTAAACATCTTCCTGCAATTGCTTGTTTGCAGCATCGAGTTGTTCTGCAGATGATGCAGTATTGTTGTAAACCGCTTCGGCTGCAGCAACACTTACCTCAGGATAGTTTTCCTTCACTGATGTAATATAATCGCCCAACTTAACTGCAGAGTTGTAGTTGGCTACAGCAGTCTGGTATGCATCGTAGGTTGCTTCTGGAATGAATGCCCATGTGATGCATGCATCCTTGATGGCTTCTTCAGACAGCACGTCAATCATAGGTGTGAGGGCCTTACGGTTGTCTTGAACATAGTCTTCGTCATAGATATCGAAGCCCATGAACGAAACATCCTTCAACTCTGTCATCTCTGCAGTGAAGGCAGCAGAGTTGCTTTCAGAAACCTTGAATTTGTAGATGTTGCCAGCTTCTTTAATCATTTCCCATGCAGGGTATGCGTCAGCTTGGTCTGCATAGTCTACGAACATGTTGCGCTCGTGGACTGCAAATACTTTCTGCCATTTGCTGTCGTGCCAGTTGTTGATGTAGACCGACTTGCCGTCCCATGCAACTGTAACATTTCCTTCTGTGTCTTTTACCTCATACTTGTTGATGAAGATTCTGTGACCCGTAGAACTGATGACAGCATGGGTGTTCCATGTCTGACCTGTGTGATTGTCGGCTCGACCATTTGTCAGGAAGCCGTCACCCTCGATGTTGTAGAGGTAATAGTAAGTCGTGTCGCCGACTGCTTCAGTCGACAACTTTACATCAGCATAGTCTGCAGACGTGATTTTCGGAACTTCCCATCCCTGGGCAAACGCCATCGTTGCCAAGAATGAAATCACTCCTAACAATAAGATTCTTTTTCTCATAATTGTTTGGTTTTAATTAGGTTGATATTAAGTATTAATTCTAATAAGTCACTTTCTAAGCGGCAAAGTTATATAAAAAACTTTAGATTGCAAGCGAATCTGTATGTTTATTTCTTAAAAACGCCAAAAAAACTTACAAAGGAGACAAAAATGAAAGGTTGCGATTCCAAAAAAGTACAAAAAAGATGTGAAGCAGTACTCCACATCTTTCTATCTATGTTAATCTATTATCGAGGCAATCAGCCTTTTATGCTTTTGACAATGTCGAGAGTGTCGGACGCAATCATCAGTTCCTCGTCGGTAGGAATGACACAAACAGTGACTTTACTGTCGGGGGTACTGATAATATCCTCTGTAGCACGGACAGAGTGATTCTTATCCATGTCAATCTTTACGCCCAGGAATTCCAGCCCGTTAGTTGCTCCTTCGCGCACTTCCCACTGATTCTCACCTGCACCGCCAGTGAAGAGTATGATGTCAACACCACCCATTGCTGCTGCATATTGTCCGATATACTTCTTAATGCGATAGGTGTACATTTCCTTTGCTAAACGGGCTTTGTCGTTACCCGCTTCAATGGCTGCGAGAATATCGCGGAAGTCGCTTGATGCTTCACTCACACCAGCGAGTCCTGACTTCTTATTGAGCAGGTTGCTGATGCCTGCTGTGTCGAGACCGAGCTTGTCCATGAGGAATGTCACAGCACCTGCGTCAATATCACCGCTACGAGTACCCATAATCAATCCTTCAAGTGGTGTCAGACCCATGGAAGTGTCAACACACTTACCGTCTTTCACAGCTGCGATGGAAGCTCCATTGCCGATGTGACAGGTAATAATCTTCTTACCTTCGGGTTTCACCCCGAGATACTCGCAGACACGCTGACTGACGTAACGATGGCTGGTTCCGTGGAAACCATAACGACGTACACCATATTTGGTATAAAGCTCATAGGGTAGGGCATACATGTAGGCATAGTCAGGCATGGTCTGGTGGAATGCTGTATCAAACACACCAACTTGCGGAACATTGGGAAGACAGGCCTTTACGGCATTCACGCCTTTGATGTTGGCTGGGTTATGGAGTGGGGCGAGGTCGTTGCAACTTGCAAACACTTTCATCACTTCGTCGTTCAACAACACACTTTTGTTGAACTTCTCTCCTCCATGCACCATGCGGTGGCCTACTGCATCGATTTCGTTCAGCGAACTCAGCACTGCGGTCTCGCCTTCTGTCAGGCATTTGAAGATGAGTTGCACACCCGCTGTATGTTCAGCGATAGGCTGATCTATCTGAATCTTCTTACCATTGAGTTTTACTTTGATAAATGAATCTGGCAATCCAATTTTCTCGATGCCACCAGATGTGATGACAGACTTGTCGGTCATGTCATACAAAGCATATTTAATGGAACTGCTACCGCAGTTCAAAACTAGAATTTTCATCTTTAATCTTTCAACTATAAACTATAAACTTTATTTTGCGTCCATCGCCTGACAGGCAGTGATGGCTACCATTTTGTAAATGTCATCGACAGAGCATCCACGGCTGAGGTCGTTGACCGGACGTGCGATTCCTTGGAGGATAGGACCGATGGCATCGGCACCACCAAGACGTTGCACAAGTTTATATGCGATATTGCCTACTTCAAGACATGGAACAACCAGTACGTTGGCTTTGCCGGCAATGTCGCTACCTGGTGCTTTTTTCTGTCCCACACTTGGTACGAGGGCAGCATCGGCTTGCAGTTCACCGTCAATCTTCAAGTCTGGATTGAGTTCTTTAGCCAGACGTGTAGCTTCAACGACTTTGTCGACAACTTCATGTGCTGCGCTTCCCTTTGTGGAGAAGCTAAGCATAGCAACACGTGGGTCGGCAAATCCTGCAACACTCTTAGCCGTCTGAGCGGTGCATACGGCAATCTGTGCCAATTGGTTAGCATCGGGCATTGGCGTAACGGCTACGTCACCGATGACCAATACACCGTCTTCTCCGTATTGTGGTGTCTGGGTAATCATAAGCATTGCACCGCTGACGCAAGTGATGCCTGGGGAGCATTTGATAATTTGCAGGGCAGGACGAAGTGTGTCGCCTGTGGTTGACAACGCACCACTAATTTGTCCGTCAGCATCGCCGCTCTTGATGATGAGACAGCCAAAGTAGAGTGGGTTGAGTACTTGCTCACGTGCTTTCTCAATCGTCATACCTTTCTTTTGGCGAAGTTGGAACAGCAGTTGGGCATATTCCTCTGTCTTTTCCGAAATGGCAGGATCGATGATGGTGGCTTTGTCGATGTGGGTTAAGCCCAAAGACTTTGCGTATTGTTTGATTTCATCGGGATTCCCGATGAGAATAATGTCGGCGATGTCGTCGGCAAGAACGCGGTCAGCAGCGGTGATGGTTCGCTCCTCCATACTCTCGGGAAGAACGATGCGCTGTTTGTTTGACTTGGCACGTTCGATGATAGATTCAATCAGTGTCATATTTTTATTTTATACAATTTGACGATTTACAATAGATGGTTTATTTTCAATCTTATAATTTCTATCCTCCTTCTATTCGGGGGGATAATAGGGAGGCTATAGTCCTGTCTTGAAGACACGGATAACCGCAGAGTTGAAACCTGCATGATCCATCTCGTTCAAACCCTTGATGGTATATCCTCCAGGGGTGGTGACACGGTCGATGGCTTGCTCTGGGTGTTCGCCTGTCTTGTGAAGCAGTTCGGCAGCTCCTTTCATTGTCTGGATGGCAATCTTCAGTGCATCGGGTGGATAGAATCCCATCTCTACACCTGCTTCGGTTTGCACACGGAGGAACCTCATGACGTAAGCGATGCCACACGATGCCATCAACATTCCTGGCCCAACTAATTTCTCAGGGCAAACGAAGGTGTCGCCGACAATCTTGAACAATTCTTCTACTTTATTGATATTAGGAGTATTGGCTTCGGAATTATCAGCGGTGCTGATGAAGGTCATGCTCTCGCAGAATTCGGCGGCGATGTTTGGTATGACATAGAACACCGAAGGCTGTTCACACTGATGAGTTTTGAGCATCGTTTCGAGTTGTTCGAGAGTGACACCTGCTGCAAGCGATACTAATACCTGTGTGCTCTTCAGATTGTTCTTGATGTCGCCAATGACTGTTTCGACCTGCCATGGCTTGACGGCAATGATGATGATGTCTGCGTCTTTGATGGCTTGTGCGTCGTCGGTGAGAATTTCGATGTTCGGACAGTCATCTTTAATCTTGTTGAGTTTGTTCATGTGTACGCCCGATACCGTGATGTTGATGTCTTTTCCCTTCTTGCTCCAGCCTCTGACGAGTGCGCCTCCTATGTTTCCGGCTCCGATTACTGTTACGTTCATAATGTGATATGTGTTTGAATTTTGTACAAAGGTACGAATAATTTACAATTTACGGATTTACAAATTACTATTTTCTTCATTTTTAAACTATTAAACCATTAAACTATTAAACTTTTTCGTATTTTTGCACGAGAAAACATAGATTTTTTACTTTTCACTTTTCACTATTCGTTTTTATTTACTACCTTTGCAGCCCAAAAGGTTTGAAAAGATTAGATTATTATTTATTAAACAAAAAGAGAACTATGGCTTACGTTATTTCAGACGATTGCGTTATGTGTGGAACATGCGCAGGTGAATGTCCATCAGAGGCTATTTCTGAGGGCGACGGCAAGTATGTGATTGACCCAAATGCTTGTGTTGATTGTGGTACTTGCGCTGATGCTTGTCCTACAGGTGCAATCAATCCAGGAGAATAAAGTAGCAATTACTTTAATGACTCAATGCCATCAGCTGTCATCAGCTGGTGGTTTTTTTTGAGTTGCAGGCAATAAATCCGCGTTTTTTGCGTTTTAATAGGTATGAGATATAAGAATACACATCGTCCATCGGACATTTTGCTGATGTTGATGCTGGTCGTCGCTCTTGGCTTCTGTGGAAAGAGCGAAGTAGCATCGGCTCAGCCGCGTAAGGTGATGAATCGTCCTTATATCGATCAGCGTCCTTATCATTATGGTTTCTTGGCAGGTTTGCATACGCAGGATATTGAGTTTACGAACAACGGTTATATTGATGAGAACGGAAACCAATGGTTTGCCGATATTCCTAACTACGACTTGGGTTTCACGGTTGGTATTCTCGGTGAACTGAAATTGCATAACAACATTGCGGTTCGTGTGATTCCGTCGATGCATTTTGGTGAGAAGAATACTTGGTTTTACAATCCGATAACGGGCGAACATCAGATTCAGAACATGAAGTCGACGTATATTTCGGTTCCTATTGACTTGAAGTTTACTGCCAATCGTTTCAATAATTATCGTCCGTATGTGATGTGTGGTGTTAATCCGATGTACGACTTGACGGTGAAAAAGCAGCGACAGATTCTGCTGAAACCGTTTGATTGCTTCGTTGAGGTGGGCTTTGGCTGTGATTTCTATCTGCCGTTTTTCAAATGTATTCCAGAATTGAAATTCTGTTTTGGTTTGATGGACATCATAAACCAAAAGCGTCATGACTTGACTGATCCTGCGATGATGCGATACACGGATGGTGTGGACAAGGGCAAGAATAAGATGATAGTGCTGACGCTGTATATTGAATAGAACTTATGGGTCTCATAAGACTCATAGGTGTTAAAGGACTGCTTACTCCAAGTATTTGCTGAAGTCTACGGTGCGGACTTCGGTTTTTTTCGTTTTGTCTTCCTTTTCTTTCTTAGGCTTCTCCGTCTTCACTTTTGTTGGCTTTGCGGTCTTCACTTTCTTTGTTTTTTCCGAAGATGCCGATGATATAGCAGGTGTTCCAGCAAAGTGCCGGCGGACGGCTGCGATGATTGCATCGCGCGATGGGCGTTCGGTGATGGTGACTACTTCTTGTACTGGCGAGCTTTCGTTGCCGAATCGGTCAACTGCGGTGACTGCATAGAAGCTTTTGGTGACGGCTCGTCCTGTGATGGTGTATTGGGTAGTCGGGATACGTTGAGCAAGAAGGTTCTCAGGGCGGGTGATGTCGACGGGGTAATTGTTGCTGCCGTAGATGTTGAAATGGACGATGGGCCAACGGCCGTCAGTGAGGGGTTCGCTGAAGTTCCAGCTGAGGATGCCGTCTTTGTATTTCAGGTTGGTAGGCTGAGTGGGGGCTGTGGTGTCATCGCTCCATGTCATGGGTGTGGTGAGTGCGGGGTAGGGGAAGAACTCCTCGCAGGTGGCATCATAGATACCTTTTAGATTACGTGTGAGGAATTCGCTACGGTAGAATGCGATTCCGCCGATGCCGGAGTTACGTGCTGCATGCATTTCTGCGCGTACGTCGTTGAGTTGCCAGTGTCCTTCCTTGGGATCGAGGAAGTAGATGCCGAGTCCTGGCGCGATGGGGTGCCCGTAGCTGTTTTCTGCCCAGTTGTAGAGGAATGGGTAGTAGTGGTCGCCGAGGAAGTACATCATTGGAAAGAGGATGTCTTGTATGTTGTCACGCAACCATGCTTGTGGGTCTTGGAAGACGCCGTCATAGCAATCCCAGCCTCCTGAACGGTAGCGTGTCAGGCTGCGGTACTTGCCTACAGGGCTGCTGCTGAGCTTCACCCATGGCTTGACGGCTTTCACTTCGTCGTGGATGCGTTGGACGATGCGGGTGATGTTTTCGCGCTTCCAGTCGGCTTTGGTCATGCCCGAACTGGCTTTGTATAGGTTGTCGTCGCTGAATCGGTAGGACGATTCGGGATAGCGAATGTAGTCGAGATTGATGCCGTCGACATCGTAGCGCTCGGTGATTTCACGTGCTATCGAGGCAATGTAGTCGGCTGTTCCAGGCTGTCCTGGTACCATGAATACTTCGCCTTTCACGGTTTTGGTGAGCGTGGGGTGGTGGCGTGTGACGGACATGGTGCCGTAGCTGCGTTGACGCTGCGAGGTGCCGAGGGGAATGCTGACGAGCCATGCGTGCAGTTCCATGCCACGACGGTGACATTCGTCGATGGCGAAGGCCAGCGGGTCGTAGCTCGGTGCACGTCCTGCCTTGCCGGTGATGGTTTCGTCCCAGGTTTCGATGTCGGAGGGATAGATAACGCTTCCTCGAATACGAGTCTGAAGTATGATGACGTTGATGTTGGCTTGTTGCAAGCGGTCGAGTATGGTGCAGAGTTCTTGTTTCTGGCGTTCAGTCGATGCTGCATCGGTGGCTTTGGTCCTCGGCCAGTCGATTCCTCCGATGGTGGCGAGCCATACGGCACGCTCCTCGTATTTCGGGTATTGGACATCGTAGATGCTTTGGGCATTGGCAGCGAGGATTGCGGCCAAGAATATGATGATGTATGCTATCTTTCGCATTGTAATCTGAAAATTTCGGTGCAAAGTTACAAAAAAAACATAATTTATAATTGATTTCATCGTACTAAAGTTTCATAATTCATAAATATTATCTATCTTTGCACTATAATAATATAGTATAAGGTATGAAGAAATCCATTTGGCTCCCATTGCTGTTGTTTTGCGTCGGCGCTGGTGTCTATGTCTATTCGGGCATCGAGTATAATGCTTGGGTGAGGAACCTGTCGCTCATCATTGCCGATGTCGTCATTGTGGTGATGCTCCACTTGGCATTGAGGAAGAAGGAGGAGTTGGATGAGAATCGATAACAGGCATTCTTAACAAAAAAATGTAATAACGACAAATATTAAACCATAAGACAATGAAAAGACTTTTTATTATCGCGCTGCTTGCAGCAGTTACAAACAGTGCCTTCGCACAGTTTGAGAAAGATACAAAGTATGTGGGCGCATCGCTTTCCGGACTCAATATCTCTATTACCGACAAGCGCCACTTAGCTCTTGACCTTGATGCCAAGGCCGGTTATTTCATCAAGAACTATTGGATGGTGGAAGGTCAGTTGGGCTGGCATACATCGCGCAAACATCTTGACCGCTGCGTCATCGGTGCTAAAGTTCGCTACACTCAGGTGGAGAACGGCCTTTACTATGCTTGCGGATTGCAGTATGTGCATGAGCGCAAGTCGTGGAACGACCTGCAACTTACCCCAGAACTTGGCTATTGTTTCTATCTTAACCACTATGTTTCGATAGAGCCGGCTGTGTACTACAACATGAGTTTCACTGACTTCTCTTCAAAAAGTGAAGCCGGCCTGAAAATCGGCATCGGTTATTACTTCTAATCCAACAAAAAGGAGCCGCACGGCTCCTTTTTTCATCTCTCATTGTTGTTGAATCTGTAGGAGTGGTCCGACAGCGATTCCGGTGCCTCTTTTTCTCCGTCGGAGTGGTCCGACAGCGATTCTAGTGTTCCTTTTTCTCCGTCGGAGTAGTCCGACAGCAATTCTGGTGTTTCTTTTTCTCTGTCGGAGTAGTCCGACAGAGATTCCGGTGTTTCTTTTTCTCCGTCGGAGTAGTCCGACAGCGATTCCGGTGTCTCTTTTTCTCTGTCGGAGTAGTCCGACAGCGATTCCGGTGCCTCTTTTTCTCCGTCGGAGTGGTCCGACAGCGATTCTAGTGTTCCTTTTTCTCCGTCGGAGTGGTCTGACAGCAATTACCTGCGTTTCATAAAGTTGTTATAAGAAAATGTGGGCACGCTGTTTTGCGTACCCACATTCCCTGTCTGACAATTTGAGTATTACTTGACAGAGTCAATCTATTTAGCCTTCACGCCGAATATGACACTGAGCACATCGGGATCCTGAGGGTCCTCGACAGACGATCCGATGCGAACAACTCCCTCGCCTACCTGCGCCAGATAGACGGTCTTGAAGCCCTGCACGTTCTTATAGACCAGCCAGTTGCGGCCATCGACGAGAACACCCGGGAGTTCGGCCTCTGCTGCGGGTGCAATGTTCTCTATCCATTTTGCAACGTCGCTCTGAGCACCTTCCTTGAAGTTCAGTTCAGCATTGTCGGATTTCACTATCATTTCGGAAGCGTACTGCTTTGCTTCCCATTTGTCGGACAGTTCGACGGTGTAGAATGCGCGGTCTTCGGTCTTGGTTGCTACTGGCACATCAAGGGTCTCGCCGGCGGTCGGTTCTTCGTCTGCTACCTCGTCCACAACTACTGAGTCGGCTGCATTGCCGTTACCTGTCTGGTTTCCGCATGCTGTGAATGCAACGCCCATGAGGGTTGCGGCTGCGATTGAAAAGAATGTCTTTTTCATTTTCTTGTCTCTAATTAAGTATTTAATTCTGACGCCTACTCTGTTTCACGATTTTCGGCTTCTTCGTTTATCTTATTCGTACCGTTCCTGTATAGAAGTCCGTGATGCCGATGATGGCGCGGGTGCAGACGGGGCAGAAGTCTTCGACCTCGTTGATGTTCATGCGGCACACCTCGGCAGGGCGGTAGGCTCCGCGTGCCATGTAGCCAGCTCCCTCGAACACTCCGACGCGCTGGGTCTTCGCATTCAGCTCGGCAACACTCATGCTGGTGCGTGCCGCAGCGACATTGGCGATGGTGGGTTGCGTTGGGATTGGTGTGCCAGGAACGATGAGGTCTTTCCACTTCTTGTCGAAGTCCTTCAGCGTGGTGATGTTCGGCTCCCACGGCTCAGTGTCAGCAGGATACCACTCTACGTGGTTGTCGCCGTAGTTGTATTCGTCGGCAAGTCCGGCATAGGAGTGGCCGAACTCATGGACGAGGACTTGCTTGAAGGTGGCATGGTCGCTCGACGAGCACATCCACTGGTTGTAGATGCCGCCGCCTCCGTAACGCGGTGTGTTGATAAGCACGATGATGTGTTCGAACGGCACGCCGCTCAGCAGGTCGAACAGCCGGTGTACGGCGGAGGTGGTCAAGTAGCGGTCGCTATAGAATGTGTCGTAGTGGGAGCGTAGCACGGTGTCGTGCCAGATTCCCTTGCCAGGCTCCGATGGTCCGCTTTCGTTCGACACGGCTCCGACGGCCACGACGTTGAAGCGGTTTTTCATTGACTTGAATGGCTCGTGCGAGAAGATGGCGTCGGCAGCACGTTCGCAGTCTTTCCAGAACTTGTCCATCTCGCTGGCGGTGTAGCCCTCGGCCACGATAGCGATGTCGACACACTGGCTGAGGTTGCCACTCTGTACGATGTATTTGTATGGGATGCCATTTTCCCCGATCGGACGGATAAGGATGTCCTTGGGGTCAACATAATGTGTCATCTCTGCCCTTACCTTGTTGTGATTGTCAGTGAGCGTCACACGTATATCCACAGGCTGCTTGGGGAATGGTACATTGTAGCTGGCCTCGAATGCACGCTTCATCTTTGTCGCCTCCGTCTCGTTCAACCATTCCTGAAACAGCGTGGAGAAGGTGTGGACGAAAATCAGCTGGCCCGTGGCATGGTCGAACATGTTGATTTGTCCGTTGCCAAAAAGGTAAGTCTCTGCCAGACGGGCTTTGCGACCCGCCCAGCGTGGCTGCTTGTAGAGCTGAGTCATCTGGATGTATTGTTCTGTACTGTCACCTCCGAAGACATAATCAAGTCGGAGTGTGTTGTCTTCGAAATAATCGTTGAAGAAGATGGCTTGTGCACTGGACGTCGTCGCCAGCGCAAGGAAAAGTGATAGAATCAGTGTCCTCATAAACATTTATTGTATATTATAAATTATCAATTATGTATTGCCTCAGCGCCTGGCCTGTATGGCTCTCGGGGCAGGCTGCAACC
>Ga0310696_10009268_pt1 | contig 11410 bp, 5 predicted proteins | sample AusTroGonzalo_MG_4_FD_203885 | JGI IMG/M metagenome (GOLD analysis project Ga0310696, IMG submission 203885) | Bovine rumen microbial communities from tropical cattle in Woodstock, Queensland, Australia - Gonzalo_02 (v2) (version 2) | ecosystem: Host-associated > Mammals > Digestive system >...
GATTTTAGTCTGTACTTGTCGTATAATAAAACAAAAAGGTTTCATAAACAGGTAAAGATTTTGATTCAATAATGAAAAAACTATTATCAACCATTTTATTCTTCGGTGTCCTGCTGTCGGGCTTTTCACAGTCCCAACAGCAGGACTCTATTAGTGTTAAGAAAGAGAAGAAAGAAAAGAAAGTCTATCTATGGGGCTTTCTCTCTGATTCGTTCACAAGGTCGTATGTCCCCGATGTCAAGGTTGTCATACTTCGTGCCGACTCTTCGTTGGTCGACTCGGCACATGTCGACACAGATAGCTATCGAGGTTTTAAGTCTTCGGAATACTATCTGGAGGTGCCTGCCAAGCCTGCCAAGTATATCATCAAGTGCACGCATCCCGACTATGAGACCACTTATAAGAACTTTGAAATCAAGCATGTGGCACGCAACCGCGAATTTGAGGTGCCTTCCATCCGTATGAAGCGCATCCAGCGCAGCAATTACGATAAGGATGGTGGCAACCTGCAGGAGGTGGTAGTGAAGGCCACCAAGGTAAAAATGGTGTATAAGGGTGACACTATCGTTTTTAATGCTGATGCTTTCAATATTCCGGAAGGCTCCATGCTCGATGGACTAATCAAGCAACTGCCTGGTGTAGAACTGAAGGATGACGGAGAGATATTTGTCAATGGCAAGAAAATAGAAAACTTGACGCTGAATGGTGCCGACTTCTTTAAGGGTAAAAATAAAATGATGCTCGAAAACCTGCCATACTACACGGTAAAGAACGTACAGGTGTTTAATAAGCGTACTCCGAAGAGTGAATTCCTGGGACGTGACGTCGAGGAAAAGGAATTTACGATGGACGTGCAGCTGAAAAAAGAATATAAGGTCGGTGGTACGGTGAATCTGGAGGCAGGCTATGGAACCGATGACCGTTATAAGGCTCGTGGTTTCGGACTGCGTTATACAGACATGAGTCGTCTTGTGCTCTTTGGTGGTATGAACAACCTAAACGAATATATCGACTATGACCGTGAGGGCAACGAGCAGGATCGTACGCAGGCCGCTGGCGACCGCAACGTCAAAACAGTTGGTGGTAGCTGGTCGCTGCATGCTCCGGAGGAACGTGTCACCAACGACCTGACCTTTAAGATGAACTGGGAGGATGTCCACTCAGAGAACGAGCGCAATAGCGAGAACTTTCTTGCTGGCGCTAGCACCTTCGGACAGTCGCGCTCACAAAGTGAGAACCGTCCTTTCCAACTGAATCTCAACAACACATTCTACATCCGCAAACCCATTTATCTGTATTCATGGCTAAACATAGACTATAACCGTTACAAGAATTGGGGAGATAGTTGGTCACTGACTGCAAATGACCAGCTAATGAAGGATAGTGTGAATCATACGAGAAGTCTTTATTCTTCTAAGCAGAACTATCTACGAGGAAGCTGGGATACGAATTGTGACGTGAAACTGCCGTGGGGTGACGAATTGGAGATGGGACTTGATCTTGGCTGGCAGCGCCAGTGGAATAGTAATAGTTTCTCACAGGATTACTATACTATATGTAAAATGGGAACAGTCGACCAGCGTAACCAGTATAGTGACAGTCCGTATAATAACTTTGATATCAGTGGAAGTCTCTCTTATCGGATGCGTTTGACGGAGAACTTATCTATAGCTCCCAGAGCGTACATAGGCTATAACTACAATAATAATGATAGCCGTCTTTATCGTTTGGACTGGCTGGGACCACAGTGGGCAGTAGATGGTCAGCATGCTATTGGTGAACTTCCTGAAACTGATGGCTGGCGCCAGCAGACTCTTGATGCGTCTAACTCCTCGGAGCAAGGCAGTCGTGAGAACCAATATAGCGTTGGTATGATGGTTAATTACAGCAAGTCGCTGGCAGACAATAACGGCTATCTGTATTATTATGTTGTATTGTCGAAGGAATTCCGCAGAAAACACATGTATTATGATAGCGATGTTCTGAATACTACAATGAACCGCAACTACAACTATCCGAAACTGAACTTCAATTTCCACTATAGTTTCGACAAGAATCATAAGTCCATCAATGCATATGGTTCTAATTCAATCTCGTTACCTGACATCGGTCAGCTGGTGGATATTACACAGACTAATAACCCACTTAATATCCGCAAAGGTAATTCCGACCTGAAGCCTATGACTTATTGGTGGCTCAATGCCAGCTACCGGGCACGTGTCGATAGCATTGATCAACATCTGACTATCGGTCTGAATGGTAACATCCAACACAATGCGATGGCTATGGCATATACTTATGACGCTACGACTGGCGTGCGTACCACATGGACGGAGAATATCAATGGTAACTGGAATATGGGCGGTAATATCGACTACGGACGTGCTCTTGACAAGAAGAAATTCTGGCACATCGGTGCCAACCTCTCAGGTTCTGTTGGTCAAAGCACTGACATGGCGTCGATTGTGGGAAAAACAGAGGCAGAGCGCAACCGCGTCACCAACACCAGTCTGACTTTTGCACCCAATCTGCGCTATCAAAAGGAGAAACTGACCTTCACGCTCAGAGCTGATGCCACCTGGCGGCATATCCATCGTAGCATCGAGGTTGAAGGATTGGCTGTTAATATGTACGACTTTAACTATGGCTTTAATGCCAACTATAAGTTGCCTTGGAACTTCACCATCGATACCGACTTGCAGATGCATTCGCGTCGTGGGTATGCAGATAGCGAGATGAATTACAACCGTCTTTACTGGGATGCTAATTTGACGAAGTCATGGAAACAAGGACGTTGGGTTGCTAAGATAAAAGCTTATGACATCTTAGCTCAGGCTTCTCACTGGCAGTATTGGGTTAACTCTACAGGTCGTACGGAGATGTGGACGAACAATATGCGTCGTTATGTACTCTTTTCGTTGGCTTACCGTTTCAGTCTGACGCCTAAAAAGTAACATACCAGCGTAAAATGATACATTAGAAAAAATCCGTGAGACAGTGCGTGTGTGTTGTCTCACGGATTTTTAATACCTTTGTAGCCTGAAATATTACATACTACGAAATGACTTTGCTGAAATACCTAAAAACGAATGTCTATATTGTTGCCTGGATGGCAACACTCCTGATTGTGGCCATTGTGCTATTGTCCTGTGAGAATGACCTGCTTTGGAAAATCCAGGAGAGGAACTTGTTTCTCAATTCTCTGTTGTTCCTGAAAGAACAATTAGTTGTTCCTGGCGGCATGCTCACATGGGTTGGCATGTGGTTTACTCAATTCTTGTATTACTCTTGGCTTGGGGTATTGCTACTTTGCTGTTGGTGGTTATTGCTCATGTATATGATTAAACGTACCTTCAGCATCCCTGACCGATGGGCTTTACTGATGCTTATTCCCGTTGCCCTCCTGTTGCTGACCAATGTGGATTTGGGCTACTGGATTTATATGCTGAAATTACGCGGGCATTTCTTTATTTCAACAATAGGCACTACAGTAGTTGTCGCCTTGTTGTGGGGCTTTAGATGTAATCCTGACAAGAACTATTTTCGTGCAGTATATCTCTTGCTTGTTGGTGTTTTAGGCTATCCGCTCTTCGGTATTTATGGATTGGCTGCAACTCTGTTAATGGGCGTTTGGTCATGGAGACTGTCTGCCACACGTATGGAGGCTGTCGTTAATAGCACGGTTGCAGTCCTGACAGTTGTTGCTGTCCCGTTGTTCTGCTATCGTTATGTCTATTATCAGACGAACTTTGCCAATATTTATTGGGCAGAATTACCGTTGTTCTTTATAACAGAGAATCATCCGACCTATTATATACCATACTGCTTGTTAGCGTTATTCTTCGTTATCTTAGCTTTGACTTATAAACCTCATTCTCAGCAGAATAAGACAGTCAACAAACTATATTATTTGTTATGTCAGGGTGTGATAGCAGTCTTGATGGTTGGTGGCGTATATGCTTTTTGGATGAAAGATGAGAATTTTCATCATGAACTCACAATGCAGCATTGCATCTCGCAATGTGATTGGGAAGGTGTAGTTAAAGAGGCTGCTACTCAAAAAGATGAACCGACAAGAGCTGTTGTGATAATGCGTAATATAGCCCTAAGTCGTTTGGGTAGACAAGGAAATGAGATGTTCCTCTACAAGAATGGCTCTAAAGAATATGATGCTCCTTTTGGTATGCGTCTTATGATGGTTGCAGGACAGCTTATCTATTATCAGTATGGAATGTTGAACTACTGCAATCGTCTGTGTATGGAAATGGGTGTAGAGTTTGGTTTTCGTATTGAAGACTATAAGTGGCTGATAAATTGTGCGCTTCTTGAAAATGACCAACCACTTGCTCGTAAGTATATAGGCATTCTAAAACAGACCATGTTTTATAAAGACTGGGCTGAACAGGCAGAGAATCTTTTAGGGCATCCTGAGCTTATTGCCAAAGATTCTGAGCGAGAACCGATAACACATATGCTTCACTATAAAAATGTTCTTGGCGGTGACCAAGGCAATACGGAGAGCTTCTTAATGAAGCAGTTGGCAAAAAGTACCTATGCTGACGATCCGATTTTTCAAGAACAGGCATTGTTAGCCACTTTGTGGACGAGAGATATCAGCCGCTTCTGGCATCATTTTCAGGTCTATGTAAGGTTACATCCCAATGAGCCTATTCCACGCTACTATCAGGAAGCGGCTTATCTCTACTGTCAGATTGAGGGCAGGGAGGATATTGACAAGATGCCTTTCGATGCATATATCAAGGATTCCTTCGAAAGTTTTGCTACGTCCGCTTCTAATTATAATCAGCAAGAAGTTGAGGTATTCCGTCAGGGACTCTATCCCTTCTTTGGAGAAACTTATTATTATGATTATTATGCGATGAGTCAATTGCCAGAATACTAATATAAAGCTTTAGATAATGAAAATTAGAGAATTATTATATATAGGTTGCTGTTTCTTGGTAATAGGGTGTGCAAACCCTTCTGTGCCAGATGTCTTTACTGAGACAGGCCGTTTGCCCCAAATCTATCCTGACTACACAAATGTCACTGTGCCGATTAATATGACACCTCTCACTTTCCAACTCGATGAGACTGCCGATGATATGATAGCACGCTTTGCCGTGGGCAATGATGAGATTGTATGTGCTGGAAAAGCACAGCCAGAGGCTGATGAATGGCGCAAACTCGCAGAAAAAGCGAAAGGGGATGCTATCACTGTTGATGTCTATGCTCGTCAGGCAGAACAATGGGTACACTATAAACCGTTCAATATCTATGTGTCGCCAGATAGTATCGATAGTTATCTAAGTTACCGTCTTATCTTTCCGTCTTTCATCAGCTATGAGGCTTTGACCATTAACCAGCGTTGTTTGGAAAATTATGATGAGAGCGTCATCTATGATAATGTGCTCTGTAGCTTCGAAAAAGAAGGTCAGTGTATCAACTGCCACCATTATCAGCAATATAACCCCAAACGTATGCAGTTTCATGCTCGTCAGAATAATGGTGGTACTATTGTTGCTTATGACGGTAAGATAAAAAAGGTGAATATGAAAAATGATTCCATTCTTTCTGCCGGTGTCTATCCTGCTTGGCATCCGTGGTTGAACCTGATAGTTTATTCTACGAATAAGACTCTTCAGAGTTTTCATACTGTTCATCATAACAAAATTGAAGTATATGATACACAGAGTGATCTTATTGCATATAATGTAGAGAATGGTGAAGTAACAAATATAGAGAATGATAGCACCGAATTTGAAGTTTTCCCAGCCTGGGCTCCCGATGGAAAGACTCTATACTATTGCAGTGCCCATTTTGAGAAAAAGGATACAACCTTATCAATAGTCTCAGAGATAGTTAAACGTTCGAAGGAATTGAAATACAATATCTATCGCAAGAGTTTCGACCCAGAAACGATGGTTTTCGGTCCTCGTGAACTGGTGTTCTCTGCAGATAGTCTCAATAAGAGTGCTACTCTGCCACGTATCTCGCCCGACGGCCGTTATCTGATGTTTGCTCTTGCTGAATTTGGCGTCTTTCATATTTGGCATCACGATGCAGACCTTTGGATGATTGATCTTCAGACGGGTGCAACAAGACCCTTAGAGGAGATTAACTCACCTGATACGGAGAGCTATCATTCGTGGTCTAGCAATGGAAAATGGGTTGTATTCAGTAGTAGACGTGATGACGGAACCTATACACGTCCGTTTTTTGCCCATATCGATAAGGATGGGCATGGTACAAAACCTTTCGAGTTACCTTGCTCTGATCCAGACTATCATCGTCAATTTATGAGGTGTTATAATATTCCGGAGTTTATGCGCGGTCCAGTCACCATTAAACCACAGAAATTTGCTGATGTACTGAAGGGCGAGGGCGAACCGGTAAAATATGTTCAGAAATTAACAAAAAGATAAGATATGAAGAAACAATTATTGATGCTGACATTCTTATTGTCATGGATGTCGGCCATTGCTCATGATGCATCTTCGCCTAATGGTCTTCTGACTGTAAAGGGAAAAAATGCGGGGTTGGTTATAAGCTATCGCAAAGTTCCCGTATTGGAGATTCCTTCAGTAGGAATCGATGGTCCGCTTCAGTTGCAATATGTACAGCGGATAAAGGCTGATTATCAGATGTTGGCAGGCAAACGCCTTCATTGTACTAATGAGGCTAATGAGTATCGCAGTGGCTCCTTACTACTGCGTGTGTATAACAATGGAATAGCTTTTCGTATAGATTATTCATCCACACTTCAAGCTCCTCCTTCTACCATATATCGTATTCCGGAGGGCATGAAGCGCTGGATGCAACAGTGGACTGAAGCCTATGAGGGATTCTTTCCGGAATCTACTACCTGTAAAGTAAAGCCAGAACCGTCTTTTAGCGGTGTCTTTAAATCTGCGGAGGGATGGAATAATCGTTGGGGATATCCTGCATTATTAGAGCCTGTCCCCAATGTCTTCGTGCTGCTTTCTGAGGCGAATATCGAACGTGGACAGAGTGCTTCTTGTCTCTATAACGATGGTGAACTGTTCCGAACTGTAGCGGATCCTTGTGCCTCTAATCATACGCCTTGGCGGGTTGCTATGGTTGGTACGTTGGCGGATATCGTGGAGTCTACACTGATAACTGATGTTGCTGATCCTTGCCAGTATGATGATGTGAGTTGGATACATCCTGGTGTAGTATCATGGATATATTGGGCATATAATCACGGCTCTAACGACTATAGTATTATCAAGAAATATGTCGATATGGCTGAAACACTCCACCTTCCCTATGTGCTTATCGATGCTGAGTGGGATGATATGTCTAAACTGGCCTCTAATGAGGGTAAAACTATTGAGGATGCCATAGCTTATGCTAAGTCGAAAGGTGTCAAGCCGTTGATTTGGTATAACTCGTCGGTAGGATGGATTGATGGTGCACCAGGTCCCAAGTTTAGACTCAACAACCCTGAAGATCGTGAGCGTGAGTTTGCTTGGTGTGAGAAACTGGGTGTCGCAGGTGTGAAGATTGACTTCTTCTCAGGTGACAATCAGAAAAATATGGACTATTGCATCGATTTGCTTAAGAGTGCCGCGCGCCATCATTTACTTGTAAACTTCCATGGCGCAACCATTCCCCGTGGATGGCAGCGTACCTATCCCAACTTGCTGTCCACAGAGGGTGTCTATGGTGCTGAGTGGTATAATAATGTACCTACCTTTACAAAAAAGGCAGCTCGTCATAATGCGACACTGCCTTTTACTCGTAATGTCATAGGCCCGATGGACTACACGCCATGTACATTCAGCGACTCACAACATCCGCACATTACAAGCCATGGTCATGAATTGGCACTGACTGTTCTTTATGAGAGTGGTCTGCAACATTTGGCGGATCGTCCAGAGAGCTATCTCTCGCAACCTAAAGAGGTACAAGATTTTTTATCTTCACTTCCTGCAGCATGGGATGAGACACGCTTAATTGCTGGTTATCCTGGCGAATATGTTATCATAGCACGTCGAAGTGGGGAAAAATGGTATCTTGCTGGTATCAATGGTACTGATGATGTAAAAGAAGTTCCATTGTCTTTTGGAGGAAAAAATGTGACATTGATAACTGACGATCCCGAAAATTCTCACGCTTGGCACATAGAAAAACAGAAAAAAGTACCAAAAAGTGTTATTTTTCGACCTCGTGGAGGGTTTTGTTACATTTGGGAAATTAGATGAAACATAAAAGAAACATTGTTATCGAAAAAGTATGTATCTTTGCACTCGGTAACTACAACCGCTTTTTATAGATGAAAAGATTTGTTTTAGTAGTAATATTATCATTAGTAGTTTGTTTTGTAACCGTAGATGCTGCTGGAAAGCGTTCCAGCAGCTCTAACGGCGCTTTTGTAGAGAATCCAATGTTGTGGGCTGATGTGCCCGATCCCGATATCATACGCGTAGGTGATACCTATTATTTGGTCAGCACCACCATGCATCTGATGCCTGGTGCTCCTATCATGCGTTCTCGTGATCTCAAGAATTGGGAGACAATTGGTTACGTTTATGATCGTCTTACAGACTCGCCTAAATATGATTTGCAAGAGGGTACTGTTTATGGTCGCGGTCAGTGGGCTACCTCTTTGAAATATCATAAGGGACGCTTTTACGTGCTCTTTGCTCCTAACGAGCAGGGTGCTATGGGTGATACGTATATTTATTCTGCTGTAGATCCCGCTGGTGAGTGGACTTTAGTATCTCGCATGCGTCACTTCCACGATTGTTCATTGTTCTTTGACGACGACGATCGTGTATATGTTATCTATGGTACAGGTGAGATGATGGAGTTAAAACCCGACCTCTCCGATGTAATTGAGGGTTCACATGTGCAACTTTTCCAGCGTGAAGCAGATGAGACGGGCTTGTTGGAAGGTTCGCGTGTGATAAAGCATAATGGTCGCTATTATCTGTTGATGATCTCTCATGTCTATGCACCGGGTCGTCACCGCCGTGAAGTATGTTACCGTTCTGACAATATCCGTGGCCCCTACGAGAAAAATACAATCTTGGAGTCCGATTTTGGCGGTTTCTCTTATTTGGCTCAAGGTACTATTGTGGATTCACCAGATGGTGATTGGTATGGTGTCATGTTCCAAGATCGTGGTGGAGTAGGACGCGTGTTAACTCTATCGCCTTGTCGATGGATTGATGGATGGCCTATGCTGGGTGATGAGGATGGTCGTGTTCCTGACCATGTCCGTCCACTGATTAGTGGTGAGCCAGAGAAAAGTATAATTTGTAGCGATGATTTCTCTTCAAAGAAACTGGGCTTGCACTGGCAGTGGAATCATAACCCTGTGAATAATGCATGGTCATTGGCTGAGCGCCCCGGATTCCTCCGCTTGAAGACCAGTCGTGTTGTTCCCAATCTGTATCTCGCTCCTAACACTCTGACACAGCGCATGAAAGGTCCAAAGTGCAGTGCTGTCGTTTCGCTTGATTTGTCTCACATGAAGGCTGGTGATCGTGCAGGTTTTGCTGCCTTTAATGACGAGACCGGTGCCCTTATGATTAAGAAGGATGGCAAGAAACTGACGCTTTGCGCTAGTGAACTTTCAGTAAAGCTGTCGCAACGTGACAAAGTTGTTGAGAATGTCACGGAGAAAGTCATAGAGAATCTGCCACTGACAACAACTAAGATTTGGCTGCGTATTGATGGTAATTTTGTACCACGAACCGATATTGCCACTTTCTATTATAGTGTTGATGGTGAGAATTGGCAGAAGATGGGCAATGACTATCGCCTGCGTTTCGACTGGCAGCGTTTCTTTATGGGATCGAAATATGCTATCTTCAATTATGCTACTCAGAAGGTTGGTGGCTATGTGGATGTTGACTCCTTTACGATAGAATAAACTAACTATATTGTCAATTTTGATAACTCCACTTTGCAAATAAAACTATTCTGCAGAGTGGAGTATTTTTTTTGTATCATTATATAACGCATTGTCTAAAAAGGGTGTTACTTTTATGTCGTTCTTCCTGACTTTTTCGTACCTTTGCAGTCGCAAAAAAAATAACATAATCAAACCATGTTCAATAATTACAAAGGATTCCATCTCGTGGCGACGTATCAGGCTTTGCGTCACCAACGTAAATACCATCCAACCGATGGTACTAAACGCGCTATCAAGATTGCTTTGGTAGCACTTGTTACTCTCTTCCTCTGGAATATTCCAACCGACTGGTACGGCATTGAGAACCTCACCGTTGTCCAGCAGCGTGTCATTGCTATCTTTGCTTTTGCTACGCTGATGTGGATTTTTGAGGTCGTTAGCTCGTGGGCCACGTCTATTGCTATCATAGTGCTCATGCTTCTGTTCTGTACCGATAGTGGTATAGCGCCAATGGTCAATGAAGATGAAGTGGGTACACTGCTTAGCTATAAAGGTGTGATGGCCTGCTTTGCTGACCCTGTTATCATGCTGTTCATCGGTGGTTTCGTGTTGGCTATCGCTGCTACAAAGACTGGTCTTGATGCTCAGTTGGCAAAAGTGTTGCTCCGTCCTTTCGGAACACGCAGCGAGATGGTACTGTTGGGCTTCTTGCTCGTAACAGGTCTGTTCTCTATGTTCGTGTCTAACACTGCTACTGCAGCTATGATGCTGACCTTTCTGACACCTGTATTCCGTCAGCTTCCTCCGGAAGGTAAAGGTCGTATTGCATTGGCTATGTCCATCCCTGTTGCCGCCAACCTTGGTGGTATGGGTACGCCAATCGGTACACCTCCTAATAATATTGCACTGAAGTATCTGAACGACCCTGAGGGCTTGAATCTCGGACTTGGCTTCGGTCAGTGGATGATGTTCATGTTCCCCTTGGTAATTGTCTTGCTGTTCATCAGCTGGCGTCTGCTGCTTAAGTTCTTCCCATTCAGCCAGAAGACTGTAGAGCTGAACATTGATGGTGGCATGCAGAAGGGCTTCCAGTCTTGGGTGGTTATTGTAACCTTTATCCTTACTGTAGTACTCTGGCTCTCTGACCGTTTTACCGGCATCAATGCCAACACGGTGGCTATGGTTCCTTTCTGTATTTTCGCTCTGACAGGTGTTATCAATAAGCGCGATTTGGAGCAAATTAACTGGAGTGTTATCTGGATGGTAGCCGGTGGTTTTGCGCTGGGTTACGGTCTGAACGCCTCTGGTCTGGCAGCCAACGCTGTAGAGAGTATCCCCTTCGGCGAGTTCTCTCCACTGCTTATCCTGCTGCTCGGTGGAGCCATCTGCTATGTATTGAGTAACTTTATCTCAAACTCAGCTACCGCTGCTCTTCTGATGCCAATCTTGGCTGTTGTCTGTGGTGCTATGGGTGATAAGTTGGCTCCTATCGGTGGTACGGGTACTGTCCTTATTGGTGTGGCT
>Ga0310696_10009269_pt1 | contig 11409 bp, 13 predicted proteins | sample AusTroGonzalo_MG_4_FD_203885 | JGI IMG/M metagenome (GOLD analysis project Ga0310696, IMG submission 203885) | Bovine rumen microbial communities from tropical cattle in Woodstock, Queensland, Australia - Gonzalo_02 (v2) (version 2) | ecosystem: Host-associated > Mammals > Digestive system >...
TCGAAGGATTTGGTGCCGTTGGTGATCACTCGACCGTAGTAGCCTGTCACGGTCACGCCATCCAGTTTCTTTTTGAGGATGGTCTTTTTGATTTTCAATTTTAATGCTGTCATAATTCTGAAATTTTGTTGTTTGTTCAACATCTGGAGCAGCGAGTGCAATCATGCTTGCATGGATTGCCGAGTCGTGACAGATGTCGGGCTATTGTTCAACATCTGGAGCAGCGAGTGCAATCATGCTTGCATGGATTGCCGAGTCGTGACAGATGTCGGGCTATTGCCCAATGATTGTCTAACTGTTGGCCAATAGTTGGCCGATTGTTTGCCAATGGTTGCCCTTTGGCTTACACGGCCACGGCTCGCCACTGGCTGAGCTCGCGCTGGGTGTTCCTTACGCCGTCGGCCTCCGAGTAGAGGTTGGGGCAGACGCCGCGCTGGAGCATGTGGCCGGATTCGGGCTTCAGGTGGCACTTGCGGCCGTCTGCGGATACTGTGATTGTGATGTTCTGCATATTGCTGTCTTGTTTTTAATTGTTAAAACTTGATTTTGAAATAATCTTCGAGGAATTTCTTGTAGTCGGTTTCTCCGAACATGCCCTGCTTGGACTGCTCCCACTGATAGCGATGGTCGAAGAATACGTCACAGACGAACCAGTCATAGGCGTTGGCGTATCGTGATGCCAATTTTCCGTCTGGATGCGTATCGATGTACTTCTGCCCTGCTCGGATGTAGGCTTTCACCATATTTGGCCATTGCTGAAACTGAGAGATTCTCTTCTTCCTTGTCGCAAGCGGACAGCACATGCAGCCGAGGCGACGTGATGCGTCGATGCTGCCGTCTTCGCGGTAATAGAGGGAATGGAGTTTGATGCCTCGCTCTTCGACGAAAGCGACTACATCTCCGTCCGTCCAATCCAATATCGGGTAGATGGCTTCAAAGTGAATCTTCTTGTTTCCTGCGACGGTACGGCACTCGGTAGGCTCATTGTATCGTGAACTTCTCTTCACGGATTCAGAGCGACGAATACCCATTATCATCTTGCTCAGTCCTACATGTGATTCTTTCAAGTAGTAGCAGCACGTCCGCATGAATCGGTTTGGGAATCCTGCATATTCAACCAGTTCAAAGAACGTCTTTTTCGGCCTGATGATTTCCGCTCCGTTCTCCTTTGCATGAGCAATGGTTCCGGGCGGGTCGATGGTCGTGTTCTTGTAGATGGCTCGGTAGTTGATACCTGCCATGCGGGTCAGTTCGAGGATAACGTCGGAGTCCTTGCCTCCTGAGTAAGCCACCTCGACAGGCGAGCCGTCTGTAGGTGCTACGCTCTGTAGCAGCCTAATGGCTCTTTCTACTTTTATCTGCAATTCGGGTGTCATATTCTCATAATTCTCAACTTGCTTAAAAAAACTTACTGCACTAAGAGCTGGAAGAAAGTGCAGTAAGTTCTGGAAGATACTGCACTTTTTTTCCGCTCCGCCTCTCAGACGGCCACGGCTCGCCATGAGGCGAGGTCGTTACTCCTCGATCTCCGGCGTGGGCGTTTCGTCCTCTGGCTCCATAGCCTCTAATTCGGCTATCTCGTCCTCGATGGCGTTGATGCGGTCGCGCCATGCCTGGTGCTTGGCGTGCAGCGCGTCGGGGTCGTAGGGCAGGGGTTTGCCGGCTGTCTGTGCCTCGACATTTTTGATAGTCTTGTAGTCGTCGCTGCTAAGCTGCGACTCCAGCGTCTTCTGTTCGCTGTAGAGAGCGTTCTTCTGCTCGATAATTTCTGATTGTGTCATAATGTTTTAAATTTAAGTGATACTTTATGTTTAATCTCTCGTTGATGCTGTATTGTGGCAAATAGACCAGACACCTGCGCTGCTCGTTGTAGGACAACCACTGCCACCATTCTGGCGATAACTTGTCTCTCAACTCAAGTAGCCGTTTATAGTCGGTGCGGTTCTTCAATAAACCGCTAAAACTATTAAAGACAGACACCATCGCGTCTATGTCTTTGTATCTGTTTTCGTTCATCCTCTCGATACTCCTGATGGCGTTGTCGTAGGTCTTGTTGTTCAGATGTATGCGGTTCGGGCGTATATGGCTGCCCAGGAACTCGCAACCGTGATAGTAGGGTTGGTCGTAGAATTTCTTCTCGTTCAGCATTACGCCTTTCTTTGCTAACCTGCGACGCAGTTCGGGAAGCAGGGACAGGAGGTACAGATGTCGCTCTTCCGGCACAACGAATACAATGTCATCAACAAAGCACACGAGTCTGACGCCGCACTCTTCCGTCAGCCATAGTATCTCGTCGTTGATGTACAGCCCCATTGCCGTCTGCCATATCAGCCTGCCTATTGCGGCACCGATACCCTCCGGCTTGGTGCGGATGGATTTTTCGGGTGCGATGTGCTCCCGCCAAAGATACGACGCCGTGCGCAATTCGCAATGTGCGGCAGGGTTACAGTGGACGCTGATCATCGTCAACCATTTCAGATACGCCTTCGTTTCTTCGTCCAGCTCTGTGCGGTCTATCACCTCGTCGATGCACTTCTCCGCTATCATCCATACGGCATTGGGGAAGTAACCGCTAAAATCTATCTTTACAATCCGTGCAGGCTTGGTGTAACCCTCCGACACCTCAAAGATGTTTTCCATCAGATGATTGATGGCTGCCTGACTACCCATACCTTTACGATTGTTGAAGGTGAATGGCGACAGTATCTTGTCGGCTTCGGGGATTACCACCTCGCACACCTCCGTGTCTATCATACGCCCACCAAATTCTGTGGCGAAGATTTCGCGCCAGCGGGGACGTGGTGCAAGAAAGGTATAGTTGTGCAGGATGCGCAGCGTGCGGTCGTTGCGGTCGTCCAGAGCGCGAACCAGCAGCGGTGCCCAGTTCGCCTCAAACTCTACGGAGTCCTTGCCCCTGCGCTTATTCTTCCTTGTCTTCTTCATCAGTCTGTATAGATTGACAAACCTTTCTTCTTCGGTCAAACTCATATTTGCGTAATAACTTTTTCTAATAAATTCGCGATGGCCCCAACCTGATTCGTGTTGTTCACGTTGTTGTTGTTGAGGTTGCGGTTGTTGCCGTTGAAATTCCATGCGTTATTGACGTTGTACCTCTCGGCAAACCACCGGTTCGAGTATCCGAGCAACATTTGACGATGGTGTGAATGACACCCGTGCTCCCTTTTACTATTTCTGTTCTGACGCGGACTTCTTGGCATTGCTGCCCGACCCCTTCCTGCGTCCTGACGCAATAGAGTTCGATTATCTGATGGAGTTGCGCCACTTCTTCGCTCCCGTTTCTATGCGTTCCAGCAGTCGGGCGATGGCGAGCTTGGCGGAGTCGGAGAACAGATACATTTCGTGCTTACTGTCGGCATCACTCTTCTTCTGCGTCATGTCCTTCATATCCATGAGGATGTCGAAGGCCGCCAGCATCTCGCCAAACGAGCCGATGAGGTGCTCCACGTATTCGCGCTTGCGCTGCTGCTCATGCTCGCCTTTCAACTCCATTGCAATAGTGCAATAATGAATGATGGCATAGCCTGCATCCTCGAATCTTCGCACGGCACTGTGCTCACGACGCGCCTTTGGCAGGTGCCACGTCACCTTGTCGTAGAGTTTCATCAGGTCCTTGGCATCACATAGGATGCTTTCCTTCGAGTTCTTGGCTTTGTTGCTCATGTTTCCTTTCTGCTTTGTACGCCGCTTGCTCGGCGCAATATTCCAGGTATTCGCCGTAGTCGCGGAATTTGGAATAATCCATATTTTTAAAATTTTTTAAAGGCTTCGCCTACCTTGCGGATAGGCGAAGACCTTTTATTTTTTAATTTTTATAAAAGCGCGATGGCCCCAACCTGATTCGCGTTGTTCACGCCGCCGTAGAGGGTGCGGTAGTAGCCGTTGAAAACCCATGCGCTACTGACGTTGTACCTCTCGGCAAACCACCGGTACGAGTTATTAGATAACGTCACCTTACCCGCCTTGGTCTGCGTGGCGTTGATGACAGCGAGGTTGCTGTCTTCCATCATCAGCATGCCTTCCGTTACATCCCACAAGTGGCCGCCTTGTAGATAAGCCCAGTTCAGTGCGGGGTATATTGCTTTGGTGTCACCGCTCTTCGTGGGAGCCATCATCGGGCCGTACTTGGCGGTCAGTGCCTCGCCGTCGGGCAGAGCAAACGCGCCTACCTTCATCAATGACTGAATGCCGAACTCGCCACGCAGGTATGCCTCGTATGTCTTGTAGTAAGCACGAATCTCGGCTGCGTACTGCGAGGATTGGAACTCCGTGAGCTTCATCGGGTCTGTATTACCTGCCTCACTATGCACAGCGACATTGGCGCTGAGTGTACGTCCGTTAGTACTCCAATAAGAAGCAGCACCCTCGAAGTTCATCAGTCCGCGATAGTTGGTACTCTTGCCGTTTACCTTACGATAGTTGTCGCTCGCAGGCATATCGCGCCAGATAATCAATGTACCACCTTGCACCTGGTACTGGCGGTAGTCGTTCCATGTATCAATCTGCACGATAATCTTCGTGGCATCAGCATCGGTGCTAACCTTATTGTTGTTGTCATCAGCAAGGTATGCCCACACGTCCTGATTGAAGCTCACCTCTGTCTTCTTCGCGTCGATGGCCGCATTGAGGGCGGCAACCACTTGTGAAAGTGTGGTGGCGGTGTAGGTGAACTCGATGGTGGTGGCAGAAGCATAACTGTTATTACTCAACCACAGTCCGATGCTTGCTGTATGCTCTGCTCCGTCGAGCGTAGGCGCATTGAGTTGGTACTGCGGCACATCGCAGTATTTTAGCGACGGCAGACTGCTGTAGTTGCCCAAGAATGTGCGCCAACGGCCATCCTTGTAATAGTCAAGGAATACACCCTTATACGTCCACGATGCAGGCACCAGGCTGCGGTTATACACCTCCTTACGGATAGCCACCTTGTTGCCACTCTCGTCCAGATACACGGCATCGCCAAATACAGGCGTGTCGGTGGTAGGCACATTTACTCCGTCGAACTTGGAGACGTTACCCTCCTTGATGTTAGCCACACGACTCTCGGCGGTAGGCTTGCCAGCGGAATTGTAGCTGGCGGGGTCATTGTATTGTTCAATCTGTTTCATATCGTTATTACTTTAAACTTTCAACTTTAAACCTTAAACTTAATTCAGGACCACCCAGTCATTAGTGCTACCTGTAACTGCTACGGCGTAATAAACCTTCTTGTTCACCTTGTCAACATACTGCTGACCAATCTTGCGGGGGCAACCGTCCCATACAGTCATAGTCTCCTCGTTCCAGTTGTCAGGCACGTTGGCAGCACTCGGAGCACCCTCCACGCTGCTGTAAAGCACGTTAGGCACTCCCAGCGTCAGGATGTCATCGCACTCCACACTCTGCGCCTTCACCACAGGCAGCACGGCATTGTCCTTACCAGCGAGCAGTTCGCGCAAAGCCTTGTTCTCGTTGTAGAGATAGAGCATGGCTTCAGCCACTACGCTCAGACTGATGTCGAGTTTCACCTTGGCAATCTGTGAGAGTGCGTCGGCCACGTTCTGAGAGTACGAGCAACCGAAGTATGCCTCGCCCGTGGCGCCGCTCTTCATCTCGATACCGCAGTCGTTCAGCGCGTACTGCGTCTTAGCGAGTGTCACGTTGGCCGTTGCAGCCGTCGCCTTCTCGTAGCGCACAGCACCGCTGATGGCTGTCGCGTTGGTGTCGGTGTAACTAACGGTGGTTCCAACTACAGTCAGCACCTGGTCGCTACCCTCGATCTGTACCAGTCCGTCAGCCTTCATACCGCTGATGGTGAGCGAGTGCTTGTAAGTTTCCTCGTCCTCCTGCAACTCGTCAGTCCACGAAGGAGAGGTGACGCGCCCGATGGGGTCGGTAATGGTCATCTGTGTGCCGCTGGTGCGTGTGGCACGGGTAGCAACGGTATTGCCGCCACTACCCAGCACGAGAAACTTACCCGTACCGTTGGGCGCAGCCGTAAAGAGAGCCGTCAGGCTGATGCTGTCGCCTGCATCATCTTCGGCGGTAGGACTGACGTACTTATCGTACCAATCCTCCCAAGCCAGATGAGCACAAGTGTCGGCGTAGGTAATGCCACTAACGATGAGATAGCCTGCGCCGCTGGTCAAGTAGGTTCGGAAAGTCTCGTCGTTGTAGGTTACGTCCTGATAGGTGGCGGCCACACCGTCGTTCACCGATGTAGGCACACCGTCGGCCAGAGCCTTGAAATAGACGGTAGCATTCTTGATGTTGTTGCCGTCCTTGTCGGTCAGCAGCACACCGTTGTTCTTCGTGGCGTCACCGAATGCATCCAGTTCCAGGTGAGGCACAGGGAAGTACCAGCCGTTGCCCACAGCCACCGCCACGCCGCCATTGCTGGCCAGTCGCAGCAGGTTGTAGCCGCTGGTCACAAGCGCGTCGCACTTGAAGTCGTTCTTCGCCACAATGTCGGTCAGCACGCCGCCAAACGCTGTGTCAATAGGATCATCGCCCGCCGTAGAGCGGACGGTCTCATCCCAAGAGTTAGAAACTTCCGAGACATCTTCTGCCCATGATTCGAGGTTGCCGGCCAGGGCGGGGATGACAGTGCCATTCTCCAGTTTGGTCTGAAGGGCTGCTATCGCGTCACAATACTCCTTGATGCTGAACTCCTCGACCTTGGTCGAGTCCCACGCACCAGCCGCCTTGTCAGCCGTGAACTTGTAGAGTTTGTTCTGATAAAACACGATGTCGCCCGTGGTGTAAGCCGTTACGGTGGAAAATGCGTCATAGCCCAGCGCATCCTTGTCGGGCGTGTTGACGAGTGTCTGCGAAAGTGCCTGATTCTTGTCGAGGTCAAGCACCATTGCACTTGTGGTTTCGGGCAAACGCTTGTTACCCTGATAATCTTTAATGTAACCTTGTTCTGTTGCCATAATTGTATGATTTTAATTGTTTGTTACTTCGAAATATAGAGCTTGATTGAGTTGTGCTTGGATAGCGTCGAGACGGGCTGCAAGGCTCTCGTAGTCGCCCTTGGCCGCGTTCATTGCCGCATAGCAGGCATCGGCTGCGTCTTGTGCCACACCAGCCTTCAGTGTGGCAAGGTCTGCTGCATCCTGCGCAACACCTGCTTTTTGGATGGCATATTGAGCCGCGTTGGTTGCGTCCTGCGCCTTGTTGTTTGCATTGGTCGCCGCATTGTTGGCAATGGCTGCTTTGCTGTTGGCATTGCTTGCCGCATTGTTGGCAATACGCGCCTTGTCGTTGGCATTGACAGCAGCCACGTTTGCCGCTGTAGCCTTATTGTCCGCGTTGCTTGCAGCGGTGTTGGCAGTCTGTGCGGCCGTGTCGCAATTGCGGGCTGACTCTATGGCCTGCTGCCTTGCTGCGTAGGTGAGGTCTATTGCACGGAGAGCCGCCTGAGCCGCGTCGCGTGCCGACTGTGCGGCGGTTTCCGTTCCGCTCTTTGTTGCCAAGAGGTCTGTTATGGCTTGATAGGCAACTTGGAGTGTCCGCTGATATTCATCAATCATTTGCGGGTCGGCGGTTGTGCCTGTCTGTTGCCAATACATGGCGGTTTGTTCCGTGTTTTCAAAGCGGTCATTAAGGGTGGGGAAATCACCCTTTGCGTCGTTGACCGCCTCCGTAGCCGCTTCGCCCTGCGCCTTGGCATAGTCGCCCTGGTCTTTGGCATAGTCGCCCATATCGTCCGCATACTGCGCTTTGTCGTTGGCATTTCCAGCGGCGGTGTCGGCCTGACTTGCCTTTTGTCCGGCAAGGGTAGCCGCTTGGTTCGCGCTGGTAGCGGCATTGTTCGCCTTGTTCGCCTTGTCGTTGGCGTTGATGGCAGCAGAGGTCGCTATGCTTGCCTGCTGCTGGGCGTTGACCGCCTGTTGGTTGGCAGTCTGTGCGGCCTCATGCGCCTCTACTGCCTTCTGCGTGGCAAGTTGTGCGGCCGTGTGTGCCTCGTTGATGGCAGTACCAACGCTCCCGACTGCCTGCTGTGCGTCCCTTGTGGCCTGCTGAGTCTGACGGGTAGCGGTTTGCATGTCGGTGATACCCTGATAGGCCACCGCCAACGTCCGCTCGTATTCATCTATCATCTGAGGGTCGGCGGTGGTTCCCGTCGTTTGCCAATACATGGAGATTTCATCCACATGATCAAAGCGGTCATCCAACGATGGGAAATCACCCTTGGCACCGTCTATTTCATCCTTTGCATAGTCGCCCTGCTCCTTGGCATAGTTGCCTTTTTGGAGGGCATACGCTGCTTCTTCTGCTGCGAGACGTGCCTTGTCGTTAGCGTTTTGTGCAGCAGCGTTGGCGGTGTCTATGGCTCCGCTTATGTCCGTTTGCATCTGCCCGAAGTCCTCCTCCATCTGCGCAAACTTCTCCTCGCGCTCTTGCTCAGCCTCTTGACGCTCCTTCTCAGCAGCGTAAGCCGGAAGTGCGAACTGAATCTCAGGAGCCGTCTGTCCCGTGAAGTCGAGCATGACTTGATACGTCTCACCGTCTATTTCTACGGAGATACTGCCAGGGTTCAGCACTTCGTCCTCTGTGTCGTTCGGAAAATCATCCATTGTGAAATGGTAGGCCACTTGATACTTCAATTCGCCGCAAGGCAAATGATGGTCATCGAACTGCACCGTGATTTTGTCCGGCTCGCTTGGGTCATACGAGCAATGGGTATATGCCTCACCGTCCCACTGCGCATAGAAAGCCTGCGAGGGCGCACCCGTCCAGAACTTGATGCAGAAGGGGACAAGCCACCCCGCATCGCTCTCCAAAGTCAGAATGAAGTCCGACTTATAATTGATTCTAAAGATTTTTGCATCCTGTGCCATATCCTTCTGTATTTGATTGTCTGTATTTGTCAGAAGCCAGCTTCATGTAGGGCTTCACGCGCTTGTCGTAGCCATAGCCGACTATGTAGAGGTTCTGTGCGCTGACAGGCTCGCGGTGCGCATAACTTGCGGCCACCAGCATAAGCGAAGCCGTGACCAAAGGAGCCGGGACTTCACCGTAAAGTTCAATCACCTCCGTATAGCTCCGATTGATGTCATTCAGCACCATCTCCTCCGCATCCTTTCCGTAACTGACAAGCAGGTCATCCTCGAGCGTGAAGTCCTGTTCAATGCGAAGCTGAGCCTTGATTTGTGTTAGGGTCAACCATTTCATATTTGAGTGTATTGTTTTCTACACTACGGACGTTTACGGCCGTAGGGTTTACTACGGCCTAAATGATAAATGATAAATGACAAATGATAATGGCCACCGTCTTTCGTCCGTTAGGGGGAAAGAAAAAATAGCCCCGCTTCACAGCGAGGCTATCCCATGCAAACAAAAATAAATAACTAAAAACTAACACTAAGCAATGAAAAAGATACTCTTTTCTTTTATTTACGATTTAACGATTTACAATTTCTTGGATTCTTTAGAACCAAGGCGCGCTTTTTATGCGCGGACTCCTATTTATGTACTATTTAATCATTTTACAATTTCCCATCACTTTAAGGGAGGGGTTAGGGGTGGGTCTTCTTATTTTCACAATTTCCTATTTCCCTTTTAGAAGGTCATTGATTACCTGCTTCCTGTTTCTCGTGGTGCTGTAGGAGACATGCACCCAATAGTTGCCTTTCTTGTTGTGCTCCCAAATAAGTTGGTCAAATGGCAGATGGTCGCGGATGTATGCAAACCAGCGTTTGCCTTTCTCTTTGTCGCCGTCAATGCACAAGTCGGCTGCTTGCCCGGTCATGTGCTGGGAGTTGCTTACACCGCCAACGGCCTTGTTCAGTTCCTTGCATCTGTAGCCGCTGCCTATCTTGATGGGGTGTCCCATAGCGACGCGCAGAGGTTCCAGGACATTTATGCAAAGTGCGTTCAAGTTCACTACTGCCTTTGTGTCGGGCAGATTGTTAATACCTCTTGCCTTCGCGGTCTGTGAGGCTATCAGCTCTTCGAGAGAAAAATGCTTTGTAATCTGTGGCATGGTTGTTTAGTTAAGAGTTAAGAATTAAGAGTTAAGAAAGACACAATTTACTCGTTTACTCGTCAACTTGTTTACTTGTCAACTCATCCCCGGACATTGCCGAGCAAACGCGGAGCTTGCAGCCTTCACGCATACAAACCAATGGACGCAATAGACGTAACTGACGGCCATTCTCGGCAACTTCACTTTGGAGTTGCCGGATGGTCTCTTCCATCTTGTCTATGCGTCCACGGAGTTCGTCGCGCTCTCGTCGAAGGTCATCCCGGTCTTTCTTCACGTCCAGATTGTAGGCTTTCATGTCGTCGCGGTCTGCTTTGAGGTCAGCAATTATCTGCTGATATACGTCTTGTTCAGCCTGTGCCGCCGTGCTTGCAGCTTGTTCTGCCTCTGCCTTGGCTTTCAGCCTTACCCACCGCCAAGTGAAAAACGCACCGCCACCGCCACCAATCAGCAGCGAAACGACATTTATCAATGTATCAATGTTTATTTCCATGTCATATACTTCTTTACCCTTCGGAGAGATTATCATGAGAGGTTTACCAATCGGCGTGCCGCCGAAGCGAAAAGTGAAAAGTGAAAAATAAAAAGCCCGCACCTGACTGAGCAGATGCGAGGCTCCATCCATGAGATAAGGCGGTATTACCACTCCGCCTGCTGTCAGTTTCTCGGCGGTAACGCTTCTGCGCCATACCCCGCTTCGACTTGACGGCATATTGTATGAAGACACATACGAATGGCCTCGCGGCCTTTTATCGCTTGGGGCTCAGTGAAGCATGCGCCAGAGCTTCCATGCCTCGCGCCCGAGGAGTACTATTATTATTATTATGGCTATGGTGCCGATGGTCATCCGGGTCTTTTGCCACCAGGTGAGGGACTTTTCGACGGCTACCTCTACGGGGTAGGGTTGCGGAATGGTGTCGTGCGTTGCGTGGTAGAGTGTGTCGTGCGTGGCGCGTTCGATGTACTTCGTATGCCAGCGGTCGCGCAGCAGGTAGATGGTATCTCCGCTTTGCCGCTCCAGGACATGCACGGAGTCATGGAGCCAAATGGAATCGCGCTGGTGCTTGGTGATCTGCACGGTGTCGGTGCGCTGTGTGGTCACGTTGATGATGCGCTCCCGTGTGCCGCATGCGTTGAACATCAAGGCCAGCAGGATGATGCAGACCGTTGCTATGGCTGTCAGGAAAAACTGCCAGCATGCTTGCATGATTTCGTTGTTTGGGTCATTGTCTGTTGTTCTCATTGTGCGAAGACGTGTTTGGAGCGCGGCAGACGCTCGATGTTGGGATAGTGGTAGTATGGCACTTCGCGGTAGATGTACGATTGTGTGGTGACATCAAAGAGGATGTAGTGGTACTGTCCATTTCTAATTACGGCCACCATGTGGTTGCTCTTGTCGATGTAGAGCGGTTCCTGCTGTA
>Ga0310696_10009270_pt1 | contig 11409 bp, 9 predicted proteins | sample AusTroGonzalo_MG_4_FD_203885 | JGI IMG/M metagenome (GOLD analysis project Ga0310696, IMG submission 203885) | Bovine rumen microbial communities from tropical cattle in Woodstock, Queensland, Australia - Gonzalo_02 (v2) (version 2) | ecosystem: Host-associated > Mammals > Digestive system >...
GGCGGTTCACCTCGATGGCCTCGTTCATATAGAGTATCTGCACATACAACTGTGCGATGCGCTCCTGAATGCTGTTGGCGGTTTCCTGAGCTGTCAGCTCTGCCTGCTCCTCAGCCAGCGCGTTCTGCTTCAGTGCGTTAGTGTTCTGACCGCCATTCCATACTGTCCACTGGGCATTGATGCCGTAGGTGCCACTATAGGAACCCTTCTTCACATCTATACCTTCCATCCAGGGGGAATAGGCCAGCGACTGGTTTGTCGTGGCTGTCAGCGAGGGCAGCAGGGCAGCTTGCGACTGCTTGCGGTCTTCCGTAGCCGACTGTTTCTTCAGTACGGCCTGCTTCAACGTGATGTTGTTCTGCATGGCATAGTCTATGCAGTCTCTCAGCGTCCACTGCTTTTGTGCGTGGGCACCGATGCTGGCCATAGCCATCAGAATCACAAATACCTTTCTCATGCTTTCTTTATAGTTTTATTTCAAATTTCTCGGTGCAAAGGTAGAAAATATCGACGAAATAGAAAAATAAAAAGCTGAATATTTTCGATTTGGTAGAAATAATTAACGAAAACCTCTATATTTATTCCTGTTTTATAGAGATAATATAATAAAAGGCTAACCTCACGGCTAGCCCTTATTACTAAACTAAACAAATACTTTATGTGGTTATATCCAAAACGGATGTGTAATATTTCTGGGTGCAAAGTTACTGCATTCTCAGCATCCGTGCAATACCTAATTTATGGTAATTTTATAAAAAGGAATCGGAACAGGCCGTTAAATGTTCTTAATTGCTAGCGAAATGGAGAGTAGTTACTCTATAATTGTGTACTTTTGCAGCCGATTATATTCCAAGAGATATGAAAAGACTATTGCTGTTTTCCTTTGCCCTGTTTGTCAGTGGCTTGCTGGTGGTGAATGCTCAGACGAGCCTTGCCGGTCGTACCTATTATCATCCCAATATCCTGGCGGAAGAGTTGAACAATGCCACAAAGGATCTGGACAAGAAGATGGCCGAGGCCAGGAAAAAGGCTATTGCTGAGGGTGAGAAAAAGAAAGGCCGTAAACTGACTGCTGACGAGATTGCCAAGATTGACAAGGAGCTCAAGGAGAAGAAGCAGCAGATCACTGCTGTCAAGAAAGGCATGAAGACAGCGCTCACCATAGAATTTCTGGACGACAAGAAGGTGGTTCTCAAGCCCGATATCAAAATCGACGATGATGCCCTCAAGGCAGCAGGCATGGGCTGGCTCAAGCGCAAGGCCCTGAAAGCAGCAGTCGCTGTGGCTCCTTCCTCAGAGAAAGGCACCTACATTGTCAAGGGCAATATGGTCATCATGACCGATAAAGACAATGAGAAGGATACCATGACTATCAGCAATGACGGCAAATATCTCACAGGCCGTTTTGATGGGGACGCACCAATTAAACTGACACGCACCAAGTAGACAACAGTATTTGGACGTGTAATAGTTGTACAAAGGAAAAATTCTCTAGAGAATTTTCCCTTTATACAGCTGATTTACAAGAAATTCTCTAGAGAATTTTAAGCGTATATAGCTAAAAAAAACAGGAAAAGAGTTGTGTTCAGAAAAGAACACAGCTCTTTTTCTTGTCTTAGATTTTGTTTAATGCCTGCTGGATATCTGCCAGGATGTCGTCGCAGTCCTCGATACCTACAGAGAGGCGGATGAGGTCGGGGGCTACGCCTGCCTCGCGCAGCTGCTCGTCAGAGAGCTGACGATGGGTGTGGCTGGCAGGGTGGAGCACACAAGTGCGGGCATCAGCCACGTGGGTCACGATAGCAATCATCTTCAGCGAGTCCATGAACTCTACGGCAGTCTGACGGTCGCCCTTCAGTCCGAAGGCAATGACACCACAGGAGCCGTTGGGCAGGTACTTCTGTGCCAAGGAGTAGTTCTTGTCGCTGGGCAGTCCGCTATAGTGTACCCATGCTACGCGCTCGTCTTTCTCGAGGAACTCGGCGATGCGCTGTGCGTTACGGCAGTGCTGGGGAACGCGCAGGTGGAGTGTCTCCAGTCCGAGGTTCAAGAGGAAGGCGTTGTGGGGTGAGGGGATGCTGCCTAGGTCGCGCATGAGCTGGGCGACGAGTTTGGTCATATAAGCCATCTTGCCAAAGGCCTTGGTATAGGTCAGTCCGTGGTAGGACTCATCAGAAGTGGTGAGGCCAGGGAACTTGTCAGCATGGGCATCCCAGTCGAAGTTGCCGCTGTCTACGACGACACCACCGACCTGTGTGGCGTGGCCATCCATATATTTCGTGGTAGAGTGGGTGACGATGTCGGCGCCCCACTCGAAGGGACGGCAGTTGATGGGTGTGGGGAAGGTGTTGTCGACGATGAGGGGCACGCCATGCTTGTGGGCGATGCGTGCGAACTTCTCGATGTCAAGAATCTGACAGCCAGGATTCGAGATGGTCTCGCCAAACAGTGCCTTGGTGTTGGGACGGAACGCCTTGTCAATCTCTTCCTCGCTGGCCTCCTGAGAGATGAAGGTACACTCGATGCCCAGCTTCTTCAGCGTGACACCAAAGAGGTTGTAGGTACCACCATAGATCTCGTTAGAGGTGACGATATGGTCGCCAGCCTCGCAGATGTTGAAGATGGCATAGAAGTTGGCAGCTTGGCCAGAGGAGGTCAATACGGCACCAACACCGCCCTCGAGGGCAGCAATCTTCTGAGCCACCGCATCGTTGGTAGGGTTGGCCAGACGGGTGTAGAAGTAGCCCTCCTTCTTCAGGTCGAAGAGGTCGGCCATCTCCTCTGTGTTGTCATACTTGAACGTGGTGCTCTGGTAGATGGGGAGCACGCGTGATTCACCATTCTTGGGTTGCCAGCCTGCCTGTACGCAGAGTGTGGCGGGTTTCATTTTCTGTGTCATATTATATGTTATTATTCACTTTTCACTATTCACTAGGCCATAGGCCGCAACGAATTCGTCTTCTGAAATGATTTGTATGCCCAATTCCTTAGCTTTCTTGTTCTTGCCAGAGGTGGAGGTGACGTCGTTATTAATAAGGAACGACGTGGAACCGCTGACAGCCGATGCCACCTTGCCACCCTGCGACTCGATATAGGCCTTCAGCTCGTTGCGGTTCTTGAAGTGGTGTACGTCGCCAGTGATGACGAAGGTGAGACCAGTACAACGGTCGCCTGACGGAGATACGTCGGGAGTGGTGACGGATAGCTTCTCGATGAGGCGACGGTAGCGGGCAAGGTTGTGCTCGTTGCGGAACCAAAGGACAAACTGTGCCGACTTCTCCGGTCCGATGCCATTGATGTGGGCAAAGACATCCTGAGGCTCTGTCTGTGGAGCAAAGAGGTCTAACTGGGGACTGTCAGCGGCTGAACCGCTGACCGCCATATTGACCAGTTCGTCGAGGGGGTAGGCGCTGAGCAGGCGCTTGCAGACGTCGAGTCCGCAGAGCGGTATGTTGAGTGCATAGAGCAAGCGATGGGCCTGTACTTCGCGACTCTTGTCAATGCTGCGCATGATGTTGCTGGCAGACTTCTCGCCGAAGCCCTCCATGCGTGAGAGTTCCAGGATATGGCTGCGTAGCTCGTAGATGTCGGCATATTCGCTGATCCACCCCAGATTGATGAACTTGGAGAGCGTCTGTTCAGAGATGCCATCGATGTTCATGCCCTCCTTGCTGACGAAACGTGCCAGCTTCTTGAGTTGTTTGGCAGGACATTCGGCATTGGTGCAGTGGAGCGTCTTGGTGCCACTGACTTCGCTGACGGAGATTTTGGCAGGAGCATGACAGACGGGACATTCGCTGGGCACGATGAATGAGCCTACGCTCTGCTTGATGGCGATGACCTTAGGGATAATCTTGTTGGCCTTGATGACACTGATCTGGGTGCCAGGACCGCCAATGCCCAGACGCTCGCACTCACTGATGTTACATAGGGAGGCACGACGTACGGTGGTACCCTCCAGCTCTACGGGTTGGAAGATGGCTACTGGCGAGATGGTGCTGGCAGCACACGACCACTCAATCTCCTGCAGTACAGTATCGGCAGCCTCGTCCTGCCACTTGAAGGCCAGTCCGGCACGTGTGGCATGATGGCCCGTGACGGAGCCAGTCTGTGCGTAGGCAGTATCATCGTAGCAGACGACCAATCCATCGACAGGGAAGGGATTCTGCTTGGAGACCACCTTTTCTGTGAAGCCTGCTAAACAGGCTTCCACGCTAGAAAGCGAGGGCTCTTCTACCCGCTGGCGCTCCACGGTCTTGAAGCCTTGCTGGTCGAGCCATGCCATACGGTCGCCCCAACTATTGAGGTCTATGTCAGTATATACTAAGGTGAAGGGAATCCAGCGGATATGTCGCTGGCGTACTTCGTCAATGTCTTTCAGCGTCAGCGAGCCAGAGGCTAGATTGCGCGGATTGGCATAGTCTTCGCCACTCTCCATGAGAAAGCGCTCGAAGTCTTCGTAGCTGATGACGGCCTCACCACGTATCACGGTGTGCCCCTTGTGGGCAATGGTCTTGGGAATGTCGCTGATAGCTTCAGCCAAGTGGGTGATATTGGTGCCGATGTGTCCGTTGCCACGTGTCACCACCTTGCTGAGCTGTCCGTTGTCGTAGGTGACGACAAGCGTCAGTCCGTCGAGTTTCCACGATATCCAGATGGGACGCTGTTCGGCCCATTTCACCAGGTCGCCAATCTGCTTGGTCTTGGCCAACGAGAGGGCAGCAAACTCGTGTTCCTCCTTCTGTCCGATGATGCTATCCTCCGACACTTTCTGCGTGGGAGAGTCGGGCAGGGTAGTGCCAGTCTCTGTTTCCAACCGCTTCAACTCGTCGAAACGGGCATCCCACTCATAGTCGGTCATGCGTTCTGCCTGTCCGTTGTAGTAGGCGTCGGAAGCCTCGTTCAACTCATTGATGAGTTGTTGCATGCGTAGTATTTTGTCGTCGGTCATAGTCGTCTATCCAAAATTTTGTGCAAAATTACGAAATAATTATCAATTATCAATTGTCAATTATCAATTATTTCGTATCTTTGCCGCAGAATAACCTAAAATACTACTAACTATACGTTTATCATGCAAGAACTGTTTTTTGAATTGCTGCGTGTAGCCATCGGACAATTGGACTGTCTGAGCAGAGGACCTTCCAATCAGGAGTGGGATGATATCTATAAGACAGCCCAGCGGCATGGGGTGTTAGGTGTGTGCTATAAAGGCGTAGAACACCTGTTCGAATTTGGCTTGCGCGCTCCTCAAGACCTAAGCATTGATTGGATGGCCGATGCTGAGACCATTCGTGAGGAGCAGGAACTGTTTGAGGCCCGTTGTGAAAGGCTCGTCAAGAAACTGGCAGAGCGTAAGCTTCGTGCTGCCGTGATGAATGGCCTTGGCGTACATCGTTATGCTGGCAATGATTTGCAGCATCTGGTACAGACTGCGTCCATCGATATCTTTATTGACTGTAACATGGATCGTATCATCAAGTTTGTCCGTCAGGCGGGTCAAGAGGACATCCATTGCAGCTATACCTCGCTGGCATTGAACGTATGGGAGAATATGCCTGTGAACCTCCACTATCGCGTACTATCTATGCGTAATCCGTTTGTTAACAAACGATTGCAAAAATGGTTCGTGCAGAATAAAGACCAGATGTTCTTGCAAGGTGAGGATGATTGGCGGGTGCCTTCGCCAACGATGAATGCTATCTGTATGCTACAGACTTTTCAACAGTTGCTGCTTCGGGGAAAGGCAACGATGGGCTATCTGCTTGATTACTTCTATGTGCTCAGCGATGTGAAGGGCGCTTTCCAACCGTTCAAGGAGGGTGCTGATATGGCGAATACCCTTGAGACACTAGGGCTGACGCAGTATGCCGCTGGTGTGATGTGGGTACTTGAACATACGTTGGAACTGGACCGTCAGTACATGCTTTGTGAACCCTCAGAGGTAGAGGGACGCTTCGTTCTGCGTTGCCTGATGAGTCGCAAGCGCTCCTTCAAGCACTTGCTGCTACACTATCCGATGGAGATGTTGTGGCCGAATCGGTGAGTGGGATTTTGTGAGTGGTGAGTCGTTATAGGCTACCCTTGGTAGATGGCAGTTCGTAGTGGTAGACATCTCTGCGTACTGCCATTTTCAGTGCACGAGCCAATGCCTTGAAGATGCCTTCAATCTTATGGTGCTCGTTCTGTCCTTCAGCCTTGATGTTCAGGTTCATCTTGGCAGCATCGCTCAGACTCTTGAAGAAGTGCAGGAACATCTCTGTGGGCATCTCGCCAATCTTCTCACGATGGAACTCGGCATCCCATACCAGCCAGGGACGGCCTCCGAAGTCGAGACAGACGGAGCAGAGACAGTCGTCCATAGGTAGGCAGTAGCCATAACGTTCAATGCCACGCTTGTCGCCTAAGGCTTTCAACAAACACTCGCCCAGAGCCAGTGCTGTATCTTCGATGCTGTGGTGCTCGTCAACGTGCAGGTCGCCATTACAGTGTACGGTGAGGTCTATCATGCCGTGCTTGCCAATCTGTTCCAGCATGTGGTCGAAGAAGCCCAAGCCCGTCTGGATGTCGCAACGGCCGTTGCCATCGAGGTCGACCTTCACCCAGATATCCGTCTCTTTGGTGGTGCGACGAACCTCTGCGGTGCGCTCTCCGCCAAAGGCGATGGCAGCAGCCTTTTCCCAGCTCTCGGCGGCTAAACCGCCGAGCACACTGTCTATCTGCAGGAATCCGCAGCCGATGTTCTTGGCAAACTGGCGGTCGGTATCGCGGTCGCCAATGACGTAGCAGCCCTGGATGTCGTACTCAGGGTTGTTCATATATTTCTCTACCAGTCCCGTATTGGGCTTGCGGGTAGGAGCATTGTCTTCTGGGAAATGTGGGTCGATGAGGATGTCGTCGAACTCGATGCCCTCGCCACGTAGCGTGTCGAGAATGAAGTTGTGGACAGGCCAGAACGTATCCTCAGGGAAGGCATCTGTACCCAGTCCGTCCTGGTTGCTGACCATGACGAACTCATAGTCGGTATGCTGACGCAGGAATGCCAGACTGGAGATGGCGCGAGGTACGAACTGCAACTTCTCGAAGCTGTCAATCTGCTCGTCAGCGGGTTCGCGGATGATGGTTCCGTCACGATCTATAAAGAGTATCTTTTTCATTGTATGTCTAGTTTTTGTTGTTCATGTTCGAGTTCTTTGGCCTCAATGGTGCCATAGGCATAGTAGCCGTTGATCAGCATGGGCAGGCAGAGGTAGAAATACAGGAAACTGCACAGGACGAAGGTGATGAAGGTCATGGGCATCATGTACGATGGCATGCCCAATGGATCACCGATGAGTACACCCATCTGTGCCCTATAGTTGGCCAGGAAGAGAATGTGGGCAGGAAGCATGACAATCATTCCAGCCAGCAGGATGAAGAGAACGGTGAGGAAAAACACCAGGAATAATGGTCCCCAGTTTCCCATGCCGCGTCCATAGCCTTTCTTCAGTGTAGCCCAATAGCCTGCAGAGGGTTCCATGATATATTTTGTCATCACATACCACATCGGCAAGGCAAAAGGAATAACGATGCACAGAGGGATGCAGACCAACAGCGTGAGGAGCACACCCTTCAGCGTGCGTCCCATCATACATGTGCTGGGCTTCCACCAACTGGCGGGTACGGAGATGTCGCCCGTCTCGCTATGCTCTTTCAACAATGCATAGATGGTGCTGTGTGCCAAAGCACTGACGATGATGACTGCCAGAACAAGTGCGATACACTCAGCCAGCGGCACCAGATAGGGTTGCAGACTCTCTGCGAAGATGCCATTGTAGCGCTGGAGTTGCAGTTGGATGACAACAATCAGTTCTGGAACCTTGATGGCTGTCAGTGTGCCCAGTGCTGCATTGACGAGTGCATAGATGAGGGCTGTCAGCCATGAGGCCTTGAAGAATCTGCGAAAGGCGCTGATATATAGACGCATACCTGCCGAGAGGACTCTTCGGTAGCTACGCACTTTTTGTACAATAATTTTCTCTTGTTGGTCCATTTTTTTCCAATTAGTGATGCAAAGGTACAAAATAAAGTGAAAAGTGAAAAGTGAAAAGTGAAATTTTGCTGTTGCCATTTAGGATTTTTACATTAATTTTTGTATCTTTGCAGTCGATTATGAAAATATTACGGTGGGGCTTCATCGGATGTGGTGAGGTGACAGAAAAGAAAAGCGGGCCAGCGTTCTCTGAAATAGAGGGCTCCAGTGTCGTGGCGGTGATGAGTCGTCAGGAGCGGAAGGCACGTAGTTATGCTGAGCGTCACGGCATCCCCAAGTGGTATACCGATGCTCAGGAACTCATTGACGACCCTGACGTGAATGCGATATACATTGCCACACCGCCCAGCAGCCATGCCACCTTTGCCATTATGGCCATGAAGGCTGGCAAGCCCGTATATATTGAGAAACCATTGGCAGCGTCCTACGAGGACTGTGCCCGCATCAACCGCATCAGTGCGGAGACGGGTATCCCCTGCTTTGTAGCCTACTATCGTCGCTATCTGCCTTATTTCCAGAAAGTCAAGGAACTGGTGGATAATGGAACCATCGGTAAGGTCATCAACGTACAGATCCGTTTTGCCGTACCGCCCCGTGAACTCGACTATACCAAACCAGAAGAATTGCCTTGGCGCTTGCAGCCCGACATTGCGGGTGGTGGCTACTTCTATGATCTGGCTCCCCATCAGCTTGATTTGTTGCAGCATATCTTTGGTGTCATCATCGAGGCACGTGGTATCTGTGCCAATCGTGGCAAGCTCTACGAGGCAGAAGACTCGGTGAGTGCCTGCTTTGAGTTTGAGAGCGGTGTGCCTGGTAGTGGCTCGTGGTGCTTTGTGGGTCATGAGTCGGCTCGCGAGGACTGTATTGAGATTATTGGTGACAAGGGACTGATGAGTTTCTCTGTCTTCGACTATAAACCTATCCTGCTGCATACCAGTGAGGGAACCCAGGTGCTGGCAGTACCTAATCCACCGTATGTGCAGTATCCGCTTATCAAAAGCGTCTGTGAACATCTGCAGGGTATAGGCATCTGTGAGTGTACCAGTGTGTCGGCTACGCCCGTCAACTGGGTGCTGGACCGTATTTTAGGAAAGTTCTGAGCCAATGAAGAGAGTATTGCTGACGATATTGGCCGTAGTGGCTTTGCAGGCAGTAGCGCAAGACACGTTACAGACGGAACAGCCAGAGAAGAAGATGAGCTGGCTGCGCCGTACCATCCGTGGCTTCAGCTATATCGACGAGAACTATGTCGAGCCCCAGCACTACAACTGGTCAGTAATGCTTCAGGCTACACATACCTACGACTATTATCGCTTGAGTAAGAGTGGTTCTGACGGACAGTCGGTATGGCTGTCACCTGAGCCCAACTTTAAAGTAGGTCCCTATTTTGGTTGGCGTTGGGTGTTTGCTGGTTATACCTTTGACCTGAAACATGTCGATGTGAACATCAAGGACTTGAAACAGGAGATAGACCTCAGTATTTATAGTGCACAGATTGGTGCCGACATCTACTATCGACGGACGGGCGTTGACTATAAGATACGTCGTATTAATCTGGGCGAGAAAGTCAACACAAGTGTGATGGAAGGTGTGCCTTTCGATGGCATTAGTGTAGGTATTACTGGTGTCAACCTTTACTATATCTTCAACCACCAGCGTTTCTCTTATCCTGCCGCTTTTGCACAGAGCACCATACAGAAAATCAGTTGTGGCTCGTGGATGGTTGGCGTGACCTATACTCGCAACAGCATAGAATTTGACCATGAGAAGTTGCAGGCTACAATTGACGAGCATATGGGGGCGCAAGCTGTTAAATTGGACAGCGGACTGATGTTCAACAGTGTGAAGTACTATAACTACAGTGCCTCGGTAGGCTATGCCTATAACTGGGTGTTTGCCAAGAACTGTCTGTTCTGTTCCTCCCTCTCGCTGGCATTGGCCTACAAGCGTACACATGGTGAGTCGCGTAGCAGCAAGGACTTGTTGAGTATTGATAACTTTAATATTGACGGCATCGGACGCTTTGGCTTGGTGTATAACAATATGCGCTGGTATGCTGGAGCTTCTGTCATTGTGCGTTCCTACAACTATCATAAGGCACAGTTTGCTGCCAACAACATCTTTGGTAGCCTGAACTTGTATGTGGGTTATAACTTTGGAGCGCGAGGACCGTATAAAAAGAAGAAAGAATGAGACGCCGATTATTATACTTCCTGTTATTGTTGCCGACAGTATGGGTGGAGGCACAGGTGACCTATCAGCAGGCTGATAGTGTGACTATCTGCCGCCTGTTGTCTAAGGCCAATACCAAGACATCGACGCTGTGGTTTGCCCGCCAGTTTCTGGGGATACCCTATGTGGCACATACCTTGGAAGTCAACGACAACGAGCAACTGGTGATTAATACACGAGAGCTCGACTGCACCACACTGGTGGAAACGGTAACGGCGCTGACACTCTGTGCACAGCAGGACAAGCGAACATGGAACGACTATCTCTCGACGCTACGTATGCTGAGATATCGACAAGGGTTGATGACTGACTACACCTCACGACTGCATTACTTCTCTGATTGGATTGCTGACAAGCAGGCTATGAAGATAGTCAAGGAGATACAGTCGCCTAATCCGCCCTTCTCGGCTGTCCAGCGGGTCAACGTGAACTATATGAGTACACACCCTACAGCCTATAAGGCGTTGAAGGCACAGCCTAAACTGGTGCCCGTCATCCGTCAGCAGGAGCAACAGCTTACTGGTACCAAGGCCCGCTACATTCCCAAGAGTGCGCTACGTCGCAGTACCAAGGCCCTACGTCAGGCTGTTCACGATGGTGATATCATTGCCATCACCTGTAACAAGAAAGGTCTGGACATCGCCCACCTGGGCTTTGCCGTATGGAAGAAAGATGGTCTGCATCTGCTCAATGCGTCGATGATACACAAGAAGGTCATCGAAGAACCCATGACCTTCTACCAGTATCTGCAGAAACATCCGTCGCATACGGGCATCAGGGTGATAAGAATCAATAAGTAAATAGTCAAAAGTAAATTAGATATGGAATTACCTGATTTTATGAAGTATGCCAACAAGTTCTCACAGTCGGACTTCGTTGACAAGATTGCTAAAATCGCCAAGCGTGCAGGATCTAAATTGGTCTATGCAGCCTTGATCTTGTACTATACCCTGCAGAGCGATAAGGTGAGCACTGCCAATAAGGCCATGATTATTGGTGCCTTGGGTTATATGATTAGTCCGTTGGATGTCATCCCCGATGCTATTCCCATTGCAGGACTGACTGACGACCTCGCCGTGTTGCTTTTTGTGCTGAAGAAGGTATGGACAGATGTAGATCCTGATATTCAGCAGAAGGCCAAG
>Ga0310696_10009271_pt1 | contig 11409 bp, 22 predicted proteins | sample AusTroGonzalo_MG_4_FD_203885 | JGI IMG/M metagenome (GOLD analysis project Ga0310696, IMG submission 203885) | Bovine rumen microbial communities from tropical cattle in Woodstock, Queensland, Australia - Gonzalo_02 (v2) (version 2) | ecosystem: Host-associated > Mammals > Digestive system >...
GGCGTGAATCTTGCGTATCGTAGCGCAGAGGCCCCTAGCGTGACCTGGTGATTGGCAATGGATTGGCAATGGATTGGCAATGGATTGGCAATGGATTGGCAATGGATTGGCAATGGATTGGCAATGATTCAGAGCCCCGAGACGGCCATCATGCCGCGTCTGAGATCGCCCACATTGGGACGGACGTACTTCTTGTAGGTGGTGTTTATATCGGAATGGCCGAGCATGAGCGATAGGTCCTCGACGTTGCCCCCCGCATGGAGGTAGCTGGTGGCGAACGAATGCCTCATGTTCTCGATCGTGACCTTCGGGGCATCGGGGTTCTCCCGCAGGAACCTCGCCCAACGCTTCTGGGCCGTCGACGGCGATATGCGGCCGCCGTCCGCTCCCGTTATGAACGGCCCATCGCCGCGCTTCTGCTCCGCGAGCCACTCCGCGAACCTCGGGTGCATCGGGAGCGTCCTCCTGCCGTTCTCGGTCTTGGGCGCCTTGCTCTGGTTGCCGCCGTGCTTGGGGGTTGCGGCGACGTAGGCGGAGTTGACGTCTATCGTCCCGTTCCAAGGGTCGATGTCCTCCCAGTCAAGGGCGTACCTCTCCTCCGGCCTCAAACCCTGGAGCAACCCGGTGTTGGCAATCCTCTGCACGCTATCCGACCCCCGCTCGCTGACTATATCCAAGAGGCCGTATATCTGATCGAAGGTCGTGAGCACCAATCCGTTGTCGCGCTTCCCGCCCTTCCGGGGCATTGCGAACGTGGCCTCTGCCGGGTTCGACATCACCAGGCCGTCGCCCTTCGCCTCGTTCAGGATGGTCTTCAGCACGCCGACGCACTTCCTCGCCACCGATTCGGTGGCTATCCCGTCGACCATCCTCTGTATCGCGTTCCTGTCAATGTCGCGCAGGTCCATCTTGCCCAAGTAGGGGACTATCCGCAACCTCAATTCCTTCTCGTACGTATCCTTCGAAGTGGCGGCGAGCCTCTTTGATGCGACGGGCCAGTACCTTCTCTCTATGTACGATGCAAGCGGCATCCTGCCCGATCTGTTGCGCATGGCGTCCTTCTCGGCCAGCAGCTTGGCCTCCTCGATCTCGGCCGCCCTCTTGGTACGGCACGTGACCGAGCGCCTGTCCGGCTTGCCGTCAACCGTGTAGCCCATGAACACCCTGGCGTCGTAGACGGTCTTGCCCGATTTCAGCTTGCGGGCTGTGACGCTCATCTACGATACCTTCTCAGCCTCAGTATTTTTTGGATACGTGGCCGCGCATCCACGAGCGTATATTAGAAGCTGGCTCTTCCCGTAATCTGTCAATGAGTGATATATGGTTAAGAGCTCGTTGTCTTCCGGACGGGAATGCGCATCGGAGAAAACGCCTTTGCTTGTTACTTCGGGCGGATAGAAGTAGTCGATATCGACCCCGAAGAACAAGCATATGGAAATGAGCATGTCGGCACTCGGCATGTTCCTGCCAGCCTCCCATGCCGAAACCGTCTTGCCGCTTCGACCAACACCCTTGCCGACCGTATCGACATCCAATCCAGCGTTTTTTCTAAGTTTGCGGAGTCTGTCGGCGATGTAATTATTGCTAACCATCTCACACCACCTTCAACGTCTACCTGCATACACGCAAATTATAGCCGTTGAGTCTAGAAAATCTAGAAAATTCTCTTGCTATTCTAGAGATTCTAGGTATACTAGGTTTGCAATCTAGAGTTGCTAGGAAAGAGGTGTACGTTGACTGTCTTAGAAGTTATCCAGAAAGCAAGAGACGAGCGAGGCATCACGGATGCCGAGCTGTCTCGTCGAACGGGCATCGAATACCAATCGCTTAACAACGCGCTGAAGGGCAAGCGCGGAATTACTGGGCCAGAGCTTGTGAGCCTGTGCAAAGAACTCAACCTGAGCATCTCGGATTTTACCGAAGACAGCGAGTCAGAAGAGCAAGAAGAATAACCGCCCGCCGCTCGGATGCGCGCCACGGTTAGGGGGCCGTGCGCATCCGAGCCGGTATCGCAGGCTGCTCTGGGCCTTGCAAAAACCCAACCTTTCCCCCAGAGCAGTCGGCGATGCCGAGAGGCATTTGATGCGGAGGAAGCTCAACGGTTCGAGCAGCGCCCTCATAAGGCGTTGGCTGCGGGTTCGAATCCCGCACTCCGCACCAGCAGCTTGAAAACCAGGCGGTCGGCACTGCCCGCGGAAAGCCGTGCACAAGAAACAGAAATACGTCCGCTATCGGGGAGCGCGCAGCCGCGCAAGCCTGTCGCGTAAAACGGGCACGGCAGCATGGGCTTAGGCAACCCATGCTGCAGGATGGCGCGATCCTCCTTTCTCGCGATTCCTTCGAATGCAACCCATTCCGATCGCTGCGCACTCCCCGATGGCGGACGGTACGTAAGGAGGGCACATGGAATGCCCATGGTACCTGCCTGTCAAGGAAGCGGCCGAAGTGGCCGGCATAAGCGAGCGGCAGCTCAGGGACTTCGTGAACAGCAACGACCCGCCAGCGAGGCTCATGTCGGGCAAGACGGTCAGATTGAACATGCAGAAACTCAGGGACTATTTGGAAGCGAGGGAATTATGAGAGCGGAAAGAGCGGTGCGCCGCAGGGGCAACTGCGGACGCACCAAAAGAGTCACCTCTTGCAGGGACCCAGAAAGTATACCACGCGAGTATGACTTCTACACCACGGTTGCGGCGGTCGTCATCGGATTCGCGTTCGGAATCATCTTCGCCATAGGGATCGTGGTCCTATGAACTACGACCGCATGAAGGCATTGGCCGAAGACGCGGCTGACTTCGCCGAGGAGAACGCCGATATCGTCTCGCTCGAGCTGACCTTGGACAAGGACACCGGGCGGACGGAGCTGAGCGTCGTCGATGAGTGCGGCAGGGAGCTTGTATACGGCTGGCACAGGAGGTACGACTGATGGAGCAGACGCAGATTCATTTCGACCTGTCGCCTGCGGAGCGGGTCGCTTACGACGCCTGCGGCTGGATTCGCGACCATAGGGAAGCGTTCCGCAAGCTCATGGCCTACTTCCATTCCCAGGTAGATGCCGGGAATCCCAGGACCACCAGGGATGATGCGATGGCCTGGTGCAGGGAGAACGCGATCAATATGTCCGTGCTTGACGAAATCGCTCGCGACCACAGTCTTTATGCCTGCATCTCGCGTTTCGCGGTCATGCTCAGGCCGAGGCTCGCGCGGACGATAAGGTTCAGGAAATCCCAGCTAGACGATATAGACCTAGCGCAGGCTTGGCATGAAACGGTCGATTCGAGGACGACGTTCCTGGCGAAGAGCAGGAAGGAAGCCGAGCACCTGGTCGAGATCGGGGACGTGAGCGCACTGTGATTCAGAAGTTCACCGTAAAGGGCCGGCTGATGGGACGCAACGAGTTCGACTATGCATCGAGGAGCCATTGGTCGAGGGCGTCGCAAGCTAAGCAATCGGAGCAGGAGCGCGTCATCTGGGCCATGAAGGAAGCTGGGATCAAGCCGGTCAACGGCCCTATCGAGATCGCGTTCAACTACTACGAGAAGCGCCAGCGAAACGGCAGGCTCAGGGATTGCGACAACATCCACGGCGGCGCCGTGAAGGTGGTCCTCGACGCCATGAAGACTGCGGGGATCATCAAGGACGACTCGCCGAGATACGTTAGGAACACATACCCATGGTTCGCGTTCAATCAGGCGGACCCGAGGATAGAGATAACGATAGCCGATTACGACCCGAACGGCAGAACGGTCTACTTCCCGCCGATAGAGGGTCTTGATTAGGAGGATTCAATGGCGGATAGGAGATTGCTCGGGTTCGACCCCGAGGATTACGGATTCAAGCTGTACGCCCCATCGAACGGCAGGGGCGCCATCAGAGAGGGGTGCGACTACCTCGTCTACACGAAGAAGAGAGAAGGCTCTTTCAGGGGCATGCGCATCTCCATGTGCAGCGCGACGGGGGAGATGGTCGAAGGGTTGCTGGGAGAAACGGTCGACGTCTACTTCTCAGAGGACGGGACGCTGATGCTCGCAGAAGGCAACCGTGCGACCCTCACGAAGAACACCGTCAACGGCAAACGGCCAAGCACCATGCGCTCAATGGTGTCTGTGACCGGATTGACGGACCTGCTGTTCGAGAGGTTCGGCGCGTTCAAGCGCCTGTACCTGAAGGCGAAGGTCATAAACATCAAAGGCAGCTTCGCGGTCGTGTTCGCCCCGACCGGGGAGAGGGACGTGATCGACGATGAGGAATGACGAGCTTGCACTTACCGAGTCGGCGCTCTCAGCCGTTGTCGCGATGGACAGGGAAGGGCTCATCGAATATCTGGGCAAACTTGACGTGCTCAAGCATGCGCTCGAGGTGGCCGACGAGTTCAACGCTAAATCGGTTGAGTTCGCGAAACTCGAGGCGCTTGCCCTCATAAGGGTATGCGAGCTCGGGGGCCAATCAAGCCTCCATGGTCATAGGAGGAAGGCCGCCGAGTGGCTGTTCGCCATGCGGGACGATGCAAGGGCGGAGGCACTCGGGATGTGCTCTGATGGCCTGACGATAGAGCAGGTTTGGAAGCGGGAGGTCAAGGATAAAGAGAGATCTGATAACTCGCTTGCGCTAGTGAAGATGTACGAGAAGGACGTCGTGGCGGAGTTCCGCGGCACCGGGATGGTCAGATTGGACAGATACGACAGGCACGTCGAGGAACTGCAGCTCGCTTCTGACGTAAGGAAGGCGCTGAAGGACAACCTGCGCAACAAGATCAGGAGCCTCGGCGGGCACGGACTCGGAGACGGCTCCGGAACGTACGTTACGGCAGAGAAGGCCGCGGTCGATTTCGACGAGATCGTGTACAACAAGGTAGCCTCGATGACGAGGGACCTCAAGCGGCTTCAGGAGATATGCAAGTCCGAAGGCAGGGTCCCGACGTTCGATTTCGGACAGGCTTACTCGCTCGACAACCCGAGGATTCTATGTCTTGTAATCGTTTGCGTGATGGGGCTTGGAAAACCCGTTTTCAAAACGCACGACCAAGCAGTCGCGCTCATAAACAACATGTGCGCAAGGCTCGGAATCGACTACGGGCTTCTGAGCAAAGAGGATTTCAACTACTTCGAGAAGCTGAAGGCGGAACAGGACAGAAGAACCGCAGACCTTATGGGAGAGATTCTTCGTGGAGACACGGAGGTGGCGTAGCGATGAAGAACGACAGATGCATGTTCATGGCGACCGTGAAGTCGGTGAAGGCCGACAAGAACGGCGTCACGGCGGTGCTCGATGTTGACGCATCGGACGTATCGGCGTTCCAGTTCCTCGGCGCAATGAGGAACAGGGACGTATCGGTGACCATGGAGCCTGCGCAGCAGGCGCTGGATCTGGATGATTAGGAGATTGACATGGATTTCAATGAAATGCACAAGACTGAGAAGGCCATCGAGGCCGTGCTGAACATGAGCCGGCTCAACCCGCTCGAGAAGATATACGCCATCAACAACCTATCGTCGGCGCTCGCAGCCCAGGTGGATTTCAACTACAAGGTCGAACGCAGGTCCGAGAAGGAGATATCCGATATCGTCGACGGATTGATCGACGACGTTTTCGTCGCATTCGGCAAAGGGGGGCCGGCGGATTCGGATGAAGGCCCCGACGACGAAAAGCAGGTCGGCGATGAGATATAGGGAGCTGAGATTCGAAAGCCGCGATGAGTGGCTGGAAGCCAGGAACAACGGCATAGGCGGCTCAGACGCAGGGGCCGTGATGGGCCTGAACCCCTATAGGTCTCCTCTGGAGGTCTGGCTCGAGAAGACCGGGAAGGTCGAGCCGAAGGACCTATCGGATAAGGAAGCGGTCGAGTGGGGAACTAGGTTGGAACCCATGGTCGCCCAGAAATTCGCCGACAACCACCCGGAATTGAAGGTGCTGCGCAAGAACGCGACGATGGTCTCCGTGGATAGGCCATGGGCTTTCGCCAACATCGACCGCGAATTGAGGGGGGATGGCAGGGGCATCCTCGAATGCAAGACCGCAGGTTTGAGGAGCGCCGACCAATGGGTGTTCGGCCCGCCTGAGCATTATATCGCTCAGATCCAGCATTACTTGAGCGTCACGGGATGGGATTTCGCCTGGTGCGCCGTGCTGATAGGCGGGCAGGAGTACCGGGAGTTCTACATCCCGAGGGATGCCGAGGACATCGCCGCCATCGACAAGGCCGTCGACGCCTTCTGGAACGAATACGTCGCTAAGGACGTCATGCCCAAGATGACGGGGCTGCGGTCGGAGTCTGGCGCCCTTGCAGGCATGTATCCCAACCCATCCGACGAGTACCTGTCGGTCATGGATGCTGACATGCCGGAACTGGGGGAGATTTCCGACCTGAAGCGGCAGATAAAGGCGCTCGAAGAGCGCAAGTCGAAGGCCGAGAACATCGTCAAGGCCGCCATAGGCGAGGCCAAGGGCATCGAATCGGAGTCGGTGAGGGCCACATGGGTCAGGTCCACGCAGATGACGTTCGACCGCAAGAGGTTCGAGGCCGACCACCCCGATCTGGCCGAAGAGTACACGGAAAAGAAACCGAAAGACGGCGGCTTGAGGCTGTCGCCAAGCAGGTGTTGATCATGACGGAATGGAGATGGGTAAAAGGCTATGAGGGGCATTACCAAGTGTCTGACGATGGCAGCGTAAGGAGCGTAGACAGATACACGACAGGCAAGGATGGACGCACGATTCTCTACAAAGGAAGAGAGTTGAAGTCAAGTCTCGGGAAGAACGGATATTTCATCGTCAGCCTATGGAAGAACGGAAAGCAGCGAATGGCTTACGTTCATAGGCTCGTGGCAGAGGCGTTCATAGACAACCCGAGTGGAAAGAAGACAGTCAATCACATCGACGGAGCAAGAACGAACAACAGCGTGGCAAATCTCGAATGGGCAACATACGGCGAGAACAACCTCCATGAGTACAGGGTGCTCGGAAAGCGCGGCGCCGGCAGGAAGCTGGATGACGAGCAGGCGAGAGAGGTTATCTCGTCTAGCGAATCCAACGCATCGCTATCTAGAAAGTTTGGGGTTAGCGGCTCAGTGATAACGAACATCAGAAAAGGACGCATCTACAAAGACGCTATAAGGAGTGTATGACATGGGAAAACTTGCAGAGAGGGCGCAGGAGAACATCATGGTCCCTGCGAATCCGAGGCGCGACATGCGCGACCTGATCAAGTCGAATTGGAGCAAGATGGCGGCGGTGCTTCCGAAGCACATGGACCCCGACAGGATGCTCCAGCTCGCTATAAGCACCGTCAACAAGAACCCGAAGCTATTGGATTGCACGGCAGAGTCGGTGTTGGGGTGCCTCATGACGGCATCATCATTGGGCCTGGAACCGAACGACGTGAACGGGCTTGGGCAGGCTTTCATCGTTCCGTACGGGAACGTCGCGACATTCATCAGCGGCTACAAGGGCCTCTACAAGCTGGCCCTCAACTCCGGAGATATACAGAGCGTCACGGTCGAGGCGGTCTACGAGGGGGATACGTTCGAGTACCGCATGGGGGACGATGCGCACATCACGCACATCCCGGACCTCAACGCCGAGCATACCTACGACAAGCTGCTGTGCGTCTACTGCATAACCAGGTTCAACAACGGAGGCATACAGCGCACCGTCATGCCGAAGGCAGAGATAGAGAAGCGCCGAAACGTATCGAAGGCGAAGAACAAGGGCCCATGGGTCGACTGGCCCGAGGAGATGGCGAAGAAGACCGTCATCCGAGCAGCATCTAAGACGTGGCCGCTGTCTGCGGACAAGAGCAGGCAGGTCGATGAGGCCGCTGCGGCCGACGAGCAGGCAGGCGGCAATTTCGGGAGGTTCTTCGAGGAGCCGATAATCCCCGAATCCGACCCGACAGCGCCCCAGGGCGCCCCGATCGAGGCGGATGCGTACGTAGAGCCCATCGAACCGGAAACGGGCCTCAGACGGGCCGTATGCCGCTCGTGCGGCAGGGAGTTCACGGCGGCGCCGGATGCGACGCTGGACGACCTGAACCAACTGGGTTGCTGCGAGACCCCCGACTACGGATGGGAGGCATAGCATGGGCGCCAATATCAACATGGTGATGCTGTCCGGGAACCTTACGCGCGATCCCGAGGTCCGCGAGACGGCTTCGGGCATGGCGGTGATGACGTTCGGGCTGGCGGTGAACGACCGCCGGAAGAACCAGATGACGGGGGAATGGGAGAGCGTCCCGAATTTCGTAGATGTATCTATGTTCGGCAACCATGCCAGGAGCGTCAGCCAGCACCTCTACAAGGGGATGAAGATAGCCCTCTCTGGGAAGCTGCGGTACAGCTCATGGGACCGAGACGGCCAGAAGCGCAGCAAGCTCGAGGTGGTTGCGGACGACATCGAGTTCATGTCACAGCGCCAGCAGGGTTACCAGCAGGGCTACGTGGACGACGACTATCTGATCTAGGGGTGAGGTGCGATGGATTGGTTCGACCACAGCTCATCGGCGGCGTCCGACGATGCGATCATGGCGCTTCGGATGGAGCACCCGGACAGCGCGGCGGTCGATTGCTACTGGGGGATAGTCGAGAAGCAGTTCCATGACGAGCGGTCGGTTCCGTTCTCGGAAACCGACAGGGAAACCAAGGCGCTTGCGTATAGGTTATTCGTCGGTTTCGACGTGCTCGAAAAATACGTGAAAACGATGCTCGAGCTAGGGCTGCTGAAAAAAGACGATAACGGAATGCTCTATTCGGAGCGTGCGAAAAAGGCTATCGAAGCGTATCAGAAGAAATGCGAAACCGCACGTCAGAATGGGAAAAGGGGCGGTCGGAAAGCGAACGAGAAACCGACGCAGAAACCGACGGCGAAACCTACGCAGAAACCGACCGAGAAACCACCTTGCCCTAAACAAAACAATACAGGTATTGGTTTAGACAAGCTAAACCAATACCAATGCGCGGACGCCGCGGCGGAGGCGGACGGGTCCGCCCCGCCGTCCGCTTCCAAGCCCGTCTGCCCTCTGTGCAGGACGGCGGTCAGATACGACGTGAGGGGGTCGACATGGGAATGCCCGAACTGCGGGTCGATCAAGGCCCCGGAGTACGCCGAGTGGGGTGCCGCATGAGGCCCCCGCAGGACGAGTCGATGGTCGACGCGATCCTCGAGGAGAGGTTCGACCCGGAGGACGAGAGGACCGAGGACGAGGAGGTGCCGCCATGGCCGGTGTGACGACGATGCAGCGGGTCTACTGGCCGCTGATGCACCTGGACCCGAAAGTCGCAGAGGCGATAGCCAACTCGGACCGCTGCGTGGTGTGCGGAAGGAGCCATCCGCTCAACCGCCACCACATCGTCCCGAGGAGCGCAGGCGAATTGTACGAGAACGGCAGGAAGGCCGAGAAGAGGCTGATCGTGCTCTGCGGCTTCGGCAGCAACCTCTCCGATGCAGATGGGAGGCTCTACTGCCACGGCAGGGCGCACCACAGGATGCTCCACTTCCGCAACGATCGCGGGAGGCTGGAGTTCATCGAATTGGAGAGGCCGACGGATTACCTCACGGCGCTGGATTGCGACGGATGGGAAGCGATAGGGGGCAGGATATGGCGTTTCTGAACATCCACGGGGAGTTCGAGAGCGACATGGAGCCGAGGCTCCTGAAGCTCAGGCAGGGCAAGCCGCTTCCAAAACCTGGGGAGCCGAGGTGGAGGAGGACGTGCCCGATCTGCCAGCGCAACTTCTGGGCCGAGTCCCCGCATGAGAGGTACTGCTCCATGGGCTGCGAGGACATGGCGGCGCTCAGGAGGAGGGCCGTGAAGGCCGGCAGGACGTGCCCGGTATGCGGGGGCCCCGTGACGGGGAGGAAGACGAGGGTCTACTGCTCGAACCAGTGCTCCGCCAAGGCGCAGGCAAGGAGGAGGGCCGAACGCGAGAGGGCGGACGGCACCTGGGTCCCGAGGTTCCCTGTGACGGCCCGATAGATGCTCGGACGATGGTCGATGCCTCCGAGAGCTAAACGGCACCGGCACGGGCGTTCCAGGGGCCTTAGACGCGATTTCTCGAAAGGGTTCGGAATGGATAAGACGACGATAGAGTTCGGGCGCTGGCGGATAGTGCGCCGAGACCCGAAGAACTGGCAGCTCCACGAGAGGAAGCTGATCCTCGAAGGCAAGCGCGCGGGGAGCGTCGATTGGGTGGCCTTGGACAGCTACCACGGCACGCTGATGTCCGCCTTGGAATCCGCCAGGAAGAGGGAGTTCGAGGCGAGCGGCTACACGGGAGACCTGGACGGAGCCCTGAGCGAGCTCCGCAAGATAGACAGGAAGTTCCTCAAAGACCTGAAGGAGGCTTTGGGATGAGCGTTGCGCCGTTGGAGCGCCGCCTGCAAGTCGGGGACATGCTGCTCAACAGGCGGTGCGGCGAGCGGATCGTGGTCGTTGCGGCCGATGACGACAGCGTATGGCTGAGGGAGGTCGGCGACGGCGACGAGCTGCGGGTGATCGACGGCAATGTTTGGCTGAAGGTAGGCAAGAGCGAACGTCACCGCTGCTCGCAGCATTACGCGCAGATTGTGTTCGAGATGGAGGGCGAATGAGCAGGATAGTGAAGGACAGATGCCCTGTCTGCAACAAGATGATGGTGCCCGGAAGGCGCATGGTCGCCACGTTCAAGTGGGAGGGAGCCGACATCGAGAAGCGCGTGTTCGACTACGAGACGCGCAGGATATCGAAGGTCAGCGCGGTCGGCACGAAATGCGCGACCATGACCGTCTGCCCCGAATGCGGCATGAGGGCGGCAGGCGAGCTCGGGATCGAGAAGCCGGAGTGCGTCCCATGGTAGGGCTATGGCAACTGGGGATCGCCTTCGGGATAGGCGGGACGTTCGCCCTGGCCGTGATGAAGTTGGCGGAGAGAAGGGACAGGGAGCATGGATATTGCAGCAGATGCGGCCATAGGCTTCGCGATAGGCATGTTCGTCGGGGCGACCGTGGCGGTTATCGGGTACGCCGTGATAGTCGCGTCGAGCTTCGAGCGGAAGGTGGCCGAGGAAGTGGAGCTGCGGCTCAGAGGAGGGCGCGATGACTGAGCTGGAATCGCTGAAAGAGCTGCGCAAATTGGCGAACGAGCGTATCCAGGACTGGGAGCGCCCGCTGTTCGCGCAGGACGAATACAAGGCCATAAGGGAGATAGCCGATGCAATCCAGGCCGAGGTGGAGGCGAACTATATGCCATATCTGCTCGATGCGGACGGCGAACCCATCCGCATCGGCGATTCCGTGGATGCTTGCAAATGGCACGAATCGGGGACAGTCGAGGGCTTCACTGTGAATTGCAGAACACATGACGGAGACCTCGTATGGTATGACGCATGCGATCTTACCCACGCCAAACCCCGTACGGTAGATGACGTGCTTGTCGAA
>Ga0310696_10009272_pt1 | contig 11408 bp, 7 predicted proteins | sample AusTroGonzalo_MG_4_FD_203885 | JGI IMG/M metagenome (GOLD analysis project Ga0310696, IMG submission 203885) | Bovine rumen microbial communities from tropical cattle in Woodstock, Queensland, Australia - Gonzalo_02 (v2) (version 2) | ecosystem: Host-associated > Mammals > Digestive system >...
CATCAAGGATGAACGCCGCGCTGAACTCTTCTGTGAGCAGGAGCGTTACTTCGACCTGGTCCGCTGGGGCGATGCGCCTGCGATGCTTGCGAACAAGGGCAAGAAGCTTTACAAGTTCCTCGGCTACAAGCCCGGGACCACGGAATGGAACGTTGTCGTGGAAGATGGCCCCGGTAAGGGCTGGCAGGACAAGTACAATCTTCTCCCGTTCCCGTTCGAGCAGACTTCCGCCAACCCGAACCTGCAGCAGAACCCCGGCTGGTAATAGCGAACTTAACAAATAAAAAACATGAAAATCAAGAACTTATCCCTTGTCGCCCTCGCAGCGCTTGCGCTCGCGTCATGTGGCAACAACAACGCACCTGCTCCTGTCGAGGCTGAACCGGTCAAGATCGAACCCGGCGAGCAGGCTCCGCTGGCCGACCCCGGCCAGAAGAATTTCGGCGGCATGGCCACCGGCGCGCCCCGCGACACCACCGGCATGGCCGCCCGCATGAAGGCGCGGATGGCCGAAATGAACAAGATCCGCTCCGTGCATTTCAACGACCTGTCCATGAGCGATCCGTTCATCTATCCGGATCCCGTCACGAAGACCTATTACCTGACCAGTTCCGGCGGACGCCAGTACCGCAGCAAGGACCTGGTGATGTGGGAGGGCCCCTACAACGTCATTGACCTGAGCGGCACCTGGTGCGAGAAGGCGGGATTCGCCGCCGCGGCGGAAATCCACAAGATCGGCAACTATTACTACTACGCCGGTACCTGGAGCGACCACAGCGACCTCATCCAGCAGGTTCCCCGCCGCTACAACGTGCCCCACAACCAGACCTATCTGCTCCGTTCGGAAAGTCCGGAAGGCACGTTCGTGCCGTTCTCCGTCACGCCGGGTTATGACTACCAGCCGCATGACTGGGACTGCATCGACGGTACCCTTTACGAAGAGGATGGCCATATCTATATGATTTTTGTCCATGAGTGGACCCAGATTATCGACGGCACTATGGATTATATCGAGCTGTCCAAGGATCTGACCCGCACCATCTCCGAAAAGCCCGTCACGATGTTCCGTGCCAGCGAGCTGCCTTGCTGCGGCGAGATGAACGGCCTGGGCGAGGCCACCTTCGGCCTGAAGATGCCCGGCTGGGTGACCGACGGTCCGCAGATGTTCCGTACGCAGACGGGCAAGCTGGGCATGCTCTGGTCCACCTGGGGCAAGGAGCGCTATCTCCAGGCCGTGTGCTACTCCGAGTCCGGCAAGATTTCCGGCCCGTGGGTCCAGGAGCCCGAACCGTTCCTGGCCAATAACTCCGGCCATGGCATGCTGTTCCGCACCTTCGAAGGCGAACTCCGCTATGTGGTTCACCACGTAGAGGGCAACGGTCCCCGCAAGCCGCAGTACTGGACGGTCGACGACTCCGGCGACAAGCTGGTACTGGGCAAACAGATCATTGTTCCTTAGAATCGTTGGATTTGGTTATAATTGGTTGGTTTTAAGAAGGCGGGAGGCATCCAGACGGATGCCTCCCGTTGTATTATATGACAGCGGTGCGGTCAGAGGACCTTCCAGACGCGCAGGCAGATGCAGTCGGTGGCGGGGCCGGGCATACAGACGAAGATGGCGTTGTTGAGCCAGTCATAGGGGCTGTCCTGCGGCGCTTCGAACTTCGGTGCCGTGCGGAAATAGAAGCTTGGCGCGCCGTTTTCGCCGCGGTTCATCGTGATCAGTCCGCAGTTGCGGATATGGATGAAGACGCCGTCATCGGTCTTGATGGAGTAGATGGCCTCGATTTCATTGCGGCCGCGTTCCTGGTCCACCAGCTGGTAGTCCGCGCCGCCCCCGATGATCTCCCCTTTCATGGCGGGACCGGAGAAGGTGCCGCCCAGGATGGGAATCACCATCCGGGTGCCGTGGGCGGTTTTCCCGACGGTGTAGGCAGGGCCGCAGTCGACCCGCAGTTCACAGACGAATTCCAGGCCCGGACCTTCGGGATACGGGGGTTCGATGGCTTGGGCACGCACCACGGTCGTGGCGGCGGACAGGATGAGCAGGAACAGAATCTTTTTCATACGGAAACCGTTTTCGTTTTTCTTCGGAAAGATAGCATTTTTTCCGTTCATATCCGAGCAAGGTCGGCCCGGCTTGTCAAAGCGCGTGATCCAGGCCCACATCGACACCCATCCAGGCTTTCCGGGAGGTCCAGTCGGCGTTGGGACGGCGCCAGAAGGGGTCGGTTTCCGGAAGACCCAGCGGGAGGAAAACGGCCATGCACAAATAGATGCTGCCGGTGTTGATGTATTCTTCTCCCATCCGGGGCTGATTGCCGGCAAAACCAATCCTGAGCCATCCATTTTCATCAAAAGTGCCCGGGGCGGCGGCCTGCCGGCGAATGACGCTCCCAAGGGCGCAGCGGACTTGGGCCGGGTCGATGTCGGCAGGAAGCAGATGCAGCAGCGCCGCATCGGCGAGGGCATGGAAGGCGCCGAAACGGTAGGCGATGGACCGGCCGATGACGGGGTAGGTGCTTTCCGGCGAGATCATCCGCTCCAGCTCCGCGGCGAAGCGACCGTGGCGGTGCTGCTGCTCCGACAGGAAATCCGCGCCTGCCAAACCGTGCTTGTCCATCACTTGCAGCACTTCCGTGAGCATCGGGTGGATGACCAGACTGTTGTAATAATCCAAGTGGAAGTCTTCGCCGTCCCCATACCAGGCATCGCCCTTGTACCAGCGGTCGCGGAAGCGCATCACGCCGTCATACAGCCGGTCCGGACGGAAATCGCCGGTGAACTCCAGCAGCGCCGCCTCGATGATGGAGGCGAACAGCAGCCAGTTGCTCTCGTACGGCCGGATTTCCCGCGATGTTTTCCAGGCATCGACCAGATGCTGGCGGGTTTTGTTATCGAGCCGTCCCCAGATTTGCGTCGGTGCCCGGAGAACGCCCTCTGCCAGGAAGGCCGCATCCACCAGCGGTTGGGTATGCCGGTTGTCGAATACCATCCGGTCCGGAGAATCCGGATCGACCGCCAGACGGAAGGCCTTGACGGTCAGGTCGATATATCGGGCCCGTAACTGCCCCTCCGGTGTCTCGTCCGGCCCCAGTTCCAGCCAGGGCGCGATGCCGCATACCGTCCGTCCGAACGCCTCCAGGTAAGAGACTTCTTTCCGCAACGGATCCTTCGACAGGGATTCAAATGGCATATTCGTTTTCAAGGTGCCGCGAGCCAGGTTCTCCAGGACAGGCTCAGCGATGCGGGTCATCTCTCCCACCCAATCGGCCCGGCTTTGCGCCCGGACGCACAAGCCCAGCAGGAGGAACATCAACGACAGAATTCTTTTCATAGCAACCAAAGATAGCTATAACAATTGGTTTTTTTTTGAGAGAATCGCCCACCGTTCGTATATTTGCAGTATATTTTATCCATATGCTTATTGCTTTGAAGCTCCTGGGCGCCATCGCCCTCCTGATATTCGGCATGAAGATGATGAGCGAGGCCCTGCAGAAAATGGCCGGCCCGCAGCTGAGACATCTTCTGGGCGCCATGACTTCCAACCGCCTGTCCGGTGTCGCCACCGGTGCCCTGGTGACCGTCGCCGTCCAGTCTTCCGCCGCAACGACCGTGATGACGGTTTCTTTCGTGAATGCAGCGCTGTTGACTTTGACGCAGGCGATTTCCATCATCATGGGGGCCAATATCGGCACCACCATGAGCGCCTGGATCATGTCGGCGGGCTTTTCCTTCAACATCGTCAATGTGGTCTGGCCGGCCTTCCTCGTCGGCATCATCCTGATCCAGATCGGAAAACACCGCTATATCGGCGACTTCCTTTTCGGGCTCAGTTTCCTGCTCTTTGCGCTGGGGATACTCAGGGCCACGGGGGTGGAGATGGATTTGGCGAGCAAACCCGCCGTCGTTGAATTCTTCTCGAGTTTCAAGACGAATTACGGAACCATCCTGCTCTTCCTGCTGATCGGAACCATCCTGACGGCTCTCGTCCAGAGTTCCGCCGCGCTGATGGCCATCACGATGGTCCTTTGTGCGACCGGCGCCATTTCCATCTATCAGGGCATCGCCCTGGTCATGGGAGAGAACATCGGCACCACCGTCACGGCGAATCTGGCCGCCTTGAGTGCCAATACCCAGGCCCGGCGGACCGCCATGGCGCACCTGTTGTTCAATGTTTTCGGCGTCATCTGGGTGCTCATTTTCTTCTTCCCGTTCGTGCGGATGGTCTGCGGCATCGTCCGGCTCGATCCGATGGCGTCGGAGCAGAGTCCTACGCAGCTTTCCTTCGCCCTGGCGACCTTCCACACGTGCTTCAACGTAATCAACACCGCCATCCTGATCTGGTTCATCCCGCAGATCGAGCGGATCGTATGCTTCCTCATCAAGCCCCGGCCGACCGAAGATGAGGACGAATTCCGTCTGCAGTACATCCGCGTCGGTATCATGAACACGCCGGAAATCTCCGTCCTGCAGGCGCAGAAGGAAATCGCGGTCTTCGGAGAGAATACGCAGCGGATGTTCGAACAGGTGAAAGAAATGTATGCGACGGAGGACGAGCAGGCCTTCGGCAAGCTCTTCGAGCGCATCCGCAAGGGGGAAGAGGGCAGCGACCGGATGGAGAATGAGATCGGCCGGTACCTGAGCGCCGTCGGCGAAGCCCATCTGTCCGACGAAACCAAGGAAAAGATCCGTGCGATGCTGCGCCAGATCGGCGAACTCGAGTCCGTGGGCGACAGCTGTTTCAACCTGGCCCGCATCCTGCGTCGCAAACGGGCGGCCAAAATCACGTTTACGCCGGAAATGGACGAGGGCATCCGGAGGATGTTCACGCTGGTGGAAGAAGCGCTCAAGCGGATGAACACAGTCCTTTCCGGGCATAAGGAAGACTTCGGAATTGCCGTCTCCGAAGACCTGGAGCGCCGGATCAATGCCTGCCGTAACGAACTCAAGCGACAGAATATCGAGAATCTGGACGCCCGCAAGTACGATTATGACAAGGGCACCGTGTTCGTCGACCTCTTCAGCGAGTGCGAGAAGACCGGTGACTACATCATCAATGTTGTGGAAGCCCGTCTTGGTGCCGTCCGCAACGGGATCCGTTACCGCGGCATCCAGATGGACATCGATGCCAGGAAGGTCAGCGTGGACGGAGAAGACGTCTCCCTTACCAAGACCGAATACGAGATCCTGAGGCTGTTCCTGGAAAACCGCGGCAAAGTCTTTTCCCGGGATGAGCTTCTTTCGGCCGTCTGGCCGGACGACGTCATCGTGACCGCGAGTACCGTGGATGTCAATATCACCCGGCTTCGCAAGAAGATCGGCGCCTATGCGGACTGCATCGTGACCCGGGCCGGATCCGGCTATTCGTTCCAGGAATAAGGGAAGGGGTTGGTTTTTTCGGCCAATGTGCATATCTTTACAAGGACTTACTCGTTAACCACTTGAAAAGATGCGCATTGAATTACTGTTCTCGGCCGTCCTGCTGACCGTCGCACTGGCAGGATGCCGCCCCGCCAATCCCGTTCTCGAGATCGAAGGTGGAAAGATCCAGGGAGTCGAATCTTCCGTCAAAGGGGTCTATGTCTATAAGGGAATCCCTTTCGCCGCCCCGCCCGTAGGGGACCTGCGCTGGCAGGAGCCCCAGCCTGTCATTCCCTGGGAAGGCGTCAAGGTGGCCGACACCTTCGGTCCGGGCGCCATGCAGGCCAAGCATGATTCCAGCAACCCCTGGACCAGTGAGTTTTATTGGGAGGACCCGGAATTCAGCGAGGACTGCCTGTACCTGAATGTCTGGACCCCGGCTGCGGGCAAGCCGGAAAAGAAGCTGCCGGTGGCCATGTGGATCCACGGCGGCGCCTACACCGGAGGCTGGGGGTATGAACCCGAATTCGACGGCAAGGTCTGGGCCGAAAAAGGCGTCGTCCTGGTCACGGTCAACTACCGCCTCGGCATCTTCGGCTTCCTGGTCCATCCGTTTCTGACGGAGGAGAGCCCGCATCATGTCTCCGGCAATTACGGTATCCTGGACCAGATTGCCGCACTCAAATGGATCCATGCCAACATTGCCGCGTTCGGCGGAGATCCGGACAACATCACGATCCTGGGCCAGAGCGCCGGGGCCGGCAGTGTCAAGACGCTTGTTTCCTCGCCGCTGACCGGCGATTTGATCAAGAAGGCGATCATCCAGAGCGGTGGCGGTGTGAACGTGCCTCCGGCCGGAGCGCCCGCTCCCGCGCAGTACGCCGCCCCGTCACTGGATGCCGTCGGGCAAGTGACGAAGGAGCTTTTCGACTGGGCCGGCTATGATACCCTGGAGAAAATGCGCGCCGCTTCCACCGAAGATATTTTCACGCTGGTGGACCGTTATGTGGCCGGGACCGGCCAGCCTTTCCGTCTGGCCACAAGACCCATTGTGGACGGCTACGTATCCCAGGAAGGTTTCGATGCGGCGGCCCAGGAAGGGCGCATCAAGGATATACCCTATATGATTGGCTACACGCGGGATGACATGGGCCGGCCGGAAGAGGGGATCCGCCGTTTCTGCGACCTTCGGAATGCCGCCGGCCAACCGGTCTTCGCCTACCAGTTCGCCCACGCCCTGCCGGATGACGAGGCCGGTTCACACGACATGAAAGGCGCGTTCCATTCTTCCGAACTCTGGTTTATGTTCAAGTCGTTGGAACACAGCGACCGGCCCTTTACCTCGGCGGACTGGGACCTGGCCGAGCATATCGTCTCCTGTTGGACCAATTTCGCGAAGACGGGCGATCCTGGCTTGGGTTGGAAGGCCTATTCGCCGGAGGCGCCGGAGTTCATGGTATTCGACCTAAGCGCAGACGGCACCAAGGACGCATCGGCGATGGGGGCGCCGCTGTGATTCCTGTATGAGAACGAAACATTTATTGTTTGCTGCCGCCATCCTGGCGATCCTTTCCGCAGGGAGCGCCTCTGCGCAGACCTCATTCGGAAAGAGTTCCTTGTTCAACGACGGATGGACCTTCATCCTGGGCGATGTGGAGGGGGCTTCCGCACCGTCGTTCGACGATTCCCGATGGACGCGTGTCCAGCTTCCGCACGACTGGTCCGTCAAGGGAACTTTGTCTCCTGCCAACGCTTCCTGCACCGGCTATCTGCCCGCCGGTATCGGCTGGTACCGCAAGCATTTCAGCGGCCGTCGCCTGCCCCCGGGAAAAACCTATATCTATTTTGAAGGCGTTTACAACCGGTCTTCCGTCTATCTGAACGGTCATCTGCTGGGGGAGCGCCCGAGCGGTTACGCATCCTTCCTGTATGACCTGACACCCTATCTGGACCCCTCCGGAGACAATGTCCTGGCCGTTCGCGTGGATCATAGCCGGAAGGCGGACTCCCGTTTCTATACGGGTTCGGGCATTTACCGGAATGTCTGGCTGGTCTCTTCCGGTGAGACGCACTTCGCCCTGTGGGGTGTTGGTTACGCCACCCGCAGTGTGACTGCAAAACAGGCGGTCATTTCGGTGGACACCCAGGTCGAAGGGCCGATTCCCTCTTCCGCCAAGTTGGAATTGACCTTGAAAGATGCTTCCGGCAAGATCGTTTCCAAAGCCTCTGCCCGGGCCACGGCGAAGCAGAATGTAAGCATGAAGGTTTCAGCGCCTCATCGCTGGGATCTGGACGATCCCTATCTCTATACGCTGGAAGCCGTCCTGGTTTCCAGGAAGGAGGAACTGGACCGGACGGAAGTAAAAGTCGGCATCCGGACCCTTTCCTTCGATGCCGATACGGGGTTTGCCCTCAACGGTGTCAACCGTAAGGTCAAGGGTGTGTGCCTTCATCACGACGCCGGTGTCCTTGGCGCCGTGGTCCAGGAGGAAGTCTTGGAGAGAAGGCTCTTGAACCTCAAGGCGATAGGAGCCAATGCGGTACGGACGGCACACAATCCCCAGAGTCCCGTCTTCTATGACCTCTGTGACCGGCTCGGCCTTCTGGTGATGGACGAGGCGTTCGACGAGTGGGAGTACAACAAGAAGAAATGGGTGGAAGGTTGGAACATCGGTACGCCCGCAATGGAAGGGACGGCCGATTTCTTCAATGAATGGGGAGAGCGGGATGTCACGGACATGGTGCGCCGCGACCGGAATCATCCGTCCATCTTCCTGTGGAGCATCGGCAACGAAGTGGATTATCCCAACGATCCGTATTCCCATCCGATCCTGGACGGGGGTAATATCGAATTCAACCAACCCATGTCAGGAGGCTACAAGCCCGATGCGCCCGATGCGATGCGGATCGGCGTGATCGCCGGGCGGCTGGCCGCCTGCGTACGCGCGGCGGATCCGTCCCGCCCCGTGACGGGCGCGCTGGCCGGTGTCGCGATGTCCAACCAGACGGCTTATCCCGAAGCGGTGGACGTGGTGGGTTATAACTATTCCGAAGGCCGCTACGCCAAGGACCATGCGGCCTATCCCGACCGGATTATCTACGGGTCCGAGAACGGCATGGGTTATGACGCCTGGAAGGCTGTCCGGGACAATGATTTCATTTTCGGACAGTTCGTCTGGACCGGCATGGATTACCTGGGCGAGTCCAACGCCTGGCCGTCACGCGGTTTCTACAGCGGCCTGCTTGACCTGGCCGGCAACGTCAAGCCCCGCGGCCGGATGCGCGCTGCGATGTGGTGTGAGGAGCCGGTCTGCTATATCGGAACGTATCCCAAACCGCCGCCCCGACCGGGCAGCCGCTGGCCGATGGGAGACAGCAGTGACGCCTGGGATACCTGGAACTATGAGGATGGACAGCTTATCCGCGTGGTGTGCTACACGAACGCGGCGAAAGCCCGGCTGCTCCTGGACGGTCAGGAAGTGGGCGCGATGACGCCGTTCAACGACGAGACCGGCATTATCGGCTGGGATGTCCCTTACAAGGCTGGCGTCCTGAAAGCGGAAGGATATGACGCATCCGGCAGGAAAGTGTCCGAATATGAAATCCGCCCCGCCCTTCGTCCTGCGGCCTTGAAGGCCTCGGCGGACCGGAGTGAACTTGAAGTCGGCGGTGTGGTCCAGATAGACGTGAAAGTTTTGGATGACAACGGTCATCGGGTCCCGCTCGGGGACAGCCAGATCACCTGCACGGTGGAAGGTCCCGCCCAACTGCTGGGGATGGAGTCCGCAGACAATACGGACATGGGCAATTGGACCGACAACGTACAGCGGGCTTATCGCGGCCGCCTGCTGGCCTATGTCCGGACCGGTGAAGCGCCTGGCCGGATCCGGGTCCGGTTCTCCGCTCCGTATCTCAAGGGGGCGGTGGTGGAGGTCGTGACCCACAAATATGCCCGGACGGAGGAAATCCGCCTGAGCGATCCGTTCATCCTGGCCGACAAGGCTTCCGGGATGTACTACATGACCGGGACGGGCGGCATGCTTTGGAAGAGCCCCGACCTGAAAGTCTGGGACGGGCCGTTCCAGGTGACCCGGACCGATCCTTCGTCCTGGATGGGCCCGCGTCCGATGATCTGGGCGGCGGAAATCCACGAATACGACGGGCGCTACTATTATTTCGGGACCTTTACGAACCAGGCCGAGATCATTCAGCGCTACCGTGGCAACGACATCAACCGCCGGGCCTGTCACGTCCTGGTGGGAGACAGTCCGGAGGGCCCCTTCTATCCGATGCAGGATGAGACCTACCTCCCTGCCGACCAGCCCACGCTGGATGCCACCCTTTGGTTTGAGAACGGAAAGCCTTATATGATTTTCTGCCATGAGTGGCTTCAAAACTGGAACGGCACGGTGGAAGCGATTCCCCTCAAGCCGGATTTCTCCGGGACGGTTCCGGAAGGCCGGAAACTGCTGTTCAGGGCTTACGATTCCCCGTGGAGCAAAGAGAAATACGAAGACGGAACCATCGGTCCGAACAAGGTCACGGACGGCCCCTATGCCTTCCGGACGAAGACCGGCCGGCTGGGCATGATCTGGACGAGCTGGGCTTACAATGATTACACGCAGGGCGTCGCCTATTCCGCGAGTGGCAGGCTGGAGGGCCCCTGGATTCAGGAAAAAGACCCCATTACCCCGCCCAACTTCGGCCACGGGATGATTTTCACGACCTTTGACGGGAAGCGTATCCTCTGCTGCCACTCCCATCGCCCATCCGACTATCTGCGGATTCCCGCCTTCTTCCTGGTGGATGATTCGGGAGACAGATTGAAGGTATTGGGTCGATATTACCCGTGATTGTAACAATTCAAGAAAACCAGCGATATGAATGTACGGAAGAATGGAATTGTCATGGCGATGCTCCTGCTCACCGCGACCGTAGCGGCGCGGGAGACGAGATCATTCAGGACGGTGATGGAAATTCCGGTCACCAGCGTGAAAAACCAGTATCGCAGCGGAACGTGTTGGGACTATGCGACACTGGGCTATTTCGAGAGCGAGATCCTGCGCAAGACCGGAAAGACATACGACTTGTGCGAAATGTTCGTGGTCAACAAAGACTATATGGACTGCGCCACCCACTATGTCCGGATGCACGGGTACAGCCAGATTTCGGAAGGCGGATCCTGCGACGATGTCCTGGAGGTGATCCGCCGTCATGGGATCTGTCCCGAGGATGCCATGCCGGCGCCGGGGTCGCTGACCGGAGATCCCTATGCCAACTTCAAGGTGTTTTTCCCCGAGTTGGAACGTATGGTCAGCGGTATCGTCTGGCAGGAAGGCAAACCGGAGCTGAACCGATTTACGACCGAAGAGCAGGCGCCCTTGAGGAACCCTGAGCCGAAACCTCACTGGAAGGACAGCGTCCAGGTGCTGATCGACCGCTATGTGGGCCGATGCCCGGAGTCATTTGTCTATGAGGGGAAGACCTACACGCCCAAAACCTTTGCCGAAAGCCTGGGATTGGACCTGGACGATTATGTGAGCCTCACCAGCTATACGCACCATCCGTTCTACCAGTGGTTTGTCATTGAAGCGCCTTATAAGTGGCGTTTGAAGCCCAGTTACAACATCCCCATCGGAGAGTTGATGGAGGCGATCGACAAGGCTTTGGATGCGGGTTATACGGTCGCTTGGGGCGGAGATGTCTCCGGAGATTTCCTACGCAAGGAAGGGGTCGCCCTGTTGCCGGACGGAGTCGTGCCGACGCAGCAGATGCGGCAGGAGCAGTGGGATGACTGGCGGTTCACTTACGACCACGTGATGCTTATCTATGGCAAAGCCGTGGATGCGGAAGGAGCCCCCTACTATCTCGTGAAGAATTCCTGGGGAGACAGCGGACCTTATCATGGCATCTGGTATATGTCCCGGGACTATATGGCCCTGAACACGACCTATATTTTCCTCAACCGCCATGCGCTCGATTTCGCACTGTGACGACAAAAACACGCTACTATGAAAAAGATCTGTCTTCTGTCGCTTGTTATC
>Ga0310696_10009273_pt1 | contig 11407 bp, 17 predicted proteins | sample AusTroGonzalo_MG_4_FD_203885 | JGI IMG/M metagenome (GOLD analysis project Ga0310696, IMG submission 203885) | Bovine rumen microbial communities from tropical cattle in Woodstock, Queensland, Australia - Gonzalo_02 (v2) (version 2) | ecosystem: Host-associated > Mammals > Digestive system >...
CGGTCTGATACGGGCGGGTTGTGCCGGATAGGTCCTGCATCATGACGAATGCATATGAGGCTGTGTCTACCTGATCGTCGTGAGGGGCGTTGGGAAATCCGATGAGTTCTTCTTCGTATTCGGATACGTATTGTCCGTATTTGGGGTGGTAGACGGTGCCTGCCTTATATCTGGCTGCCATAGGGCGTGCTCTGAGGACTTTGTCGCCGTCGGGGTAGAGTTCGACTACGGGCAGTCCGAGTCTGACGAGTTCCTGATAGAGGGCTATGCCGGTGAACTTGACCTCGATTCCCTGCGCTATCGGATGCCAGCGATCATACGCCGTTTTCAATATCTCCGGCTGGTCGGGGCTTTCGAACCGGTCCCGGATTACGTCCAGCAGGAGAAGGTCTGAGTCGCGGGTCAGCCCCCAAGTCGAGAGGACGAAGTAGTCGGCGGTGTTTTTGAGGCTGGCGGCGGTGTCGCAGGTCTGAAAGATTGTGAGGGTGGTGTCAAGGATTCGTTTGTCGCCGCCGGAGCTGTGAAGGACGTATTCGTTGTTGTCTTTTTCGTAGTATCTGAAATACTGACGTTTGAAGAGTCCGCCGGCGGGGTCGCTGGGATGCTGCTGATAGAGGGCGTTCCAGTAATATTCTCCCTGTGAACGTCTTATTGCGTTCAGTGAGCTGATTGGGTATCGTTCCGCCCAGAGGGGTTGACCGATACGCCGGTTGAGTATGTCACCTTCTTCGGCGATGGCGGGGAAGTTGATGTGCTGCCATTCTTCGCCGCCGTTATCATGGTCTTTGAGGAGGTAGCCGGCGAGGTCGTCCTGATGCCAGCGCGTCTGGATGAGGATTATTGCACCGCCGGGGGCGAGTCGGGTGTATAAGACGGATTTATACCAGTCGATGATTTTCCGGCGCTGTGTCGGGCTGTGTGCCTGTTCGGCGCCCTTGTAGGGGTCGTCGATGATTGCGATGTGGGCGCCCCGTCCTGTGATTGCTCCGCCGGCGCCGGTTGCCGTCATGCCGCCGCGGTGGTCCTTAAGCCCCCATCTCGATATGGATGCCGAGTCGCGCGAAAGTTCGATACCGAAAATATCTTTGCCGAACTCCCGGACTTTGTCGCGGCATATTCGTGAGAAATCCTCGGCAAGTTCGCTGCCGTAGGCTGTCAGAATTATCTCCCAGTCCGGATGCCGACCCAAGACCCACGCAGGAAACCCTTTTGAGGCGACTTCCGACTTACCGTGTCTCGGCGGCATTGAAATGATGAGCCGCGGACTAGTACCTGCGGCGACTCCTGCCTCGACATCTTCGAGAGCATGACAGAGAAGTTCCAGATGTTTTGCCGGATACCAGTTCCCGTGATTTGTATAGCGCAGATAATCAATCAGACTTATCTTCGAGCGCCGGCGTTTCTCGGTCTCTATCTGCGTCAGCAGTTCGGATTTGGGAAGATCCTGAAATGATTGCTTCAATCCTGTTAAGCTCGTCATATGTTAATCCGGATAAATCGATTTTCTGTATACTGTTGACTGTTCCTGAGATATCGAGGGACTGAGGAAGAGCAAGCCCCATGTATTTCATGCGCAGCATCTTGATCTTTAACCTGACATCCATCCATTTCGGAGTGTGCGATTTCTCATACTCGATACACGCCGAACGTTCCATGCGTTCGAGTTCCGTAATCTCCCGTGTTCGGCGTTTGGCAATCTGCTCGTTTGCATCCTTCTCCCAGACAGCCATAAGATACGACAGGTCCTTAGAGACGGTCTGTCTCGTCACGCCGAGTTCTTCGGCGATTGTATGTATCGGGCAATGGTTCAGATACATCTCGGCAACACGCCTAAGCCGCATAATCTTATCGGACTTCATGGATAGAAATGGATATGACCACGATATAAAGAAAGGTTGATTTGTTTTTATTCGGGTTACACAGATAATAATCATATCAGATTTGTCTCGCAAATATTGCCTGCGATTACGGATATTGTCGCAGGTGTGCCCGTGGATTTTTTCCGCGAACGTAAAAATTTTGCAACCCGGGCGAATCATAATTTATCACGATTCTTAATTTATCACGATTTTCAGTGCACATCTTTTTGCTTCGTCTGAGAACTTCATTTAACAAAAATGTCTTAAAAATTTGATATTTCCGTACATTACACATTCAGTGCACATCAGGTGCAGATCTATGTGCACCTAAATCGGAGATAATTTAAGAATTTTTTTTGATTTTCAGCCATAAATTAAAAGAATAATTTTTCAGTGCACATCTTTTGATTTTTTAATGAATATATTCGCGCGCACACAGGAAAAGGTAATAATTTGAAAAGATGTGCACTGAAAATTTAAAACTGTTTCAGAGGACTTTTTTTGAAAATATACCGATAATTGACGGAATTTGAAACAAAATAGATCTGCACCTGAAGATGTGCACCTTAAAAAATAAGGAAAAAAAGTATTATGAATTTGGCTTTATGTTTTCACAACGGCATAAATGCCCCTGCATCCCCAGTGTGCCGACTCAGGATACTTCAGGATTCTTACCGCCTGCATGAGTTTGTTTGTGGATGTTTTGGAGAGGACAGTGGAATATGATCCGTTCTCGTTCCTGATAGACCGCGTATCCACTTCGACCTCATTCTTCAGGCACCACGAAAGGTATCTTCCCTTGAGTTCGTCGCGGCTGATGAAGTAGTCCACACTGACCTGTGATTCATCCGGCATTCCCAGACATTCGGTGAAGAACTGAACCATGTCATATCCTAAAATAACCTCGTTCTGAGTCGTGCGTGCGCAGTCCGGCGGCTCTATCAACCCGAACTTCAGGTAGTCCTTAAGCTCATCGACCATGTGACTGAATATGCCGTCCTTCTCGACGAGGATCTGTTCTTCGATTCCGCGGGTTTCGGTGTCGAAGATGTGGCGGAACGGGACAGTGACCAGACGGTTTAAGACCGATTTGGTAAAGCCCGAGTCGAAGCATGGCAGTTCGTTCGTGACGCCGATTGGCAGGCAGTATATGGGGATGCGGATGTTGTTGGCGTGCATCTTCCTGAATTTCTCGGTGCTCTGTTCGCCGGAGATCTCCTTGAATGCCGCGGATGATATGTAGCTTCCGTGATTTGTAGAGGCTTCGTAGAATATCGCGAGTCGTTTGGTAAGCGCATCGGCGATTGACGGAGCGGGTTTGTCGGTGTCGGCGGAATACATCTGCGTCATTGAGGGGCATTTGCACTGGGCGCCGAGCAGGGATATGAGGATGTTTGAGGTTGTGGATTTGCCGTTTGTGCCGACTCCCCAGAAGAAGATGAACTTTCGTTCGGGGTTGCCGGCATACAGGATGTATCCGAAGAGCCTAAAGAGGTATGCGGTGAGCTGATCGCGTTGCTGCTCTCTCAGCTCATCCGTCATGTTCTTGGATGAGTTGTCCAGCATTACGGTGTTGATGTGGTCTATCCAGAGTTTTGAGCGTTTATGCGGGGTGTATTTCGCATCGATGTAATTGAGAGGGTATTTCATGCGCAGGATGTCGCATCTCCATAAGGGCGTGAAGTGTCCTGATTGGGTGTTGAGTATCCCGTTTTTGCAGGCGAGCAGTCGGGGGTCGGAGACCGACATGATGTCGCACGCCATTTTCGGAGCTGCGAGTTTGAGCATGTTCATGATTCCTCTGTATGATGCGGAATATTTGACGTGAGCGTCGTATTCCTTTTTTTCGGATTCGGATCTGTTGCCGTGCGGTTCGTAGGCGACCGAGCGCCCGACGAATCTGGCGGCAAGCATGACTTTTTCGGATGCCTGTGTCCAGCAGTTGATGTCCCATGCGAACCATTCTTTGGATACGGTGTCATAGATTAACCAGCCGCGGCATTCGTCCTCGAATCTGTTGGCGTTTCCGTCGTCGTCGAGGGTGTGTCTGAGCGGGCGGTGTTTCCTTACGCTGCTGCTTCGTGACCACGGCGGCTGGTTGAGGATGGTTTGGATTACCCATTCGCCGTATTCTTCGCCGAGTTCGTCATGGAGTTCGGTGCGGAATTTTTCAATGCATTCGGAGAGGTTGTTAAAGGGCAGTATGTCCTTTATTGCGAGTTGTTTTGCGGGGGTGCGGAGTATGACGCGGACATGGTCGATGATTCGGGGGGTGTCGGTTGCGGGGGTGTCCGATGGGGATGTGATTGAGATGTAGGTGGTCGCGACTTTGTAGAGTCTGATGCCTTCAAAGCCGATGTCGTAGATTTCGGGGTCGGGGTGGGGAACGGTGACTGTTTCTCTGACGTGCGGTTTGTTTCCCGAGAGTGCGAGGGAGAGGTAGTCAGGGTCGAGTATGTCGCCGTTCTTTAGAGATGTGTCGGGTTGTTGTTTAATGTCGGCTGGGGCTTGTGTGTCCATTTTTACCCCCCTTTACGTATCGCACGCTTCGCGGCGATGTTGATGCGGTGTCGCGGATGTATCCGTGTGTTTTGAGCACTTTGTAGATTCGCAGCCGGCGTTTGCCGCTGTAGTAGTAGGTTTTATGACGTTTCAGTCGTGTGTCGCGGAAGGCATACATTTCGAGTATGATTTCTTCCGCGGTTATTGAGGGGTTGGATTCGGGTTTTGTGCGTTTTTTGTCGGCAATGAGTTTGTCGGCAGTTTTGATGACGTAGGTGTCCAGTTTGGCGAGCCGTTTGTTGAGGGCGATGCGGATTTGACGGATTTCACCGGTGAGTTCGGATCGTCTGGCTACAAAGTCGGCGGGATTTTCTGCTGCAAGGATGCTGTATAGGGCGCGTTTGTCGGTTTGCAGGGTTTTGAGGAGGGCGAGCAGTCCGGAGATGTCGGCTTCGAGCTGCCAGAGTTCTGCGGGGATTTTGCCGGTGAGGATGTCGGTATAAATTTTGGGGATGGTCATTTTATCCCCGTTATATGCCGGCGGGTGTCTGCGCCGTGTTGGTCTCATTCTGTTCGGTCAGAAGTTTTGCCCACAGTGCGGCCGCACATTCTTCGCATAGCGGCATCGGCAGTTCCATGCCCAATATATCACGGAACTTGCGAACATACTTTGTGAGCAGATATCCTTCCATGGCTTCGTTCCCGCACTTGCATCGGGGTTTTTCTGACGCAGGTTGGGGTGTCTGTTGAGGTTTTTGGTCTTTTGCAGGTTCTTCAAGGGGCTTGGGGTTGATTCTGTCGCGCCATAGTTTGTCTGCGCACTCTTCGCAGATTGGAGTCGGCAGGTCGAAGTCGAGATGTTTTTTGAAACTGTCGATGTATTGTTCAAGCCGTTCGCCGGTGAGCGGAGCTTTGCCGCAGTACACACAGGCGTTCTTGGCTGAGTCTGCTGCGGGTGCTGTTGTTGTGGCAGCGGGTTTTTGGTCCGTGGCTGCGGGCTGCGGTGCCGATGCGGATGGGGCGCGTGGGGTGTAGTGTGTTTCGGGGGCGTCGATGATACGGTAGTCTGCCGGTTGAGGTTGCTGCTGTTCCGGTGTGTCTATTTCATCTTGGTCGTAGAGTCCTGAGATGCTGAAGGCACGCCTCAGGCATTGGCTTTCCGCAACTTTTTGAATCATTGTCCGGGGTTTTTCTCTCCAGAGGCTTTTGCCGGTGTCATATTCTTTGAGGCTTACGGTGATGCTGAATGGGTGGGTCATGTCTTTTCTGTAGACTTTTGCCCATCCGATGGTCTCACCGGTTTTGTCTACGTCAACGCCGCTTTCCATGCCGTCGAAGACGCCGCTACGGTGGGCGATGCTTAAGAAACCGTCTCTGCCGGCGAATATCTGTGCGGCGTTGCCGTTGTATTTGATTGCCCAGATTTGTTTGCTGAAGGGATCGAGCTGATACCTGCGGGCCAACTCTAAGAAAACGGCGAACTCGTCGTTTGTGCAGTTCTTGGCAAACATACTTTTGATGATTTCTATTTTTGCGGGGTCACAGAGCGTGTTCATAAGCTCTGCATCCCGTTCCTGTATGGTTGATATTTCAGTTGTCATATTGAGCCTCCTGTTTGTTGTCCTGTTGTTCGGTTGTCCATCTCTGCATACGTCTCATGTGCCGGAGTCCTGAGTGTATCTCGGATTTGATTGCCGCGGCATTTCTGTGATTGAGCGGGCGTTCGTTCCGGCAGATTGAAAGTATACGCAGATACGCCCGACGGGCGTTCTGGAGTTCGTTGAATATGTTGATTTGTCCGCGGTTCATGAGTCATCCCTCTCTTCCGGTTTCCTCATCCCTTCCCAGAACTTCATTGCCCCGGCACCGGCATCGTGTTCCTGAACATACCGGTAAACCTCCGGCGGAATGGCAGTGATGTAGAGCTGCCCGTGAAAGTTCGGACGTTTGATGTAGCCCGGGATATTGAGGTATCTTCCGCGGTTTATTGCATCGTGTACCGAGTTAACCTCCGAATCTCCGACGCCCAGTATTTCGCGCATGAATGTCGCGAGTGCGTAGTATTTGGTCATGAGTTCACTCCCTCCCGAAACAGTCACGGCGCACACCGTTGAATATCGCGTAATACACATCCATAGTCATTTTTCTGACCTCTGCCTGCACCGCCTTTGTATATTTGCGTTTTTTCTCAATCTCCACATCTGTGAGGTTTCGGAGTTTGTCGGCAATCGCGTCTCCATGCCGTTTGCGAACGTGCTCAACATAACAGTTGAGCGGAACGGCAACAATCCACAGCCGCGAGTTCACGTTTGAATACAGGACATAATTCAGGAACGAGTCAAATATTGTTCTTGATATGTTCAGTTCGCCGTGTTCGTAGCTTTCGTTGTCGTCGGGGTCGGCATCCGCAGGCAGCAGTCCCGCAATGTAAAACTCGGGCTGCCATTTCCACGTGTTGCCCCGGCATAACGGAAAATTATTCGGATAATTGGGGTCGAGTTCACCGAGAAGCGAACGTGCGATCCCTATATCAACGAGTCTCATTACGAGTGCCTGCATTTCGCGGCTCAGTTCGTCGAAATGAATTTTTACCGATGTCATGTAATCGCGAACATCCCCGACTGTCATCATGCGTTCCGTTATCGTTGACATTATTTCACACACACCTCACTGAATTTGTATCTGTATCCTTCGACGCTGTAGAAATCCCTCTGATAGACTCCGTCAAAATACAATTTCGTGAAATATTCGCGGGCGTCGGCAATGGTTCTGAATCCGTCGTCGTAGTGATATCTGTTGATGAAATCCTCAAGGTTTGTCGGGGTAATTTCCTCGATTTTAAAGACGTGCCCGCGTATGCTGAACGAGTCCCATTCTTTTCTTCCTTTCCGGCTGCGTCGGAATGTGACGGTTTTTAAACCGCTTAGGAGGTTGTCATGGAACTGCTCGTCAAACTTGAGCGGGTTGGCGCAGAGGTAGGTTTTGTCCAGCCGTGATTTCGTTCGGGATGCCTGTATATCGGGATATTCCAGTTTGTCATAGACTATTGCTTCCAGCTTTGTAAGGCGTTCCTGAAGGTCCGCGATGTCAATTTCGGTCATTTCTTCTTCACCTCAAGCGACTTCTTTTCAATTATCTCGTGAATTTTCCAGCCCGTGAAGGATGGCGAGGATTCTCCTCTGCCGGTCTTCATGAATTGTATGAAGAGTGCAGCACATTCGGCGCCGTATCGGTCGCATAGATGGTCTGCGTAACTTCTTACCGGAACACGAATGATCCACGGTCCTTCGTGGCGTGATGTCCCTTCTCTGAGTGTCAGTTGCCAGACGTCGGTGCCATACGCGATTCTGACGAAACGGGAGAGCCTGCTGTGCAGTTCCTTTGCAGCCCTTTCGGGCGAGCTTTCGATGGCGATGAAGGGGTCTTGCGGGATGTCTCCGATGCCGGCAACGTAGATGTTATCCGCTTTAGGTTGGTCTACGGCTGGTTTTATGTGAGATAAATACGCCGAATCCTCGCAGGTTCGGTCAATGTGCCTGAAGAGACAGATCCTTTCCCATTTTTTGACGTTTGCCCATTTGATTTCCAGCATCAGACCACCTTCTCGAATTCGTGGATGTATCCGAGGACATGCTCGAAGTCGGGTTTGTTGCCGCCCTGAGTGATGAATCTCGCTTCGAAGAACTCGCGTGCATCGGACGAATCCATGAAACCTCCGTCCTGCCAGTAGTTGAGGATGTAGTTCTCAAGGGTTGTCTGGTGGACGTCGGTGATGCGGAAGGATTTGTCGCCGATGTTGAACGAGCTGCCCGTAATGCCCCAGCGGTTTTTACGGAATGTGCAGCGTTTCTTGCCGGCGAGGATCTGCATCCGGTGGACCGCGTTGAATTCAAGCCGCGTGTTCGCTCTGTAGGGGTGTGCGGGCGCGTCTGCCGCAGGGGTTAAGGCGCTCGGGAGAAGGGCTTCCAAGCGCCGGACCCTCTCCTCTATGCCGTCGATGCGGGCTTCGGTCTGCCGGCAGTGGCATTCAGTCATTTTAATCATCCTCCATGAATGTACGATCAGATAATGTCAGGGGAACCCGCCAGTGCGGCAATCTCTCCTCAAGTCGTTTAATTTCACAAGCTCTCCGTCGGTTCTGTAAATCCTCGATATCGCGTTTAATGGTAACTATGCCGCATTCGCCGCATTTACTCGTCCTGCCTCTGTATTTGCCGCATTTGTCGCAGTATCCGTGAAGCAATTTTGAGAGGGATTCCACATCGATATATGACTCGTCGGTCATTCCAGCGCCTCCTGAGGTTCGTTGTCGCCGGCGCCGACGGCGATTTTGTCGCCGATGTAGAGGACTTTGGTTTTGCTGCCAGGGTGATAGACCGTTTTCACGGCTGTGCCGTCGAGTGTCGCGACTATCTTCTTGCCGAGGAACTTTTCCAAATCGCCTACGTTGATTTTGACGTTTTTGTTAAATTTGCGCGGGTCGAGTTTTTTGAGGGTGTGGATGAGTCCGGTTTTGCCGCCCGGAGTCGTGGTTTCCAGTATCTCGATTATTGTCGAGTTTGAGATTGTTGCGCATTTGTCATACGCTTCGGGGAGGTGTTCGCGGACGTATTCGACGTTGACTTCCCTCCTCGGGCGCAGTTCCGTGATGTTGAAGTATTTGCCCCGGACGCCATCGCGGACGAGCTTTTCCATGAGGTCATCGTATTGTTCTTTGTAATCGGCGAGAGATTTTTCGAGGCGCTCGATTTCACATTGCAGGTCGTATGCGGCGACGACGTCGGGGTGCTCGCATTTGCGCTGTTCTGAGTATATTCTGATATCAAATGACATGTTTATCTCCTGACTGTGTAGTTTACGGCATAAATGCCGGGTTCAACTCTCGATACGTTCATGGACTGCACGCGCTCGCCGTGCCTCACGACAATCGCCTCGATGAGGGAGGGAAGCGCCGTGACTTTGCACGGTACGCAGCCGTGAATCTCATCCAGACCGAGACCGCGAAGGCGCCCCTCGTTTGCGGGTGTGTTTGCTATTGTGCGTTGTGTAAGCGTCATTTCAACCTCCTCTGTTCCTGTTCGTAGCGTTTGAGTTCGCAGGCAGGGATTTTGACGATGCGAAGGTCGTCCCTGTCTTTGAGCTGCGGGTGGTGTCTGCGGGCGACGATGTCGGCGACGGCGGGGTCACCTGATGCCCCCCAGACCCGAAATTCGTATTCGGTCTCGGGCGCCCATGTGCGGCATCCGGATTCCGAGCCGATGACGGCGAAGAAGTCCTGTTTCCAGTCGGGGACGACATTCCTCTGCTTGTAGTCCAGAACTTCGTCGAGGATGCGGTGGATGAGGTCGATGTTTGAGATCTTCCCGATGTCGATGTAGCAGTCGTTCATGGTAACATCCTCATGCCCTGTTGCGTCATTTCGTTGAGGTCCTCAAACGTCCAGTCTGCCGCGAAGTTGCATTCGTAGTCAAGTCTGGATGGTCTGCGGCGGTTGCGGACGGTGCCTGCGAGGTCGCGGCAGTCCTCGACGGCTTCGAAGATGATGTCTTCGATGTCGCTCATGGCTGACACCTCGGGTGGAGTGCGGCGTCAAGGTCGGCAATCGCGTGGAGTGCCGATGTGTGCACATTGCGTGCTTTTTTGAGGTCTTCTTCCATGAATTCGATTACGTCGTGGGAGTCGCGGGCGATTTCGTTGAATCTGCCGCGGATGCCCAAGAGTTCGTCACGGCTGATTTCCGAAGGGGTTTTTCCGCGTTCGGTGATTGCGGCGTTGAGCTGAGCGGTGAGGTCGGCAACCCTGCGTTCGGATTCCCTCTGCTTTTGATTGGCTTTCTCAAGTTCGGCTTTGAGGTAGGCAATCTGGTCGATGACGTCGGGGCTTGTCATGCCGTCACCTCCGGTATACGATATACGCAGCGGCAGCGTCTTGTGAGGTGGAGTGTGTTTTTGAAGACGTATCGAATGCGGTTGGCGGCGCTTTCCGTGTAGTCCCAGCCGTTGCAGACGCAGACGTCGCGCAGTGTGACGTGTATCATGCCTTCGCTCCTGAGCTTGTTGACGGCGTCGATAACGGCGTTCTCAAACTCGATATTGTCGGCGGGCAGGGGTCTGAGTTTTTTAGGCAGGTTATACATTCAGTTCACCCCGTCTTCGATTGTAAATCCCTCTTCTCTGAGGAGTTCCACAAATTGCTCGACAGTCGCGGTCGACTTCGGGAAGAGTGACGATGCTGTTGCAAAATACGCCTTTACAACATCCATCGAATATACAGCAGATCTGTTTACGGGCTGTCCTGCGGTTTGTTCTTTCTTCTCGGTCATGCTGATATCCTCCTGCCGCAGAGGCTTTCGCGAAGGGTGTCGCTGAAGCTCTTTAATCCGGCGTCGGTGATTTTGACGCGGGTTTTCTCGTAGTTGCGGTCGCCGTAGGAGAGCGTTGAGATGGTTTCCTCGATGATGTGTCCTGCGGAACGTGCGGCGGCGGTGGGGTGGTAGCCGAGGCGGTCTTTGTAGATGTAGCCGTATTTTACGAGGTCGCGGTAGATGCCGGTGAGGTTGTTGATGCCGGTTGTGTTATACACGACGCCGTATTCGCGGTCGAGCACAGGCAATGCCTCTTTGACGGTGTATGCCATGTCATAGCGCGGGGAGGGTGCGATGCGGGATGCCGGTGCGGGTTTCCTGCCGGCGTTGGACACGGGCGGCAGGGCATACTGCCGGTCTTCCAGCCTGTCGAGTCTGCGGTTCATGACACGAAGCATCTCAATCATCGGGGTGATGAGCTGTTGCAGTGCGGTCATGTCGATTGCCGGCGGCTGTGATGCCGCAGTTGCCGCAGCCTCTGCCCTGTGACCCTCGGTCTCATAAACGCCGCTGCGGTTTATGCTCGGCAGCACCTCCTCAAAGACCCAGCGCTCATACGCCTTCGCCGCCGGCAGCTTGCTGTTCACGACGAGACGAAGCACATCGGAGAGCGGGATGTAGTTCATTTGATTCTGTTGCAGGGTTGTTGTCCCGTGTTGGTTGGTCGTGTAGGAGACCCCTC
>Ga0310696_10009276_pt1 | contig 11406 bp, 4 predicted proteins | sample AusTroGonzalo_MG_4_FD_203885 | JGI IMG/M metagenome (GOLD analysis project Ga0310696, IMG submission 203885) | Bovine rumen microbial communities from tropical cattle in Woodstock, Queensland, Australia - Gonzalo_02 (v2) (version 2) | ecosystem: Host-associated > Mammals > Digestive system >...
CTGGTGCATCCCCGGCCAATATGTTCCTCAAGCTGGGTTGCACGTCTAAACGAATCTGCTCCAGTCGAATCTACATCGCACACATATTTTCTGTCTGTATTTATGAGACCATTCACAAGAGCGCCATCGTGGCTGCACGTCAGGCCATTGACATCCAGTTCATATTCTGTAGCGTACCTCCACAGCGAAGAACGGCAAATGTAAGAATTGCCGTCGTAAGTAACAACAGCCCCTTCGTTGCCGGCATTACAAGAGGCATAGGGGCCCTCGTTCTTTATGCAACGAACGGCATAAGCGTGCTGTTTCGGCTGTGAATTGTTACTATAATATGATGACCTTGCATAATAATGTTCTGCTTCTGTATCAAAATTCTCCGTCTTTGACCAGAAGGGGGCCGCATAGCCAATACCGTCATATATGCCACCCTGGTCATCCGTATAGCCCGCATAAATGATTCCGAAGCCAAACCTATCCGTGCCACCAATGGATGTACTGAAAAGACTGTAAAGATCATAATTCATAAACAAACTTTGCCATTCATCACCTGATGGCACGTACCAACCATCCGGGCAAATTCCCTGAACCGGGAGCGAGTTGTTCACCGGGCAGCTTCTTCCATAGCCACAACCCGTTGTTGCCGAATCCATCACCGCCGACCACGTATAGAGCCGCCCGTATTTGGTACAACTATCCGCCTTGTTATTGTAGCAGAAGCTCCTGCCTTTCAAGCTGACAGTAGAGACGCTATCGGCATAATTCAAGTTTTCCGCAAGCCACGTTTTTGAATTAATCGAGGTCACCTTGTAATACTTATTATCACGCGTGTCCTTCATCTTTACGAATCCATTCACGCAATAGTAATCGGTTGAGGGTATGGCAACCGGGCTTGTTCCGTCGTAACTCGTGCATCCCTTGCCAAGCGAAACCTCAAGCGGCGTCGCATACCTAAATGTATCCGCATCGCACACGTACTTATTGTCGGAGTTCACAACACCGCTTAGAATGGTGCCATTATGGTTGCATGTCAAGCCATTAACATCGGCATCCTTTTCCGTAGCCTCTCTCCATAGCGAAGAATGGCATTTATAATACGTACCCGAAACATTGATAAAGTTTCCTTCATTATTAGCGGCACAAGAGGGGCGATCAACATCATCTTTTAAGCAACGTAAAGTCCGTCCATTATATTTATAATCAGATGAAGAGTAACCATAATTGTCCGCACCACAGAAATATGCATAATAACTATTACTATAATCAGAGGTCTTCAGCCAGAAATTAGTACAACTTCCAACCCCTTCGAAAGAAGTTCCTCCATTGTTATACCCCACCGGCATCGCCGAAAATCCATAACGGTCAGTACCATTATAGTCACCCCAGCCATAATCAGTTTTAAGTTTTTTTCCAGCAATTTCGGAGCCGCCAACAGCACTATAAAGAGTATACAATTCCGAATAAGAAGGGACATGCCAACCTTCAGGGCAAATTCCCTGCGCAGGCAAAGCATCTGGCAAAGGACAATCTTCCTGATAGCCACACCCCGTATTCACAGAGTCCATCACGGCCGACCATGTATAGTATCTGCCATACTTGTCGCAATTATCTGCATTATTGCCGTAGCAAAGATTCCGCTTCTTCAGGCTTGGCGTGGCAGCGCTGTCCGCATAGTTCAGGTTCTCCGCCATCCAGACTTGCGAGCCTATCGAAGTTACCTTATAGTATTTATTGTCACGCGCATCCTTCATTTTTATATATCCGGATTCGCAATAGTAACCGGCAGACGTTATTGCCGTTGGAGTTGTTCCCGTTCCGCTAGGGCATCCCTTACCAAAAGAAATTTCCAGTTCTGTCGCATACCGGAATTTTCCCGCAGTACAGATGTACTTTATACCCACATTGTTAATTCCGCTTACCAGGGAGCCGTCATTCTTGCAGGTCAAGCCATAGGTATCAAACTCCACATCGGTTGTTTTGACCCACAGAGAAGAACGGCAGGTATAAGACGTTTCGTCAATCTCCGTTATCAAGCCCTCGTTACCTGCATTACAAACAGGGATGCTGACTGTATCCTTCACGCAACGCAAAGAACGGCCATAATACTTGTAAGATGATGAACGGTACGCATAGGAGTCCGAGCCATCGAAATATGCATAATAGGCATCAGAATAATCGGCAGATTTAGCCCAAAAATACGCATATCTTCCTGCTTCAGCGAAGGGCGTTCCTCGATCGTTGTAGCCCCCCGGCAAAGCGGTAAAGCCATAGCGGTCACTTCCGTTGTACCCATTACCCCAACCTTCTACAGATTTGAGTTTAGTCGCCGCACCGCTAGAGCCACCAACTGAATTATAGAGGTCATCCCACTCCGCATTACTTGGCACATGCCAACCCACCGGGCAGATGCCCCTAGCAGGAACTGATTCGTACAAGGTGCAATTTGCCTGATAGCCGCACCCCGTATTTGCCGAGTCCATCGCGGCAGCCCAAGTATAAAGCCTTCCGTACTTAGCGCAATTTTCCGATTTACTGTCATAGCACCATTGGCGTTCCATCAAACTCGGAGTCGTAACACTATCCGCATAGTTCAGGTTCTCGGCCATCCAGGTTAGCGAGCCAACCTTCGTCACCTTATAGAACTGGTTGTCACGAGCATCCTTCATTTTTACATATCCGGATTCACAATAGAAATCCGTCGAAGGAATGGTTGCGGTTTCTACGCCATCACCGCTCGGGCAACCCTGACCGAGTGCAATTTCCAACTCTGTCGCAAATCTGAACCTACCCGCAGTGCATATATACTTGTTATCCGAATTCAAGACACCGCTAACAATAGAGCCGTCATTCGCGCAAGTCAAGCCTTCCGTATCAAGTTCCAAATCTGTCGATGGGCGCCACAGCATCGAATGGCAAGTATATGGCGAGTCACCAATCCTCGCGACAACGCCTTCATTATCCGCATTACAAGTTGGCTTATTTTCGTAGTCCTTTACACAACGCAAAGACTTGCCGTAATACACATGATCTGATGATTGAGATGCGTACTTATATGAGGATTCAAAATAAACATTTTTTGCATAATAGGCAGCAACATCGCTTTCACTAGCCGTCCAGAAATACGCATTATAATTTAAGTTATCAAAAGATTCCCCCTGATAAGATTGTCCAGCAGGCAAAACAGAAAAGCCGTACTTATCTTCAAGACTATAACTGCTATTCCATCCCTCTGCCGACATAAGCGCTCTACCCGCAACACCGGAACCACCGACAGCATTGAATAATGTATCCCATTCCGAATTACTGGGCACATGCCATCCGTCAGGGCATATTCCCTGCGTCGGCAGAGATTCATAAAGAGAGCAGCCGTTATAACCACAACCCGATTTCACAGAGTCCATCGCCGCACTCCAAGTATAGAGCCTTCCGTACTTGGCGCAATTGTCCGCTTTATTGTTGTAGCACCACTGGCGACCCTTCAAGCTCGGGGACTTAACGCTATCCGCGTAATTCAGGTTCTCCGCCATCCAAGTCTGGTTTCCGATTTTCACGGTCCTGTAAACCTGATTGTCGCGAGAATCCAACAAGCCAACAATCCACTTCCCTGCGCGGCAATAGTAATCGACCCCCGACTGAGAAATCTTGTCCTTATCCGTATAGTTCGTACATCCCTTGCCAAAAGACACTTCCGTTTCGTTAGCGATACGGAATTCGCCCGCATCACAAACATATTTCAAGGAAGTATTCACTATACCCGCAACAAGGGAGCCGTCTTCGCCACAGGCCTTTCCATAAGTATCGTATTGCGCTACGGTAGCGAGCGTCCAATACTTGGACTTGCAAATGTAATAGTAATCGCCCGATTTTCCGACGGTATTTTCGTTTTCGGTTTCACAGGCTCCCAAATCCTTTATAATCGTAGAATTTTGCCACTTTCCGTCGACATACACGTAATAGGTATCCTTGTTCACACGTCCCACGCGGCACTGTCCATCGGGAGCATCGCCATAACCGAATGTATCGAATTCAATAACAGTAGCTTCGCCCCAAGCGCCATCATGGCACACATAGTACTTCTCGTTCAGGTACATCACTTCCAGTTCGCGCCATTTGGTGCAAAGTCCCAACTTTTCTCCACCACCCAAAACAGTGACCGTATCGCCCCCGCACAGGATTGCCGTAGCCGTACCGTCGGGGAACTTGGAAAGCCCGCAAGACAAGCCTGTTTGGCCATTCAAAAGCACGCCCATCGAGTCCGCACCGCACAGCACCTTGTACCCGCTGCTGTCCGCCATACTTTCGACCGTACAGTCCTTTCCGTTCGTGCCATTCCGGCCACTCGTCAAAACGCCGACCGAATCAGTCCCGCACATAAGCCTAAATCCGCTACTGTCGTCTAGCGCATTCACGGTGCAGCTGACACCCTTATCGCCCGTAGGCCCGTTCGTTCCGTCAGTACCGTCCTTGCCCGTAGCGCCCTTGTCGCCCTTCGCGCCCGTAGCACCCTTGTCGCCTGTAGCGCCAGCCTTGCCCGTAGCGCCCTTCGCGCCCTGGTCACCCTGATCGCCGACCTCGCCATTCAGCACCACGCCAATCGAATCTCCATTGCAAATAATCTTCACGCCGGAGCCATCTTTCAAGTTCTTCACCGAGCACGTCGTGTTGGCCTTGACGGTTGTCGTATAGACCGTCCCGAGGAATTGCCACCTACCATCCATACATATGCGGGCGGCACTGTCACTTTTCACGAAGACCTGAGCACCTTCATTTTCCTTGGTACAATCGGGCAAATCGCTCACCTTGGCAACGACATCTACAGACGTATCGCCATTGTACGACTGGACCGTATCCAAGCATCCCGTAAATACGGCAAGGAAGGCGATTGGCAGTATTTTCAACAACTTACTCATGGTGGCCTCCCTATTCATCCTTCACGCAGCGCAACTGATAATAATAATACTTGTAATAGGCGCTAAGATAAACACTGAACGAGTACGTGATTTCTAGTAGATAAACGTTATCCGAACCGCTCTCCGTCGCCGAAGCAAAATATGCATTTTCCCCAAAAAAATCGTTACCATCATAAGAGTACATTTTACCGCCAGGGTACGCCCCAAAGCCAAAGTTATCGGTACCGCTATCATACATCCACCCGCTAAGCGACATGATAGCGCCGGTATTCCAACGGCCCACCTCATCCATAAAGGCGTTCCATTCCGTCGTATCGGGCACGTGCCAGCCTTCGGGGCAAATTCCCTGCACATGCGTTATGGTATCCGTACCACAAAGCCTTCCATTGCCACAGTTTGTTTTCGTCGAATCCATAATGGCCGACCACCGGTAATACCTCCCATACTTGTGGCAGTTCATAATGTTGTTATGGTAACACGTAGACCGACGATCGTTACCCGATACATCGTTCGAATCAACAATCTCCTGGGCGCCAGCATAATTCAGGTTTTCCGCCATCCAGATCTGGTCGCCAATTTTCACCGTCCTATAGGGCTGTCCATCACGGGCATCAACCATCAGGCCATAATCAACATCCGGGTTCATCAAGTCCCAGGAATACTTGGTAACCTTGACGGGATTATCCGATTTCTTGATTCCGCAAGTGAGCTTCGTGCCGGAGCCATCCCAAAGGGGCAAAAAATCGCAATAGGAATTATTATTCTTGCCGTTCAAAATCACACCGACGGAATCGCCCCTGCATACAATCTTGTAGCCGGAATGGTCTTCGAGTTCATACGAAAGGCATGTTGTTTCTCCCCCGAGCCCGTCCGTGCCGTCCGTACCGTTAAACAGGGTCGACACAGTATCGGTACCACAAATCATCCAGTAGCCCTTTATCAAATCGCCGTCCATGATGGGCGCAGCGGAGCAACTATCTCCAGCAGGTCCCTTGACGGTATTATTCACGCCATTCTTGCCCGCATCGCCAGTATCGCCGGTGGGGCCCTTTTCGCCCGTCGCACCGGTTTCACCCTTTTCGCCTGTCGCGCCCGTTTCGCCCGTCGCGCCGGTTGCGCCCTTCTTGCCTTTTGTTCCATCGCGAAGCACGGCAACCGTATCGCTTTCGCAGATAATGCGAACCGTATCACCCGCATCTACAGAAACGCAGTTGGCAGAGACCTTTATCTCGTTGTTTACCACATGGCCCGTGGGCTTCCATTTTTCGCCCACACAAATGTAGAGCGCAGATTCCCTTTCTGCAAAGGCTTCCTTCGCTTCGTCTTTCTTTGTGCACTCCGGAAAACTTTTCAGCGATTCGTAAACATCTACCTTTATCGGTTCCATTTCGTCGGGCTCAACAGTTTCAAGGCAGCCTACGAACAATGTCGAGGCGACAGCCAGCGGAGCAAGGAATTTTGCGTGCAAGTGATTCATAATTCCTCCCTAAAACCTGGTGCAAGAGCCCAGCTTTCCGATGCTCACTATGTTAAAATCAACTCTTTCTCCAGCGACCCTATCTTTGACCATAAGAGCCACTATAGACGAGACCTGCTTCAACAACTTAGCACGATCGTACTTAGCGCCCCATCCCAGCTGGCTAAATTTCGACCATGGGATGTCCACCACGTTACCACCCTCAGATTTAGAAACTGCGTAAACATAATCGTCATATTCCATTACTGCCTGAATACTGTCATTCGGATGCAACGCGACGAAGAAACCTTCATTCGACGTATAAGACAGGCAGATTCCATCCCACGAGGTGATATCCACCATTTTCTCGGGATCATCTTTAATAAGGAAGGACAATCCCAAATAAGGGTACTCGTAACCCGTCTCAACATGGGCTGTTCCGCATATTCCTCCACACGAATCAATAACAGCCTCGAACCCTATATTGGAACCAGAAAGTTCTGCAGGGAACGAGAAATAGGATTCGCCACCATTTCCGTCATCTAAATAGTAGTACCACACCCCTTCCGAGCTATCTTTACCATCGCCGAATCCTGTATGCACATAATAATCCAGTTCCGGACCGCACCACAAATCGCCACAGGGCAAGGGCGATTTTACGGCCCGTTTGGCCGAGGAGCTCGATGTGCCAGACTTTCCGGAACTAGAAGACTTCGCCTTCGAGGAACTGGACTTAACTGTTGTATCCGGCATCTTCATGCTGCTTGACGAGGTCTGCACAAATTTCGTCGTGTCATCAGCCACACAACGTACAGAATACCGATCCTTTTTAGGCGACTTTTTAATCCAGCGCTCCGGACGAGAACTAATCAGCACAGCGTAGGCACTATCATTAGAATCGTTTGTAGAAGTCCACATATAGGCGGCATTCGCCAAGTTCACAAAACCGGAATCGACGCCCTTGACTTCTGTATAGCGGCCACTAGGCAAAACTGTAAGTCCCGACGCGTTCGTACCTCCGGAGCGTCCATCATCAAGGTACCATCCCTTACTGGAAATCAGGGCATCAGCATCGGGGAGAGCGTTCCATTCCGCCTTGGTCGGCAAATGGAAGCCATCCGGGCAAGCAATAACAGCCTCCTTATAGGTATAGAGCCTTCCGTACTTGACGCACAACGTAGAATCTTCGTCGTAGCACAGTCCCCCCGCCTTCTTGAAGTTTATGTTCTCGGCAAGCCACTGCCGGCCCCCAATCAAAATACTTCTATATGTCTGAAAATCACGACTATCAAAGACTTCACCATATTTTAGGGTAAAATTCAGATACGACCAAACAGCCTTGCCCGCAGACGAAGCAGAAGAATTCGGGTCGCCATAGACCATAGCCGGGTTATAATTGGCCGCCACCGGATCGGTGGGATTATCTCTATCGCCAATACTCGTGCAAGCGGCAAGCATCGCAAGCATCATAAGCAAAAAAAGTCTACAGCGCATACTTACCTCACTCCTATCACTGGTCAACGTATTTTCTAATACGTATGATATTGAAATTTCCACTTTTCCCAGCCTGACCCTCGAATTTAAATTCGACCGTTGCAAGCTGCGCAGCGGCACCGGGGCCATCTATTTTGCCGTTCATAACCCATGCCGGCTGCTTGAAACTATCCCACGAAAAGCATTTCTCCATATAGGTGGAAGCCTTTGCTAGAGAAACATACGGCAGCCCGTACGACATCGCCACATTCATTTCTTCACTCAACCCGAGCTCCATGCTAAAAGCCATATCCGACGTATAGGTTACACACAGACCGCCCCAAGACGTTGCATCGGTCACAATGTTCAAATCATCTATAGATGCCGCCGAGAACAGAACCTTAACATAGGGACTATAGAGCAACGTATCCTTATCGAGGATAAACTTTCCACACAAGCCTTCGCATGAATCTATCGCCGCTTTAAAGGCCTCCGATTTCATATCTTCTACGCCATAAGGCCATTGAATCGTAGACAATCCGCCACCAGCATGGTCATCGCTCATCATCCAGTGCCCAGATTCTTCCTTAGCTGAATATACGGGAGTCATCACGACATACCAGGAATTCTTGCACCAGAAATCCGTTTCTTCACACTTGATGGAAGAATAACGTGATTCAGTGCTGCCCGACGAAGGCGTCGTGCTTCCAGAAACCTTTACGCACCGAACGGGCAATGCGTTACTTTTGTAACTATTATAGGGCTTAACAGACGCATCGGAAGAGAAGATATAGTAATCCGCATTATATTTTCCACGAATTCTCGACGACCAGATAGTAGCCTGTGTCCCCACATTGACGATTTCCGACTTAAGATTTATCATGCCCGATGGCTCTGCAGAAAAGCCATAACTGTCCTTTCCATTCCATTCCATCGATTTCAAAGCAGTTCCAGCAACACTGAGTCCACCGACGGAGTTGAATAAATCCATCCAGTCCACCGAATCCGGCAGCGCCCAACCCTCCGGGCAAATTCCCCGAACAGGGGAAGTCATGTCGCAAACGTTCCCATAACCGCAGCCCTTGGCGTTCGATGAGAACTCTCCAATACTATCTACGGCTTGCGTCCAAGTGTAATAGCGTCCATCCCACTTATAGTCGTCACCATAATAACGACTACCCTTGACCCCGGTTCCTTCATAGGCCAGGTTTTCCGCCATCCAGACCTTGGAACCGATAGCTATAGTCTTGTATACTTTTCCATCACGGGAATCGACTAGATGTCCGTACTCGCATTCGTCAGCATCTTTCGTCTTGCACGGTGTCGCCACAACAATCGCCGCACTCGAAGTCGCTTCACTGCTCGAGGACTTTGCGCTACTCGAAGATTTCGCGCTACTCGAAGATTTCGCCTCACCCGAAGAGGATTTTACCTTAGAACTCGAAGACGTTTCCTCGTCGTCTTCGCTTGGCGATTCGACATCTTCACCATCGGGAATCTCGTCATCTATGGAATCGCCCTCGTCCTCGTCGGGAATATTTGTACTGGCGACATAGTTGCGGGCAAGCGGATCGGTCGGGTTGTCACGATCGCCAATGTCGGTACAGCCATATAATGCAGCAAGGGCCGCTACGATTACAGACACTCTATACCATTTGGTACACATAACTACACCCGTCCCATCGAAAGACTAGAATACGAAGAACAAAACGGCACCAACACCCAGGAGTGCGCCACCCACGCCGTAGAACACGTTACGCAAGGTACCAGCCGACTTAACCTTATCCCACTGATCGTCGGCCTCGGCCTGGTTCTTGAAGTTGGCCTTGTCGTAAGTATCGCGTTCGTCCGTCACCACGAAGTTCTCGTATACGCCGACACCCAGACCCGCAGCACCCAGGACCATCAGGGCAATGGAGACCGGCTTCATAATCTTCCCCGCAGTGCCATCCTTCGGGGCGGCATCCTTCGCGGCTTCGCTCGCCTGCGCTTGTTTCTTTGCAGCGGCATCGTTTGCAGCCTTTTCTTCCTGAAGTTGCTTTTCCATTTCGTCGGGAGTCTTCTCGACGCGGTGCAACTGGTGAACCACCTCGACATTCGCGTTCAGCTTGAGTTCAACCTCGACATCGTTCCTGAGCGCGCCCTCGCCCACCTCGACCTTAGAACAGAGCGGAATTTCGGCTTGATAGGGCGTTTCGCCAGCCTTCTGCCCGTCAATCCATACGGGCACCTTCATATCTGCGCCATTCATCTGCGTCTTGAGAGAAATCCATCCCTTCGCGAGTTTCAGCGGCTGGTCGAACTTTTCGGTCTTGCCAATGCTGATACCCACATTGAACTTGACCGGCTCGTAGCAGGGGTGCGAAAGTTCCACAGCATGTACGCCAGCAGGCAAGTTGTTGAATCCCTTCTTGAACGCCACGTCGTTACGGCTAGTCCTGCCGTCAATCGTCACCACAAGTTTTTTCGTGGTATCGTTATCGTTGAAACCAGGCACAAGGTTCAATTGCCCGAAGTTCGGGTCAAGGTCCATCTTCAATGTCATCTCTTCGCCTTCGACATACATGACGGTATCCTTGTCCTTGTAGTCATCGGCGGCAACCAGCACTCGGTGTTCGCCCTCGGCAATGTTCACCGTACAGGGAGTACTCATGCACTTGGAGGGGCGGCCATCGATAGCGACCGAAGCTCCCATCGGCACCGTCTGGATTTTAAGCGCAACAGACTTGGGGGCAGAGGCAATCCCCGTCGCAAAAGAAGGCCCCGAATAGGTATTGCCACGAGCCTTCGCAAAGAGCGGTTTCGCCTTCGCACGGATTTCAATTTCCAACTGTTCGATATCGTTGCTCTTGGCGGTAAAGCTTCCCATGAGCTTGTTACCCGCGGTCTCGTAAAGTTCCACGGTGATGGTGAGGCTTGCACCGAAACGGCCCACACGGCCCTGGGCAATGTAGTCCGCGGCAATGTTCTTACCGGTTTCCACAAGGCAGCTGCCTTCACAGTCCTCGATACCCTTTCCCGGCGGGAGCATCATCTGGATGTTGTCTCGGGTCATGATGGTGAAGTTCATCTCGGCGGGGAGCGCCTTCACCGCTTCCGAACGAAGCACGTCGGTAAGGTACTGTTTCTCTTCGAGCGAGAGCACGTCCTTACCGGCAATCGTCTCCAGAACGGCCACATGCGTAGCAAGCACTGGCGCCATAAGGAACGCGACCAGCACAAGCACTTTTTCCAGATATCTCATTGGACTTTCTCCTTACTGCCCCATTAAAATCTTGATATAGTCGTCACCCTCTTCACCAATCAGCTGCATCACCTTCAGGGACTTGTCGACGATGATTGTACGCGGGAGCGAAATATTCTGGCCTTCCTTCACCAAACCGAACCCCTCGGTCATACGTCCATACGGGTCGGTAATCGACGTGAGGCTGTCGGCGGAATTGCTGCGGAGGAACGCCCGCACCTTGGTGGCTTCGCGTTCGCCCACGTTCACGAGCACGATAGCCGTACCCGCCTTCTCGATTTCGGCCTGCTGCGCGACAATCTGCTTGATGCCCGCACGGCACGGAATGC
>Ga0310696_10009277_pt1 | contig 11406 bp, 10 predicted proteins | sample AusTroGonzalo_MG_4_FD_203885 | JGI IMG/M metagenome (GOLD analysis project Ga0310696, IMG submission 203885) | Bovine rumen microbial communities from tropical cattle in Woodstock, Queensland, Australia - Gonzalo_02 (v2) (version 2) | ecosystem: Host-associated > Mammals > Digestive system >...
ACACACCATCTTCCATCAGCCTCAGTTGGGTCTTACCACCCAGATTGGCGACGGCGACGCTATCGCCGCCGAGACGGGTCTGCCGGTGGTCTCCAACTTCCGCACCCTCGATGTGGCTTTGGGCGGACAGGGGGCTCCTCTGGTGCCGATAGGCGATGAATTGTTGTTTGGCGGCTACGACGCCTGTCTGAATCTCGGCGGCATTGCCAATATCTCGTACCGCGCAGAAGGGAAGCGTGTCGCTTATGACATTTGCCCCTGCAACATGGCCCTCAACCGTTTGGCTACCATGCTCGGCTATCCTTATGATGCCGAAGGCGCCAACGCCCGCAACGGTGAGGTGCATACTTGCCTGTTGCATAATCTGGATGCGCTTGACTATTATACACTTCCAGGACCGAAGTCGCTCGGAAAGGAGTGGTTCGTCGGCCAGTTCTGGCCGTTGGTAAAAGAATTTACGGGGTTTGTGCCGTCTTTGACCAAGGCCCGCGACGCGTTGGCTACCGTTACCTCGCACATAGCCATACAGATAGCTCGTGTGGTCGAAAGTCAGCGGATAAAGACTCTCCTTGTTACCGGCGGTGGTGCCTGGAACACGTATCTGCTTGAGATAATCGGCAAATACAGTCCTGATGTTGAGATTACTGTCCCTGATGCGTTGATTGTCAACTATAAGGAAGCTCTTATTTTCGCCTTGCTTGGATATCTGCGTCTTACGGGGAAAGTGAATACTTTGGCCTCCGTTACAGGGGCGAAAAACGACTCTATTGGCGGAAATATTTCAGGAAAAATGGAAAAATAAAAAATTGGGAATGAAAAAATCGATCGGTGTAACTGTTTGATTTATAATTTTTAATTCTCAATTTTCAATTTTCATTCAAAATAAATTTTGCCATATCGGAAATTGTTAGTACTTTTGCACCCGATTTTGACGAAAAAAAACGCGAGAGTTGGCGGGATAGCTCAGCTGGTTAGAGCGCTGGATTCATAACCCGGAGGTCATCAGTTCAAGTCTGATTCCCGCTACCAGGAAAAAAGGACATTCACCCACCGGTGGATGTTTTTTTTGTCTTCTTTCCGCAATAATCCCGGTGAATCTTCGTTACATTATTTACTATGGACGACAAGCATCTTTACAGCAACTTCGAATATGACTCGGCACTCAGCGTGGCCCCGGGTATCCAGCAGCCCGAGCAGGTGAGCAACTCCTATCTCGAGCGCATGCGTGCCCGCAAGCGCCAGGAACCTACTGTTGAGGAACTTGTGAGCGGCATACGTCACGGTGACCGCACCCTGCTCAGCCGTGCCATCACCCTGGTGGAGAGTTCCCGCTTTGAGCATCAGAAGAAGGCGCAGGAGGTTATCGAGCGCTGTCTTCCGTATAGCGGCAAGAGTGTCCGTCTCGGCATCACGGGTGTCCCCGGTGCCGGCAAGAGCACGCTAATCGAGGCCATGGGCAAGATGCTTACCGCTCACAACCACAAGGTGGCCGTCCTTGCCATCGACCCTAGCAGTGAGCGTTCCAAGGGCTCTATCCTTGGTGACAAGACACGCATGGAGGAACTTTCCGTTGATCCCAATGCCTTCATTCGGCCCAGTCCCTCGGCGGGCTCGCTGGGCGGTGTGGCGCGCAAGACACGCGAGATCATTACTCTTTGCGAGGCGGCGGGTTTCGATGTGGTTATCGTTGAGACAGTGGGCGTCGGACAGAGTGAGGTGGCCGCGCACTCGATGGTTGATTTCTTCCTGCTGCTTCAACTGGCCAACACCGGCGACGAGCTGCAGGGCATCAAGCGCGGCATCATGGAGATGGCCGACATGATAGCCATCAACAAGTGTGAGCTCGACAAACAACGCTCAGAACTCTCTGCCGGCCAGTTCCGTAACGCGCTGCATCTCTTTCCGATGCCCGAGAGCGGCTGGACCGTCAAGGTGACGCTCTGTTCGGCCTATACCAAGGAGGGTGTTGAAGACCTTTGGAATTCGGTGATGGACTATGTCACCTTCACCAAAGGCAACGGATATTTCTACCAGAAACGTCAGCAGCAGAACCTCCGCATCATGACCGAGGCTATCGAGAACGGTCTCCGCGAGCGTTTCTATAGCGCCCCCGGTATCGAGGAGCGCATCGAGGCCCTCAGCAAGGACATCCTTGAGAATAAAATCAGCCCTTATGCGGCTGCGGACCAATTGCTGGAGAGTTAGGAAGCAAGAACCAAGAGTTGAAAGGTGATTTACATTCACGTTCCCTTCTGTCATCGCAAGTGCACCTATTGCGCTTTCTATTCAAAACCTGTAGGGATACAGGACGGGGTGTCTACTTATGTTGATGCGTTGGTAGAGGAGATGCGGAAGCGGCGTCATGAACAAAATCATGCTATCCGCACTGTATACTTCGGTGGCGGAACTCCCAGTATTTTACCTCTCAATGAATTGGAGCGAATTGTCAGGGCTTTGCACGAGTGTTTCGATCTTTCGCAGGTCGAGGAGGTGACGCTTGAGGCAAATCCCGAGGATCTGACTGCCAATTATCTTCAGGGACTCAGAAGTTTGGATTTTTTCAACCGTCTCAGCATCGGTATCCAGAGTCTCGATGATGCGGTGCTTCGTCTCATCGGCCGCCGTCATACCGCCGCACAGGCTCTTGCTGCCGTGGAGAACGCCCATGGCGCAGGATTCGGCAACCTCAGCGTCGACTTTATCTACGGATTGCCGGCTGATTTTCAATTTTCAGATATTGATTTTCAACTTGTTTCCCATGTCTCCGCCTATGCCCTCACCGTGGAGCCCGGCACGGCGTTGGCTGTGCAGGTGGAGCAGGGTAGGGTGGCGCTGCCTGACGAGGAGGAGGTGGTACGGCAATACCATGCTTTGCATCAGAGGCTTTTGTCGGCTGGTTTCCTCCAGTATGAAGTCAGCAACTATGCCCGTCCGGGCTTCGAGTCGAAGCACAACAGCCGTTACTGGGACCGCACACCATACCTTGGCCTGGGCCCTGGAGCCCATAGCTTCGACGGTGTCCACAGGAGATGGAACAAACCCGACGGCAGTTTTGGAGAGGAGACCCTCACTGAGGCAGATGCTTACAACGAATTCCTGATGACAGCCCTCCGCACCACCCGTGGACTTAGTCTCGGGCAAGTGCCCGGGAAGTACAAGGAAAGGCTGCATCGCGGGATGCAGCCTTATGTTGATTGTGGCTGGATAATTCGAAACGACTGTTTTTACACACCCACAGAGGAGGGCCTCCTTCATGCCGACGGCATAGCCGCTGCGTTGTTTGTCTAGAATTCCTCTTCCAGGTCGTCCGGGGCGTAGTCCTCGACGGTGGGCGGCTCGGGATTGATGTTGTCCTTGATGATGTAGCCTTTGTATACCTCTTTGATTTGCTGGAGGAAAGCATAGGCTTCGAGACGGGTGCGGAAGTCACCGACCTTCACCTTGAAGTTGGGCTCGTCAAAGACGATATAAGCCTGTACCAAAGGATAGTCAATAGCGAAACGGTCGCGTAGGCTGAAGGCGTTGTTTTTCGAGTTTGCCCCCGAGAAAGAGGCTATCTGTACACGGAATCCGGGGATGGTTTTCACCCTGTTGTTAAACTCTATATGGCGTTCCACCATGGCACTGACAGCCACATCGCCGGTCACGGTGAAACGGCTGTTTTGGGCGCTCGCGGCAAAAGGTGAAAGGCAAAAGACAAGTATGATGCCTGTATAAAGCATCATGCCCAATGTTTTCCCGTGGCTCATTAATCTCACTTTTCGGTTAGTAATTGGCCGTATCGGCAAGCACCTTGCGCGGACGCACGGTAAGCACGGGGATGGTCGACTGGGAGAGCATCTGTTGGGCGAAGGTTCCCATGATAAGAGAGGAAAGGGTACTCTCCTGCTCGGTCATGATGGCGATCATGTCGGCGTTCACCTTGTTGGCATACTCGATGGTATCGGTGGTGACATTGCCCTTGACGTCAACGTATTCGGTGACGAATTCGATTCCGTTCTTGCTGAGGTAGCGCTGCACCATGCCGACGTAGTTTTTCACCACCTGACGCACGCTGGGTGCCGAGGAGGTGTAGAGACCAAGGAGATGGATGGTGGAGCCGAAGGTCTTGGCAAATGTGGCGGCTTGTGCGGCTTTCTGGCGGGTGTCGTCGCTGCTGTCGAGAGGCACAACGATGGTTTCCAAGGCCTTGTTGAAGTTGAAGTCCTCGCGGATAAGCAGCACGGGCACGGGCGAGAGCTCTACGGTGCGGTAGGTGTTGCGTCCCAGGATGCCTTTCTTGAGGCCGCTCATTCCGTGGGTGCCGACGATGAGGAGACTGGCTTCGTCCTCCTCGGCCTGCTTGGCCAGCTCTTCAGCCGGATTGCCCTGGCGGAGCACATATTCCAACTTGATGCCTTTGAGCAGGTGAGCCACGCCGGCGTTGCGGCGCTCGATTTCGGCCCGGATGGGGGTCTCATCTTCCTTTTTTTCTTTCACGTACACCAGCCGGATGTCGTTTTGCCAGCGGTTGGCGATGTCGATGGCCAGGTCGACGGCATAGGCCGAACCTGAGGAAAAATCAAAGCCTACTACTACTTTGTTCATAACACAATGCATTGTTGTTTGAGGGTACAAAATTACGCAATAAAATTGAACTGGCCAAATTTTTTTCAAAAAAAGAGAAAAAAAGTCTTTGGGAAGCCCCCTTGGAAACGCCTTTAACAGGTCCTGTGGAAAAAAAAATTTTGCCGTTCGGCATATTTTGCGTATTTTTGCAATCGCTTATTGGAATATTTTTATTGTAAAAAAGTAGTAGAAACCTAAAACACAAAATAATAACATGACTCAACAAATCTTGATAGCGGTGATTGTATTAGGCGCGATAGGCGCTTTCTTCGCCGTGGTGCTCTATTTTGTAGCCCAAAAATTCAAGGTGGTCGAAGACCCACTGATTGATGAGGTTGCCGAGGTGCTTCCCGGCGCTAACTGCGGCGGGTGCGGAAAGGCTGGCTGCCGTGCTTTTGCAGAGGCCTGCGTGGCCCAGCATAGCCTTGAGGGACTTCGTTGCGCCCCCGGTGGCGACGCTGTGGCGGCCAAGATCGCCGAACTCCTCGGCTGTGCCGTGGAGCAGGGCGAACCCCAGGTGGCCGTGGTGCGTTGCCATCCCGCCAACTGTGGCGAGAACCGCCGCTCTAATTACGATGGCCTCCGCAGCTGTGCCTTTGCGGCAACGGTATATACCGGCGAGAACGGATGCCCCTTCGGCTGTCTGGGTTGCGGCGACTGTGTGGCTGCCTGCCAGTTCGACGCCATCCACATGGATGCCGAGACCGGCACGCCGGTGGTCGACGAGGACAAGTGTACCGCCTGCGGTGCCTGCGCCAAAGCCTGTCCGCGCCGTGTCATCGAGTTACGCAACAAGGGCAACAAGGGCCGTCGTGTCTTTGTCCGCTGCATCAACAAGGAAAAAGGAGCCGTGGCCATGAAGACCTGCAAGAACGCCTGCATCGGCTGTGGCAAGTGCGCCAAGGTATGTCCCTTTGAGGCTATCACCGTGGCCGATAATTTGGCATATATTGATTTCACGAAGTGCAAAGCCTGCCGCAAGTGCGTCACCGAGTGCCCCGTGCATGCCATCACCGACGTCAACTTCCCGGCTCCCGCCAAGAAGCCCGAGGCGCCGAAGCCCGTGGAGCCCGCCGCTCCCGCAGAGCAGGCACCCGCTAATTAAATTCATTTTTCAATTTCCATTTTAATTTGAAGAGATGAAGACTTTCAAAATGGGTGGTGTCCACCCCGAAGAAAACAAGATATCCAACGATGCCGCCATCGAGGTGATTCCGGTACCGTCGCAGATGGTGGTGCTGATGAACCAGCATCTGGGCGCTCCCGCCACCCCCATCGTGCAGAAAGGCGACAAGGTGAAGGTGGGTCAGCTCATCGGCGAGGCCCAGGCTTTCATGTGCGCCAACGTCCATTCGCCTGTGAGCGGCACCGTCGCCAAGGTGGAGCCCTGCAAGGATGCTTTTGGCTTGGCAAAGCCCGCCGTTTATATCAATGTCGAGGGCGACGAGTGGATGGAGACCATCGACCGCACTCCCGACATCAAGCGCGAATGCACGCTGGAACCGAAACAGATTGTCGACAAACTGAAGGAAATGGGCATCGTGGGCCTCGGCGGCGCCACATTCCCCGCCCATATCAAATACAATGTGCCTGAGGGCAAGAAGGCCGAGTATCTTATCATCAACGCAGCCGAATGTGAGCCCTACCTCACCTCCGACTACCGTGTGATGATGGAGCATGCCGAAGAGGTGTGCATCGGCGTGAGCATCCTGCGCAAGGCCTTGGGAGTTCCCAACGCCTATATCGGCATAGAAATGAACAAGCCCCAGGCTATTGCCAAGATGCAGGAGACGGCCAAGCAGTTCGAGGGTATCGTTATCGAGCCGCTGAAGGTAAAATACCCCCAGGGCGCCGAAAAGCAATTGATCAATGCCGTCACCGGCCGCAAGGTGCCCAGCGGCAAGCTTCCCATAGACGTGGGTTGCGTGGTTTCCAACCTCGGAACCTCCTTTGCAGTCTATGAGGCCATCCAGAAGAACAAGCCCCTCATCGAGAACATCCTCACCGTGACAGGAAAGAAGTTGCCCTCTCAGCACAACTGTCTTGTCCGCATCGGCACCACCTACAACGATATCATCAAGCATACCATTGGTGAGTTGCCTGCCACTACCGGCAAGGTTATCAGCGGCGGTACCATGATGGGCAAGGCCGTGGTGAACCTCGATGCCCCCACCGTGAAGGGCAACAGCAGCGTGCTTGTCATGGATGAGAATGAGGCCCGCCGCAATCCTGAGACGGCCTGTATCCGATGTGGCAAATGTATGCATGCCTGCCCCATGGGTTTGGAGCCGTACATGTTCTCGGCTCTGGTGAAGAATAACCGTATCGAAGAGGCCAAGGAACACAATATCCTCGACTGCATCGAGTGCGGATGCTGCTTCTTCAGCTGCCCTGCCAACAAGCCTCTTACCGACGAGATACGTCTCGGCAAGAACAAAGTCCGTGCCATGATGGCCGCAAAAAAATAACCTGAAAATATTATTATAATATGAATCTATTAAATATATCGGGCTCGCCCCACGTGCACAGCGACGAGTCGACCAAGAAAATCATGTGGCGCGTCAACATGGCGTTGATTCCGACCTTGCTGGTGGCCATTGCCTATTTTGGAATCAGCGCTCTCCTCATCAGCCTTATCTCGGTATTGAGCTGCATGCTCTTCCAGTGGCTGATTGAGAAATATATCCTGAAAGTGCCCAGCACCGTGTGCGATGGTTCTGCCATTGTCACAGGTCTGCTGCTGGCTTTCAATGTGCCGGCCACGGCCAGCATGCTCTGGATTGTCGTCATTGGCGCTCTTGTTGCCATCGGCATCGGCAAGATGGCTTTCGGCGGCCTCGGCAAGAATCCCTTCAATCCCGCTTTGGTGGGACGTGTCTTCCTGCTCATCTCTTTCCCTGTGCAGATGACTACTTGGCCCGACATCTCGAAGGTCCAGTTCTTCGGTCTTGATACCGTGACCGGTCCCACTCCGCTGGGCATGCTCAAGGAGCGTGGAGCGGAGGCTCTGGATAATTTGCCCGAGGTTTGGGACATGTTCCTTGGCCAGGTTGGAGGTTCCTTCGGTGAGGTGTCGGCTTTGGCCATCCTCCTTGGTACCGCTTTCCTGCTGTGGAAGAAGGTCATCACTTGGCATATTCCCGTGGCTTTCATCGGCACTGCGGCCATCTTCAGCTGCATTCTCTGGCTGGTGAATCCTGTGCATGTGGAAGCTGTCGACGGCGTCAATCAGCTGGTGGGCTATATCGATCCCTTGACTACCATTCTCTCCGGTGGTATCATGCTCGGTGCCTGTTTCATGGCTACCGACATGGTCACCTCTCCGATGGCCAAGAGCGGACAGCTTATTTTCGGTGTGGGCTGCGGCCTCCTTACGGTCATCATCCGTACCTGGGGCGCATATCCTGAGGGCGTCAGTTTCGCTATCCTGCTGATGAACAGCGTTACCCCGCTCATCAACCGTTGGTGCAAACCTCAACGATTCGCTTGTTAAACTTGTAAAAACTGAATGATTATGGCAAAGAAAGCTCAATCTACATTAGTCAATATGCTCCTCTCGCTGACGGCGATAGCTCTCGTGGCTGCCGCTGCTTTGGCGCTGATGAATTCTGTCACCGAGGAGCCTATCAAGGTTGCCAAGGAAAACAAAGTGAAGAAAGCTATCGCCGATGTGTTGCAGCAGGTCGACGAAAAGGGCCAGGTGCTTGAGTCCATCAAATACGAGACATTGAAGGATGTTGAAAGTGACGACGCCGTTTGCCATTTGGCTTACACCGCCGAGGGCGAATATGCCGGAGCGGCGGTCGAGACGTCCGACCCCAATGGTTTCGGCGGCGTCCTCAAGGTGATGGTCGGCTTTGACAAGGACGGCAATGTCTATGGTTACAGCATCCTTGAGAGCAACGAGACTCCGGGTCTCGGAGCCAAGGCCGACAAATGGTTCCAGAAAGGAAGTAAAGGCGATATCGTCGGGAAGTCCCCTGCCACCGAGCTCAAGGTGTCGAAGGACAAGGGTGATGTGGATGCCATCACCGGCTCCACCATCACCTCGCGAGCCTTCCTCCGCTGTGTCAACAAAGCTTATACTAATCTTCAGACGGTTCTCAACAGTTAATAACATTGTCTTATGAAAGCAAAAGATATTATCAAAAACGGTCTTATCAAAGAGAACCCCACTTGGGTGCTTATCCTTGGTATGTGCCCCACGCTGGCCACTACCACCTCGGCCATTAACGGAATGATGATGGGCTTGGCCACGACTTTCGTGCTGCTGATGTCCAACATCGTCATCTCGCTTCTCAAAAGTGTTATCCCCGACAAGGTGCGCATTCCGGCATTCATCGTCATTATCGCCACCTTTGTAACCATTGTCCAGATGGTCATGCAGGCCTTCATGCCCGACATGTATGAGACTCTCGGCCTCTTCATTCCGCTTATCGTGGTGAACTGCATCGTCCTCGGCCGTGCCGAAGCTTTTGCGTCGAAGAACAGTGTCGGACATTCCGCTCTCGACGGCCTTTTTATGGGTCTCGGCTTCACATGGGCACTCACGCTTCTGGGAATGGTGCGTGAACTTTTGGGCACCGGATGCTTCTTCGGTATCAGCCTCATCGGTGGCGCCGACGGCATGCTGCTCATGATTCTCCCCGCTGGTGGCTTCCTTTGCCTTGGTTTCCTCATGGCACTTATCAACCATCTGCGCAACCGAAATGTTAAAAAAGCTTAAAAATTGTTAAAATTGTGACCCAAAAACGGTATCTCGCCGTCATGGTGGTAAAGGGTAAATAATGAAAAAGAATAATGATATGAAAAAATTGGTCTTTTTTGCCGTCCTTTTCATGGCTTCCTTTGGGGCGTATGCACAAGATTGCGAGGCGGTCATGTTGCCCTTCTTCAAGGGGAACGTGGACGGAATGAATAATTACCGCAGTCTTTCTCCCGAAAAGTTTGAGTGGCGTTGCGAGTATGCCCGTGCGGCATTCATCGAAAGCGACACTATCCCCGCGGGATTGGCTGTCTACGATATTTCGGAGGTCCGGTCCCGCACCACAGGTGAAAGCCTGCCGGAATCCTTTGTCGTTGACTTGAATGTGTTAAGTTATTATGAATATGACTTTTTCCTTTTCCAAGGCCGTAACAATTCGGTTGAAGAAAGGGTCTGCTTCAGGACTCCCGGCTCTGCTCACCCCTATCTCGTTCTCCGTTCGACATACGAAATGAGTGTCATTGCCGACAGAGTGTTTGAAAAATAGGATGGATAAGGATTCTCCATTGTTTGAATATAAAAATTATTGTACTATGAAGAAGTTTGTTGTGCTGCCGATACTGACTGCTTTTGCGCTTTTGTCGCCGCTTCGCGCGCAGGAGAATTTGGTCCGTATGGACGCCACGACCAACGGGACTACGGTTCTGTTGGACGACTACGACGGGTCTCTGACTATTCGTGACGACGATTCACAGGGTGCAGGGGCTCCAGAGTCGGGCTCTCCAAGGCGCGGGGTGGACTATACGTTGACTATTCAGGGATCTTGTTCGGGTGCAGATACCCATCTCTGTATCTATGTGTCGGAACTCTCCCTCCACTGTCTCGACACCCTGTTTATCTATGATGGTCCCAGCACTGCTTCACCGCTGCTGAAAAAGTTCAACAATGAGTTTGGTGGCGTGCGGCAAGGCGACTATATCTTCGCTTCCCCTACCAATACCAGTGGGGCGCTTACTTTCCGTCTTGTTACCGACGATCTCTCCAACCCCGAGCGTACCGGTCTGCCCTGCTATGTGAATAACAATGGCGTGGGTCGTGGATTCCAGCTCGCGGTGTTGTGCAAGAAACCCTGCGAAGAAGTGGTTCCTGTGATTGAAGATAAGTACTATCGTACCCGCAATGGTGTTGTCTATGATTCCGCATACATTCGTGAAGTGGAAAAACTGGATACGGTTTGGATTGATGACGAGGATCATTCCCTGGGATATTCCGGGGTTGACACCATCCGTTTCATGGGTGCGCACCTTTGCATTGGTGACGGTGTGATTTTCAAGGGACATGGCGAGTATACCTATCGGTATGGTTACTACACTCCCAGTGATGCCACCAGCTATTTCACTTGGGACATGGCGTTCGAAGGCGATAGCATTAAAGGCGTCGGAAGGTCAAGCACTATTACCGACGATGGGGAACCTTACCATGGCTATCAGAAAACCGGTTGCTACGACATGGTTCTCGATATTGTCGACTCCTATGGCTGCGGGACGGGACTTCTCACTTCTATCAAGGTCCGCACCTCGGCCAACCCGATCAAGTCCATCTTTACATTGGCTGAAATCTGCAACCGTGACTCGTTGATGGTCAATATGGGTTATTCCGGCGAGAATGCGACCCTGACGCTTCGCGAGATTGAGACCGACCAGGCGGTGTCAAAGACCTATGAGGCCGTCGTGTTCATCCCCGATGGATGCGGCTGCCCGCAGGGTGAATATTTCGAGGCCCCGGTCACATTCACCGAGTTTCCCAACAGCCGTCGTGTAAACTCCGCCAAGGATATCTGCTCTGTATGTATCAACGCCGAACACTCCTTTATGGGCGACATATACATTACTCTTGTATGTCCTACGGGTGCTGAGGCAATCCTTAAGTTCGGTAACCCCTCAAGCTGCGCTCCTGTTGGTATTCCTGCCCGTCCATCAGAAGATCCTGAATGGGAAGATGGCCAAGGCGGTGGATCGCACGGTAGTGGCACCTATCTGGGATGGCCCACCGAAACGGGTAATGAGCGTGGTTGTGACGACCCCTGGCTCAAC
>Ga0310696_10009280_pt1 | contig 11402 bp, 12 predicted proteins | sample AusTroGonzalo_MG_4_FD_203885 | JGI IMG/M metagenome (GOLD analysis project Ga0310696, IMG submission 203885) | Bovine rumen microbial communities from tropical cattle in Woodstock, Queensland, Australia - Gonzalo_02 (v2) (version 2) | ecosystem: Host-associated > Mammals > Digestive system >...
GTTCTTCTGATACTTCGCAGCAAGTGACTGGAGTAACGGATGTCCGACGACATCGATGTTACCCTGTCCGAAGGGGCCCCATGCCTCTACCTGTATGCCCAACTGGTGGTTATAGGCAACATTCTCCTCTTGCGTCATGAAGGGATGAACTTCTATCTGGTTGACGGCGGGACGGATGTCGGCATAGGCAAGCAGATTGTCGAGGTGATGACGATTGAAGTTGCTTACTCCGATAGACTTCACCTTACCCTGTCGCACATACTCTTCCATAACCTGCCAGGTATCCCTCACACAGTCTTTCACAGGCCAGTGGATGAGAAGCAAGTCGATATAGTCGGTCTTCAGTTTGGCAAGACTGTCATCGATAGACTTACGGACAGCCTCACGACCTTCGCGCATGATGTTTGTAGCTACCTTCGTAGTAAGGAAGATTGCTTGTCGGGCCAAGCCGCTGTCAAGGATGCCCTGCCCTACTTCGGCCTTATTCTCATAACCCTGTGCTGTATCAATATGGCGGAAGCCTGCTTGCAAGGCCAGACACACATTCTGGCGAGCCGTCTCTCCACGCAGCGTCCAAGTTCCGACGCCTATCTGTGGAATCTCACTGTTGTTGTTAAGTCTAATCATAAAACAATACTTATTTATTGGTGCAAAGATAGGGAATATTCCGTAATTATCACTATCTATGCTTATATATTTGGGGAGACAGACAGAAAAAAGAAAAATCGCTAAGCGGAAACTTAACGATTATCTCTTGTTGGGGTACCCGGACTCGAACCAGGAAAGGCAGGACCAGAATCTGCAGTGTTACCATTACACCATACCCCAATTCCTTGCATCAAGAAACCGTTTTCTCGATTGCGGGTGCAAAGGTAATGCTTTTTTCTGAACCAACAAAAAAAAATGGCACTTTTTTAATAAAAAACGCAAAAAAAATCTTTTTCCGTGCGTTTTTCTTTGTGTTGAGCTGGTTATTTAGTAACTTTGCCCTTCAATAATACAATATTTAATGGAACAAACAGAACAACTAGTAGAAACAATTGTAAAAGGAATACAAGAGAAGAAAGGTCAGAGCATTGTCACCGCCAACCTGAAAGGTATAGATGGTGCGATATGCAGCTATTTTGTAATATGCCAGGGCAACTCTCCCTCGCAGGTGGAGGCTATCACCGAATCAGTGGGTGAGATGGCTCGCAAGGAGCTGGGCGAGAAGCCGTCAATGGTAGCTGGACAAGAAAATGCCCAGTGGGTGGCGATGGACTACGGCGACGTGATGGTACACATCTTTGTACCCGACACACGCGCCTACTACGACTTGGAGCACCTCTGGGAAGATGCTGACCTGAAGCACATAGAAGATATAGACTAATGGAACCACAAAATAAGAAACCACAGCAGCAGATGCCCCGGTTCAATATGAACTGGATATACGGCATCGTCATCCTGTCACTGGTTGTGCTCTACTTTACCCAAGGACAGGAGAAGTCGAGCATCTCAACACAGGTATCGTATTCAGACTTCAAGGTCATGGTCACTAAAGGCTATGCCAAGGAAATAGTAGTGAACAAGCACCAGAACACGCTGGAGATGTATGTAAAGCCGGAGAATATCCGCGACGTATTTCATCAGGGTGTGCAGCAGACTGGCGACAATCCGTCTGTGTCTGTTGCCATCGGCAGCGTGGATCAGGTGGAGCAGTTTATCAACCAGCAGCGTGAGGCGAAGACGTTTAGCGGCAAGTTCTCATATGACAATAGCAAGGACAACGACTTCTTCTCGTCGCTGATTATGAACGTACTGTTCTTTGGTGGCATCATCCTTGTATGGATGTTCATCATGCGCCGCATGGGTGGCGGTTCACCGATGGGTGGCTCCGGCATCTTCAACGTGGGCAAGTCGAAAGCCCAGATGTATGAGAAGGGCGGCGAACTGGGCATCACCTTCAAGGACGTAGCCGGACAGGCTGGTGCCAAGCAGGAGATGCAGGAGATTGTTGACTTCCTGAAGAGTCCGCAGAAATATACTGATCTGGGCGGTAAGATTCCCAAGGGTGCCCTGCTGGTAGGTCCTCCGGGAACAGGTAAGACACTGCTGGCCAAGGCTGTCGCCGGTGAGGCTGGCGTACCCTTCTTCTCGATGTCGGGTTCTGACTTCGTGGAGATGTTTGTGGGCGTGGGCGCCTCACGTGTGCGTGACCTCTTTGAAAAAGCAAAGACCAAGGCTCCCTGTATCATCTTCATCGACGAGATAGACGCCGTAGGACGTGCGCGCTCGAAGAATCCAGCCATGGGTGGCAACGACGAGCGAGAGAATACGCTGAACGCCCTACTGACAGAGATGGACGGCTTTGGCACTAATAGCGGTATCATCACGCTGGCTGCCACCAACCGTGCCGATATGCTTGACTCAGCATTGCTGCGTGCCGGACGATTCGACCGCCAAATTCATGTTGACCTGCCCGACCTCAACGAGCGTAAGGAGGTATTCAACGTACACCTGAAGCCGCTGAAGCTCGACAATACGGTAGACATTGACTTCCTGGCACGTCAGACACCAGGATTCTCTGGTGCCGATATTGCCAACGTATGTAACGAGGCTGCCCTGATTGCTGCCCGCCACAACCGCGAGGCAGTAGGTAAGCAGGACTTCCTCGACGCCGTAGACCGCATCATTGGCGGACTGGAGAAGAAGACCAAGGTGATGACGGAGCAGGAGAAAAAGTCTATCGCCATCCACGAGGCTGGCCACGCTACCATCTCTTGGTTTACGGAGTTTGCCAACCCATTGGTCAAGGTGAGCATCGTACCGCGCGGTCGTGCCTTAGGAGCCGCGTGGTATCTGCCTGAGGAGCGCGTATTGCAGACTAAGGAGGCTATGCTCGACGAGATGTGCTCACTGCTGGGCGGACGCGCCGCTGAGGAGCTGTTTATCGGACATATCTCTACTGGTGCGATGAACGACTTGGAGCGCACCACCAAACAGGCCTACGGCATGATAGCTTACGCTGGTATGAGCGACAAGCTGCCCAACCTGTGCTACTATAATCAGCAGGAGTACTCCTTCCAGAGACCTTATTCAGAGACTACCGCCAAAATCATGGACGACGAGGTACTGAAGATGGTGAACGAGCAATATGAGCGTGCCAAGCAGATACTGACGGATCACAAGGACGGTCACGCTCAGCTGGCTCAGTTACTGGTAGAGCGCGAGGTCATCTTCGCTGAAGACGTAGAAAAGATATTCGGCAAGCGCCCCTGGACCAGTCGTTCGGAAGAGCTGCTGGAGGCACAGATGCGTGCTGACGCAGAACGCATGGCTGAGGAGCGTGCCAAGGAACTGGGCCTTCTGCCTGAGAAGACAGAGGATTCAGAAAACAAGGATACTTCGGAGAATAACGGAACTAAATAATCAATGATATGAAAAACTTCATTGTACGTACCATTACAGGCATCATCTTTGTGGCAGCCATCGTCAGCTGCTTCCTCCGCCCGGAGGCAATGGTGCTGCTATTTAGCATTATCACAGGACTGACGGTATGGGAGTTTACGGGACTAATTAATGAGCGCGACGGGATTACTGTCAACCGTTTCATCTCTACCGTTGCTGCCGTTTATTTCTTCTACGCAATGACCTACTACTGTAGCGACATGTATGCCGGCATTGCCAAGAGCGTGGTATTCATCCCCTATCTGGTAACCATCATCTACCTGCTGGTAGCTGAGCTCTACCTGAAGCAGGCCGACCCCATACACGACTGGGCATACACAATGTTGCCACAGATGTATATCGCCCTACCCTTCTCACTGCTCAACGTGTTGGCATTCAATGCCACCAGCGAGGGCTTTGTAGCCTTCAACACGCTGCTGCCACTGAGCGTATTCGTATTCTTGTGGGTCAACGACTCAGGAGCATACTGCGTAGGTTCACTGATTGGCAGACACAAACTGTTTCCACGCATATCACCAGGAAAATCATGGGAGGGTTCTATTGGTGGTGCCGTCTTCGTACTGGCTGCCGCCTACGCCATCAGTTATTTCCTTGATCAGGAGCAGATGCTGACCATGCCTGCATGGTTGGGACTTGGACTTGTGGTGGTTGTTTTTGGCACATGGGGTGACCTTGTGGAGAGCCTCTTCAAGCGCACCTTAGGCATCAAGGACTCAGGCAACATCCTGCCAGGCCACGGTGGCATGCTCGACCGCTTCGACTCTTCGTTGCTAGCCATCCCCGCAGCAGTAGTATACCTCTATACATTATCTATATTCTAAGAAGAGATGAAAAAGTTGTTGACTATCATCCTGCTGTGTGTATGTGTTTGTCATGCACACGCCATCGACCCCGTCAAGCAGTACGGACAACTGCAAGTGAAGGGCAGTCAGCTATGCGACCAACAGGGCAAGCCCGTTATTCTGCGTGGTATCAGCCTGGGGTGGCATAATATATGGCCCCGCTTCTATAACAAGAAGGCTGTGCAGACGTTGAAGCAGGACTGGAACTGCACGGTGGTGCGCGCTGCCATGGGCGTCATGATAGAAGACAACTATCTGGAGAATCCGGAGTTTGCCATGCAGTGTATGACAAATGTCATTGATGCTGCTATTAAGCAGAACGTATATGTTATCATCGACTGGCACTCACATATCACCAAGACACAGGAGGCTAAGGAGTTCTTTGGCAAGATGGCACAGAAATACGGCAAATATCCACACGTCATCTACGAGATATATAATGAACCCGTAGAAGACAGCTGGGCCAGCCTGAAGAAATATGCCACGGAGGTTATTGGCGAGATTCGCAAATATGATCCTGACAATATCGTACTGGTGGGCTGTCCTCACTGGGACCAGGACATACACCTCGTTGCCAACAGTCCGCTGCAGGGCTTCTCAAACATCATGTATACTGTACATTTCTATGCTGCCACTCACGGTGACTACCTGCGCGAGCGCACAGAGGCTGCCGTGAAGAAGGGCATCCCCGTATTCATCTCAGAGAGTGGCGTAACAGAGGCTTCCGGTGATGGTAAGATTGACGCTGAATCGGAAGAGAAATGGGTGGAGATGTGTGAAAGACTGGGCATCAGCTGGGTATGCTGGTCGCTAAGCGATAAGAATGAGAGCAGTTCCATGCTGCTGCCACGAGCTACAGCTACTGGCCCATGGGCTGACGACGTCATCAAGGTTTCAGGAAAACTGGTAAAAGGGTTGCTAAAGAAGTACAACAAATGACCAAAGAGCAAGAGAAACTAGTAACAGCCAATATGGGCTACGCCATTACACTGGCACGCCAATATAATAGCGATATATTGTCTACTGACGACCTCATCAGCGAGGGGGCCATCGGTTTGGTAAAAGCTGCGGAGAAGTATGACGCATCGAGAGGGAAACCCTTTGTTACCTTTGCAGCGCCATACATCCGTCGTGCCATAGAAGCAGCCATCAACAAGTTGCAGAACGACGTCGACGTGCGCTCTACCGACGAGTCAATTCCCGTAGGCAGTCGCAACAACTACACCCTACTCAACGTATTGGAAGACCCCGATGCGCCAAGGGCTGACGCCACAATAGAACAGGCCTCGCTCAGTGAGGACTTGCTGAGAGGTCTCGGCATACTCAACGAGCGCGAACAGCAGGTAGTGAAACGCTACTTTGGCGTGGATGCAGAACGCCAGACAATGGCAGAAATTGCAGAGGTGATGGGCCTGAAGCGTGAGCGCGTACGCCAAGTGAGAGACCAAGCCCTGCGCAAACTAAGAAAAGAAGCAAAAAAGGAATAATAGAAGAGATGAGGAAAATTGTTTTTTTACTAGTCTGTCTTTTTACCGTTTTACCATCGTCCGCAAAGGTAATTAAGGTGTTAGCGGTAGGCAACAGTTTCTCACAGGATGCCGTAGAACAATACCTCTATGAACTTGCTGCCGCACAAGGCGACTCACTGATTATTGGCAATGCGTATATCGCAGGATGCTCAATCGACACACATTATAACAACCTACTGAACGACAAGCCTGCATATGTCTATCGCAAGGTGGTGAGTGGCGTCAAAGCCGTACGCAACAAGGCTACCCTACGCTCCATTATCCGCGACGAACAGTGGGACATTATCACCCTGCAGCAAGCCAGTCAGTTATCGGGCATCAGCAGCAGTTATGGCAACCTGGCACAATTGAAACGCCTCATCCAGAGCTATACATCCAACTTGCGCGTGCAATTCATGTGGCACATGACATGGGCTTACGCTGCAGACCTCACACAAGAGCGTTTTGCGGCCTATCACTACGACCAGCGAGAAATGTATTCAGCGATTGTCAATACGACACTGAACGTGGTATCTGCAGTAGGAGGATTCCGCCGTATTATCCCCAGTGGCATAGCCATACAGCTGGGACGTTATAGATTCGGTGACATCCTAAACCGCGACGGCTATCACCTGTCATACACACTGGGACGCTATATTGCAGCATGCACTTGGTGTGAGGTGCTGACGGGTAAAATAATAGATGGTAACCGCTATTGGCCGGCTACCATCAGTGATGAGGAGGCAGTACTCTGCCAAGAGGCCGCTCACGAAGCAATTTTCATGCAACAGAGCGGCCGCTATATGGTATTTTAATACTTCTTACAAATTCCACTTGACACCCAGTGTAGGGTTGACAAAGAAAGTCTTTCCATCGTAGAAATTAGTAATAAAATTATTACTAATTTCTATCTCTGTACCAACAGACAGATGGTTGTTGACGTTATACCACAACTGTGGCTCAGTCAGCACGACCAGCATACCATGGCCAGTGCCAGCCTGTTCGCCACGCCATAAGTCGATAAATCCTGAGAAACTCAGCTTGTTGTTCAGGAAGTTCAGTCCCCAGACACCAGTAAGCTGTGCGCTGGCATACGAGTGGACATCCTCATTGCTGAAGTACTGCTTATATAACAACTGTACAGACCAAGTCTTGGAGAAGTCTGCATTATGTCCGTTGTAAGCCGCACCCAACAGTGCAGCCTGCTGGAAAGCATAAGTACGCGTTAAGCCACCATCGTACTCTACATGAACGGCAAATGGCGATTCTTTCTTGATATTAAACTCACGCGACACCTCCGTATAAGCGCCCTCAACGAAATGACGTGAGAAGTCGAGGTCGACGAAATAGAACCATGAGCCCCACTGGTCAGCTTTAAATTGTTCAATGGTCATGGTCATCTTCTGGCGACTGGACTCTTGGTCTGAGTAGAAATTACGACCGAAATCATAGTGCAACTGAATGTTCTGTGCGCTGACTGACATCGTGCATGTCAGCATCAGCAATGTAAATAGTTTCTTCATTTTTAAAAATTTCTCAATTTCTCATTATTTCAATTTCTCAATCATAATAGTTGCTGCTTTCACGGGAGCATCGCTCTCACCAAGCAGCCTATGTATATCTTCATAATCAGCGAGCATCTCTTCACGCTTGCCACCACCAGGCAGCAGGGCCTCCAGCTCTTGACGGATAGCCTCAACACTAAAGGTGTTGGCTACGAGTTCCTTGACAACCTCACGATTGGCGATCAAATTGACCAATGAGACGTATGGAACTTTCAGGAAGAACTTTCTCAGGAAGCCAAACAGGTGAGGCATGGGAGTCTTATAACATACTACCTGTGGCACACGGAACATACAGGTTTCCAAGGTTGCCGTTCCGCTCGTCACCAAGGCTGCTGTAGCCTTTGCCAACAAAGGATAGGTTTCATTGACCACCAAGCGGACCTCACTATCCTTCAAGAAGCGTTCATAATAGGCGGGATCAATAGACGGGGCACCGGCCAGCACTAGATCGTATTGCCCAGCCAAATGACGCGTCGCTTCAATCATCGCAGGCAGATTCTCCTGAATTTCTTGCTTACGAGAGCCAGCAAGCAGGGCGATAAGCCTCCTCCTATCCCCCTCCAAAGGGAGGCGGGACTCTGATACGCAGTTTTCCCCCAAGAATTGTCTTACCTCACTGGCTGTAGGATTACCCACATAGTGGATGGGATAATGATGTTTCTTCTCAAAGAAGTCTACCTCGAAAGGTAATATCGAGAACAGCTCGTCGACATCGCGCTTGATATTCTTAATACGATGCTCCTTCCACGCCCAGATTTTTGGGGAAATATAATAATATACCGGACAAATGGCATGAGACTTCACATAGCGCGCTATATCCAAATTAAAACCAGGATAGTCAACGAGGATGACAACATCAGGCTTCCACTGAGCAATATCCTGCTTGCAGAAACGCATATTGCGCAGAATGGTACGCAGATGGAGCAGTACAGGGATGAAACCCATGTAGGCCAGTTCACGATAGTGTTTGACACGCATACCAGCCACTGAGGTCATCATATCACCTCCGAAGAAGCGGAATTCAGCATCTGAATCTTGACGCAGCAATTCACGCATCAAGTGCGACGCATGCAAGTCGCCACTGGCCTCACCTGCTATCAAGTAGTACTTCATTGCTCGTAATCTTTGAGTTGGTCAAAAGCCTCGTAGGCAGTTACATCAATGCGCGTTGGAGTGATGGCCACATATCCATTATCCAATGCCCAGCGGTCAGTATCCTCTGCCTCTGGTTCATCATTTTGGTAGCTTCCCACCATCCACCAGTAGTCATAACCTCGCGGATGATTACACTTACGCACCTCATTGGTCCATGTTCCTAACGACATTCGGCAAAGACGAACACCTTTGAAAGTGTCAACTTTTGGAAAATTGACATTCAGGCAGACGCCCTTAGGAAGACCATCACGCAACACACGTTGTACTATATCACGAATATAGGGCTCCAATGGTGAGAAATCAGCATCAGCTCGGTAGTCACAGATGGAGAAGGCCAAGGAAGGAATATATTTCATGCAGCCCTCCATGGTAACGCCCATCGTTCCAGAATAGTGGGTATTAACAGATGCGTTGTCGCCATGATTGATGCCGCCAATAACCAGACGGGGTGTCTCGTCGCACAGCTCTGCCAGCGCCATTTTCACGCAGTCTACTGGTGTTCCGTTGCACGACCATATATCCACGCCTTTCTCGTGGTGTCGATGATTGAGCACTAATGGTGTGGTGGCCGAGAAAGCGCACGCAAAACCACTACGAGCATCTTCTGGTGCACAGACCAGAACATCGTCGTAGTCTTTTACGATGTTGATAAGGGAATTAATGCCTTTTGCTTGATATCCGTCGTCGTTAGAGATAAGTATCATTTCTTTTTAAAATAGTCGTTATGCATCTTGATAGCGAAGATGATAACGCTACAAGTGCAGGTGATGAGGTTGGTCAGCACCAGGTAGTAGTTCTCAATGAGGAAACCCTGTACCACAAACGCTGAGCAGCCGATGGCCATTGATATAAAGCCCGGCAATGAGATGCCGTCCGTATTGCGTGTACGAATAGTCTGGATAGCCTGGGGCAAATAGCCGAAGATCAGACCGAATGTGGCAATCCAACCACAAATATTAATTAATAATCCATGTTCCATAGTATAGTAGTTTGAAGTGAATAATATGTATTGAATGCAAAGATAGGTAAAAAAAACGAAGAATCAACATAATTCATAGGATTTTTTTACATGTTTATTGGAAAAGTCCGCAAAAAGCACTATCTTTGCAGTTGGTAATATGTAAAACTAAAACGATCCTATTATGAAAAACGTATATAAGGCACATATCCTCTTTACAAAAGAGAAAGACCATTTCGAGGTGTATGAGAACGGATACATTGCTGTGGAAGATGGTCGTGTGACTAAGGTTACAAATAATCTTTCAGATATTGACGTTCAGGATGCAGAGATTATTGACTTTGGAAATAAACTGCTTATTCCTGCTATGAACGACATGCACGTGCATGCCCCACAAGTACACAATCAGGGGGTGGCAATGGATTTGGAACTGCTGCCGTGGTTGCAGAACTACACATTCCCTGAGGAATCAAAATATGCTGACGTACAATATGCCGAGCGCATGTATCGCCGCTTCCTGCATACCCAGTGGCTCTTCGGCACCATGCGCAGCGTCGTTTTCGGCACCGTTCATACTAATAGCACACGTAAATTGATGCAACTATATCAGGAGGCCGGTATGGGAGCTATGGTCGGCAAAGTGGCTATGAATCGTAACTGTCCTGATGCCCTATGCGAGGATGTCGATGCCGCCATTGCCGGCAACGAGCAACTCATCGCCGAATTCAGCGATACTGACGCCCTCGTTCGTCCTATCATCACGCCACGATTCGTACCGTCATGTACACCAGAACTATTGAAGGCCTGTGGAGAACTGGCTGCTAAATATCAACTGCCCGTACAGTCGCACCTGTCGGAGAACACCTCTGAGATTGCATGGGTGGCTGAGCTGGAACCCGAGAGCGAGAGCTATGGTGACGCCTATAACCGCTATGGACTCTTCGGACAGACACCAACTATCATGGCCCACTGCGTATGGACACATGGTAAAGAGTTGGAACTGATGAAGCGCAACGGTGTGATGGTGGCCCACTGCCCTACCTCGAACTTTAATATTGCATCGGGAATGGCACCCGTCCGCACCTTCCTCGAAAAGGGTTTGCGCATAGGTCTGGGCAGTGACATCAGCGGTGGCCACGACCTCAACATGTTCCGCATGTTGGTCTATGCCATCCAAGTAAGCAAAATGCAATATCAGCAAGACCACAGCAAGGCTTTCCTCACCCTGCCCGAAACCTTCTGGATTGCCACCAAATCGGCAGGCAGTTTCTTTGGCAAGGTAGGCAGCTTCGAGCCTGGCTACGAGTTTGACGCCTTAGTCATTGACGACGATGTACTATATCCAGACGAATATTCTCTTACACATCGTTTAGAGCGCTTTATCTATCTGGGTGACGATCGTCAGATAGTTCATCGTTTCTGTCGTGGCAAAGAGGTGGCAGAGCCTAAAATATGTGATTAATAAACTATGGCCAACAAAGATAAGATAATGTATGTCTGCGAGAACTGCGGGCAGGAGTCAGCAAAGTGGATAGGTAAATGTCCTGCATGCGGACAATGGAATACATTTAAGGAGATTAAAGTGGCTGACACGCGCCAAAAAGCAGCGACCAATGCTGCTGCATCGGCAGGTCACAAGGTACGCGAGAATAAAGTATTACATCTGAAGGACATCTCATCGCATGACGATCCACGCATCGATATGCACGATGCAGAGCTGAACCGTGTGCTCGGTGGTGGATTGGTGCCTGGCAGCATTGTGCTACTGGGGGGCGAGCCTGGCATCGGTAAGTCGACACTGTCGCTGCAGACCATGCTCCAACTGACGGACAAGAAAGTGCTATACGTCAGTGGTGAGGAGAGCGCCCACCAGCTGAAAATGCGTGCCGAAAGGTTGACTGTTGGCGGGGGAATCGCCAACAACGAC
>Ga0310696_10009281_pt1 | contig 11402 bp, 10 predicted proteins | sample AusTroGonzalo_MG_4_FD_203885 | JGI IMG/M metagenome (GOLD analysis project Ga0310696, IMG submission 203885) | Bovine rumen microbial communities from tropical cattle in Woodstock, Queensland, Australia - Gonzalo_02 (v2) (version 2) | ecosystem: Host-associated > Mammals > Digestive system >...
GCCGTCGGTTGCCTCAGGACTTTCAGATGCAGGAAGGGCTGAAACAAAGGAGCTGAGCATTGTAACAGCGTTCACCATTCTGCCGCGTGCAGCACCAAGATGGTAGGAAACTCCGTTGAATACAACCTCGACGCTTGCAGCGTTGAAACACTCGGCTTCGATTTCAAATCTCCTGCCGCCATCCATCGTATAGAAGGCCCTGCAGTGCAACTTCGCGGGATCAAAGAAATCCATGCCACATCCTGTTTCCTCATCAGGTGAGAAAAGAATTTCAATCTCGCCGTGGCGGATTTCGGGATGGTCCATTATGTAGTGAGCGGCAGTCATTATCTCTGCAACTCCGCTCTTGTCATCGCTTCCGAGAAGGGTATTTCCGTCTGAAACAATTACCGTGGTTCCTGTGTAATCTGCAAGGTCGGGGTTTTCAGAAGCAACAATGACTCTTCCGTTTGCAAGCTTGATATCCTTTCCATCGTAGTTTTCAATTACGCAGGGTTTGACTCCGTTTCCCATCACATCCGAAGAAGTATCAACATGGGAACTGAATGCAATTGCAGGAATGCCCTCTGCATTTGCGGGAATACGTGCAAAAAGATAGCCGTACTGGTCAAGGCTTACATCCTTGATCCCGATCTCAATAAGCTCTTTTTCAAGCATTCTCAGAAGGTCCCACTGGCCATCTGTTGAAGGATGCTTTATTTCAGCCAGATGGGTGTCGCTCATTGTGTCGACTTTGACATATCTGAGAAATCTGTCCAACAGTTCAGTTCTGAACATCTTTTGTCTCCTCGAATTCCCAACCAAGGGCCTTGTAAAGAAGGTCTCTGTTCTTAAACAGTTTTACACATGTAAACGATACATCGCCGTTTTCAGTATGGAAGGTAAAGCCCTTTCTCACTCCGGCAACCTTGCCGAATCCGACAGACTGTATATCGTTTACATCGACGGACCACACTTTCTCATATTTGCCTTTCTTCTTGCCTACAAGCGTGATTTTTCCATCTTTGAAGCTCATTCTGCCGCGCTGGAGATCGTCACGGACATTTGGGGAAACCTTGCCGACAAAGAAATCAGCATCGGGTTCATAGCCCAGAACCGCGGCGTTGCGTTTGCGTGAAACCCAGAACATGGCGAACCACAGAAGGGCCACAAGAATGAACATCAGGAAATACACCGACCAGTACAGGGTGGCCGATGGAAAATACGAGCGCCCGAAGACTACGACAATAAAAAGACCAAGTATGAGGAAGCTGATAATTCTATCCATGCAGATATTGTAATAATTGAACGAAAAACCTACAAGACAAGCCCTCAAACTCGTGAAAGAAAAAGGCGTTCCCGAACCATTATATAGCAGGAGGCAGTATGACCCTTTTGTGCGTGCTTTTAAGCCTGCTCATGATGCTCTCTTCCTGCGCGGAAGAGGTTTCCGGGACGGGCACGATGACAATCATGCTCTATCAGAACAAGGATAAAACCCTTGCCCCTGACCAGAGCGTCGAAACAATTACAAAATATGTGGTCCGTGGAACCGGACCGGGTGGTAAGACGTTTACCAAGAACTCGACGAGCTCGACCGTCGTTCTGGACGGTCTCCCCCTGGGGGACTGGACCCTCAGCGCCAGCGCCTACAGCTCAAAATCCAAGGAGCTGGCAAGCGGAAGTACCAGCGTGCAGTTCAACTCGGAGCAGGAATCCTTCTCCCTCGGGCTTGACCGCATAAGGGGCTCAGGCTCCGTGCAGATAAGAATTGACTGGGACAGCTCTCTCAAGGACGTGAAGCTTGAGGTTTCCATGTGGGACAGCAGCACCCAAAAGGTCTGCGAAAACACGCTTACACCCGCCTCAGGCTCAGGATATACAACCTGGACATCACCCCAGGTTCCCGACGGCAGCTACTCGGTGCGGATAAGCCTTTACAGCGCTTCGAACCTTGTCTGCGGAACCGAAGAGGCTGTGAAGATTGTTGCGGATGAGCGAACCACGGGAAACCTCTACCTCACGTCGGACTCCAACTGGGATACGGGAAAAACCACCTTCCGTCTTGAAGGTCTGACGGATGTAATGGCAAGTGCAACGCAGCATACCGTTAACCTGATTCCACAGTCCAACATTTCAGATCTTTCGGACTATGTGATCACCTGGCGTCTGGATTCGGTTCTGCTTGAGTTCACCGGAACCACTGTGACATTCACCCCAAACACAGGAACCCACGTTCTGAGTGCTGTAATCAACAGAATTAGCGACGGCAGCATCCAGTCCGTTTCGGGAAAGTTCACGGCAAAACCTGTCGGTGTTGAAGGTCTTGCAACGATGGGTTTTGCAAACCAGAAGGACACTCTGGGCAACTTTGTTACTGCCGTTGAGGACGACTGCTACGTAAGCGTCAATTCACGGACAGGAATAATGACACTTTTCAAGGTCTCATCAAACACAATCCAGGTTCTTGATACAGTCAGTGCCACAGACCTTGGCTGGGAGTGGATTGGAGATACGAACGGCCTTTGGGGCAATGCCACAATGTCGTTTTTCGCAACTGCCGATGATATGGAAAACATCAGCGTAATGCATATCAGTTCAGAGAAAAAGATTGAAATGGCCCTGGACGGAGAGGACGAGGAAAGACTTGAAAGTTCGCTCTCAATTCCGCGTATAGACTTATCCGGAATTGAGAAATGCTCGGTTGTTCCCACATCTTCCGGAGCCGGTTGTTTCCTCTTCTTCCCGCCTTCATCAAGGGCCCTTGTAGAGACAACAGACACATCGGGAATCAGCTCAAGATGCGGTGTGATTCTACCCACCGGAGTCTCTTCACTTGCAGTTCTTGAAGGCCTGGGCTCAAGCCTTGTCTGTGTGGGACAGGAATCAAACGTTCTGTGGTGTGCAGGCTTTGACGGCATAGGAAAGACAACATCCTGGTTCTCAACACTCATGCCGTTGGGAAACATAACTGCAGCCAGGTTCCTGACTGAGAATCTTCTTCTGGTTACGGACGGGGAAAGCGTAATTCTCTGCTCCAGAAGCGACAACTACTACTGGAAAACCAAGAAAACAATCAGTACGGCCGCGGTGGACTTACAGGTGTCTTCGACAGGACTTTTCTTCTACGTTCTTGAAAACCCCTTCACCGTTTCTTCCTACATGGCAAACGGGACAATTATCAGGCCTTTGGGAACGGCGGAACTGCCGTTTGAGGCATCTTACATAACAGTCGGCAAAACAGGGCTGTTCGCCGTTTCGGATTACGGTGAATCGGCCTATCTGGAAATAATACAGGAGGAATAATCAAATGAGTAAAATTCAGAAAATCTGCATTCTGACTATGCTGGTGCTGGTTTTTTCAATCTTCCCTGCCCTTGCTTTCCCGCGTACCGCGGTATGTGCGGATCTGGGAACAGTACAGGACATCTTCATTTCGAAAAAATCGTTCCAGGCCAGTCTGTACGGAGGTTTTTCAATGTCGAAGCAGTTCCAACTCAGAGTACCTGTGAACATCACATTCACAACGAAAGGAAAGCTGATGTTCGATGCAGGGCTGCTTCTCACAGCCTATCCGTTTGAGGACTACGGGTTCTTTGCAGGTATGACCATAGTTCAGTTCGGAACCTACAAGGGCAAGCTCTACGCACTTAACGAGGTTGTAGTCGGCTGGACGTTCAGACTGATTAAGGAAAGGTTCATCATCGAACCGTCCGTCTCATTCAGGGACCCGTCTTCAACATTCACAAATGAATACGCAACTGTCAGGGGGATCTTCCCCTGCTACACCCAGATCCGTGTACACCTGATGCTGGGCTGGCAGATTGTATAGGAGGAAACATGATTTACAGAGGAAAAAGAGAATTCATCAACGCCGTTGTGGCGGTGTTCCTGCTCGGTGCAATAACAGCATGCAGCGCAGGAGTTGAAACAGTCAAAAGCTGGGAAAACGGAACTGTGAAAAACGTTGTTTCACAGTCAATAGACCGCGAAATGGAGTACGTGAAGCCCAACCTGGAACCCGACCTTCAGGCCAAGATAGACGGAGGTGCAAAAGGCACCAGTCTTTCCGGCAGGGAGATTGTGGATCTGACAATCAAGGAGGATTCCGGAGACTACATTGACTTCTGCTATACGGTCAACTGCAACGGCTCAAACGATTCGGAGGCTGTTCTTGAGTCAGCCAGAGCTGTCCTTCCCGAGGACAGATATCTGCAGCTGAGGGAGGAAGCCAAAAACATTGAAAAGGCTATCAACGAGAAGGGAGAAATCATTGCAAAGGACCTGCCCGACAGCCAGAAAGAGGCTTTTTACAAAGATCTGAAGGCCCTTGTGACCAGAACCGTTGTTCTTGTAGCTGCCGGCATTGTTTACATCTGCATACCCGATGTTGTTCTCTGGGGAAAGGTCAGTGCGGCTGCGGCCATATCTGTTGCAGCAGGCTTTGTAGCCTACGCAACAATGACCATCTATGAGAAGTACCGTTTCGGTATCTCCGAGAAAGACAAAACAAAGACGGTAAACGACTGGGCCAAGGAATTTCTTGCTGTGCCTCAGGCCGATTTTGCCCTCACGTCGGCAGCTGCGTCAATGGCAGTGATTATAGCCGACGGACCGGTTGTAAAAGGAATAACCATCCTTGTATTTGCAGCAACCAATGCCTTGGACACCTGGAATGCAATGATGAAGAAGTACGATGTCAAGCTCTAGAATCATCTGCCGTACAGGTTGATGTATTCCCTCAGCCTGTCGGTCATCCAACTCTGGATTGCGCCCTTCTCCATACGCCAGGACCAGTTGAAAGTTCCTACTGTGGAGGGGGCGTTCATCCTTGCACTGTCATCAAGTCCAATCAGATCCTGAACGGGAATGATGACTGTGTCTGCACTTGATGCAAGAAGAGCTCTGATCATCTGCCAGACAACATCCTCATCGGGACACTGCAGGTACCTTCTGACAACGTCCTTGTAGTTGTCAGAAAGGCTGTTGAACCAGCCCCTGCTTGTCTGGTTGTCGTGGGTTCCTGTGTATGCAACGCAGTTCTTCTCAAAGTTATGGGGAAGGTAGAAGTTGTCCGTCTTGAGCGTGTTGCCCTGAACATCAAAGGCAAACTGCAGGACCTTCATTCCGGGCCAGCCGGTTTCTGCAAGAAGTGCCCTTACATCATCTGTGATGATGCCAAGGTCCTCTGCAATGATGTTGCAGTCACGGAAGTATCCCAGAAGGTCGATTCCAGGTCCCTTCTTCCACTTTCCGCCAATTGCGTTGGTGCTTCCTGCGGGGACTTCCCAGTAGCTTTCAAAGCCTCTAAAGTGGTCGATTCTGACAATATCAACCATACTGAGTGTGAACTCTATGCGCTGTCTCCACCAGCTGTAGTTTTCCTTCTTGTGGACAGGCCAGTCATAGACGGGATTTCCCCAAAGCTGTCCCTCAGGAGAGAATGCATCCGGCGGAACACCGGCACAGGCACTCTGCTTTCCTGCAGCTGTCATCTTGAACAGGTGTTTATTTGTCCATACATCCACACTCTCACCTGCGGCAAAGATTGGAATATCACCTACTATCTTCACCCCGCGTGAATTTGCATAGGCATGAAGGCTGTCCCACTGGCTGAAGAAGAAGTACTGGAGAACCTTGTAAACTTCAATCTCGTTGGCCAGTTCCTTTGCATATTTTGCAAGAACCTCGGGCTTTCTGTTTCTCAGACCGGCTTCCCAGATGAACCATCTTGAGTCTCCAAGCTTGTCAACAAGAGCCCTGTACATGGCATAGTCATCAAGCCAGAATGCGTTCTTTTTGCAGAAGTCTTTGTAGTCCTTGTCGGACGGGTTGAGTTTTATGAATTCCGCAGCGGCCTGCTTCAGAAGCGCGAATTTATAATTGTACACATCGGTGTAATTGACGCTTCCGCGGTCAGAGCCCTCCGGCGGATTGAATACTGTTTTGATTCCTTTGATGGACCTCAGGTCGATGAGGTATTCGTTACCTGCAAAACAGGATCTGCTTGAATACGGAGAATCTCCGAAGCCTGTAGGACCAAGCGGAAGAATCTGCCAGAGTTTTGCTCCGGCGGCGGAAATGCAGTCTATGAAAGACCTTGCTTCTTCTCCCAGGTCACCTATTCCGTAAGGAGACGGAAATGATGTGGGATGCATAAGGATTCCACATCTTCTTGTTCTTTGTTTTTCCATACGAAACACTATACTCCATCCGCCTTGTTCCATCAACTTTTTTAGGGTATAATAAAGGTATGGAGACAGATAGAGAATTCAAGATCGGAGAGCATGTTGTCTACCCCCTTCAGGGTGTGGGAATAGTCCGTGAAATCAAAGAACGCCAGATAAAAGACCAGACCAGAACATACTATGTAATCTACATTGATGTTTCTGATATGGTTGTAAATGTTCCCGTTGACAATGCACAGGCAACCGGAATCCGTCACCTTGTCTCCCCTGCTGAAGCAAAGGCCGCCATCGAATCAATTTCCGATAAATATGAGCCCGTAAACGTTGACTGGAAGGCACGTTATCAGCTGAACATGAACCTTATCAAGGAAGGCTCGATCAACTCCATAACAAAGGTTGTCCAGGGTCTTTACCACAGGAGCAAGATCAAGGAACTCCCCGTCCAGGAACGCAAGCTTTACGACAACGCCCTGAGGCTTCTCATTGATGAGTGCTCCTTCTCCCTGAACAAGAGTCCAGACGAGATTGAGAAGGAAATCTTCAGACACCTGGAGAAGTAAGTTGTTTCCGAAATCAGCCGTAGTAATCACAGCAGCAGGCTCATCCGTCAGATTCGGCGGCGACACAAAGAAAGAATACATGAAACTTGACGGTCACACCGTCCTCTACCGTGCAGCAAAGGAATTCTTTGAAATTCCCAACCTTACCGCATGCGTTGTCACCTGCCGCCCCGGAGAGGCAGACCTGGCACGTCAGGCCATGGAAGACCTCGTTTCAAAGAACATACCGGTGTTCTTCACCGAAGGCGGAGAAACACGCCAGAAGTCCGTTTTCAACGCACTGAAGGAACTTATGCGCCACACGGAGCTTGAAACCGAGATAGTTGCCATCCACGACGGTGCCAGACCCTACATTGACCGCGACACGATTATGGACTGCATAGCCTACGCAAAGCTTTTCGGCGGTGCCGTCCCTGCAATCAAGATAACCGACACAATCATCCGCGCAGATGCAGAAGGTTTCTTCAAAGAGACAATAGACCGCGAAGGCGTCTACACAGTGCAGACCCCTCAGTGCTTCAAGCTTCCCGACATCTACATGGCCCATGCAAAGGAGCTTTCCGCGTCCTATACGGACGATGCCTCCCTCTTTGCCCATGCGGGCTTCAAGGTTGCCGTTGTAAACAGCAGGAACCCTAACAAAAAGATAACCTTTCAGGAGGATCTGAAATGAGAGTTGGAACAGGTTGGGACATCCACCCCCTGGTTGAAGGCAGAGACCTGATTCTGGGCGGAGTTGAAATTGAAAACTCCAAAGGCTGTGCAGGACACTCAGACGGAGATGCCCTTCTCCACGCAATCATAGATGCAATGCTCGGAGCTGCAGGTCTTGAAGATATCGGAACCCAGTTCCCCGACACAGACCCCAGCTACAAGGATATTTCATCACTCACACTGCTGCGTGTTGCCCACGACCTTGTCCGTGAAAGCGGCTACAACGTTGTGAATGTGGACTCAACCATCATTCTCCAGAGCCCCAAACTTGCACACTACAAGAACGAGATGTGCAGAATAATTGCCAGTGCCCTGGACCTTGATGAGGACTGCGTCAGTGTAAAGGCAAAAACGGCAGAGCACATGCTCTGTGAACTTGGCCGCTCAGATGCCGTAGTTGCCCAGGCAGCCGTCCTTCTTGAAGAAAACTGATTCCTTTAAATACTGAGATTCATTGACAGCTTGAACTCCCAGCTTCTGCTCTGGAACGAATATAATGCGGAAACACCCAAACCGGATTTGACTTTTGTTAGGTAGCTTCCGATTATCGGACTGTACGAGAATATGGCAGAGATGTTCACCTGATGTGTGTACTTCTGAATTCCCGGTGCTGTATTCGGATTGTATTCTGCTGAATATGCTGCGCTTAATGTAAAACGCTGGAAGTACAGGCCGAAGAAAGACGGTGAATGCTGAATCTCCCTTGAATACAGAACAACCTTGGCAGTACCTGCCAGATTCATGCTTCCGTTGTATTGGGCACCAAGTGCTAAAGCAAACGGAAGGTTTGTAGTATCAGCCTTCTCGCACTTCCACCACAGCAGTCTCGGGAACTGGAATTCAACAGTAAGACGCGGATACAGATTGGTAAGACCAGCTTCGGCAATGAATATGAACTTTTCATAAACACCGGGTCCGCGCTTGATTGTGTATTTATAGTTGACATTCAGTTTGTTACGCCAGGCTGAGCCGTAAATCTTACCGGATTGAAGCCCGGCCACAAAATCAAACCTGTCAGTGACAGTTATCTTCTCATTCTGATGTCTGAGGTTGAATGAGTACTGACCCTCCAGTTTGGTACCGATCAACAGCTGGTCATTCTGGACAGTTCCGGCATAGTTGATGCTGATTGAATGTGTGAACAGTTTTGTCGATTTGAAACTGTAGGAGGCACCGAGAATACCCTCAGAATATCCTACACTGATCTGGTGAGTATAGGTTCCCGTAGGATCTGTTGTTATCCAGGTAAGACCTGCAAGTACTGAAGATGCATCACCGATTGTTACAGAACCATAAGGCAGGAGAACCCCGTCAAAGAAGAATTTGATTGCCTTGTAATCCTTTGATGCCTGTTTCAGATTTTCTGCATCCGGAGTATCTGAATTGAAGAATTCTGTTTTCTGAACTGTCACGGGTTCTTCAAAATCCAGCTCTGAAATATCTATGCGTCTGAGGCTCTGTTCACTGTAGTTTCTGGCTGAGAAGATTATAGCATTGTTCATTCTCACAGGGCTGTTGATGCTTCCGTTTACATCAGTAGTTGAGAGCCTGATGCTGTATTCATCTCCATCAATCAGCAGCTCTCCATAACGGCCAAGGTTGGTCTTGCCGGCATCGGTGGGATACCAGGTAAAGCACAGTCCCTCACCCAGGAACATGATGCGGATATCCTGCGGGGTATCCAGTGCAGTCAGAGACATATCCTTGAGGTCCAGAATGGTTATGAGAGTCCTTGTGCTGTGGTTGGCAATAAAGGCAACCTTGTTATCTGCAAGCGGGGTAAAGTCAGATGCAGTTACATCAAAACCAAGGCAGATTTCACTGCCTTCGATGATTCTTTCTTCCCTAAGTGAAAACTTTGAAAGATAGGTAGTCTGACCGCGGTTTGAATAAAGCAGAACAAGCTCTTCTCCGTCCACCATGGCAAAAGCGCCGCCCCTGTAGTCTTTGAACTTATAAACCAGTTCAGCCTTATCGCCTGCTATGTTGTAGACCCTTACCTCTGCCTCGGTATCAGACACGTAGGAAACAAGCATCAGAGATCCGTCATTTGAGAAGGACAGATCAGGCTGGTCCGTGGGAAGCTTGAGAATTATTTCTTCTTTGGAGAAATCAGAATTGAACTTCAGCACACTCTGATATGAGGAACTGTATGTGTAGATGCTTGCGTCATGAATTGTGACAGCACTGTAAGCGCCTGACTTGAGTTCTTCTGAAGTTGCAACTTCTTCGGGAATCTCCACCCATTCGTAGAAATCGTCCCATGCCTCCTGGACACTCTTTCCTATATGCTCCTTTATTACCTTGCCTGCAGTAGACAGCAATCTGAGGCGGCTGAAATCCTTGAATATTCCCGCTATGTTCTCACGTCCGTAGGTCTGGGAAAGATACTCAAGAAAACATGCTGAGAAGTTGTAGTACAACTGACCTGATGGATAGGTATCCCTGGCACCGGCAACTTCAAACCAGTTTGGAAACCTGCCCTCTATCTTGGCCTGCTTTACTATCTGCATTGAGTAGGAGTTGTTGATACGCCCGTGTCCGTCTGCACTTTCTGAAAGTACAGCTCCGCCCTCGGCCATCGACGGGTAGAGGTAGAGCAAAGGTGAAAGAGAGACAACATCTCCGAATACATAATGAAGGGCGTTGAAGACCGGACCTCTGAAGTTGAACTGAAACGCATGGGACAGTTCATGACGGAAGATGGACAGGATGGTCTGTTTATAGTTGGTCAGGTCCCCTTTTGAAGCCACAGTATCATACAGGACTATGCGGTTTGACGGATAAGCCGAATAGTAGGCGTTCAGATCCTTGTATGCACTTGTAATCACAACGGGAATTCTCAGTTTGGGATCTTTTCCGAAAAATGAGACAAGAGACGTGTAGATGCTCTCACAGTTTTCATAGACGCAGGCTGCGGCAGCCAGGCTTTCTTCCCTGTAGATGATATCAAAATGCTCTGTTGAAGCAGTTCTGTTATCTGAAGCCAGCACAGGCAAAGCAAGTAATACAAGCAGAAGGACAGCTAATAGTCTCTTTTTCATACAACTCCGCATACTTTAACAAAAGGCTTCGGAAAATCCGAAGCCTTTGATGTTTGATAATAATTGATGATTACTCGACAATGAGCATTGTCTTGGGATCCAGTGAAACTCCTGCCGGACGGGGAAGTGTCTGGCTGCCGTTCTTGACAACAGTCATAATTACGCGGCTTCTCTCGTCGTTGTAGTGAAGTCCCACAAGAACGTCGATTATGGGCTTGTACGGTTCCATGCTGTTGGGAACACCGTAGTCATCAAAGCTGACGTCGGGTCTTACAGGTGAAACGCTGAACCATACCTCTACGTTCATCTCCTGGGCAAAGGCCTTGAGCTTCTTTACATCTTCCTCTGCGGCAACTGTAAGCTTGTAGCCGTCAAAGAAGATTGCATCTGCCTTGAATGAACCCTGGCGAATAAGTGTCTCAAGACTCTTGATAATGTTCTCAACGGAGATGTTCTCCTGGGAGAAGTTCATCATGACTCTGTTTGTGCGGATGCGCTCATAGACATCAACTGCATCCTCAAGGCTTCTGAAGTCTGTAATCTCCCTGAAAACCTCTTTGTACCAGTTCATGATGTGCTCAACGTTTGCACCGAATGAAACATGTACAACATTCAGGTCCTGGAGAATCTTGTCCAGTGCAAGGTGAACCATACAGGCTGTCTTACCAAGGCCGCGCTGTGAAACAAGCACTCCCAGGTTGCCCTTTCCGAGTCCACCGTCCAAAGAGTCTTCAAATACCCTGATAGGGCTCTTACTGATAAGTTCTCTGACTTCCATACTATCTCCCGATATTATTTTTTCTTCTCTTTCTCAGCTGCCTGCTTCTTCAGGTCGTCTGCAATTGACTGCGGGACCTTGGCGTAGCGGCACACTTCCATTGTATACTCAGCTTTGCCCTGTGTCATAGACCTAAGTA
>Ga0310696_10009282_pt1 | contig 11401 bp, 9 predicted proteins | sample AusTroGonzalo_MG_4_FD_203885 | JGI IMG/M metagenome (GOLD analysis project Ga0310696, IMG submission 203885) | Bovine rumen microbial communities from tropical cattle in Woodstock, Queensland, Australia - Gonzalo_02 (v2) (version 2) | ecosystem: Host-associated > Mammals > Digestive system >...
GAATCGATACACCACGTATTTCTCGGCCTTATCCTTCCAGTCGTCACCATTCGGGGCTGTCCAGAAGAGCACATATCCGTCTTCCGTCCATATGGGCTTCAGCTTACTGACCTTCTTGGGTGCCTTATTGTCGATGAATGGCATCTCTGGCTGGAGGGCGGGATATCGCCAATAGACATTACGCAGGTTATGACCATAGTTGCCGATATTGTCGACGGCCGCCTTGGCATACCACAACACCGTTCCCTGCACATTGGGCATCTGACGGTGGAGAGCCATCTTCGCTGCCTGCTGGTGTACCTTGGGATTGGTTTTGTCAGCAGCCTTGGCGGTACGCTCCACATCCTCGCCGATAATCAGCGGACGAGCCGAGGCATACTGGTTCCACCACTTGATCAGTGTGTCGTAGTCAGCGGCTCGGTTACCAATCTCCCAGTATATCTGCGGCACACAGTAGTCGAGCCAGCCATTGTTCACCCACATCAGCACGTCGGCATAGAGGTCGTCGTAGTTCTGGGTACCATTGGTGTTGCTGCCCACATACGAGGTGCTGCGGTTGCGATAGATACCGAAGGGCGAAATACCCACCTTCACCCAGGGCTTTGTCTGATGAACGGTTTTATACACCTGTTCGATAAAGAGATTCACATTATATCTTCTCCAATCGCCCTGATCCTTGATACCATTAGGATGATCGTGAAAGAGTTCGTCGTCAGGAATCGTCTCACCCTTCACGGGATAAGGGTAGAAATAGTCGTCCATGTGCAGACCATCGATATCGTAACGGCTCACGATATCCTTCACCACAGAGCAGATATAGTCGCGGTTCTCGGCGATACCGGGATTCAGGATAAACTGTCCGTCGTAGGCAAAACAGTTCATGGGTCGCTGTACGGCGACGTGGTTCTGTGCCAGTTGTCGTGTGCCCTTTGTCTTGGCACGATAGGGATTGATCCATGCGTGCAGTTCCATGCCGCGCTTATGGCATTCGGTGATCATCCACTGCAGCGGATCCCAGTATGGCGATGGGGCCACACCCTGCTGTCCTGTGAGGAATCGGCTCCAGGGCTCTATCTTACTCTCGTAGAGGGCGTCGCACTCGGGGCGCACCTGGAATATAATCAGGTTTACACCGTCTTTCTGCAACTCATCGAGCTGGGCGCTCAGTGTCTGTTGCATCCGTTGTTTACCGATACCCTGAAACTGTCCGTTGACGCACTGTATCCATGCACCACGCATTTCACGTTTCTGGGCTTCCACAGAAATGGCCATCACGAGGGCCATCATTATCAATAATATCTTCTTCATATCGTTAATCAAACAAATTCAGTTTATGTTTTCTTGCTTCTTCAATTGATTCCAGATGATCCTGGGCCTGCTGGTATTCCTCGCGCAGGTGTTCATATTTCTCATCGAGTTCATGAGCCACTTCTTTCCCTTCATTCATCAGACGGGCTGCGACGAGGGCGTTCTGCGAGGCATCCTTCATCCACACCACGGAACCGCCATACACAGGGGCGATCTTCAGTGCCACATGCAACTCGCTCGTCGTGGCACCACCAATCATGATGGGGATATCCATCCCTTCGTGCTGTAGTTCGCGAGCCACATTCACCATCTCCTCCAGACTGGGGGTTATCAGACCACTGAGACCAATCATATCCACCTGTTCTTCGCGGGCTTTCTTCACAATCTGTTCGGCAGGCACCATCACACCCATATCTATCACCTCATAGCCGTTGCACGACATCACCACACCTACGATATTCTTGCCGATATCATGTACATCGCCCTTCACGGTGGCTAACAGCACCTTTCCAGCGCGTTTACCACCATCGGATTTCTCAGCCTCGATATAGGGCTGCAGAATGCTGACGGCTTGTTTCATGGTGCGGGCAGTCTTGACGACTTGCGGAAGAAACATCTTACCTTCACCAAACAGCGCACCTACCTTATTCATACCAGCCATCAGCGGTCCTTCGATGATATCCACCGCATGAGGATATTTCTCCAAAGCCTCTTTCAGATCCTCATCCAGATGGTCGCCGATGCCTTTCACGAGTGCTTGCGACAAGCGATCCTCGAGGGAAAGATTAGACCCCTTCGACAAGCTCAGGGACCGGTCGGAGGTAAGAGATGTGTCTGTGGCAGAACTATTCTCTTTTTTTTTCTCTTCTTCTATTCTCAAAAGTTCCCCTGCGAGATCAATCAGTCTCTCAGAAGCCCCCTTCTTACGATTTAGGATGACATCTTCGATGATTTCAAGTTGATCTTCAGGAATATCGGCGTATGTTACTTTAGTCGAGGGGTTTACGATGCCGAAGTCCATGCCTTTCTGAATGGCATGATAGAGGAATACGGCATGCATGGCCTCGCGGATATAGTTGTTACCGCGGAACGAGAACGAGAGGTTACTCACACCGCCGCTGATATGCGCCCCAGGCAGATGCTCGTGTATCCACGCTGTGGCTCTGATAAAGTCGGCGGCATAGGCATCATGCTCCTCCATACCCGTGGCCACAGCCAGCACATTAGGGTCGAAAATGATGTCGAGGGGATTCATCCCCACCTGTTCGGTCAGTATCTTATAGGCCCTCGCGGCTATCTCGATACGACGTTCGTAGGTCGTAGCCTGACCCTGTTCGTCGAAACACATCACCACCACTGCAGCCCCCAGGCGTTTCACGTCGCGGGCATGACTGATGAAGATATCTTCGCCCTCTTTCAGTGAGATAGAGTTGACGATAGCCTTTCCCTGTACGCACTTCAGACCAGCCATGATGACATCCCATTTCGAGGAATCGATCATCACAGGCACCTTGGCGATATCGGGCTCTGATGAAATCAGGTTCAGGAAGGTCACCATCTCCTTCTTAGCGTCGAGCAGACCATCGTCCATATTGACATCAATCACGAGGGCCCCATCTTCCACCTGTTTGCGGGCGATGCTCAGGGCCTCGTCATAGTTCTTTTCCTTAATCAGTCGCAGGAACTTCCTCGAGCCAGCCACGTTACAGCGCTCACCCACGTTGGTAAATATAGAAGTGTGCCCTTCGACAGGCTCAGGGACCGTTGAGTGTGATCGAACCTCTAACAGTTCCAGTCCTGATAGCCACATATATTCAGGCTTCGGCGCAGGCTCATGTGGCTTTTTTCCTACCACCAATGGTCCATACAGACGGATAAACTCATCCGTCGTACCGCAACAGCCACCGATGATATTCACCAGTCCTTCGTCCACGAGTTCGCCCATCTTGGGGGCCATGCTCTCAGCCGTCTCGTCGTAGAGACCTAAGGCATTCGGCAGTCCGGCGTTGGGATAACAACTGATATAATAGGGAGCCTTTTTGGCGAGTTCGCGCAGGTAGGGTTTCATCTGGGTAGCACCAAACGAACAGTTCAGTCCTACTGAGAACACCGGATAGCTGCTGATGCTGGCGAGGAAGGCGTCGAGTGTCTGACCACTCAGGGTGCGACCTGCCAAATCGCTGATGGTGACAGAGAGCATGATAGGCCGCTCTTTGCCGCGTTCAGCCATCACCTGCATCGCAGCGTCGATGGCACATTTCGCATTCAGCGAATCGAAAATGGTCTCGATAAGCAGGGCATCTACCCCACCCTCTATAAGACCATCTACCTGTTCCTTATAAGCAAAGAGCAGTTCGTCGTAAGTCAATTCTCGGGCTGCGGGATTACTCACATCAGGCGACATCGACAGTGTCTTATTCGTAGGTCCAATGCTGCCTGCCACAAAGCGCGGTTTCTCGTTAGTGCTATATTCATCAGCCACCTTTCTTGCAATCCGGGCCCCCTCGAAAGCCATCATGCGAGCACTCTCTTCGAGATGATAATCAGCCTGCGAGATGCGCTGGCTGCTGAAGGTGTTGGTGGTGATGATGTCGGCTCCTGCTTCGAGATAACGGCGATGGATATCCTCGATGACAGCAGGGCGACTCAGGTTCAGTTCGTCGGTATTGCCTACCTTTCCCATCACCGCACCCACCATCGTACCCATCGCACCGTCGAGCACGAGAATCCGTTCCTTGATGATATCGTTAAGCCTATTTTTCACCTTTTCACCCTTTCACCTTTTCACTTATACACTTTCATCGCCCTGTCCATTTCGCGGCGGTCTTCTTTCTCCTTCAGCGTCTGACGCTTGTCAAACTCCTTCTTACCTTTACACAGGGCGATATCCATCTTCGCACGCCCCTTATCGTCGATAAACACCAGCAGCGGCACGATGGTGTAACCCGTCTGTTTGGTGGCACTGGCCAGCTCTCTGATTTCACGTTTCGTGAGCAGCAGCTTCCGATCGCGCTTCATCTCGTGGTTGTTGTACGAGCCGTAGAAATACGGACTGATACTCATGCCCTTCACCCATAGCTCCCCGTTGATCACGGTGCAATAGGTATCTACCAGACTGGCCTTGCCGAGGCGGATACTCTTGATCTCCGTACCCGTCAGCACAATACCTGCCGTGTAGGTCTCGATAAAGAAGTATTCAAACGAAGCCTTCTTGTTCTTTATCTGTACAGGACTTTTCTTCCTGAGTTGTTCTTCTGTCTTGTTCATACTATTCAATTGTCGCGAAGCGCTCCAAGTGGTCATCGACGTAGTGTGCGATATCCTCGGTCCATTCCTCCTCGTGCTCCACAAACAGATCGTCGAGATCGTCGAATTCCGGGAACTGCTCAAAGAGTGCCATAAACTCCTCGTCGGAACAGTCCTTCTCGATGTTCTCGCGATGCTTGAGCCACAGGGTGTGGGCATCGTAGATCAACTTCGAGAGTTCTTTTAGATCCCACAGTTTGAGGGCCTTGGCAAAGGGGTTTTTGAAGATAAACGGTCCGTAGCCGTTGTGTATCAGTTGTACGAAACCGCCATCCATCACCTCTTCGTGCAGGATATTCCACGCCAGCAGGGTGATCTGGTCGGCATTCAACTCTTGCATCGTCTCTGCCGTCAGTTCGTCACCAATAGCATCGTACGTTGCCTTCACAAACACCTGCAGGAAGGCATCCATGCCCTCCATCGCTGCCTGCTGCAGATCAGCATCCTTCACAATCACCTCTTTCATACCTTTCACCTTTTCACCTTTTCACTTCTTCACCCTAGTTCGAACACGCCCGTAGGCATGGTTCTTCTAAGTACATCCAACTCCACATCCTTGCCTGAAATGATGCCATAGCTGCGCATGATGGCCTCTACGGTCTTTCGGGCCAGTTCCGGATGGTTGTTCTCTTCGCTGAGATGACAGAGCCACACGTGCTTCAGTTTCTCCGTCATATTCTCGGCAATCAGTTGTCCGCACACCTTGTTCGACATATGTCCACTGGCACTCAGGATACGCTTCTTGAGGAAGGCGGGATATGGACCGTTCTCCACCATCTCCTCGTCGTGATTGGCCTCGATCACCAAATAATCGGCACGGGCGATGGTTTCTTTCATCTCATCCGTCACCGACCCTGCATCGGTAATGATCACGAAGGTCACACCCTCAACCTCGATCTCGTAGCCCACGTTCTCGCTGGCATCGTGTGGCACCGCGAAGGGCCTCACCTTAAACTCTCCCAGCGTAAAGGTGTCGCCTACGTTGATGCATTTCTTCATCTCGTCAGCCACCTTCCGCGTGATGCAGTAGTTATGGTCGATCCCCGTGTGGACAGCCTTTGTCGCATAGACGGGCAGATGATAGTCATAACTGAACGATCCCACCGACTTGATATGATCTGCATGGTCGTGGGTGACCAGCAAATGTTTCACCGACGCCAGCTGAATGCCGTAGTCCCTGCAGTTCTTTTTCAGTGTTCGTAGGCCAACGCCTATATCTATCATCAGTCCGTCGGTGGCAGTTGCGAGATAATAGCAGTTCCCGCTGCTGCCGCTTCCAAACGATATAAATCTCAACATCTATTTATAAATTTTGTGTGCAAAGGTAGTGTAAAATGAGCGAAATACCAAATAAATTCAGATTTATTTGTCGCATAGGGTTAAAAGCATCGGAAGAACATGGATGAACACGGAAGATTGTCGCCAGCGACAAATGGCTCGGATATAGTCCAAAGGACGAAATAATCTGTGAGATCTGAGGGATCTGTGTGAGACAATAAAAAAACTCCGTGAAATTCCGTGTTTATCCGATGCTTAGAAAGGCAATCCGACTGCGAAGTGGAAGGCCAAGTCTCGGCTCAGGCGCGGATGGATGATGGGATAGTGCGTCTCTTTCTCATCGTAGGCGGGGTTCACGGCCTTCATACCGAGGTCGAAACGCAGGATGAAGTAGTCAAAGTTCAGTCTGACACCCATGCCGTAGCCCACGGCCAGATCGTCGAGCAGACGCGAGAATTTAAACTGTCCGCCAGGCTGATCCTTATAGTCGCGCAGCGTCCAGATGTTACCGGCATCCACAAACAGCGCCCCGTAGAATTTCCAGAAGAGGTGCGAGCGGTATTCCAAGTTCACGTCGAGTTTCATATCACCCGTCTGCGTGATGAAGTTAATCTTTCCGTCTTGATCCTTGTAACTGCCAGGGCCCAGACTGCGCACGCTCCAACCTCTCACGCTGTTGGCACCGCCTGCAAAGTATCGCTTCTCGAAAGGCAGCACCTGACTGTTGCCATAGGGATAGGCAATGCCGAATCCGGTATGGAACACCAGCTGACTCTTATCACTCTCGTAGAGCCGCTGGATGAAGTCGATGTCGGCCTTCACGTATTGGGCGTAGGCAATATTGAAAATCTTATACTGTCCTAAATCGTTCCTCGACGTGTTCACCGCGTGGGCATACAGATCGAGCAGATTACCAGCCGTCTCAAGGTTCGTCTTGATAGCCGTACGCCCGTTGTTATAGGCATAACCGAAGCCGATCTTCATGATAAACAGATCCTCGTAGTTGTACTTCAGGATGGCGTTCGAGTTCGAGTTGTCCGTCAGGTATTCGTCGTGGAACGTCTGACTGATCCAGGGCATGAACACATAGTTCAGATCCACCAGGTCCAGGCGGTAACTGTCGAATCGGTTCTCCTGTTTCCATTGGTAGTGCCACCCTGCAGAGAGCACGCGGCGATGAAACTCCGGACGGTCTTGCGAGTCGTAGAGCAGCGACACCTCACTGTTGGCGATGGTGCTCCTACGGAACTTCTGACTCAGGAAGGGGAAGATAAACCTTGGGAACGACAGTCGGCTCTCCACGCTATATTCGAAATAGTCCTGATTGCTGTAACCCTCCAGTCCGCGGATGGCCTCGTAGGCGCCACGAACCTGCACACTCAACACTTCCGACCCGCGAAACAGGTTCCGGTTCTGATACGTCAGCGATGCCGCTGCGCCCAGATCACCTGCCGTGTTCGTGCCTTCGGGCTGAAAACTGAGTGTCGAGGGCTTGTTCGTCTGCACCAGGATCTTCGCGTCGAGCAGCGTGGTGTCGGGCACCATCTCGTAACTGATATTTGTAAATCTCACTGCGTTCAGTCGTCCGAAGTGGGTATAAGTCTTCTGCAGCCCCGTTATCGAATACGACTTGCCTGCCTCGATAAACGTGTTCTCCTCCAGCACATGGCGGCGCAGATGGATCACCGAATCGGCTGTGCCACTCTGGAAAGCCACGTTGCGTATATCGAATCGGCTGTGTTGCGATCCGCTGTCCTCTTCTGTACGGAAATAAGGATGAAGCACGAGTGTCAGATCCACCGCCTTCTCCTTATCATGCCTACGGGCCCGATAAGTGATAAACTCCTTATGGAAACGGAAATAGCCCTGATCCTGCAGATAAGTAGTTATCTGATTGCGCTCCGTATTTAGGACATCGGCGCTGAACAATTTGCCCGCATATAGCGTGCTGGTGCGGCGATGCAGCAATCGTTCGATGGTGCTGTCCTGTATGTCGGTATCAAAGTGGCTGATCTTATAGGCATTGCCAGGTCTGAGCAGGTACATCACATTGGCTTTGCGCTTCTTATAGTCCACGTAGAGCGCCACCTCGGCATCGAGATACCCCATGTTTGCCAGCGCCAGTTTCAGGTCTTCACACGTCTGACGGGCCATCACCGAGTCGTACACCACGGGCGCCTCGCCTATCGCCCATAACGCACGGTTTACCCATGTGCTGTCGCGCCCCGACAACATGTAGATGCCCAGTGGCACCTTCACCGTCGATAGCCAACGCGAGTTACTTTTCTGTCTGACGTACTCCTTCATCGCCAGGGTGTTGATGTCGCGGTATTTCGAATCCGCCACCACCCTCACTTTGTTCAGCATATATGTGCCTTCAGGCAGATGTCGCGACACCGAACAGCTGCACAGGAGCACCGCCCCTGCCGCCATCATAAGCCACTGTTTGATATGGATTTTCATCTGCCTCTCTGATAATCAACTGCAAAATTACAAAAATAATATGAATTATGCATGATGAATTATGAATTATTTAGTATCTTTGCACAGAAATTCAGTAATAAGACCGTGGCAATCAGTAAGAACCAAATCAAATTCATCCGACAGTTAGAACAAAAGAAGTTCCGTCGTCGCGAGGGTCTCTTCGTGGCCGAGGGTACCAAGGTTGTTGGTGATCTGCTCGCTCACTATCAGCCCCATTCCCTCTTCGCCACTCCCGACTGGCTCGCCTCAAATTCGGTCCCTAAGACGGTCCTTTCGACGGTCCCTGAGCTTGTCGAAGGGGTCGAAGGGCAAGATGGTCCCATCGTCACAGAGGTGTCTCCCGAGGAACTCAGTCGTATCAGCTTCCAGCAGCACCCCCAACAAGTCCTCGCCCTCTTCCCTATCCCATCTCACCCTTTCACCTTTTCACCTCTTCACCTTTCCCTCGCTCTCGATGGCATTCAGGATCCCGGCAACCTCGGCACCATCATCCGCATCGCCGATTGGTTTGGTATCCAGACCATCTTCTGTAGCGAAGATACCGTCGATGCTTGGAATCCGAAAGTCGTTCAGGCTACCATGGGCAGCATCGCGCGCGTAAACATTATTTATACTTCTTTCGTCGAACTCATCGACACCCTACCCGACGACTATCCTGTCTATGGCACATTGCTCGACGGCGACAATATCTACACCCAGCCGCTCACCCCTCACGGGCTCATCGTGATGGGCAACGAAGGCAACGGCATCTCTCCCGAGATTCGTCAGAAGGTCAACCATCGCCTTCTCATTCCTAGTTATCGCACCGACGATACCGCCGAGAGTCTCAACGTGGCCATCGCCACTGCCATCACTTGTGCAGAGTTCCGCCGCAGATAAAGCTCCTTAATGGGTATATAGAACAGCTTGATTTGACATTTGAAGGAGCTTTCTTTTATAGGTGCAAAGATACACATTTTTCTTGAATTATGCAAATAAATATATCTTTTTTATTGAGAGGAAAAGACAATATTCAGGAAAAGACACAATGTCGTGTGTGCAAACTTTCACCTTGCAAACTTGCATTTTGAAAATAAAAGTAGCAAATAAATTATATAATAATATTTATATTATATATATATTATAATATATATATAATATAAAATTAAAATCGTTGTTTTTTTTGAGATCATTTCGAAAAGGCAAATGCAAGTTTGCAAGGTGAAAGGTTAACGAGACATTGTCTGTGCCTTGGAAAAGAACACAGTTAAGATGCCTATTTACTGTGTAAACCATGCCTGTTAACGATGTCAATCATAGGCGTTTATAGGGGTAAACGATGCCTGTTTATAGTGTAAACGATATATTCTTATAGTCGTAAACAGGCATCTTTTCAAGTGTTGAAGGTATAGTGTTGACTTGTGGGTGGGCTGTATGACGGCAATGGGCGGCATTTGGCGCGGTATGGCGGCGTATGGCGTAAGGGAGTGAAATAAAAGCATTACTTTTGCACATGAAAAAGGACAGCAGCAAGGCACGACAATGGGTAACGTTTAATGGGCATCAACGAAAAGAGCCCCTCTGCGATAGAGGAGCTCCTTGATTATCACGACGAAAAGTCTGATTTACTTCACCTTTTCCACGATGGCCTTGAAAGCCTCGGGATTGTTCATGGCGAGGTCGGCGAGCACCTTGCGGTTGATCTCGATACCGGCCTTGGTGAGCTTGCCCATGAGGACTGAATAGCTCATGCCCTCCAGACGAGCGGCAGCATTGATACGCTGGATCCACAGGCTGCGGAAGTTGCGCTTCTTGTTGCGGCGGTCACGATAGGCATAGGTCAAACCCTTCTCCCAGGTATTCTTTGCTACTGTCCAAACATTCTTGCGGGCTCCGAAATAGCCGCGGGTAAGCTTCAAAATTCTCTTACGCTTTGCTCTTGATGCAACGTGATTTACTGATCTTGGCATAATTTTTCTACTTTAAAATGTTTGACAATAGGATTAACGGAGACACAACAGGTCACGAACCTGCTTCATGTTTGACGGATCAACGATAGTTGTACCTGTCAAGTTACGCTTCTGCTTCTTGGTTTTCTTCGTCAGAATGTGGCTGTGGTAAGCGTGACGTCTCTTAACCTTACCTGTACCGGTGAACGTGAATCTCTTCTTCGCACCGGAATTTGTCTTTACTTTTGGCATTGTTTTAAAATTTTAATTTGTTACTAATCTTCGGCGACTACGCATATACCGGGCGCGCCACCTTTCTTTATATTACGATTTTACTCGTCTTCGTTTTCTGTCAGCTTCTTCAAGGCGTCGGCACTGATCTTGGCGTTGGCGAACAGACCACCATTGGCGGGAGCTGCTGCCTCGGAGGCTTCTTTCTGCTGACGGGCCTGCTCTTTGGCCTCGGCCTCGGCGGCCTCACGATCGCGGGCCTGCTGACTCTGCTTCTTCGTACCGGCCTTCTTCGGAGCGAGATAGAGGAACATCTTCTTGCCTTCGAGCGACGGCATAGACTCTACCTTTCCCACTTCCTCGAGATCGTTGGCAAAACGCAGGAGTAACACTTCGCCCTGTTCCTTAAACAGGATGGAACGTCCGCGGAAGAACACATAGGCACGCACCTTGTTGCCCTCCTCGAGGAACTCCTTCGCATGCTTGAGCTTGAACTGATAGTCGTGCTCATCGGTCTGAGGACCGAAACGGATTTCTTTCACCTCGACCTTTACCTGCTTGGCCTTCATTTCTTTCTGGCGCTTCTTCTGCTGGTAGAGGAACTTGGAGTAGTCGATGAGACGACAAACGGGAGGATTGGCGTTGGGCGAGATCTCTACGAGGTCGACACCCTGTTCGCGGGCCATGTTCAATGCATCGCGGGTGGAAACAACTGAACTGCCTTCCTCGCCCACTATGCGGACTTCACGTACTCGTATCTGTTCATTGATGCGGTACTGATTCTTCAATTTGTCATTCTTCATCAACTGCTTTTTAAGAAATCGGGTGCAAAGGTACTAAAAAAGGTGAAAAGGTGAAAAGGTGAA
>Ga0310696_10009283_pt1 | contig 11400 bp, 7 predicted proteins | sample AusTroGonzalo_MG_4_FD_203885 | JGI IMG/M metagenome (GOLD analysis project Ga0310696, IMG submission 203885) | Bovine rumen microbial communities from tropical cattle in Woodstock, Queensland, Australia - Gonzalo_02 (v2) (version 2) | ecosystem: Host-associated > Mammals > Digestive system >...
GACCCCGGCGCAACCGGGGGCGGATCCGCGTCCGTGGGAGAACACGGTCAAGACGACGCACGAGCTCGCGATCACGGCGTCCACTCCGATCCGTTTCATCCTCGACGCGATTTCGCGGTCCGTCGTTAACAAGGGCGCGCGGCTCGAAAACAAGTCGAAGTCGATCGCCAAGGACACGGTCAAGGGCGCGGCGAAGGACCTTGCGTCCGACATTCCCATCGGCTTTGCGAGCTCGACGATCGTGGGTCTGCTGCTGGCTAGCGCGAAGGCGGCGATCAAGGCCAAGCTGGAGAAATGGCTGTCAGACCCGGCGAACGTCCAGAAACTCGTCCTGTTCGCCCTGGAACATGCGGGCGAGGCGCTGGATACGATACTGGACGTCGCGCTGTGGGCGTGCGAGCATCCATGGTCCACGCAAGAGATACTGGGATGCATCAAGGGTTCCACGCTTATCGCCGAGACGGAAAGGGCGAAGGTCGTCAGCTGGACGTTTGTAGACGGCGAACTAGACACGATTTCCGTTTCGTCGGAGATGTCGAGCAAGCTGGGCTTCAACGTCGATCCGGTGGGCATCGCGGTGGGCATCGGCTTTGACCTGTCGTACAACGTCACGGAGTCCGTCAAGGACCGCTCGGTTTCGCCGCGGCCGACGCTGACGATGCTGCTCGAAAAGGGCGAGCAGTTCCTCTTCGGCGAGACCGGACTGGAGCCGATGGGCACGGGCGAGGCGCTAAAGCAGTACCTGTCGCGCAACGCGCTCGGCGTGTCGTACATGCTGGAGAACATGAAGAAAGAGGAGAATCGCGAGAAGGCTCAGAAGCTGTACGACGATGCGCACAGGGCGGCGGAGCGAGACGTGGCGCTCCAGCAGCGGCTGGAGGAGGCGTGGAACGAGGTGCAGCACCTTGCCGACAACGCGACGCTCGATGTTAAGGTCGCCGCCGCGCACAAGCTCGTCGTCGCGATGGTCCTCGCCTACCGTACGCCCCTGGTCAACGGCGATCAATAGGGCTGCGCCCCAATCCTGGACGCACAGTTTTTACCTAAATGTAGCCCATTCTATCTGCAAAGTGCGTTCAACGTGAGTGGTGATGATAAGATGAATCAGGAATTGCGTTCATTGAGGATGACAGGAGATTTTTTCCAGAAGATAGTTGTTACTGGTGGCAACGAGCGGCCATGGGCCGATGAAGAAGGCATTCTCCATAAGTCTTAGCCGCGAGGGACATGTAGAACGGGTAGATTGATGGAAGAAAGTCCAAAATATTATGCACGCGAACATTATAATATTTGGTATAATATGCGCATGAAGTTTGTTGATAGAAAAGATGAATTGTCGAGACTAATGCGGCTTGCCAATGCAAGGGCGGGCGGCTTCGCTGCGCTATGGGGGCGTCGGCGCATTGGGAAATCCGAAATTCTCAAAGAGTGGTGCCGTAGAGTTGGCGGGATATATACAGTAGCGGATCAGTCTTCTGCGCCCGTGCAACGCGAGGCGTTCGCATTGGTTCTCTCGGACAGGTTCCATGGGTTTGGCGATGTGGTTTATCCATCCTGGAAGGCGCTCTTTGACTCGCTTTCGCAGCGAGCAAAGGCAGAAGGTTGGCATGGTCCCCTGGTGATGGATGAGTTTCCGTATTGGGTCGAGTCAGATGCAACATTGCCATCACAGCTGCAGAATTGGATCGACAGGGAAAAATCGGACGGTGGTATTGTCTCTGCGATTGCGGGGTCTGTTCAGCACATGATGCAGGGGTTGGTGCTTGATGCTGATTCGCCTCTTTATGGACGCGTCGATGAGAAAATGAAACTGGATCCGATAGGCATCGAATATGTGCAGGATGCGCTTGGGATAGATTCAGCGTTTGACGCGGTAAAATCATATTCCGTGTGGGGAGGCATTCCAAGATACTGGGTGGAGGCGGAGCGGTTTGGGGATGATGTCGATTCTGCGCTTGATGAACTAGTGTTTAGCCCATTGGGAGTTTTCCATGAAGAACCGACCACTCTTCTTCAGTCGGAGATACCTTCTGCGGTCGGGTTGAAGCCGTATTTGGATGTCATCGGACTTGGAGCGAACAAGGTGAGTGAAATAGCCGGACGGCTTGGCGTAGCAGCGACTGCCATGTCTCGTCCTCTTTCGCGCCTTATGGAGATAGGACTTGTCAGGCGGGAGATTCCGTTTGGCGAATCAGAGAAGAATACAAAGAAGTCGTTATACAAGGTTTGTGACCCGTTTTGCCGCTTCTGGTTTTCCGTTATGGCGACACGACGATCTGTGTTCGACAGTGCGCCATCAGCCGTGCGCTTGGGTATCTGGCGCAAATGTCGTAGTCATGTTTTTGCAGCGGCTTGGGAAGATATTGCGCGTTCGTCGGTAGTGTCTTCGAGGCGGCTGCTGAGATTGGCCGCAGGAGGGTACTGGATGCCTGCCATGAGGTGGTGGCAGGGGCTGGCCCCTGAATGGGATGTTGTCTCGACGGACGAGACAGGTGAAGAAGTGCTTCTTGGCGAGGCTAAATGGTCTGATAGGCCTTTTTCTGAGGATGAAGTGCTGTCGCTTGTCAAGGCGATGAAGTCAAGGACTCCGCCACCCGGGCTTTCTGGGCGTTTGCACTATGTGCTGTTCCTGCCGTCGTTGAAGAAGCCTGCGAAAAAGGTTTGCGAAGGTGTCTATATATTGACTGCCGAAGATTGCATTTGTCACACTTGAACCTTATCTCCAGTCATGCCCTCAACCGCGGTGGTTCCGACGCGGTTTTGTTTGCCTAAAGGCTCGTTTCTCCGCCGCAAAACTTTTTTCCGATTTAAGGTTAGATTTAAGATTCGTTTGCTATAATGGTTGTGAACTCGGCGACGGACGCTAAAAGTCTTAGCCGCGAGGAACATGTAGAACGGGTTGATTGATGGAAGAAAGTCGAAAGGTTTATGGCAGGCTGGTCCGCGACAGAAATGCCGCGGTCGGGTGTTCGTCAAAGAAGGGCATGGCGGGGTGTGGCGTCTCCCAAACAGTGGAAATAAGGTCTGTCCTGTTTTCCAACGCAAGAAATTTCAAAAATGTCAATTTCATAATTGACAATCGTCGGAAGGTTTTGATACAATTCCAACCGTAATGAAGAAAAGTGTCATTCACATTCCAACGGCAGACATGGTAAAGAGGTTGCGGGCAGAACGCAATCTCTCTCAGCTTGAGCTGTCAAAGCGCGCCGGAATGTCCGCCGCGCAGCTTTGCAAGATCGAGCGCGGGCGCAATGAACTTACGGCATCCACCTTGCGTCGGCTTGCCGATGCCCTAGGCGTTCCTGTGTCCGTTCTTCTAGGGGAGGGAAGCGGAGAGCCGGCAACGGTTGAGAATAGGGCGGTTTCGAGTGAGTTTGTCGAGCTTCCGGTGGCACATGACTTTGTTCCGGTGCTGTCTTCGTTTGCCGATGAGGCATCCGTGCTTGGCGAAGTCGTCAAGGCTGAGCATGAAATGGCAGCCGCAGAGGAAAGGCTTGGAATTGAGGGGCAGACGGCTTTGCAGTTCGTGTATTCATACGGAGGGGATGAGAGGTCTGCAGAATTGCTTGCGAGGGATGTCCGCGTCTCTCTTGGGATGGGAAGCCAACCTCGTGTGGATATTGAACCCGTTCTCGAATCTGTCGGCGTGCGTGTCGTGATGGTTCGTCGACCAACGGCGTTTCAAAGCGCAGCTTTCTACAATGTCGCACGCCGTAGACTTTCGATAGCATTGAATTCTTCAAACACTCTTGAACGGAATTCGTACAGGCTGGCCTACGAGCTTGGCGGGGCAGTCCGCTTTGCGTCTGCTGGCTACAAGACTGTTGTCGATGAGGGAGCAGAACACAGGTTTCTCCGGTCGTTTGCCGCGGCATTTCTGATGCCGGAGGAAGCGGTTCGCGGCACGGTTGCGGGATTGGGAATCGGTCCGCGTCAATGGACCATGGATGCGCTTGTCTATGTGAAAGAGCGCTTCGGCGTCTCGGCGGAGGCTTTTGCGCTTCGGCTAGAAACTCTTGGTCTTATCATGCCGTCGCTTCGCCAGTCTCTCCGTGACGAGCTCCACGTGCGCTATGAAACCCACCCCCGCGCAAGGGAACCCCACCCTCGCAAGAACCTAACCAGGCTCGATATCTTGAAAGAAATTTGTTAAACTGTACACAGGAGATTGATCATGAAGCTATACCCAATTCGTATGGAGATTGCTGGACCAACGGCTATGTGGACTCGCCCTGATACTGGCGATTGTCCTGTGAGCTATCCTGCGCCGACATACTCGGCGGTTCGCAATATTTTCCAGTCAATCCTATGGGGACAGGCTGTTCAAATTATTCCAAGACAGGTCGATATCTGTGCTCCGCTTCAATTCCATACTTATAATACGAACTACGGCGGGCCGCTGCGGAAGTCTAAAGTTGTACAATCTGGAGGCGGCTACCAGTTGTTAGCAACCGTCCTCACGGATGTCCGCTATCGGTTGTTTGCTGATGTTGTCGAAATTTTGCCATCGAATTCCGAAAGCCAACGGACGAAAGAATGGCGAAAACGAACCAAGTCACCTGGACACGCATATCAAGAGATATTTGATCGACGGCTCGCTTCTGGAAAGTGCTTTCACACGCCATTTCTTGGCTGGAAGGAGTTTGCGGTCACTTATTTCGGACCAATTCGTGAGGAAACGAAACTTGTCGATGTCACTACGGTTTTACCGTCTATGCTTCGTGAGGCCGTTTATGGGCAAGGCGGAAAGGTCCTTCGCTATCTGTTTGATCAAAACGTCAAGATCGAACATGGTGTCCTTAGATTCTCTTCTGTATCACAGGAGGCAGACCATGCTTAACGAACTAAAATCCCTTTCTGATTCCATTCGCGCTGCTGGTATTTCGGGCGATGAATGGGATGACAAGTTCAAGGAAATCAAGGTCAAGGGGTCTCCTTGTTTTGTCGTATCGCTTTCCGATGAAGGCGAAATTGCAGATGTTCGCTTTCTTTCTCCTGAGAAAGCGAAAGTTCTACGGACATGGCAAGGCGGAAGCAACGGCGAGTGCTTCCCAAGTTTCAACTTTCTTCCCTTTTACGAGTTTGATGAAAACAAAGTGAAGTCGTTTTCCTTTTCGCAGAAATTGTGTTCAATCAAGCAATTCGTTGCGGAAATTTTGTCTTCCGACGAGCGTCCATCAGAGGTTGGACCCGTCGTATTGTCGAAACGAGAAAAGGCCGACAGGAAGACAGCCAAATGCCTTGGATCAATTGCTGATTCATTCTTTGCGAATGTAGCGCAAGGAATGCCTCCAGCCGATCCTCTTCCTAGGCTTCGCGCTGCCGTGTCGAACTTAATTGCAGAATTGGGCGCTGAATCGTTTAATCGAAAGTTGTTTACGTATCTTCGACAACATGTTACGGAGGATGCTGCATTGCAAAAAGATCCTCCGACAATCTTTTCTATTCTATTTAAGAAAACACAAGATGTTGTTCTTTTCTTCGATCTGGCCGATTCTAGTGTTTGTCCGATTGCAACAGAGGTGTGCATGAAGACAATTAACGCCAAGCTCCTTGCCTCAAAGGGCGTTTCTGCATCCATTCAAAAGAGCTCTGAAATGGATGCTTTCGGATACGCTGTCTCAGTTGATGAACTCGCAGGAAAACTCCCTGAGGTGAAGTTGCCGGGTGTATTAGCAAACACGAAACTGCGAAGCATGAGCGGTGAGTCCAAGTGTCAAATGCGTTATGGACGAGTCGATGGCGAATCGTTTCCAATCGGCGATGAAGTCCGTAAAGCCGCTAAGTCGGCTCTTGCCTGGGTTGTATCGCCGGAACGCGAAGGTAAGACTTGGGCAATCGCTGGCTCGAACGAGCTGGTATTCGCTTACCCAAAATCTATGCCAAAGATGCCACCGCTTCTTGCTCGTATGTTCAGTAACGGACGTTTTTCAGCTGAGGATGGCGTAGTGACGACAGCTCGCTTTGAGGAGTATGCCAAAGCCGCTTTGAGTGGGATCAAGACCCTTTCGGAGGGGAATGCTACAAACGCTGAAATCGAAGTTTTCGCTATCAAGAAGGCAGATACGGCCAGGCGCAAGGTTGTATTCTACCGGAATTATTCGCTTGAGATGCTTGAAGATGCCGTCGGCGAGTGGCTCACAGGCGCAAGGAATATACCCGACATTCGTTTTCGAAAATGGCCTAGGCTTGCGAAAGGAGAAAAAGCAAAGAAGGGGACTACGCCTGTTCTGGCAGAGTTTCGCGCTCCGCTTCCTCTTGCGACGGTATGTCTCGCCTACGAAGTCTGGTCTCAGGACGGGAATGAAAAGTCGGCGCCGAAATGTCGGTGGGCTCCTCTTTATGATGGACTTCCTGTCTTTGATGGGCTAGAACTATTTCTTGGTGATTCTGTTAGAACTGGCCTTGCACAAAGGATGCTCGCGCTACTTATGCAGAATTCGACCGGACTTTGCGCGGCGATTGGTAACCTATCGCACCGGTCAAAGGATAATGTTGTGACGAACTCACATGCTGTCGATCATCTTGAAACAGCCTTGCCGCTAGTCGGTATTCTGCTTTATAAACTCAACCGAACAAAGGAGATATACATGGAAACAACACCCTACCTCATCGGGAGGTTCCTAAGCCTGGCAGACGGACTTCACGCCGTCTGGTGCCGTAACGTCAAGGAAAAGGACCCGCTCCCGCCGCAGCTTCTCGGAAGCTCGCTGTTTGCGTCATTCCATCTAAATCCACTGCAGGCCTTCGCTTCAGCATCGCTTCGTCTGAAGCCCTACCTGGACTGGGCGAAGACCAACCGGACGAAGGATGTTGCCCTTGCTCGTTGGTATCTAGGTGAGTTTGGTCGAATATCCGCAGCAATTGCTAAAGCGGGGATTCCAGCTCGTCTATCCGACACCGACAAGGCCGAGATGTTACTCGGTTACTTGGCTTCATCCAGTAAATCTGGTTCCGACGAGCCAGAATCCATAGAGTCGAACGACTCTTCTTCGAATTCCTAACCTCAAAACAAGGATAAAACCATGAGCGAAATCAACCGTGCAACCGGACTTCTGATCCTCGAAGTCGTCAATTCCAATCCTAACGGCGATCCAGACCGCGAAAGCGATCCTCGCCAGCGCGCTAACGGACAAGGCGAAATTTCGCCGGTCTCTTTTAAACGTAAGCTTCGTGATCTCGTTGAGGCGAAGGACCAGCCAGTCTTTCAGTCTTTGAAAGAACGTCTGTCTCTTGAAGACGGATGCTACGAAGTCCTTGAATCGCGTGGACGGAATCGCGAAGCTATCAAAAAGGAGATGGCAGACGGCGATGGCAAGGACTTCATGAAAAGCACTTTCGTGAAGAAGTACTGGGATGCCCGAGTCTTCGGCAACACCTTTCTTGAGGGCGAGAGCGACAAGGGGACGATCAAGACGGGGGTGGTGCAGTTTGGTATGGGGCTTTCAGTGAAACCCATTGAGGTGATTCGGCAGACGAATACCAACAAGGCAGGTGTCCAAGAAGGTAAGAACCAGGGCATGGCACCGATGGCATACCGAGTCGTTACACATGCAGTTTACTGCATGCCGTTCTTCGTCAATCCGACATACGCACCTAAGTCTGGTTGCACAAAGAAGGATCTGGAACTGCTCAAGGCGCTCATACCCTATGCATATGATCACACGCGTTCAGCAATCCGTCCAGATGTCCGGATTCGTCACGCTTGGTTTGTCGAACACAAGGATGCGCTTGGCACCTGCCCTGACTACAAGATTTTCGACGCGCTTACGCCGAAGACAGACAAAGACGCGCCGACTTCGTGGGACGATTATACGGTGCCGACTGCACTTCCTGCAGAACTGACGGCAAAAGGACTAATACTAGTCGATCTCGCTAACTGAGGTGCTGACATGGAATGGCTGGCGCGTAGCGCGGATACAAAACGGAGACAAGATTGCCAAACATACGCTCGCCACGTTCTTGGCGTGCGGGCGTATGCGGAGCATTGTGTTGCGCCGCTCGTTCCGCTGCTGCCGCCTGCCATTCTAGACAAGCTTCGCTCTGTGCTGCTTCCTGCCGCTGAGTTTCACGATCTGGGTAAACTAGATGACGATAACCAAGCTGTTCTTCGTGGAGAGCGAGAATACAAGTCACTTCCAATTGTTCATTCAGATGCAGGAGTTGTAGAACTCGTGCATCGTGAATGTTTTTCTTCAGCTTTGCTAGTCGCGTCGCATCATGTAGGACTTCTAAACCTTGTGGCAGAATCTAATCGAGGAGATGACTATTTCCGTGTGGAAGATCCGTCCAAGCGTATGCGTGGGCAGCTTGAAATCTTGTTGGAACGACATAGAGCGGCGCTTTCTGCTGATTCTTACAGTATGGCGAAATCTTCTGCTGAATCACCGACTGGTAATGAAGCTGTTTTCATTCGTATGGCGCTTTCTTGTCTTGTTGATGCTGACCATACTGATTCATCGCAACCAAATCGGCCTCTAGAGGGGATTGTTCAGGAACAGCTGCCGCCGCTTGAGCCCGAGCGCCGACTTGCAGCCCTTGATGACTATGTCTCCCATTTCGAATCGAAGACCGATCGTGATGCGCTACGCCGCGACATTTACACGGCTTGTCGCAATCAGGTGCCGGACGCACGGATAGTTGCGTGTGACAGTCCTGTAGGTTCAGGGAAGACAACATCGGTCATGGCTCATCTGTTGGCAGTTGCCTGCAAGAGGGGGCTACGTCGTATATTTGTCGTACTTCCTTTTACCAACATTATTAGGCAGTCAGCCGAGGTGTATCGGAAGGCGCTTGTTCTCCCAGGCGAAAATCCCGATGAAATTGTCGCAGAGGTTCATCATCTTGCAGACTTTGACGATGAGGCATCTCGGGATTTAGCGGTACGATGGAATGCCCCTATTGTTGTGACTACTGCTGTAGCGTTCTTTGAAACGCTCGCAGCAGCACGCCCATCTGCGCTTCGTCGGCTTCATGAATTGGCTGGAGCGGCCGTTTTCGTGGACGAGGCTCATGCTGCGCTTCCTGCTAAACTCCTACCCGTAGCATGGCGGTGGATGCAGGCATTTGCGGATGAATGGAACGTCCATTGGACTCTTGCTTCTGGTTCTCTTGTTCGTTTCTGGGAAATGGAAGAGGTTTTGAGAGCGACGGGCCTGTCGTCTTCAAGAATGGTTCCGCTTATCGCTACAAACTCAATTCGCGATCAGGCGGCTTGTTACGAGCAATCGCGCGTCAGTTTTGAGACTTTTGACAATGCGCTTTCGGTTGAGTGGCTGCTTGATGCTGTTGAGAGGGCTCCAGGACCGCGCCTTGTTATTTTAAACACTGTTCAAAATGCAGCTGTCATTGCCAGGGCGTTTGCGAACAGCAATCGGTTTTCAAAGGTTTACCATCTCTCCACTGCTCTCACGCCTGCTGATCGTGAGACAACTCTGTCGGAAGTAAAGAAAAGTCTGGTGTCAGATGGCGATGGTGATTGGGTTCTTGTCGGAACATCCTGCATTGAGGCTGGCATGGATTTAGACTTTGCGACTGGGTTTCGCGAAATTGCATCACTCACTTCACTGCTTCAGTCCTCTGGTCGCGTAAATCGTTCTGGAAATCGTGTTGGTTCGAAGGTGTATTCATTTCGGCTCCTAGAGGAGGGTGGTATAAACCGAAACAAAAGCATGGAAGACTCGGTTCGTGTTTTGCAACACCTTCTTGACGACCGCCGCCCAATCAGTGCCGACCTTTGCACTGAGGCGTTGCGCCGTGAATTGCAACTAGACCCTCGATCTGGAAGTTTGCTTTCTAAGGTGTGTGGCGCAGAAGACACGTTTGATTTTCCCGAGGTTGAAAAACTATTCAAGATTATCGGCACTGATACGAGAACTGTCGTTGTCGGCGAAGATTTGGTGCGTAGGATAGAATCCTTCGAGCCGATCGACTGGCGAGAGATTCAGAAGAACTCTGTACAGATATGGGGGTATCGGATAGACGAACTTCGTGTTCCAGAACTTCACAATCGACCGGGTGTTTATGGCTGGCATTTGGCATATTCTCCTTTCATCGGTTTTATGGAGGGAATCCTGGAATTGAAAGATTTTGATCAGAACGGAGGTGGTGTACTATGAATGATACTGTTGAACCAGATAAGTTTTTCCCGCTCTCCGCAATAAACCATTATTCTTTTTGCCCACGTCGTTGTGCGTTGGTACACACGGAACGTCTTTGGTCTGAAAATTATCTTACGGTGAGCGGCACGTCGTTGCATGCGAAAGTTGATGCAGGAGGATCTGAATCTCGAAAAGACCTGCGATATGCTCGAAACGTTCGTCTGTATTCAAAAGAGCTTGGGGTGAGCGGAATTGCTGACATGGTCGAATTTCGTCGTGATGACATCGGGGGAATATCGGTTCTAGGTTGGCAAGGGCTCTGGATGCCATATCCCGTCGAATACAAACTTGGAAGCGCTAAGAATGAAATTTCTTATGAAAGACAATTGTGCGCACAGGCAATCTGCTTGGAGGAACAGTTTCGTGTAAAGATACAGGAAGGAGCCCTGTTTCTAGGTGTCAAAAAACACAGACGTTTGGTTGTGTTGGATGATAAGCTTCGGAAAGATACGAAGGCTGTATGTTCAGCAATTAGAATAATGCTTGAAAGTGGAGAGACACCACCGGCGCAACCTGCCCCATACTGTAAATCGTGTTCGTTAATTGACGATTGTATGCCCAGCCTGTCTAGCCGTTCTGCAAGAGATTGGCTTGAACAAGAAGTAGATATTTGGTAAAAACTTACTAGCGAAAGGATGTTTAAGATAATGCCACGTAAAAGAAGTTCACGTTGCACGTCAAATTTTGATCCACAGAAGTCGAGCGCGGCCCAGTTCATCACTTACATCGCCTCGACTGGCACGGGCAGCGAGAAGTATGAAATCCGCTACGAGGACGAGAACATCTGGATGAGCCAGAAGATGCTTGCGGCGGTGTACGGCATAGAGATAAACTCGATAAACTACCATATAAAAAAGATTTTCGCCGATGCAGAGTTGGACGAGAACTCAGTTATTCGAAAAATTCGAATAACTGGATCGGACGGAAAGAATTATTCGGTAAATCATTATAATCTTCAAGTTATAATCGCCCTTGGCTTCAAAATCGACAATGAACGTGCGGTGCAGTTTCGCAAATGGGCGAATCAGATTGTCGGGGATTATACGATTCGCGGCTATGTGATGGACAAGGAGCGGTTCAAGAAGGGTTCTCCGCTTTCAAGCGAGTATTTCGAGCATTTGCTTGAAGACATCCGCGAAATCCGCCTGAGCGAGCGCAAATTCTACCAGAAGATTACAGACCTTTACGCCACCGCCGTTGACTACGATGGAACGGCTCTTTGTACGCGCCGGTTCTTTGC
>Ga0310696_10009284_pt1 | contig 11399 bp, 31 predicted proteins | sample AusTroGonzalo_MG_4_FD_203885 | JGI IMG/M metagenome (GOLD analysis project Ga0310696, IMG submission 203885) | Bovine rumen microbial communities from tropical cattle in Woodstock, Queensland, Australia - Gonzalo_02 (v2) (version 2) | ecosystem: Host-associated > Mammals > Digestive system >...
ACCTTTGATATATGACACACAGGCTCTTGAGGAATACCGATTAGCACAGATGAAAATTGATAATCAAATTTATTTAAGGAGTTAGGGATATGGCAATCGTAAAAGAAATCAAAAACATTCGTGAACCGTTCACCAAAGGTGTAGCAGAGTTCTACATCAATCTCGGTAAAAATTCAGCAGACAATGAAATTTCAACAATGCTTAAGTCAGTAAAGACAGACCTTCTCTTTGACGAACTTGCAAGACGCTATTCATCCATGAGCGACATTCTTTCCGCTATTTATGGAGAGAGTGGAGATTTTGGAAAGGATGTGGATGTTGTTTACGGACTTCAGAATCACTTTAAGACATTAGAGCAGTTAGTTGCGCAGGTAAGAAAGGCGGCAAGAGTATGAGTATTTATCAGAAACTAAGCAACATTCAGAAAGACTTATTCGTTCCCAAAGGACAGAAGAATACCTTTGGTAATTATAACTACCGTTCTTGTGAGGACATTCTTAAGGCCGTAAAGCCTTTATGCGAAGCACAGAAGTGTGTTCTTTTACTTGATTCAATCACAGTACCCACAGGTGAGTTTAACTATGCGGTAGTAACAGCCAAGTTAATTGACCTTGAAGATGAAAAGGAAATAACATCTACAGCTTCAGCAAGGGAAGACAAGGAAAAGAAGGGCATGGACTCTTCACAGATTTCAGGATCATGTCTTTCCTACGCAAGGAAGTATGCGCTTGCCGGACTCTTCTGTATCGACAATGAGAAGGATTCTGACGCTACCAACATGGGCGGTAAAGAAGTAACCGACATGGGCATACCGATGCCGACAGAAGTAACAGAGGTAGAGATTAAGAAAATTAGGGCAGAAATGGCAAGAACAGGAATAACTGAAAAGACCATTCTTACATCTATGGGTTATTCAGACCTTGCTACTATTACTCCTGCTCAATATGTGGCGATAATGACCAGATTTAAGGACACTCCGGACGCTAAGAAGGAATAACACATGGAATGTAAAGGAACTATTACCCAGGTATTAGGCAAGGACGGACAGAACTTGAATGTTCTTCTCTCTCTAACTGACACAAACCCCGAAAGTTTAAACGACCTATTTAATCAAGAACTGTCCGTCCGCTTAACTAAATATCACCCTAAGAGAAGCCTTGACGCAAACAGCTATTGTTGGGTCATTCTCAGCAAACTTGCAGAGAAACTTAACACATCCAAAGAGGAATTGTACGAGTTCAAATTACGACAGTACGGAGTGCCTTATGAGGATGAAAATGGCAGACATGTAGTCGTTGCCATAAGAAGCGACATCCCCCAAAAGGAACTGCCAGGGCATTGGTTGTGGCTGAAAGATACAAACGGTGCTTCGAACTACATGAAGATTAAAGGCACATCTGAATACGACTCAGCAGAGATGGCCCACTTCATAGACATGATTGTTCAGGATGCAAAGGACATGGGTATAGAAACTCTTACACCAAAGCAGCTTGAGGAGATGAAGAACGAATGGAATCAGTATTGCAACAGAAAAAAGAGTGCTACGTCTGCGGAACCACAATCGGATTAGAGTCACATCATTGCCTACACGGAACAGCCAACAGAAAGAAAGCTGAGAAGTATGGATTGAAAGTCTGGTTGTGTCATGAACACCACACAGGTAACACCGGAGTTCACTTCAATAAGGACTTAGATGACAGCCTAAAGATGATGGCACAGATACATTTCGAACAGCACATCGGATCTCGGGAAGAATGGATGCGAGAGTTCGGAAAGAACTACTTAGATGATTAGCCTTTGGGCTTTTCATAGAAACTTATAAACCAAAGTCTAACTGACTCGGTTCATGCTTAAGACCCCCAATACACCACCCCATATCACGTTACACATTTTAGGAAAGGATAACCTTATCCATGCATTATTAAAAGCCTGAGCCGAGTCAAGGGGGTGAGAAAAATGACAATAGAATCATCATCACCTGACGTTACTGTCAAGTGTGAAATAAACATGAAATTACCTTCGTTGAACGAATACATTAACGCATGTCGTTCTAACCGTTTTCAGGGTGGAAAGATGAAGAAAGATCTTGAAAATGACATCAGTGTCTTCATCGCAAAGTTACCAAGATTTGAGAAGCCTGTGAGGATTCACTTCCACTGGGTAGAAGGAAATAAAAGACGTGATTTGGATAACGTAGCATTCGCCAAAAAGTTCATCCTTGATGCCTTAGTGAAGAACGGAAAACTGAAAGATGACAATCGGAAATGCGTCACAGCCTTCACCGACACCTTTGAATACTCCAACGAAACGAAAGTCATTCTTGAGATTACGGAAGGAGAGCCTAATGGATAAAGAAAACTACACCATAGATATTATCGACCTGATTCCTGAAGGACAGGCCAATGCCATAAGCCGTAAGAGTCTTACCGAGAAATGCGTTGCCTACGGATTGATAGATGGTAAATCACAGAACCCTGACAGATGTATGAGGAAGCTGCTTGAAAAGGCAAGAGAGAACAACGTAGTCATTAACCTTTCAGATGGTGGTGGATACTTCAAGCCTGGTAAAGAAGACTACGAGTGCTTAAACATCTACATCCAACAGGAGTTCAAGAGAGTAATGGCAATCTACAAGCCTTTGAAATACGCAGAGAAATACAGAGAAGACATGAAGGTGGGACGGATATAAATGGCAGATGTGAAATGGATAAAGATGTCAACAGAGTTGTTTGACAACAGAAAGATAAAGCAGATTGAGTCGTTACCTGATGGAGATGCAATCGTTGTTATTTGGCTAAAGTTACTTTGCCTTGCCGGAAACATTAATGACGCAGGATACATCTACTTCACAACAGAAATTCCTTTTACGGATCAGATGCTTGCCACTCAGTTCAACAGACCTTTATCAACAATAGAGTTAGCCCTTAAGACATTTGAAAAGTTTGGGATGGTGGAAATCATTGATGATATGCTTCACATCTCTAATTGGGAAAAATACCAAAATATTGAGGGTTTAGACCGCATAAGGGAACAAACAAGAGTAAGGGTGGCAAGACACAGAGAGCTTAAGAAGTTGGAATGTAACGTTACATGTAACGCTACAGTAACGCAAGGTAACGCCACAGATAAAGAAGAAGATATAGAAAAAGAAAAGAAAGAGAAAAGAGAAGATATATCTCCCCCTTTATCCCCCTCACGGGGGAAGGAAACCCTACTCGATATGTTTGACAGACTTTCCGAGGACAGACAACTAAGTGAACCCTTGAAAGACAAACTCCGTGAATGGATGCAGTACAAGAAGGAGAAGAAGGAAACCTACAAGGAAACCGGATTAAAGTCTTTCCTGACTCAGATGGAAAAGCATGAACAGAAATATGGTTCATCTGCCTTGATTGATTGCATCGATTTATGCATGGCAAGAAACTACAAGGGCATTATCACAGACTTGATAACCGAAAGGAAGAAGCCTACGAACATAGACGATGAATGGAAAGGAATCAAATGATAACGATTGGCAACTTTTTTAGCGGATCGGGAACATGGGAATTGGCTGCAAAGATGTGCGGAGCCAAGGTCTTATGGGAATCGGAGATAGAAAAGTTTCCGGTAGAACTTGAAGCTAAGAGATTTCCCGAAGCAAAGCAATTAGGTGACATTACAAAAGTAAGTGGATACGAAATAGAGCCCGTGGATATAATGACAAATTCATCACCATGCCAAGACCTTTCAGTAGCAGGAAGAAGAGAAGGCATGACGAAGGGAAGTGAAACACGGTCAAGCTTATTTCACGAGGTTATACGAATCACAAAGGAGATGCGAGATGCAGACTTTACCCGACAACTATCAAGTGGAAAATCAGATGACGATATTCGACTTCATCCCCGATTCTGGTTTTGGGAAAACGTACCAGGAGCCTTGTCCTCAAACAACGGAGAAGACTTCAGAAGCGTCCTTGAAGAAATTGCGAAAATCAAAGAGCCTGAAGTTTCTATACCTAAACCTGTCAAGTGGAGTAATGCAGGGTATGTGGACGGAAACGGATGGAGCATTGCTTGGTGTATCAGAAACGCAGCTAGTGAAGGAGTGCCACAGAGAAGAAGAAGAGTCTTTCTTGTGGCGGATCTTAGAGGAAAATGCGCCGGAGAAATACTATTTGAGCGAAAAGGCATGTCTTGGAATTTTGAGACGGTGCGCCAAACGTGGGAAAGAACTTCCCTCAGTCTTAATGAACGCATTGAAATCGCAGGCCAATATATCCGAGGAGAAATTACAGAGCCTTTTAGCGGAGAGTTAGAAAAAAACCTATAACCCCCTGTACTATGACCACCATCCCCAAGACAGCCGAGTCACAGAGTGCAGACAATACGCTAACAGCGTCACTGCACGATACGGTACAGGGGGGGGCAATACACCACTTATCGTGTATAGGGTTTCGCAAGAAAGCACATCCTAGGCACAAAGGAGAACCGCAAGAATGGGAAATGACAACACAGGCAGACTGCCTGAATGTATTCGACAACACAGAAACGAGAACACCGATTGTGATTGTTTCGGATTAGACAGGTATTCCTGGAACCAAGGACAAAATGCAAAATATGACTTCCAAGTCTTTGAAAATCAGGAACCTGCCTTAGTTGCTAGGGGGGGGCAGCGGTTGCATATGCTATCAGGAGAAAGTAGGAGCTTTATGTTCAACAGACCACAAATGGATTCAACAACAACAGGTGATGCAAGGGAAGTTAATCGTTTGCCGGCGTACACTTTAAAGATTAGGGGGGGGTGTTCCGTGGATAGTAACGGACGTTCAGCAGGCAAAGGCCCTTTAATTCAAACTAATCTGTCAGCCACTTTAGGAGTGTCGCAAGACCAATATTTGTTTGCCCCAAAAGTAATTGCCACCTTTGAAGGGAACGGATGCAGACCATCTCATAAGGGATTAGGCATAGGGGAAGGTGATGTAATGTACACCCTTAATTCAACAGAAGTACATGGAGTGATTTATGAGCTGCCTAAACCCTTTTGATGTTCAATCAAGACACATAGTAGAAGAGGACGGTCATGCAGAATCGTTGTATGCCGCAGTACATGGGGGGGGCAACAATACGTCTTGGTGCATCGGGAACGGACAAGTGATGCAGACCGGATTACACGACAAAGCATTAACCCTGAACTGTATGCACGACCAACAAATTATTTTGCAAAGGAAAAAATCATGAGTGAAGAGTATGTAGTAAGAAGATTAACACCGACAGAATGTGCAGCCCTTCAGGGGTTTCCGAAAGATTGGTGCGCCGATGTTCCACATTCTGATTCAGCGGAATACAAATTGTGGGGAAACGGAATTGCACTTCCTTCCATTCTCCCGATGATGTTAAACGCAGTAAGAAAGGCAGAGGAAGATGACTAGGGAAGAAATGATTGAAATCATCAAGAAGATTCAGTCGGCATATCCAAACTTCAAGGTTGAGGATAAACAAGCTCTTCTTGATACGTGGTATGAGTGTTTGGGCCATGTTGATTTTAAAGCAGTGGCACTGGCCTTAAAGAATTACATAATGTCAGACACCACAGGGTTTGCCCCCACGATTGGTCACATCAACAATAACCTTCATGACATCTTGGAGAAGATTGAGGGTGGCGCACCGACAGAGATGGAAGCATGGAACTTAGTCAGTAACGCACTGAGAAGGTCGGGATGGCACGCAGAGGAAGAATTTGATAAGCTGCCGCCACCGATTCAAAGAGCAGTCGGTTCTGCACAGATGCTTCATAACTGGGCGTTGGATGAAAACTACAACGAAAGTGTAGTGATGTCTAACTTCCAACGGTCATATCGGGCAGTAACGGAACAGGCAAAGCAGATAAGAAGAATGCCTTTAGACATTCAGCACATGATTCAGGAGAAACAGAATGAAAAATTGCGGATTGAATTTTCCAAAGACGAGTGACTTTATAACTCACACAGATGTCATAAGACGCTTCATAGAATCACCGTTAAGAATAACCATTATCGATTATGTCAGCGCAGAAGATGCAAGAAGCGTAGCAATGTTGTTCCGGATGTATATCGATGAACATGAGTACAACAACGTAAGAGTGATCCAGAGAAGTAATGACGTAATCATTTACAAAGAGAGGAAGAAGAATGGAAATCGTAGAGCGTGAGATAAAGATTACCTGGTGGAAGAAGCCACAGCTTGACGGATACGTAATCAAAGTTCCGGTTGATGCTGATGACGAAGAAATCAGCAACAAGGTCAATGAGTTCATGGAAGAAGAAGTTGTTGACACTTGGGAATGGGAGCGTGGCGACTTCACCAAAGAGTATATGTACGACAAGGATGAATGATATGAGATTTAGAGATTTAGAGCACAAACCATTAAAGGCTTCGGATAAAGAGAATCTTAACGACAAAAGATACTACATAATGCTTCGGCATTACTCGGAGCCAAATGTAAAACCGTGGTACGGCTTAAATGACAGCCCATATGCGGTCAAGAAGGCTACTGAATAACATGTATGCTATAACTTTATACCTCTTTCACTTAATGGGCTGTATAAGCCTAAATGAAGCCTTATTTGGAATATACGTTGACGCATGGATTTTAATTCTTTTCATAGCAGGGAGAAAACTACATGAACATACACGACTTAATGACTCAGCAGGTAGTGAAAAACTACAAGAAACCGAGAGAACCGGAAACACCGAAGCAGAAAGAGAAGGTTGAGGACAAAGGATTCAAAGCCATTCTTGATGCGGAAAGGACAAGGCAAGCGAGATGACATTCTTAGAAACATATGCCCCAGTGTTTTGCAAATACCTTATGGCAGGTTTAGTCATAGCATCAATCGCAGGGGCGGTAGCAATTACATATGTACTTTGGGATAACAGGGAGAAACATGGTAAGTAAAACACTATTTTCAAGTCAATCAGATGAATGGGCGACACCGCAGAAAATCTTCGATGAACTGAATGAGGAGTTTGGTTTTAACTTAGACCCTTGTGCATCATCGGAGAATCATAAATGCGATCGCTTTTACACCATAGAAGATGACGGACTTTCCCAAAAATGGGGGGGGTGCAGGGTGTTTTGCAATCCACCTTACTCACAGATTGATAAGTGGGTTGAGAAAGCCTTCAGGGAAACAAGAGAGGACAACACCTTGGTTGTGTTGCTAATCCCTTCCCGAACCGACACAAGATATTTTCACGACTTCATCTACCAGAGAGCAGAAATTAGATTTGTAAAAGGCAGATTGAAGTTTGGAGATGGTAAAGGTTCAGCACCGTTTCCGTCAATGGTGGTCATATTCAGAGGAGCAAAACTACGGGAGGATACAGATGACAAGAGGACCTAGATTTAAGTGTGAAAGTCAAAACACAAACGACAACAGGCGAAAAGCCAACAAGAGAAAAACCAATATGAACAGCCTTGCAGAAGATGTTAAACAGGCTACTTTACTGGGAATGAGTTACGGAGAATATCAAGCGTATAAAAAGGAGAATGGGATATGTTGATTTTAATATTTTTTCTGTTTTTGATTTTGGCTTTTTGGATAGCTGAAAAGATAGATGAAGATTTTGCAAGTGTGGTTGTCTTTTTTGATATTGGAGTTCTTATTGCAATAGTGATTGTATCGATCTGTTTATTCAACTGCACCTACCGAATTGATGAAGAAATAAAAGTGTATGAAGAAGAAAACGCAGTCATAGAAAAAAAGCTAGAGAACGCAGTTGAACTCTATATGCAATATGAGAAGGAAATTATGATAAGCGTTGCTCCAGACACAGACACTATCTCACTCATTTCTCTATATCCCGATTTGAAAAGTGACAAGCTTGTTGAGTCGGAGATGGAAGCATACATCCAAAACAACAACAAAATCAAAGAACTTAAAGCCGAAAGGACAAAGAAGAGCACATATAAGTTTTTATTGTTCTTCGGTCACTAAAGAACATAAAAGGAGAACGGGAATGTTTGGAATTAAGACTAAGAAAGATAAACGGATTGAACACCTTGAGAGCTTATTGGCTATGCCAGTAGCACCTTATTCTCAGATTGAGATCCGAAAGGGAGATTTAATACCTTACGCCGCAAGAGTCATCATATGCGATGGAATGCCTGTTGAATATGCCAAAGAACAAGTGGCACGAACCCTTCTTGAAAACCTGAAGCATCATATCCATTTTGATATATCCGATGCGGATAAGTTTGGAGAGATAACTTTAACAGGAAGGATTTACGTAGGCGAGATATAGGAAGGAGAACGGAATTGCAGATTGAGATTAACGAGAGATACGTTGACGAATTACTTGAAAGGCAATTTAAGAAGGTCATAGGAGAAGCGGTGGGGGCCTACCTTCGGGACCATCCGAAAGCAATAGAGCTTGCCATTGAGAATGAACTTAATGACCAAATTAACAGGAAGTATTTTGACATCATTAAAGAGAAAGCTCATGAAATGGCAACAGACAGGGTTGTGAAGGAAGTTGCCGAAAGAATTTCAAGAGATATTGCAGAAGCATACGCAGATAAATATTACGACTAAAGGAGAAGGAACATGTTAATTTCAATGATTATTTTATGGGCGGTAGTAGTAATTGAGTTTGTCTTGATTATTGGGCTTGTCGGAAGAGAAGTCACTATAAGAAAAACAATCGATGAAATAGTAGATTTCTTTGGTAAATACACCGTGAAAGCAGGAGAGTCGAGAAAAAAGATGGTGGATACAATAGACCATTTAGCAGACAAGGTTATAGAACTCTACGAGTGGAAGGAGAATCAGAGATGATAATTAGCAAAGCTACGTATCAGAAACAACTTGAGGAAGCTACACAAAAGGGTTACATGAGAGGATTTAAGGCCGGTTTCAACGTTGCCAGAAAGAAAGCGTACAAATTCATATCTGATGAAATCGCAAAGGCCATTGAACGTCAGAAGAAAATCGAGGGTTAAGTATGGACTTCAAAGAAAAAGTAAACTACCTGAGTCGGTATAAGTATTACAGCATCAACCTGCAAAACCTTATAGAGGAGAGAGAGAAGTGGTTCACTATCGGAACTAAGGTTAATTCGGTTTCCGATGGGATGCCACACTCACCTTCTGATGAGTCGAAGGTTGAAAAGTCATCAATCAAGATCCTTGAGATAACCGAAGCGATTAACAAAGAAATCGAGCGCATGACAGATGCACGATGGGAAATCGGAGAATTAATTAATCACATCCAAAACGACCGACACCGAACAGTAATGTCTATGCGATACATCAGCGGTTATACCTTTTCTCACATCGCTGACAGCCTGGATATATCAGACAGGGCTGTATACCAAATGCATAAGAGAGCAATAAACAGATTGGAGATAAAAGATGGCAGGGAAAAGAATGTATGACCGCAAAGAGATGCGGAGATTGTATGACGAAGGGTACACGGACGAAGCGATAGCAAGTCAGATTGGCTGCAGCAGACTTTACATCCAAGACTTACGACAGAGAGCAGGATTAGAGCCTAACCCCGAACCCTTTGATACAGGAAAGATGAAAGCCCTGCATCGTGCAGGATGGAGCGTCCATAAGATTGCAGATGAAATGGGCGTGGAAGATGAAGAGATAAGGAGAAGATTGAATGAGTGAAACACAGAAAAGCGTAACAAGACAGGAAAAGATTCTTGTCTGTATGCCTAACATGGGAACCATAAAGAACAAGACAGTAGCTTCAATGATTGCTATGGACAAGACAGAGAATACTAAGTGGTGCATGATAGGCGGTTCATTAATCTACGATGCCAGAGATATATGCGTAGACACAGCGATAAAAGAGGACTTTGACTATCTCATGTTTATCGATTCCGACATCGAATTTGGTTCAGATGCGATGCTGAAATTACTTGACAGGAATAAGGACATTGTAACCGGCATCTACTACAAGCGTGGTGGCGACCATTCACCCGTTGTTTATCGCCATATAGCCCCTTTAGAGATTGGCACAAGGAAAGTTACCTGTGTGACAGAAACAGACGTAGATAGGCCGTTTTTCAAGGTTGAAGGATGCGGTATGGGATTCTGCTTAATCAAGGTTGAGGTGTTCAAGAAGTTACTGGAGAAATATCCCACCTGCTTCACACCGATTGACGGACTTGGTGAGGACTTAAGTTTCTGCTACAGAGCGATACAGGAAGGCTATGAGATTTGGGCTGACGGAGAAATCCCTTTGAACCATTGGGGAGAAATAGCTTTCGGTAGAGCAAGTTGGTATAAGGAGGACTTGGATGAAGCGTGAAATGGTAGTTGTAAGACTATATGACGACTATACATACGATGTTGAAGATACAGACCCAGATTATGCGACATCTATGTTTTGTGGATATAAAAATGGCAAAACCTGTATCGGCTATCACTGCCCAAAAAGCAGATGGAAAAACTATCTCTTAAAGCTTATTGACCCTAAGAAGATAGATAAAGAGATTAGGGAATTACAGCGGAAGAAAAGAAAGGTCGAGAAAATGAGAGACAAGATTTTAAAGGAGATCGCAGATGAAAAAGGTTAAACTGTTTTCGGTTAGTAAGACTAAATCTATAGAGGGTGAAGATGCGGAATTATATTGCACCTTTTATTTGGTCTTGAATAGAAATTATGTATTCACATTTCTGTTAGAAAGTCCGAACATATCTTGCTCCGACAGACACCCTATAAGACTAATAAAGCATTGGTTAATGATGATTGAAGAGGATTATGTGAGGTATATGCGGAGATATGAAGCTCAATTTGTATGTATGAAAGAAAAATAAGGGGGTTGAGGAATGAGTAATTATCCAACATGGACTGAAAGAAAGGTATTTCCTGCAAAGGGTAATGTTGATGAACTTCAATCTGCACGTTGTAGTGCATGTGGGAAATATCACACTACACCGTACAGTTACTATTTTGACGAATACAATTATTGCCCTAATTGCGGAATGGAAATGGTTAAGGCAGATAAGGAGTAAAGAATGAGCATTGAGGACAAAATCAGAAACGCTGAACCTAGTGATTGGCTAACAGAAGGCATTCCCAAATGGCAAGTATGGTTGATTATTAAGAAAGCGCAGTTAAAAGCAAGAATACAGATGTTGTGGATAAGGATTAAGGAGAAAGAATAAATGGAAGCATATAAAATAATAGGTTTTATTTTCATAAGTGTTATAAGAGCCTCTATTCCAATATTATTTGGTTTATCGATAGGCTTTGGGTGGTATCCATTAATCGTCATCATTCTTGGTGTAGCTACGTTTTTGAATGGTTTGGTGGCTTATGGAGATTTATACCATTACAAGAAAAGTTATGGAGGGTGAGGAATGACTAAGGAAGAAGCAATCAGAAACATAGACGCATTAAACGCCGTATGTGGTCATAAAGACTT
>Ga0310696_10009285_pt1 | contig 11398 bp, 9 predicted proteins | sample AusTroGonzalo_MG_4_FD_203885 | JGI IMG/M metagenome (GOLD analysis project Ga0310696, IMG submission 203885) | Bovine rumen microbial communities from tropical cattle in Woodstock, Queensland, Australia - Gonzalo_02 (v2) (version 2) | ecosystem: Host-associated > Mammals > Digestive system >...
TGACAACGGGGCACCCATCCGCACTGCTTGCACTCTATGAGCGGGGCATAGCCACGGCGGTTCTGGAAGAGGATAGCCTGTTCGCCACGAGCCAGAGCCTCACGCACCTTCAGGAGCAACAGGGGTGAGAAAGGACCGTTCATCATCTTTCGGTGCTGGAGATCCTTGATATCAACAACCTGAATCTCCGGAAGCTCTATGCCCTTATAGCGCTGAAAGAGTTCCACTAGGCCGTATTTTCCAGTGGTGGCATTGTGGTAGGTCTCTACTGAGGGAGTGGCAGTACCCAGCAATACCTTGGGAGCCGAAGAATGGAGTGTAGCGAGCATAATGGCAGCGCTGCGGGCATGATAACGGGGCGCAGGATCCTGCTGTTTGAAAGAAGTCTCGTGTTCCTCGTCGACGATGACAAGCCCAAGATTCCGGAAGGGCAGGAACACTGCACTGCGTGCTCCGAGAATCACGTCGTATGGATGGGCAGAGAGCTGCTTCTGCCATATCTCCACACGCTCGGCGTCGGAGTACTTGCTGTGGTAGATGCCCAAACGACAGCCAAAGATGCGTTGAAGACGTTCCATCATCTGCACAGTGAGGGCTATCTCAGGCAAGAGGTAAAGCACCTGCTGCTTACGGTTGAGAGCCTGCTGGATGAGGTGAATGTATATCTCTGTCTTACCACTGGATGTAACGCCATGAAGTAGGGTGACGTTCTTCTTAAGGAAGGAGAACTGTATCTGGTTGAATGCGTCCTGCTGCGTGGTACTAAGTGGTTTGATATTCTCGGGATGAGGATCGCCGCCATTATTCAAGCGTCCCACCTCCTGCTCGTAGGTCTCAAGGATGCCGCGCTTGACGAGAGAGGTGATCGTGGCGATGGTATGGCCTTGATTGAGGAGTTCATCGCGAGAGATGCTGTCGCAGGACGCCTGCAAATCCTGTCCCAGGTCGATGCTGGAAAGGGAGAGGAAGTCGATGAATGCTTTCTGCTGAGAGGGGGCACGCTGCAGAATATCAAGGGCGATATGAAGAGCCTGCTCACTGCTGAACTTCGGAGTGAGACGGATGAACGTCTCTGTCTTGGGACGATAGCCGTCCTCTGCCTTCAGTCCTGAGGGAAGGGCAGCCTTCATAACATCACCGATGGGCGACATGTAGTAGTCGGAGATCCACTGCCACAGCCGGAGCTGACAATCGGTGAGGATGGGCGACGAGTCAAGGATCTGGATTATCGATTTAATCTGCGACACAGAGGGGACAGACCCTCTGTAATCCTGTCGCTGCGCCCCTTCCTCAAAGAGGGGACATTCCCCCTGTGTTGAGGCGACAATACCGACATAAGTCTTGCTGCGGCCAAAGGGGACGAGCACACGCACACCTGCCTGCACCTGTCCCTCTAACTGCTGCGGAACGGAATAGGTGAACGTGCCGTCGAGCGGCACAGGCAGGATGACATCGACGAACAATTGACGATTGACTATTTAAAAATAGTAAGCGGCATTGATTTGCCAGGCGTGGTTGTGGGTATCCACGTCTTTGAGATTTTTGAACTCACCTGACTTGCCTGCTGCAAGATTATAGGTGAATCCCACTTCGAGATGGCCCATCAGGTAGAGACCGGCACCGAAGTTGACACTCAGGTTGGCATCACGCAGACGATACTCGCCCACCTCGGTCTTGTACCACTTATCGCCTACAGGAAAACCAAACTGCGGGCCTGCAGTAAGGTAGAGACCTGCCATAGAACTGAAACCGATATTGTAGCGGAGGTTCACAGGCACCTGAAACGACTTCTGCTTGATGGTCTCGTCGCCATATTCAGTAGGTTCTGCGTACGTGGCAGGACTGTAATTGGTTGTACTCACCTCTGTGCTGCGCTCATCGTAAAGAGCGGCAATGTCAACGCCGAAGCCTAGGGGTAATGAGAGTTTCAACGAAGGGCCTACAAAGAAACCTGTCTTGTTCTTAGAGTCTATCACATCCTTACTGAATGACATCTTCGTGATATTCAGACCACCCTTGACACCGAACTTAACACCCTGTGCCTGTGCTGTCAGCGTCATGGCTGCGGCAAGCACTACTATTGAAATAATTTTCTTCATGATTGATTATAATTAATGTTATCGGGGCCAAAGGTACGAATAAGTGAGAGAAAAAACAAATTTTTTTTGATTTTTTCCGAACGAGATTACTTTCGGCGAAGTCAAAGGTACTAAAAAAGAGCGATTGTTCGCTCTTTTTAGTATCTTTTTTATGTTAATGCCGTTGACGTCGCACGGAAACGCGTGCTGAGCCACTGCTACTGCTGCTCTTAGGCGCAGAGGACTTCGGGGCCTTAACACTGCTCGACTTAACTTTGGCGGCCTTTGCCTTCTTGGCAGCCTTCACATTCTGAGGATTGACATTGGCGAGGCTGTCAAGGGAGTCCTTCTTCTCCGGGTCTCCGAAGATGTTCTTTCGGAAAGCCTCCAGTTCCTGCTCTATGCGTTTCTGCTCGGCCGAAAGTTTGGTGGTGTCGCCATTACAAAGTTGTATGAGCGTCTTGCCCTGAGCGTTGTTGGTCTTATATATCTTGCCACGGTATCTGTTGAGCGTGAAAAAGTCGTCCATAGTCATGGTAGCGGCATTGTTGAGGTTTGAGGTCATTACCGTCTGACGATTCAGATAGGGCTCCAGATCACTGTACTTCACCCAGAACAGAGGGTATTGTGTGGACTCTCCTCCAAAGTCATCTTCGCGCATCATCACGGGACAGAGGGCTATCACCTTGATATGGAAGATGGCATTGGCCTGATCATAATATGCACTCTCCTTTAAATAGTACTTCGTGACTTCCTGCGATGGAATGTCGCTGTTGTCTACCTTCAGTTTACCGTCCTGCTCCTCGTAGAAGATATGACGGTCGTCGAGCAAGGTCTTCATGTCGACCTTCGTCTGCTCAGTAAACACATCTGCACCGTCGTTGGCTATCGAATACTCATAGACGGGTATATAGTTATTCTGTGCCAACTTGAATATATAGGTGAAGAGGTTCATCTGCTTGCCCTCTGGCTGCACGGGGTAGTAAAGGCCCGCATTCTCGTCCTTCGTAAGGTCAATCTCACGATATATGTCACGACGCCATACAACATCCTCCGGCATATCCACTGCCGTGGGGAAGGATATCTGCGCACGCAACGACATTCCAGAGGAAGAGGTGCTTTTCTTCTGCTGCGACTGCTGCTGATCCGTCCGTTGCAGGTTTCTCCGCTGCTTCGGCTGCGCCATAGCGGTAGATAGTGAACAGTGAATAGTGAACAGTACCAACAGTACCTTCATCCAACACCGTACACTGGGCCTATTTATTATTCCATTCTTCATCATATAATTACCTTTATACTATTCACTAATCTCTATTAACTATTCACTATTTCACGATAACCTCCATTGGATTCTGCAGAGTACGGGTAAGGCCATCGGGGCCTACCACCGTCACACGGGAGATATAGAAGCGACGATTACGGGTAAGCTTGCGGAATGTCTCCTTCTGACGGGAGGAGAACGATGAACCATCGCTGACGATGGGCACGGCATTACCCATATTGTCGAAGAACACCGTCTCGAAACTCTGCACTTTGAAACCTATATCAAGGATACCGTCGTCTATGGCAGCTCCAAGCGTATTGGCTCCCACAAGTTGAGCCTTAACCATTCCACCGCCCTTGAAACGGGTGGGATTTCCATGCTCGTCGTTCATGGTGATATAAGGTGTAGGATCAGGCAGACGGCGCACACGGAAGGTGAACTGCCCCATCTGCTGCGTTCGCCCAGTATTCGTGGAGATGACGGTAATTATGGCATTCTCGCCAATCTTCGAAGGACGAGCTATATATTTGCCAGGGCCTACGGCCTGAAGTGTGCCATTGGTCATAGTGGCCTGCACCTTGCTTAAAGGCACTCCAGGCACACTGACACTAATAGGGTTGTTGTAGCCGGCATAGAGCATATTCATGAGGTCGGCAGAGACGGTAGCACTGGGATCAACCACAGTATATTTCTGCGAGAAGTCGCGGCGCACACTCTCACCGTTACCATTCACGGTCTCAAGATATCCTGCCAGTGTGAAATCACCAGTAGTGTTACAGATTCGCTCGTAGAGGTTATCTTGGAGTGTTACCTTTTGATTGCCGATATAGATGTCGGGCACCTGAGTTGTATCCACGGCAGCCATCACGATATGGGCAGAGAACTTATCACCACGGACAATGGTTTGAGAATTTGGTATGACGAAAGCCTCGAGAGCGTTCACACGGATATCCTTCACGTCGATATTCTGCACAAGGGTATGAAGCACCTCCCCCTCGGCATAACGCACATCGTTCTGCAACTTTGAAAGCAGTGTAACGGCAGCTGCGGCTGGCATGGCCTCAAACATATATTCCTGCCAGTTCTTTCCCATTGTCTGAACATTCTCTGGCACCTCAGTAGTGAGGTTGGAGACGATGAGTTTCTTCTGACGGGCACTGGTGAGCATAGGCAGGAGACTAGCACGGTAGGCATTGATGGCATCAAAGAGTTCCTGACCACGGCCACGGCCTGGGGCAAGCATCACCTGATTGGCTGCCTCAAGGTCTTCTTTGTTGCGGATATTCTGCACATCTCCGTCCTTACCGTCGGCCTCAAAAACGATGGCCTGTTTCAGTTCGTCAACAAGATTATACAGATTGTCACTCATCTTCTTAACCTTCTGCGACTTGTCATACCACTGCTTTACCTTCTGGGGGTTGGCCTTCATCTGCACGGCAAAATCATCGTATATCGACAGGTTTTCCATGGTGGCATTCTGTGTAGTGCGCTTCAGACTTTCCTCAACAATGGAGAAACCGTTGAGCACCTCGTTGGATACATTCAGCGCAAGCATAGCCATCAAGACGACATACATCAGATTAATCATCTTCTGGCGAGGCGAGACGGGTCGTTTCCTGATTGCCATAATCCTTTATTGCTGTGCTAATGGTGAGGCGGCTCTCATGTTCACGGTCATAGCCTCAATCATACGGGCATAGATACCGTTTAGTTCCGCAATCTGCTCTGCCATGCGGTGGGTCTGAGCGTTGATATCATCGATGGTGCCTATCTGTGAGCTGGCACTCTTAAGTTGCAGTTCATAGACTTTGCAGATGCCTGTAAGCGTACGGTTCAGGTTCTCCATCTCCTCAGAATCACGTGCCAGACGCTCGCTCTGTTCTGCAACCTTGGAGAGCATCTCAGTTAGGCGCTTCAGCTCATCAACATAATTAGCTGTAGCCTCCTCCAATTCGGGATTAACCTGAGGAAGACCGGAAATTCCAGGAATTCCGGCATTTCCAGAGATACCGGAAACGGTAGCGACCGATGACGACACGGCTGCAATAGCCTCGGTGTCCACTACTGGAGCATCCGCAGCCGAAGGCATGGGAGTAGCGATTCCATCGGATGAAGATATCTGCCCACTTCCACCTGCTCCACCTCCAATGATGATAGTTCCACCATTACCTCCGATGACGGTGGCTGTGGCAGGCTCCACCTGATTCTCGTCTGTGGTTACATGTGTATCCAACTCCATGCCATCTGTAGTCTTGTCAAACGGACGGTCGAAGGCAGAGATAAAGAATACGAACACCTCGGTTCCCATACCAAGGAAGAGGAAGAAGTTTGCACCTGGGAGGTGGGTCAACTTGAAAAGGGTACCTAAGATTACAATTGAGGCTCCCCAACTATAGGCATAGTTCAGGAACGTCTGTCCGGGCACACTGTCCATCCACTTTTGCAAACGATATACGAAATTGTATTTACTATAGGTTGTCATTGATCTTTGAGCTTTGAACTTTGAACTTTATTATGACTCTTTACTTCCTGGTCGGAGCTTTTTCGCTTATAGTATTAGCCAAACTGCGCACACAACGGAAACCGATGTATGAACGAGGCTGGTTCTGGTATTCCGATGAACGCCATGCAGAGCGGATATATGACTCAGGATCCTTCCATGATCCACCACGCACACTCTTCTTCTTAAGACGATAGGGATCTTCCTTAGCGGCATTGTAACTCAACTGGGGGTTGATATCATTCATCGCGTCTACTCCTGCTTCGGTATAAACGGTACTCGTCCACTCAGCCACATTGCCAGCCATGTCATAGAGACCATTGCTATTGGAGGAATAGATGCCCACACGGCTGGTGATAAGGTTGCCGTCCTTAGTGTAGTTTCCGTCGTCGGGTTTGAAGTTCGCAAAGAAACAGCCTTTTCCACTGGCTACGTCCTCATTATCCCATGGGAATTCATTCTGATCCTTGCCACGGGCAGCATACTCCCATTCAGCCTCTGTCGGCAGACGGTAGCGCTGCACGAACCGTGCAGCAGCTCCCAAGCCCTTAAGCAGGTACTCAGTACGCCAATGGCAGAACGCATTGGCCTGATCCCAAGTCACTCCTACAACAGGATAGTCATTGTAGGCCGGATTGGAAAAATAATAACGCATGTACACCTCGTTGTCGGCATTGGGGAAATCGTTCACCCAACAAGTGGTATCAGGAAAGATGTTCACAATATAGGTATTCAGGAAATCCCATGGACCCGTCAACTGGCGGTTGATTGTCTCCCTGACAATCTTTCCCTCCTCATCGATATAGGCTGTATCCTTCGATATCCAGATTTCCTCGTTTGGATTCACTTCGATATCCGTATTCAGATGTCTCTCCTCTGGATTAAGCCGGTTACGGCGCAAGGCGGCTGCCGTATAATCGTACACCTCATAGCGGTAGTTCATCTGATGACAGTCAAGCATCTTCTCTCCTGTAACAGGGTGTGTTGCATATAAACCGTCGATGACTTCCTGTTCGTCTTCACTAGGCTTACGTGGAAGAGCCTTCTTCCAGTTAATAACCGAACCCATCTCATTACCTTCCTTGTCGGTCTTTACCGTACGGTAGGTCTCGTCGATCTCTGCCAGACGCTCCCTAAGGATGGAATCACGCACGTAGTACACGAACTGGCGGTATTTGGAGTTTGTCACCTCTGTCTCGTCCATCCAGAAACCGTCTACTGAGATATCCCTAATTGGTGTCTTACGTCCCCAAAGGCTATCCGTCGTTTCCAAACCCATCTTAAGGTGACCACGCTTTATGAGCGTCATACCATAGGGGGTAGGCTCAGTAAAACTGCGGCCTCCCGTGCCAGTAACCTCACCGCCTTCCGATGATGCCAACTTGCTGCCGAAACAACTCATCAGCAGGAGACAGGAGACAGGAGTCAGAAGACAGTATATCACCCTTCTTTTCAGTTTTTTATCCATCTTGATAATCATCTATAAACTCTAAACAATAAACTACAATATCCTCACGCTCTTATGCAGGTTGCGGCCTTTCTTATACAGATTGATGTCTGTCTGATAGCCTACGAACAGTTCATGACTTCCGTTGCCAATCTGTATGGCAGACGTGTATATCTCATAACTGTACCCTATTCTCACGCCGTGCATATCTCCTCCAATATGAACCGTGACGGAGTTTGTGGGGCTATACGACAATCCCGCATACATCACCCTGTTTTCATGGTTATACATCAGGCGCCCTGAGATATCCGCACGATAGGCCACTCCGTCAGTACGTCCCAAGAATGAGGTGTTTATGGTAAGAAACGGATTTTTCATCCGAATATTGTATCCACCAGTTAAATAATATGTAGTTGATACATTCAATTCGTTCTTTTCGCCCAATTCCACCGTTGGAGCATTAAGGTGAAGAGCCGATATTCCGGCAAACCAGTTGCGGTGCTTGTAATACACTCCGATACTAAGGTCTAACGAGGTACCGCTGACCTCCGAACCGGAAAACACAGGGTCGCCGGAGTCAATCACGTCCGCTTTAGATGCATCGAATGTCTCGCTGAGCATCGTGGCCTGCAAACCAAGACTCATTTTACCTCCAAACAATTGGGGTTGGAAGGCATACTGCAGTCCAAAACGCTTATGGGAGAACAGACCTATGGCATCGTTCATGAACTGCACACCCAATCCGTGATATGTGTTCAGAGCATATATTGGCATATCAGCCGCAGCGTACATTGTGTTAGGATTATGCTCAAAACCCGCTAATTGTATTGCATATGCTCCTGCAACATTCAATTTTGCCTCTTTGCCTATGGCTGCAGGATTAAACGATGACTCCATAGCCCAGTAGTGACTGAACTCCGGGTCATACTGAGCATTGCCCGTAACAGCGGTCAGCGTCAGGCATAAGAATATGTAGTATCGTTTAAACACCACAATAATAACGTAAGTCAGACACAATTTATTTTGATAACTTTAAAAAAAGGTGAAAAGAGACTGGATTTAACATTGCCTTATTCTGCAATTTCAAAAAAATTCTGTATCAATACAATTTATTGCTTCTATTATACGTCTTATAAAAAGAACGATTTTATTTTTATCAACAACCCTATATTTGTTACAGTCTATGGATCAGAAGAGAATTATGAGGTTTTTGCGGCAAGTGATGGCAAACAACAACCGCGAGTGGTTCCAAGAACATAAAAAAGAGTACGAGGTTGTCAGGGCTGAGTTTGAACGTTTTGTGCAGCAAGCGCTGGAACGGATTGTGACATTTGACCCAGAGATAGGCCACGTTCAGGTAAAGGACTGCACCTACCGTTTCTATCGCGACACGCGTTTTTCGCCCGATAAGTCACCTTATAAGAATCATCTCGGTGCCTATATCAACGCCAAGAGCAAAAAGGCACTGAGAGGCGGATACTATATACATCTGGAACCCGACCACTGTCTACTGGCTGTGGGAAACTACTGGTTGCCCACTAACATTCTAACTTCCTGCCGTAACGAGATAATGGCGAACACTGAGGAATGGCTCAGATGCGTGGAGAATGAAGAATTCCTGAAATACTACGGCAGCGACGTGTCCAGCAGTACGAAAGAACCGACAAATATTGACAGCTGGGACCAGCCTCAGGGCTTCGGTCTGGCGAAACTGAAGACATGTCCCTCAGGTTTCCCAAAAGACTGGGCACATGTAAACTATCTGCGTCTTAAGGACTATTGCTGTTGGCATGCCGTTTCAAATACATTCTTCGAAGGTGATGAATGGCTCGATGAGATGGAGAGCATGTTCCGTGCCGCCAAGCCAATGATGGACTTCATGAATGCCGTGATAGATGATTACGATATTTAATGAAAAATACATGAACAACAAGCGGTTCTAAATATTGGCATATGGATAAGATAGTTGTAGCGATAGATTCATTCAAGGGTTGTCTGACCTCAAAGGAGGCGAATCAGGCGGCAGCAGAAGGCATCAGGAAGGTCCGTCCTAATGCGGAAATTGTACAGATTCCAGTCAGCGATGGCGGTGAGGGTTTCATGGAGGCATTCCATTCGGCTATAGGTGGAACACTTGTGGAGGTGCGTGTAAGAGACCCACTGATGCGACCAATCTCAGCGAACTATCTGCTTCATGGCGATACGGCGGTAATTGAGATTGCCCAAGCCAGCGGGTTGACTCTGCTCACGAATGAAGAACGAAACCCAATTGTGGCCACAAGCTATGGTACAGGGCAATTGGTGGCCGATGCCGTCCGAAAAGGAGCCACACACATCATCGTAGGCCTTGGTGGCAGTGCCACAAGTGACGCAGGTATGGGAATGCTTCAGGCACTTATCAACGCCTATGTAAAAGGTGGCGCATGGGATGACATAAAAGGTGAATTGGGAAACATCCTCTTTACAATTGCCTCAGACGTTAAGAATCCTCTTTGTGGGGAAAACGGGGCAGCTCACATTTTTGCTCCACAGAAAGGAGCAACCACAGAAGACGTATTCATATTGGACGAGAGATCAAGAAAATTCGCCGAGATTTCCGCAAGGCATTTCGGTTATGACCGCTCGCAGATGGAAGGTGCCGGAGCCGCAGGTGGACTTGGCTACGCCTTCATGCAATATCTGAATGCAAATTGCGAGCCAGGTATACAACTGTTACTTGATACCATTAAGTTCGATGAGATTGTAAAGGATGCCGATCTCATTATTACAGGCGAAGGTTCTGCTGACCGCCAGACGCTGATGGGCAAACTTCCGATGGGAATCCTAGCGCAATCGGATGGTGTTCCTGTTTGTCTTATAGCAGGCAAAATCAGCGACCGCGAAGAGTTATTATTGGCAGGATTCTCTCGTGTGGAGTGCATCAACCCAAATGGAATTACTCTCAAAGAAGCCATGCGTAAAGAGGTGGCGATACAGAATATCGGCAATACCGTCTCACAACTTATATTAAATCACAAGAGGCCATAAACAAAATCAAACTACATTCTGAGGTTGGCCATTAACAAAAGCCCTTACATTGTCAATAGCAACATTTATCAGACGGTCGCGTGCCTCGCTCGATGCCCAGGCAATATGCGGAGTGATATAGGCATTTAGGCATTTCAGCAATGGGTTTTCGGTCTTTGGAGGTTCCTCTGTCAGCACATCAGCACAAAAGGCTCTCAGACGATTCGCATGCAAAGCATCTGCCACATCCTGTTCGTTAACCAACGGGCCACGGCCTGTATTTATAAGGATGGCCGAGGACTTCATCTTATAAAGTGTCTGGCAGTTGATCAGATGCTTGGTGTCAGGTGTAAGCGGACAATGCAGACTCAACACATCACTCTCTGTCAGCAGTTCGTCCAACGTCTTTTTCCGTATGTACGGTGGAAGGTCCTCTGCCGATTTGCTGGTATAGGCCATAACTTTCATGCCAAAAGCGTTGGCAATGGTAGCCACACGCAGACCGATATTACCAAGGCCTACGATACCGAAGGTCTTACCTGATAGCTCTGTGAGCTGAGTGTCCCAATAACAGAAATCCGGACTGGCCGTCCATTTCCCTTCACGATTCTGAATAGCATAGTGTTCCGTGCGGTTGGTTACGGTAAGCAAATGGGCAAACACCATCTGCGCCACACTCTCAGTACTATAAGCAGGCACGTTAGTAACTATTATACCGTTTTCACGGGCAGCCTCCAAGTCCACCACATTATAGCCGGTAGCCAACACACCAATATACTTCAACTTAGGCAATTGCCCGATTTCCCGACGTCTAATCAACACTTTGTTCGTAAGTATAATCTCTGCATCCTTCGACCTTACAATTGTATTTTCGGGTTCATTAGTGTCCACGAAAATCTGTTAACACTTTCAGAAGTGACATTTTGATAGTTGGCTTAATCCTCAAATTCGAGCCATAGTTGTTTGTCCGACTCCGCATCGTCTCCGACAGGCACGTCTTTCAGGAGTTCCCTCAATGGTGTTTTGTCAAATAAAGATACTCCGACAACACGTAACACGTCATAGTTGCTCATCTTCAGCTTCAGTTCACTGGCCACAATAGC
>Ga0310696_10009287_pt1 | contig 11397 bp, 7 predicted proteins | sample AusTroGonzalo_MG_4_FD_203885 | JGI IMG/M metagenome (GOLD analysis project Ga0310696, IMG submission 203885) | Bovine rumen microbial communities from tropical cattle in Woodstock, Queensland, Australia - Gonzalo_02 (v2) (version 2) | ecosystem: Host-associated > Mammals > Digestive system >...
AAGGGGCGCATCAACAGAATTATACGAAGCTGTTTCGCCGGTGCCGATGTTCGGGAAGAGACCTTCCTTCATGTCAGCGATCATGCTGTCGGTGATTTCCTCGAAGAGATCCAGCTTGTTGAACGGAAGGGTGAGTCCTGGCAGCGCGATGAAAGTGTCGCGGCCCCAGCGTCCGAACCACGGATAACCGGCGATGATGTCGGTGCGACCGTTGCGTTTCACGATGAACTGTTCGGCGGCGTTCTTCAGGGAATTGGCGAAAGAAGAACGGAAAGTGTGCTGATTCTCCTCGTGAGCGTAGAGGCTTGCGAGTTCAGCGGGGTTCGCCGGCACCGTGCCGATGCTCAGATACAGTTCCTTGTTCTGAACCTTTACGGTAATCGTGCCTGGACACCATAAATCTTCATGGCCTTCGTAGCCGCGCTTGAGTTCCTCCTCATATTCGAAGTTGCGGTACCAGTCAGGGTGGTGCTGATAGTGCACGGGTTCCGAGAATTGGAAATAGACGGGCGTATAACCGTCGTACATGCAGAAGCCTACACCATTATCGACAGTTTGATAGCCCGAGCGGACGTTGTCGTTGGCGTGTGTGAGCTGGTGGATGTTGCGGAAAGCCAGCAGCGGCTCGATTTGAAACGCCACTTCGTCAATGTCGTCCAAAAAGGTGTATTTGATAATCAGCCGTTCGGCATCTTGTTGGAAGAGGAAGGATTTCTGGAAATTGAATTTTCCGACGCGGTAGTCATAGACTGGCACGCCATCGGCGGAGAATTTTTGGAGATATTTGTTGCCTTTTGGGTCGATTACTCTGTCCTTATATTGATGGATGCTCAAATGGAAATCCATGTCATTGACCACGATGTTCTCGTTGATGCCGGAGACCAGCAGGTGACGTTCGCCATTGAAGTTGTCCTGCGGCACGATGAAGAGGCCGTGGTATTTGCGGGTATTAAGGCCGCACAGGGTGGTGGTGGCAAAAGCTCCGGTTCTGCTGCAACGCAAAATTTCCCGATCCTCTGCGAAGCCGATGTTCACCAATTTGTCTTTGTCAAACGCGATATAACTCATCTTTTCGTTTTCTATTACATTTCAATATGCTCATAATCAAGCGGATATCTTTTAGATTTTACGCTATAATCAAGAGCGGTTACATTAATCCTGCAAAGATATATTTTTTTACTGATATGCTGTGAATGTTTTTTTCATTTTTTTTTAACCTGGGACACACTGCGAATACATACAAAAAATCCCGGACCATTAGGCCCGGGATTTTTATAATGATATGATTCCGAGATTAGCGAGCGACCGTGAATTTCTTGGTCATTGTGCCGTCTTCGGTTTCAATCTTCACTGTATAAACACCGTTAGCGAAGCTGTTGGTGTTGATTTGGGTGTTAACATCGTTAGCGTTGTATGAACCAACCATTTGACCCATCATGTTGTAAACTTCAACACGGTTGATGTTGGCGGTTGCATTGATGTAGAGAACGTCCTTTACAGGGTTCGGGTAAATCTTGGTGCTCAAACCATGATTTTCGATACCCGTACCAGGAGTCACGCTGAAGTTGTCAAGATTTATGAAGAACATGTCGGTGCAGTCGAAGTGACGGATAGCGATGTGGATGTTTTGACCACCGTAAGGCAGGTTGACAAGTTTTTCCTTCCAAGCGCCCTGTTCGCGAGAACCGCCATTTTCGTCAAGATCTTCCTCATAGAGGAGCGTGAAGTTGTTCGGAGCAATACCAGAGGTGGAAACATATACACCGTAGTGCTCATTAGCAAAGCTAGCATCTTGAGCATTAACGAAGAATGACAATTTTGCACCTTGGCTAGGAATAGATAATGCGGGAGAAATCAACCAGTTGTCGGGAGTTAAAGCACCTAAGTCGTTGATGTAAGAAGCAGAAGAAATGCAGCCGTCACCTTCGTACGGTTCCATACCATAATTCATCCAAGAATAACCATCGCCGTCTTCATCAAGAATGGTCCAACAACCATAGAGTTCAGCCTCGAATTCTTCGGTGAATGGGATAGCAACAGGAGCAGAGCAATCCACGGCGTTACCGGAAACAGCGATAGTCTTGCTGGCGGTGCCGCTGGTCAGAGTGATGTTGCCGTTGTGGTTACCAGGAGTGCTCGGGTTGAAACGCACGTAGAGATTACCACCATTAGCAGGAATGGTAGCGGTAGAAGCGAAAGAGATGCCATTGATGGACACTTCGAAGTTTGCAGGAGCAGTGACAGCGATGTCGCTGGTCAGCAGGGCGCCCACAACGTTAGCGGTTTGTACATCAGAAGGAGTTCCAAACATGGTGGAACCGAAAGAAATGTTCTCAGGAGAAACAATAATCATGGGCTGTGTGAGTGCAGTCAAAGAGAGGTTGTCAATAAAGAAAACGTCAGCCATTTCAAGGATGCCGTAATATAAACCTTCACCAATCTCAGAAACGCCAATGGCCACATATTTTGTACCAGCAGGAACAATGGTGGTGAAATTGGTGAATTCGTCAACAGCGCAGAGGTTGCTACCTTGCCAAGTGAAGCTGTAGGGATCGTTGTCAGTGGTAGAGTAACCTACTTGGAAATATGTAGGTTCAGTGGCTCCAGTGCCGAAGTAGTTGATGTAGTCGAATGACACCAAAATAGCGTCAGTGGTGTGGATTTCAGGAGTGATGAGCGCATCGACATCTTGAATACCAGCAGCATAATCACCTTCTTGACCCGTAGAAGCAGCGTAGAAAGCTTCAGGATTAGAAGCAACGGTCCAGCAAAGCGGGGGAACGATTGCATCGTTGAAGTTATACGTGAAAGGCAGAGAAGCAATACCACCAGAACAATCAACAGCGCTACCAGTCAGAGCGACTGTTTCGCTGAGTGTGCCATTGGTAACGGTGACATTTTGAGTGAAAGTGCCAACAGCAGTGGGAGCGAATCTGACATAGAAAGTGTGGTTGGCAACAATGTTGCTGCTAGCGGGAATGGTTGCAGTTGCTGCGAAGTTGATGCTATCGGCAGAAACTTCGAAAGGAGCAGCTACGCTTAACGTGATAGGAGTCGTGATGCTGATAGCGGTGAGATTGACTTCCTCAACATCAGAGATGGAGCCAATAGGTTCAGTGCCAAAATCGATGGCATCTAAGTTGAGTGCTATTGACGGTGTAGCATTTGCGACACTGATGTTGTCAATATAGAGGTAATATTGATAGTTGCCGTAATAATTGATAGCAAAATATTTAGTACCAGCAGGGAGCTCAAGAGAAACTTGTGTCCAAGAGGTGGCCACGTTGGTGTAGTCTGCCAGTTGGGTGAAGCTGCTGATATTGCTATTTGTAGTGGAATACAGAACTCTGAAATTCTCCGAAGAATTGTAACCTTTATAGAAGAAAGTTAACACGTAAGAATCAGTGCCTGTTAAGGTCAATTCGGGAGAAATGAGGTATTGGTTGTAGTCAGTAGCCGTGCTGTAGCTGCTGAAACGGAAATCGTTACTGCCGTCGTAAGCGTTTGCGTCCGCATAAACACCGAAACGGTTGTCATTGACAGGATCCATGCTGACCATGGTCCAACAGTCAATAGAACTCTCAAAACCTTCGGTGAAGGGGATCGTGATGTTGCTGCAATCAACGGAGCTGCCCGTCACAGTGATTGTAACATCAGGTGCACCAGTGGAAGAGAGGGTCACAGTACCATTGTCAGTGCCGGCAACAGCGGGATTGTAGCGTACATAGAGAGTGCCACCAGTGTTGGCGAGGGTAGCGGTAGTAGCAAAAGTGGTGCCATCAGCAGAAACGCTGAACGGAGCTGTTGTAGTAACGGTCACACCAGCAGAGAGGTTGTAGGAGGTGACGTTCACAGTTGCGTCAGTTGATCCACCAAGAACAATCGTGCCAAAATCAATAGTGGTGGGAAGTGCAACGATTGTCGGGGTGGTAGGTTGGGCGACGATTTCTACATCATCTAAGTCAAGAAGGAATTCGTCAGAACAGTTGAAGTGACGGAAAGCAATACGAACGGTTTGGCCGGTATAGCTAGCCAAATTGACAGTTTTCTGCTTCCATTCACCTTGACGGCTACCTCCGTTTTCGTCGATGGTCTCTTCACTAAGGAGAGTGAAGTCAGCGGGGGTGGTGCCGGCAGTCGTAGAGATGTAAACACCATAGTGCTCATTAGGATAGCTGGCATCTTGAGCGCAAACCCAGAAAGTCAGGTTTGAGTTAGCGGTCAGGTTAATGGCAGGGGTGATCAACCAGTTGTCAGGAGTGAGAACACCATAGACATTGCTGTATGATCCAGAGACAAGAAAACCATTGGATAGGTTGTGGCCACTACCCGACAGGTCTGTTCCTGCTTGGAAGTAGGATGCAGGATTGGCGCTTCCTTCCCAAGTGTAGGTGTCGCCATCTGCGTCAACGGTAACCCAACCTGTGGGGATTGTGCCGTTGTCAAAGTTCTCAGAAAACAATGCTTGAGCATTACCTGCAAAAGCCATTGCCAAAAGAACCAATGTCAAAGTAAAAATCTTCTTCATTTTTTTTTGGTTTTGATTAATAATAAGGTTAATTGAATTGTTTATTTTATCTTTTATTTTTTTACAATCATTACCCAATTAATCCGCAAAAATACATTTTTTTTAGATGTGATGATTTCTTCAAATTTTTTTTTTGAACATTTTCTTGGACATAAAATATGATGATGTTTTTATAGTAAGAAAAGGCTATATAATAGTATAGATAGTCAAAGCTTTTTTTATATTTTTGCGCACTCAAAATCGTAAACTTGTAAAGATGGAAAATGCAATTCTAAAAGTCTCGGAAATACGTGAATGCGAGAGATTTACCATGCAGAAGCAGGGTATCTCATCCTTGCAGTTGATGGAGCAGGCCGGTGCCGCTTGCGCCGAAACCTTATATTATAATGTTTTGTTGTACAATGTACAGGATGTCTATTTCTATGTCGGTATTGGCAACAATGGCGGTGATGGAGTGGTGATAGCTATCCAACTTTTGGAAGAACACTATCTTTCTAATCAGATTCACTTGGTGATTTGTGCGCCGGAAAATGCGCGTTATAGCAGTGAAATGGAATACCAGCTGCAACGCTGGCAGAAGGTCGCTGAACAGTACGAAAACGCTCATACAATACACTATAGTGCTGACAATCAGCCTGTAGAGAAAGAAGATGACATTGTCGTAGATACCCTTTTCGGTATCGGACTCAATAAACCCGTTACAGGATTCTTTGCTGAGGTAATCCAACATATTAATGAATCGCCCGCCTACGTGGTCTCGGTGGACATTCCTTCGGGTCTTTTCGCCGATCAACATACGCCCGACAATAGCACGGTAGTCATCGCGGATAAGGTTCTGAGCATCCAGTTCCAGAAAACAGCCTTCCTCCTGCCGGAGAATAGCGGTTGCATTGGAGAGGTTGAAGTGGTGGATATTGGTATGGAATTGTCTGATAATCTGGAGAATATAGAGAGGATGACATTGGAAAATGACGGAATGCTTCGTCTGCTCCGTCCGCGTCCGCTCTATGCGCACAAGGGCACGTTTGGGCATGGACTGCTGGTGGCTGGCTGCGAGCGGATGCCAGGTGCGGCAGTGCTGGCAGCCACTTCAGCGATGCGCGGCGGCATGGGCAAGCTAACCGTCCATTCCGTGAAGTCTGTGTGCCAAACGTTGGCCATCACTCTTCCGGAAGCCATCCATCATCCTGATGATAACGAACAGTATGTCAATAAAATAGATTGGAACTCTCTGCCAGAGAATCTCAATGCAGTGGCTTTGGGTCCTGGTTTGGGTGCCCAAAAGCAGACGGTCGCGGTGATGAAAGACATCCTCGACACGATAAAGTTTCCGCTTGTCATCGATGCCGATGCGCTGAACATGTTGGCGGAGAACAAAACGTGGCTCGCGTTTCTGCCACCGTATAGTATTCTGACTCCGCATTTTGCTGAATTTGAACGTCTTGCAGGCAAACCCTCTGACGACTTCGACCGTCTGGAACGTGCGAAACAGTTCGCCCAACGCTATACCGTTATCCTTGTGCTGAAGGGCCACCACACGGTCATCACGCTCCCTGATGGTCGGCAGTTCTTCAACACTACCGGCAATGCGGGCATGGCTACGGCGGGCAGCGGCGACGTGCTCACCGGACTGCTCCTCTCGCTGTTAGCGCAAGGTTACCCGCCCGAACACGCCGCCATGTTAGGCGTTTACTTGCATGGCGCCGCCGGCGATGCCTATGCGAAGGAACATTCCGCTCGCACCCTCATCGCCTCGGATTTGCCAAAGTATTTTTCGGATGCAATAGTAAAAATGATGAGTGAATAGAGTCAAGATAATAAGGAAAATATTCAATGATAAAGAATATGAAAAAACAAACTATAACAACCGTTTTCATGTTGATGTTCGCAATGGCCACGATGGCGCAGGTGAACATCAACATCACGATGAAGCTGGATCAGAAGTTCGATTCGGTGTTCGTGAAAAGCGAGGCCAAGTTGCAGACCAAGAAGGTGTTGCGCGCACCGTACGGTCCATCAGTGACCTTACGAGACAAGGAGTCAATGAAACCCGGTATGTACGAGATTTTAGGTGACAGCACATTCCTTGGTGTCATTCTGATTCCTAACGAAAAGAAACAGAATTTTACACTGACCATTGACAATGAGGATGTTACGTTTGTAAATTCGAAGGAAAACACGGGTTATTACGACTATCTGAAAGGGATTGCCCAATACAACAAACGTTTGGACTCCTTGAACGGTGTGTTCCAAAATGCGCAGAAAAGTGGCCTTCCGCAGTACATGCTTAAGGTGTTGGTCGATTCGCTTTCCGCCGCTGCCCGTCACATCAACGATGAGATGCGCGAATATCAGAAAAGAGTCGCCGCTGACAATTCGAACAATTTCCTTGGCTCTGTTGTGGCTACGTTAACCTATCTGCCAGACCCGTCGCAAGAGGTGCTCAACGATCGTAAACTGTTCCATCGTTACTACATTGAACATTTCTTCGACAACTTTGCTTGGAACGATCCACGCATCTTCAACACTGTTGTTGTCGCACAAAAAATGAAGGAAATCTGCAATCTGATTTACCAATTGGACAATCCCGAATTTGATACGCTCTTGGTGGCCGCCCTCAACAAAGCGAAAGTCAATCAGACCTCTTACGAGTATCTGTTTGACGAGTTGGAGTATGTCCTTGGTCGCAACATTTCACCTTACAAAGTGGAACATACCTACATTGCAATACTTAAGGATGCGATGCAGTATCCTAAATTGGACCAAGACCGTAAGAGACGCTATACAAGAGAGTTGGGCTTTATAGACAAGAACCTCGCTGGCGATACAATTCCGAACTTTGCATTGGTGCTTGCTAATGGAGACACTACAACCATGTACGACATTCAAAGCGAATACACTATTCTTTATCTTCAACATCCTACTTGTCCGACCTGCCATAAGGTACGCAACCTCATGAAAGATTATGCCAAACTGAACAAGGCGATTGAATCTGGAAAATTGAAAGTTGTGATGGTCTATTTCGAGGACGACCCGGAGGTATGGAACAACTACATCAAATCCCGCGAGGCCAATCCGAAGTATGTACAAGGCTGGAACTTCGACCAATCCATTGACGATAATAATCTCTTCGACACCCGCACCATCCCTTACATGTTCCTCCTCGACAAAGACAAGAAAGTAATCAAAAAGGACTTGCTTTATAACGAAATTGAACCGTATATTGATTATTTGCGGATTGGAAATTAGCTGTTATATAGACTTAGACTTAACACTTAGACATAGACTATTCCCTAATCACTACTCCCTATTCCCTAGACCCTTAAACCCTAAACTATAAACCTTAAACCAAAAAAATGACCGAAAACCTTTTCCTCCTGATTTTCGTCGTCGTGATCGCAGGTTTGTTATTCTTTGATCTCGGCGTATTGCACAAAAAAGACCACGAAGTAACCTTTAAGGAGTCCGCTGGTTGGACTGCCATTTGGGTGTCGTTGTCGCTGATGTTTTTTATCTTCCTCCGTTTGCAGGGGGATATGGTGGTGAATGTCCACGACAAGGAACATTTCGTAGAGCAGAATGAGCTTTACGAGCATGGTGTGACGTACGACGATGCACTTTCGTGGGATGAGAATATCAAGAATTACAAGAAACAGCTTTCTTTAGAGTATATCACAGGTTATCTCATTGAACTGTCGCTTTCTATCGACAATGTTTTTGTGATGATAATGCTGTTCCTCTCGTTTGGAGTGGAGAAGCAGTACTATCACCGAGTGCTATTTTATGGTATCTTAGGTGCGATTGTGCTGAGGTTTATCTTCATCTTCGCAGCGGGAGCACTCATCCAGCGTTTCCACTGGTTGTTGCTGATTTTCGGCGCGTTCCTGATATATTCGGGTATTAAGATGTTTATAGACCGGAACAAAACCGAATCAATTGATGTGGAAAATCATCCAGTTGTGAAATTCCTTACCAAGCGGAATTTGAGTACGCCGCAATTTCATGGTCACGATTTCTTCACGAAGGTTGATGGCCGTTGGCTTTGTACGCCGCTGTTCGTGGTGCTGATTATCATCGAATTTTCTGACATTATCTTTGCGTTCGACTCTATCCCGGCTATTTTCTCCGTGACGCAAGATCCGCATATTGTCTTCTTCTCTAACATTTTTGCTATTTTGGGATTGCGTTCCATGTTCTTCATGTTGGAGAGCATCATGGACAAATTTGCCTATCTGCGCATTGGTCTTTCCGTGCTGTTGACCTTCATCGGTGTGAAGATGTTCCTGCCGCTTCTCGGTATCGAAGTCGGCATCGTCGCCTCCCTGGTGGTGATTATCTCCATCCTGACCCTCAGCATTTTGTTGTCAGTGTTGTTCCCACCGAAAAAGGAATGTTAAAATATGGTTGTGCGGCGCCTGTTGTGTAGAGACGCGATTAATCGCGTCTCTACAAAGACCGTCCGTCACAATTTTTTTGTGCATTACACAAACACCGCCGTTTTTCCGCATTGTTTCAGGAAATCGGCAATGGTTTCTTTGGCCTTTTCTTCTGCCTTACAACGATTTTCGGGCGTATTATAACGCAGTTCGATTTTGCGTTCCACGCGCTGAATCATAGGTTTGGCATCGAATTGCACGGCATTTTCTTCCGCTTCGCTATCCGATTTGAACCACGATGACAACGTGGATTGGGTGAAATCGACATCGGGCAGGCATACTTGGACGGTATCGCTACCTTCGATGGAAGTGTATTGTACCTTGTCGAGATCTATGGTTAGGCTGACCTGTTGCCGAAGAATCTGCACGCAGTCATGTTTCTTCTTGAAGAGGCCGTTGTTTTTGCCCAACACAGAGCTTCCAACGCCGCTTCCCCAGAAGGCATCCTTGACATAATCTTCTGTGACTGTGGTGTATAGATACAAAATGCCGATGGGGCGAGTCGCTTCGACGACCGCTGGCGTATCCTTTAAAGTGATTTCTTCAGTATCTGTTTTGTGCGTGATTTTGCTTAGGAGCGCCACACCTGCTACGAGCAGGATGATCACGATGGCGTATTTGATGGGTTTTGGGTTCATTGTTTTGGGGTATTGTGGTTAGAAGGTTAAAGGTTAAAGGTTAGAGGGTCGAGGGTCGAGGGTCGAGGGTCAAGGGTCGAGGGTCAAGGGTCGAGGGAATAGTTAGGTTTCAAGTTTCAGGTTTCAAGTCTAAGTCTATGTCAATGTCTAATCTATTTCACAAACACCGGATGCAAACCGATGGCGGTAAGGAGGGAGGTGAAGACGGTTTCGGTGTTGTGGGTGAGTTCTTCGGAGAGTTGCTTTTGAAGCTCTTTTTCCTGATTGATGACGTCTTCGAAGGCCATATTCTTGATCTGCTGGATGGTAGTTTCGCCCACTTTGTCGCGCAAACCGGTGGAGAGGGTCACAATTTCGTTCGGGTTGGTGATAGGATTGAAGGATTTGTCGATGATTTTCGGTTCAGGTAGTCGAATTTGCACGGAATCTTTGCCGATGAAAGTAATGTCGCTCTCTTTCAGCTCGTTAAGGTCTATGCCGTAGCGGATGGTCACATCAACTGGAATCACGGCCAAGCGTTTGCCGAGTTTCCATTTGGAAGGATTCAAGGAAGAGATTTGGGTTTCGGAATCATATACGCCCATTTTGCGGATGGTCACTTCCGTGGTGGCAATCTGCGATTGCGCTTGAAGGATACCCAGAATCTCATTTTTGTCAGGAGCCGGAAGTTCATTCTCCAGCTTCTTTGCAGGCCATAAGATTACGGCTATCAGTGCCAAAATGCTTATGCCCAACATAATCCAATATTTTCGATTCATATTTTTCATTTTATATGACTGCTGATTTCTTTTTTATCGTTTGCGAAATTACTCTTTATTTTAGATGACGTTTACGACAATTAGTTTAAATTTCCTCGTTCTTGGTCATTTCGGCAAGCACCATGCGCAACTCCCAAAATTCGTAGTCATCACCCAACACTTCTCGTGCAGCATTCAACGAACTGTCTTCCGTGTCGAGGAAATATTCTTCGATAATTTCGAATTTCTCCTTATTTAAGAAGTCGGTGGCGGCGTATTCCCCATTTTCCACAAATCTTGTGATATGCCCGTAAATGGTGGATGCTGCTAACCCTCGTTCCTTGGCGATTTCTTCCGCGGTCATGCCCTTGTCCAACATTCGCTTGGTAATCAAGTATGTTTCCCCTTTCTGCTTTTTCGACTTTGTAGGGTTGTCTTCTGACAATTCTATTTCAGCCGTTTCATTATCAAGAAGTTCCATGCCTGAATATACTCTGACGATGTTGACGATGTCTCGTCCGAAGGCTTTGATACGTTTGGGTCCTATGCCTTCAATTTTCTTGAGTTCGGCCAAGCTAACAGGCTTTACCTTTGAAATCTCTTTCAGCGTTTTACTTGGAATGATACTGTATAGTTCTGCATCCTCTTCTTCCGCTTTGTCGGCGCGCCAAGCGTTCAATGCAGCATACAGCGTACTCTTCTCCATCACACCCTCCTTAATAGTGTATTTGGATTTAGGTGCCTTTTCTGCTTCTAATAGCTTGACAGCCTTTGTTTTATGATATTCTTCTACACTAAATGTCTTCTCGCAGCCTTCCAAACAGCCCATTTTGACAAAACTATCGTCTCTCAGCTGTTTTAGAACGTCGGTAATCTGCTCGTTTACAGTTTTATTATCGGTTTTGAAAGGCAATTTCTGTATTTGGTCCGTTAGGGTTTGCAGATGTTCTTTGAAATAGGCTGCACCCTTTTGCAGACGCTCTTGTAACATAGGATTGGCTTCACAAAGTCCCGCTTGGTGCAGTTTATGGACCTGTATTTCAAACTTTTGCGCCACG
>Ga0310696_10009288_pt1 | contig 11396 bp, 10 predicted proteins | sample AusTroGonzalo_MG_4_FD_203885 | JGI IMG/M metagenome (GOLD analysis project Ga0310696, IMG submission 203885) | Bovine rumen microbial communities from tropical cattle in Woodstock, Queensland, Australia - Gonzalo_02 (v2) (version 2) | ecosystem: Host-associated > Mammals > Digestive system >...
ACCGTCTATCGCTCATCTGGTGAATATCAGGATATGACAGATACTCTCCGGTATGATCCAAACACGAAAGAACACCACCGTCATCGTCGCATGAAGGTGGTGTTTTATGGCTTTTAGCGATTGTTGTTGAGATTTTGATTAAAGCGTACAGGTTGTTAGATCAGCCGCTTCACAACGCACAAAAAATTGACATCAAATACGATTTATGATATGATGTCTTGGATAAAACAGATCAAAATATCAGAAGGGGATATGCATTGGAACAGTCGTGGGTTTTGATGCATGCGATAATGTAATAATGGACAAATTATTTATCGTTATGCCGGCGTATAACGAAGAAGAGAATATCAAAACAACGCTTGACGCATGGTATCCGATCGTTGAAAAGCATTCAGCCGGGGGAGAGTCCCGTATCGTGGTAGTCGATGACGGCAGTAAAGATAGTACATACAAGATGATGCTCGAATATGCTGAGACTCATCCATTGTTTACGCCGCTGACAAAGCCTAACGGCGGACACGGTCCGACGGTGATCTATGCATATGATTATGCAATCAAAAACGGCGCGGACTATATCTTTCAAACAGACTCCGATGGGCAGACCGATCCCGACGAGTTTGAGGCTTTTTGGAACGAGCGCGAGCAGTATGACGGCATCTTCGGCTACAGGAACGTAAGAGGCGACGGCAAATCCAGAGCCTTTGTAGAAAAGGTCGTATGCTTCCTTTTGAAGATATATTTCGGCGTTAAGATCCCAGATGCTAATGCTCCTTTCAGATTGATGAAAACAGCTACAGTCGAAAAGTATCTTTATCGTCTGGCGCCTGATTACAACCTGCCCAATATCATGATAACTACCTATTTTGTATATTATAAAGAAAAGGTCAAGTTCAATACCATCTCTTTCAAACCGAGAGAAAAAGGCACCAATACGATCAACTTCAAAAAGATTTTCAAAATAGGCTGGAAAGCGCTTAAAGATTTCAGGTTGCTGAAAAAAGGAATGAAAGCGAAATAATAAGGCACGTATACTATAAAATGAACACAAAAGCCACCCGTGTTGGGTGGCTTTGCTGTATTATGCGGTTATATCATCAGATCCGGGCGACGCCGGTTTCTTTGGCGGCTTTGATGACTGCGCGAGCGACCACGGGGGCAACATTCTTGTTGAGCGCGGAGATTATTACATTGTCCGCGCTGAGTTCGTCGTCGGGGATCAGCGACGCCAGAGCGTATGAGGTGGCTACCTTCATTTCTTCGTTTATGCAGGATGCGCGGCAGTCCAGAGCGCCGCGGAAGATGCCGGGGAAAGCGAGGACGTTGTTTATCTGATTATTGAAGTCCGAGCGGCCCGTGCCTACCACAGCGGCGCCTGCCGCGAGAGCCTCGTCGGGCATGATCTCGGGAGTGGGATTAGCCATGGGGAATACTATCGGGCGCTCAGCCATGGAGCGGATCATATCGCCGGTCACCGCGCCGGGAGCGGACACGCCGATGAACACATCCGCGCCGCGCATGGCGTCAGCAAGATCGCCGCTGATCAGCTCACGGTTGGTGAGCTTAGCTATCTCTGCCTTAGCCGGGTTGAGGCGTTCGTCGCCCTCGCGTATTATGCCGGAGCGATCGACCATTGTGATATGGCGCACGCCCATGTTGAGCAGATGGCGGCAGATAGCGATGCCTGCCGAGCCTGCGCCGTTGATGACGACTTTGACTTCTCCGATCTGCTTGCCGACAACTTTGAGCGCGTTGATGAGCGCGGCGGATACGACTATCGCCGTGCCGTGCTGATCATCATGGAAGATCGGGATATCGCAGATCTCCTTGAGTCTGCGCTCGATCTCGAAGCATCTCGGAGCGCTGATATCTTCAAGGTTTATGCCTCCGAAGGAACCAGACAGCAGATAGATCGTGCGGACGATCTCATCGACGTCCTTGCTGCGTATACACAGGGGGAATGCGTCGACATCGGCGAACTCTTTGAACAGAGCGCATTTGCCTTCCATGACCGGCATACCTGCCTCAGGGCCGATATCGCCGAGTCCCAGTACGGCGGTGCCGTCGGTTATTACGGCGACCAGATTGGAGCGTCGGGTCAGCTCGTAGCTCTTATTGATATCCTTCTGTATCTCCAGGCACGGTTGAGCCACACCGGGAGTGTATGCGAGCGAGAGATCCTCGCGCGTAGATACGTCGCAGCGCGAGATGACTTCGATCTTGCCCTGCCATTCATAGTGCTTTTGAAGCGACTGTTCTCTTATATCCATATATCCTCCAAGGTTTATACCAGTTCTTCCGGACGGCAGTATTTGTCAAATTCTTCCGCGCAGAGGAACCCGAGTGCGAGACAAGCTTCTCTGAGCGAGAGGTTCTCGCTGTAAGCCTTTTTTGCCACCTTTGCGGCGTTCTCATAGCCTATGTAGGGGTTGAGCGCGGTGACCGTCATCAGCGAGCGGTCAAGATTCTCTTTCATTTTATTGCGATCGGCGCGGATACCGCTGACGCACCGTTCTTCAAACGAACGCAGGCTGTCGCTCAGCAGGTTTGCCGACTGCAAAAAGTTGTATGCCATAACGGGCAAAAATACATTGAGCTGGAAGTTGCCCTGCGACGCCGCCATACCGATAGCCGCGTCGTTGCCGATGACCTGCACAGCTACCATGGTCACGCTCTCGCACTGGGTGGGGTTGACCTTGCCGGGCATGATGGATGAACCGGGTTCGTTCTCGGGGATGCGTATCTCGCCTAAGCCGCATCTGGGCCCGGAAGCGAGCCATCTGATATCGTTAGCGATCTTCATCATATCCGCCGCCAGAGCCTTGAGCGCACCGTGAGCGAATACCAGTTCGTCAGCGGAGGTGAGGGCGTGGAATTTGTTGTCATCACTAATAAAGGGCAGTCCGACCGCGGATGAGAGCTTTTCTGCGGCAAGAGCGCCGAAGCCCTCGGGAGCGTTCAGCCCGGTGCCTACTGCCGTGCCGCCCAGAGCTAAGTTATACAGTCCGTCCAGCGCGGTGACGAGCTGTCTGCGGTCGGTCTCGAGCATACCTTTCCAGCCGGAGATCTCCTGTGAGAACGCTATCGGTACAGCGTCCTGCAGATGAGTGCGGCCGCTTTTGACTATGCCGCGGTTCTCTTCCTCTAATCTCTGGAGAGTGCTGATAAATGAATCTATCGCAGGGATAAGCGAATCATGCACAGCGATCGCCGCCGCTATATGCAGAGCAGTGGGAAAGGTATCGTTGGAGCTCTGCGACATATTTACGTCGTCATTGGGATGAAGGATGGTCGAGCCGTTGAGGCGGTTGCCGTAATATGCTATGACCTCGTTGACGTTCATATTGGTCTGGGTGCCTGAGCCAGTCTGCCATACCGATAGGGGGAACTCTTCGCTCAGCTCGCCGCTGAGTATCGCGTCGCAGGCGGCGGTTATCAGCGATTCCTTTTCGGCAGTCATGCGGTCGGGCTTGAGCTCGCGGTTGGCGCGAGCCGCCGCCGCTTTGAGATATGCGAAGGCGGTGATTATGCCCTCGGGCATCTTCTCGCGGCCGATGGGGAAGTTCATCAGGCTGCGCTGAGTCTGCGCGCCCCAGCAGTGGTCAGCCGGTACGGCGACCTCGCCCATAGAGTCGTGTTCGTAACGTATGTTTTCCATATTATCCTCCATGATAGAAGACTATTTCAAATTATCTATCAGCTTATCGATGGATCTCAGGACAAACAGCAGACGCGGTTGTCCGTGCTCATAGTTGATCCTCGAACTGTCCGGATTTCAACAGTGATAGTATAACATGAAAAGTCAGACAAATCAAGGCGGCTCGCTAAGAGTAAAAAAGCTTGACATAGATATGGCGGCATATTATTATTAGGATAATACGCGACATGAGGAGTGTATAGGTATGTTCAATGCTGAAAAGGTCAAGAACGAATGCGTAGAATGGATACGCAGGTTCTTTGAAGAGAACGGTAAAGGCTGCAACGCTGTTGTAGGAATATCAGGCGGCAAGGACAGTTCGGTAGTAGCCGCGCTGTGCGTAGAGGCTCTGGGTAAGGACAGAGTCATCGGCGTGCTGATGCCCAACGGCGAACAGCCTGATATAGATAAAGCTAAGCTGCTGGTAGATACCCTGGGTATCCGCCACTATATCGTAAATATAAAGGACGCGGTGGACGGCCTGACCTCAGCTATTCCTTTTGAGCTGAGCGATCAGAGCAGGATCAACCTGCCTCCGCGCATCCGTATGTCCACTCTTTACGCGGTGTCACAGAGCCATAACGGCAGAGTGGCAAACACATGCAACCTCTCGGAGGACTGGGTGGGATACTCTACCAGATACGGCGACAGTGTGGGCGACTTCAGCCCCTGCTCATATCTCACTGTTGCGGAGGTAAAAGAGATCGGACGCCTGCTGGGACTGCCGTCCGAGCTGGTGGATAAGGTACCGTCGGATGGACTCTCGGGCATGAGCGACGAGGACAAGCTCGGCTTCACATACGCGGAGCTGGATAGATATATCCGCACCGGTGAGATAGACGACCCAGTTAGTAAGGAACGCATAGATCGCCTGCACAGGATCAACCTGTTCAAGCTCAGCCTTATGCCGGCGTTCAAGCCCGAGCTGTGAGGTATAGGGGATATGAAAAAAGAATTTGAGCTGGGGATACTCCTCGGGCGTTTTCAGACCTTCCATACCGGTCATGAGGATATGATCGGCAGGGCTGTCGCACTATGTGACAGGGTCGGGCTGTTCATTGGCTCGTCGCAGGAGTCGGGTACGCTGAAGAACCCCTTTACATATGAAACGCGTGAGCGTATACTGAGGAAAGTCTTCGGCGACAGAGTCGAGATATATCCGCTGCCGGATATCGGAGTGGGCAACAACTCGCTGTGGGGTGAGTATGTGCTGGATAACGTCAGACAGCGTTTCGGCAGAGCTCCAGACCTGCTCATCTCAGGTAAGGAAGACCGCAGGCTGGACTGGTTCGACGGTATAGAGGGTCTGTCCATAGCCGAGCTGTATATCCCAAAGACCATAGATATCTCAGCTACAAAAATGCGCGAGTTCTTCATCAGCGATAACTATGAAGAGTGGAAGCGCTATACTAACCCAAAGCTGCATGATGAGTATGAAGCCCTGCGCGAGGCTGTGTGCGCCGCTAAGGACAACCTGCTGACCGACAGCATATAAAATCAGCTAAACCCGAAAGGAAAACACGATGAGACTTCAACCGATAGTATTATCACTGCTCGACACCGATCTGTATAAGTTCAATATGGATCAGGTGATATTCCATAAGCATACCGACCTGTGCGGTCAGTATCACTTTAAGTGCCGCAATAAAAATGTTGTGTTTACTCCCGAGATGGTTCAGGAGATCAACGATCAGGTGGACTACCTGTGCGCGCTGAGATTCTCTAAGGATGAGCTGGATTATCTGCGATCCATCCGCTTTATCAAGAACGACTATGTGGAGTTCCTGCGCCTGTGGCACCCGATACGCGATTATGTGAGAATAGGGCTGACCGACGAGGGCGTGCTCTCGGTGATAGTAGAGGGTCCGATATTCTCAGCTATGCAGTTCGAGATATACCTGCTTGAGATCATCAACGAAGTATACTTCCGCATGGCGTATGATTATAATGAGCTCAGGAAGTCCGCCGAGGAACGCCTCAGCGCTAAGATCAAAGCTCTAAACGACGGAAAATATAACTTCAAGTTCGCTGAGTTCGGCTGCCGCCGCAGGCTCTCTCGCGAGTGGCAGGATGTAGTGGTTCGCCGCCTGACCTCCGAGACCGATAAGTGCGTGGGTACATCCAACGTATACCTGGCGATGAAGTATAACCTCACTCCTATAGGTACATACGCTCACGAGTATGTACAGATGTATCAGGGTATCGACCGCATACCGCTGGCTTATACCAACTTTTACGCTATGCGTGACTGGTATGACGAGTATCAGGGCGATAACGGTACCGCTCTCACCGATACCATCACCACCGAGCTGTTCCTGATGGACTTCAACCGCTCCATGGTGAACAACTATTCCGGAGTGCGCCACGACTCGGGCGATCCGTATGCGTGGGGCGAGAGGATCATCAGCCACTATAAGAGCTACGGTGTGGATCCACGTACCAAGCTGCTGCTGTTCTCCGACAGTCTTGACTTTGACCGCGCTCAGGCCTTGTATGATTATTTTAAGGACAGGGTAAAGGTATCTTTCGGTATAGGCACCTATTGCTCCAACGATACTAACGTTGACGCTCTCAATATAATCATCAAGCTCCAGTATGTCAACGGCAGACCGGTAGCTAAGCTCAGTGATAATCCAGAGAAGAGTATGTGCTCCGACGAGGATTATCTGGAGTATCTGCGCCGTTCGGTCGACTTCCGTCTGAACAGAGAGAAGTAAGCAGATAACAGATAATAGATTTAGGCCTCCTTTTGAAAAGGAGGCTTTTTCACATACATTTCACATGACTGTCAAACAGCCGACATATTGACAGGTTATTATACAGACATACAAAGCAAGGAGGTCTTTATGATGACTAAGAAAATAATCGGGATATTTATGGCAGTTATAATGATAGCAGCAGCGGCTCTGCTGACCGCTTGTCAGAGCAGCACAGGCGCTGAGGAACTCTCGACGGTGACCGAGACAGTCGCCTCGACCGTGCAGAACACAGAGGATAACGCTACTGAGGCGGAGAGCTCCACTACCGCTGTTACTGATACATCGGCCGATGTGATAACGACCACGGCGAACACCACCTCTAACGGAAAGATCGACGCGACCGACCTGTTCTCTGACCGTGACCTGCGACAGACAGCCGATCTCAGCGAGGCGGTATCATATACTGTTGAGGATGGAAAAACCATCACCATCAACACTGCCGGAGTATATGTGATCAGCGGCAGCGCGCAGAACGCTCAGATAATAGTAGAAGCCGGCGATGAAGACAAGGTTCAGCTGGTACTCAGCGGTGTGACAATCACCAACACATCCACACCTGCGATATATGTCAAGAACGCCGACAAGGTATTTGTAACTACCGCCTCAGGTACAAATAACAGCCTGAGCGTGACAGGTACCTTCACAGCTGACGGCACCACCAACACAGATGCAGTGATATTCTCGAAGGACGACCTGATCCTCAACGGTCTGGGAACTCTGACGATATCATCATCCGATAACGGTATTTCCGGCAAGGACGATATCAAGATCACCGGCGGAACTATCACCATCAACAGCACATCCGACGCGATCGAGGCCAACGAGTCCATAGCAGTAGCGGACGGCAATATCACCATAAAAACTGATAAAGACGGCTTGCACGCCGAGAATGATGAGGACACCACAACCGGTTATATCTACATCTGCGGCGGCACCTTCAAGATCAATGCTGACAGCGATGGTATCAGGGCAACTACCGTAGTGCAGATCGACGGCGGCACCTTTGACATCACATCCTCAGAGGGCATCGAGGGCACCTATGTACAGATCAACGGCGGCGACATCAGCGTCAGCGCATCCGACGACGGTCTGAACGCAACAAGTAAGTCAACTGCATATACCGTGACCATCGAGATCAACGGCGGCTCGATCACCATAGACATGGGTCAGGGCGATACCGACGCGATCGACTCTAACGGCAACCTGTATATCAACGGCGGCGAGCTGAACATCACAGCCCAGTCACCCTTCGACTATGACGGCGAGGGTCAGTACAACGGAGGCACGATGATAGTCAACGGCTCCCAGACGACCGAGCTGACCAACCAGATGATGGGCGGCGGCATGGGCGGCCCCGGAAATATGGGAGGTCCCGGAGATATGAATAATAACGGCAACATGGGCGGCAATTTCAGATTCTGATATTATGACGCCTGTCATTCTGAGGATTGAAGCGACGAAGAATCCTAAAACTAAATAGATTATGACAGCTTATACCTAACAGATCCTTCGATTTCGCGTGACACGAGTGTCTCGCTCCACTCAGAATGACTTGACAGCTCCCTTTGATCGATCAAAGGGAGCTTTTTATACGCTTGAAAAAATATTTTTAATGTAGTATAATTATCTAAACTGATCGAAAGGAGTCTGTCATAATGGAAGATGTAAAGAGCATAGTCGCGAAGAACATCACTGAACTCAGGCTCCTCAACAACATGACCCAGATGGAGCTGGCTCAGCAGCTCAACTACTCTGACAAGACCATCTCCAAGTGGGAGCGCGGCGAGTCCTCACCGGATATCACCGTGCTGGTCAAGATAGCCGATATCTTCGGCGTCACCCTGGACTATCTGGTGAGAGCGGAGAATATCGAAGAGGGCGTCAAGGAGCACAAGAAGGACGAGGCTCGCTACAACCGCAAGGTGATCGTGTATATATCTGAGAGCGCGACGTTCTTCGCGGCGATATTCGCCTTCATCATCACGACCCTCATCACCGAGGACGCGAGCTTTCAGTGGCTGTTCCTTGTGTATGCTGTGCCGGTGGTGTTAACGCTCAGACTGATTTTCAACTCTATTTGGTTCAATCCGCGCACTAACTTTATTATAATTTCGGCGCTGATGTGGTCGGTGCTCGCGGCGGTGCATATCACCTTCCTGCATTTCAAGATAAACATCGCGATGATCTATCTGATAGGCGTCGCCGGACAGATAGTGATTGTCCTTTGCTCGCTGCTGACACGACCTGTTAAGACTAAGAAGAACAAAGAAGCGAAGTAAAAACGAATATTTGCTTTAAGGCTGACTCGGAAAGGGGTCGGCTTTTTCTTTTGCTATTCTGAGTGAAGCGTGTAGCGTTCGAGAGCGCACCGTATAATTATTTTTCGAGCGATGCGCTGTATGATGTCATTCTGAACGAAGTGAAGAATCTTACAGTGATCTTTTTCGGAAGATAAAACTCAAATGGGGGTGATGGGACATAGGGTACAGCATATCAAGATCCTTCGACAGGCTCAGGATGACAAGAAAGATCAGATCACAAGAGATCTCGGTACATCTAATAGGATTCTATTTGATAAACACCTCAAAAGTCCACTGTTCATGCGGCTTCTACTGTGCGTAGAATCTCCCGTAGAGTTTATCTACGGTTAGGAAATGCATATGTAGACGCGATTCCAGTATAGAGAGGTTCACTTTTTTGTACTAGTATGTATAATACAAAGCGATCCCCGTAGGGGCGCGTGAACTATGCTGCTCTTGCCGGACACTATGGGAGGTGAGTATGCGTGAACATCCTGTTCTGCGGAGATGAAAATGTGTGTCAGGGGATATCACTCGCTGTGCTTTCGCTATGCAGACACACCAAAGATCGACTGGATATCTACATACTCACAGCGAACATAGCTGAGCATAAGGCGATCCCCGGCAAATACGCCGACAGGCTGACCGAAGCTCTCAGAGACAAGGGGCGCGGCGACACTGTCAAGGTCATTGACATCACCGAAATATTCGACACCTATACCCCAATCGCCAATATGTCCACGCGATTTACGCCGATGTGTATGCTAAGGCTGTTCGCCGATATGGTCGACGAGATACCCGACAGGATACTTTATCTGGACACCGATGTTATGTGCCGAGGGGACTTCAGCGAGCTGTACGATATGCCGCTGGACGGCATAGAGATAGCCGGAGCGCCCGATAGATACGGCAAGTGGTTCTTCGGCAATATCCTGAGGCATAACTATCTCAACTCGGGCGTGCTGATGATGAACATGGAACTGATACGAAGCAGCGGACTGTTCGAGCGGTGCAGGATCAGATGCCGGGATGAAAAGATGTTCATGCCCGATCAGACCTCGCTGAACAAGCTGGCGGTCAAGCGCAAGATATCATCGCGATACAACTGTCAGGGGCGCATACGGCGCAGGACAGTGTTCAAGCATTTCACGACCTTTTTTCGGTTCATCCCGATATTCAAGGCTATTACTATAAAGCCGTGGGACACGGACCGCTTACATAACGAACTGCACATATATGAGTTCGACGACATAATCGATGAATACCAAAGGAGTGTATTAGTATGAACAGAGAGATACCGATCTTCTTCAGTGTAGACGATACTTACGCGCCGTTCCTAGCGGTCGCGCTCAATTCGGCGATCAAGAATTCTAACCCCGATCGCAGATACCGCGCTATAGTCCTGCATCAGCAGCTCAGCGACGAAAATATCGCTAAGCTCATGTCTATGCAGACAGAGAACTTCAAGATCGAGATGACCTCTATGGAGGCGAACTTTGAGGCTCTGGATGACAGGATGAGCAACCGTCTGCATCGCGATTACTTCACCCTGACCATATATTTCAGACTGTTTATCCCGGCGATGTTCCCTCAGTATGACAAGGGTATATACATCGACAGCGACGTCGTGCTCACCGACGATGTGGCTAATCTCTATGACATCGAGCTGGGCGACAACTGCATCGGCGGCTGTTATGATCTGTCTATCGCCGACAACCCCACTCTGGTGGCATATACCGAGAACGCTATCGGCGTAAACAAAGAGGAGTATATCAACTCCGGTGTGCTGCTGATGGATCTCAAGAAGCTGCGCGAGCTCGATTTTGAGGGTCATTTCCTCAACCTGCTCAGCACATATCACTTTGACGTAGTAGCTCCCGATCAGGATTATATCAATGCTATGTGCCGCGGCAGGATCCACTATCTGGACGCTGCGTGGGACGCTATGCCCAACGACTCTCATCCTGCTATGGAGCACACCAGCCTGATCCACTATAACCTGTTCTCAAAGCCGTGGTTCTATGACGGCGTTCAGCACGAGGACGTGTTCTGGCATTATGCCGAGGACAGCGGCTATATCGACGAGATCCGTGAAGTCAAGGATTCGTATGACGATGAGAAAAAGCGCATAGACGCCGCCTGCATGGAGCAGATGGTGCGCAGATGCAGCGAGATCCCTAAGACGGATGTGACATTCAAAAAACTGCATGAGCAGGGAGTCAGGATAAGATTATGATACTTGGAGATAACCGCAGAGCTGTCATCGAGAATATAAAGAAATATGCCGAGTCGGGCGAGTTCCACCACAAGGTCGAGCTGACCGATCCCGTGCTCACTCCCGAGGAGAGCCGCAGGATAACCGACGCGTATCTGGAGAATCGTAAGCACCTGACCTTCAAGGTCAAGTCCGCGCTGGCTGTGCGCTGCGCCAAGACCGCTGCAAAGATCATCAACAAAGATACTCAGATAGTCGGTCTGGATAAGATACCCGGGGATATCGGTGGTGCGCTGATCACCAGCAACCACTTCAGCCCCATGGAAAATACCGTGATCCGTCATCTGGTCGGTGCACTGCACAGAAAGAAGCTGGGCATCATCAGCCAGACATCGAACTTCGCCATGACAGGCGTTGTGGGCTATTTG
>Ga0310696_10009289_pt1 | contig 11395 bp, 9 predicted proteins | sample AusTroGonzalo_MG_4_FD_203885 | JGI IMG/M metagenome (GOLD analysis project Ga0310696, IMG submission 203885) | Bovine rumen microbial communities from tropical cattle in Woodstock, Queensland, Australia - Gonzalo_02 (v2) (version 2) | ecosystem: Host-associated > Mammals > Digestive system >...
CGCGAAGGCGTTCCGGGCTCCAAGGAAGAAATCGGTTTCGACACCATGAAGTACAGCCGCTACGAAGTCGAACGCATTGCCCGCTTCGCTTTCGACGCCGCCATGCTCCGCAACAAGAAGGTTGCCTCCATCGACAAGGCCAACGTGCTCACCACGAGCGTGCTCTGGCGCGAAGTCGTGAACGAAGTCATCAAGGACTATCCGGAACTGACTCTCGAACACCTCTACGTGGACAACGCCGCCATGCAGCTCCTCAAGCGCCCGCGTGAATTCGACGTGCTGCTCTGCCCGAACCTCTTCGGCGACATCCTCACCGACGAATGCGCCATGCTCACCGGTTCCATGGGCCTCCTCCCGTCCGCTTCTATCGCCGAAGGAAGCTTCGGTCTGTACGAACCGGCCGGTGGTTCCGCTCCGGATATCGCTGGCAAGGGTATCGCTAACCCGCTCGCCCAGATCCTCTCCGTAGCCCTCATGCTCCGCTACACCTTCAAGGAAGAAGAAGCGGCCAAGGCTATCGAAGCTGCCTGTGAAAAGGTCATCGCCCAGGGCTTCCGCACTGGCGATATCTACCAGGAAGGCTGCACCAAGGTCGGCACGACCGGCATGGGCGACGCTATTATAGCCGCACTTGCCTAAACGCATTTAAAAACCTACGACAGGCAAGTGCTCTCGCCGACACGACTCGTTAAATAAACCCAAGCCGAGTACAGCAGAAACAAGCTTGCTTGTTTCTATTGTTGAGGCGCCGATTTATGCGATGAAATCGCAATACGAGTCGCTTACGGCTCACAGATCAAGGCTCTCGCATAAAGCAACTGGATCCTTCGACTACGCCCTTACGGGCGGAGTTTACCCTGAGCGAAGTCGAATGGGCTCAGGATGACAGTATAAAAGCGACCGGATTTCTCCGGTCGCCTTTTTAATTGTCTCTAGCGCGAGCGTTTCTAATATTACTTAGCGCAGCCAGTGCCGAGCGAGCCTTCCAGCACGGACACACACTGGGCAGTCAATCCGGCGGCTTCGTCGCTACCGGCAGGGAATTCGATGCATTCGCCTAAAACTCCCGGGATGTCGCAAGAAACCATGTCTCCAGTGGGAGTTGTACCTGTATTTGTTGCGGTAGAATCAGTAATACTGGTATTGGTTGCAGTGGAATCGCTAGCGGTTGTAGCGTTTGCGCTGGAATCGGACGGTGTTACCGCATCCTTCGGCAAAAATTCCTTGCAAGATTTCTGCTCCATTTCAAAGAGAGATTCCTTGCTGAAAGTCGTGGTCGAAGAAGCAATATTCAAGAACGCATCAGCGGAGCAATAACTGATTCCGCTGAAATCGGCGAAGTTCTTGGAAACGCATTCAATATGAGACATCGGATAAATCGAGTATTTCATATTGACATAACGGCCATCTTCCGGATCCGGGAAAAGAAGCTTTTTCATGGGGATAGAATCGCCATTCTGGCCTTCGTCCTTATAGAAGTAGCTCCATTCGGCATCGTCAATGGTGAAGTCGCACTTGGTCACCGGAGCGAAGGCGACTTTCTCGTAACTGCCGCCATTAACCGCCACCTTGCAAGCGTTCTGCACTGTCGTAAAGAATGTTTCACGAGCGTTGCCTGCAAAGTACCCCTTCTGAGTTGTGGTAGAAACGTAGATAACAGTGTTGCCATCAGAATCACAGGAACGTTCGCCAACGAAATTCTTGTCCGAAGACGCGTTTGAAGCAGTAGGATCAATGCTGCACATCATGCTGGTCATGCTGCCCGTATAGCGGATGGAATCACGGATAACGAGGTCATCGCCATTGATTTCATAGACGGTCGTAATCTTTGCGCTGTTCTTGCCATCGCTACCCTTGTACGAAATCGTCCAAACATTGTCCGTTGCGGCAAATGCACAAGGTTCAGCTTCTGCAACAGAAGAACTGGAAGGTTGTTCGGCAACACTAGAAGAACTGGCAACATCGGCGCTAGATTCTGGAGCGGCGGAACCAACACTAGATGAAGATTCTGTTCCGACCGTGGTATTGGCGGGCAAAACCGGGGACGAAGAGTCATCGCCACAAGCCATAAAACCCATTGCCATAGATAATGAAAGGCCTAAACCTATTTTTTTACAATTCATAGATCACTCCAACTTAAAAGTTTGTGGGGCCAATATACAAAAAAAAAGGAAAAAAAAGGGAATTTTCAGAAAAAAATGACCAGATTTCTCTGGTCACCTTTTTTATTCCCCCTACAATTATGAATCAATCACTTAAAGACAAGCAGTAGTTGAATAATGAATCAACAGCGGCAATTCCTTTTTCAAGTGTCACATCAAATTCTTTAGCAGCATACGCATACTCCTGCGATTCACTTGAAGTTCCATCCGCACACATAACCGTTCTAGGAAGGGGATTGTCACAAGGTTTTCCAAAAAAATCAATCATTCGATTAGACAAACTATCACGAGTTCTATCAATGCATTCATTCGTCAAAACAGAATATGACACCAAATCAGTCTCTTGAGCCCTTATCATAAAATGTAATAATTCATTATCTCTAAGAAATACAGTAAACTCTTCCAACAAATCGCATTCACAGAAAGTCGATGCTACAGCAGTCGGCACACACGTTTCATCGACAGGATGAAGATTCGTCATTGGAGGATTAGGTAAATGATACCGACCTATACTTACAATATTAAATTCTGTACCATAATCCAATACAAAACGCACTCCCTTTACATGGGCTATAACGTCTTCAATTGGCACACGAAAATTATTAGATACATACCATTCAAAATGATACCAAGCAAAACACACCTCTTTGGTTTTAGGCCAAGAAATATCAGAATTCCATAATCTAGACAAATTAGTATCATAAATAGAGTTATTCGAATTCAAATCAGCAATCGAATCACTGGGTAAAAGTTCCAAGTAAGAAAGATTCCCCGAATATTCAACACAAATTCCTTGCATGGCGCTGACATCAGCGTCTCCTATATTACCCAAAGAATCCTTCCCCGCAAAATAGAATTCGACATAAGCACGAGGCGCGGCAGATGCATTCTCAGAATCTATATTATTTTCAATCGGTTCATACACAACCTTTCCACACAAACTACCACCACACTTGTCTATAACATCGGCAAGCGCCATCGAATCATATTCAGCCGTAGCTATTCCAGGCCATTCAAATCGAACATTGGCATAAGTTCCCGGTTCTGTATGCCAAATCCAAATACCCGAAGTATTCGTTCCGTTATCGTAACCGGTGCGCACGCGGTATCCCGATGTACGACTCCACATTTCAGGCGACCATATACACCCTTTTTCTATGGCTTCCAAGGAATCCGTTACGCCAATCGTGCTGCACAACACAGGCGATTCAGGCGTTAAATTATTTCCCATATTCGGAACGCTCGTCGAGCCCGAAATTGACGATGCATTTTCGGAACACGCAGCAAACAAAAGCGCCCCGAGAGCAAACAAACTATAAAGTTTTTTCATACTAGACCTCCTCTTTATTTAATTTCCAAGTTAGCGGGAACAGTTGCATGTTCAAATGATAAATTTGATCAGCTTTTTCTGTTTCCGAAGCCATTGCGGCAATCTTTTTCCTGAACGCATCAACTTCTTGAGCGATGCGTTCGTAGCATTCGCGGTTGACCGTAAAAGTCACACTCGACACACTGCGATCTTGCGGATCAAAGCGTTCGATGGATTCATCGGCAAGCTGCAACATCTTGTGATGCATCGCATGTACTGCATAAGCCAAGCCCTCCTTTGATGCGGTCACGTTCTTTTCAGTCTGGTGATACGCGCCATCCGCGCCTTTTTTCAGGAATCCCGCTTTTGTCAAGAATTCAAGTGAAGCGCTGACATCGGCAGCGGAGATTTCGTTACAACACGTTTTCGCCATCTGCCCTGGAGTGGCTCCACTCATCATCGGCGCCAGTTCGCGAACAACCTGATTTTTCCAGCCATCGAAATACTCGACAGCCTCCTTGTCGACAATGCGTACTTTGTACTCAAGCGCAATCTGTCGCATTTCTTTCCAATACGGCATTTTGGCTTCGTCATCCTTGGCATTGCAAAAATTGACAAGCGCTCTAAAGTAGTTCGCCTCAAAGCCCGCAAGCCCCATTGCCGAAATCATACGGTTCATCGATACGCGGCTCAAGTTGCTCTGGCCTTCGCTCACAAGCCGCAAGTAAGTCGGTGAAGAAAACCCCGCAAGTTTCGCGAATTCCCTCCAGGAAAAGTACGAAGTCCGTTTTTGATCTTCGTAGAAATCCTTGATCAAGGGATGATAATCTTTGTATTCTGTTATCGGTTTCATGTTATCAAATATACCCTATTTACAGGCTATTATGACACAAAATATCTATTTTTGATTAAAATTAAGCATTAAAAATAAAGATTTTTTGTATATGACACGCTCAAGGTAAAAGAACTTAGAGCTTAGGGCTTAAGTGTCAAAAGGATACCTAAAAAGGGAAAACGGGTTCAAACAAGGGACTTTTTTCGTTTTTTACGTACTTCGAGGAGTTATCAAGCTAGCCAAGTACGTAATTTTCAGGGTTTTGCAAACAAATTCACACGAAAAATTCCCATTTTCGAGTGGTTTTACGTACTGGATGCATAAATTTAAAGCATCTAGTACGTAAATTTTTTCGGCAAAGCACATACAACATAAAATTTTACGTACTTGAGCCTGGTTTTCACCGGTTTTAGTACGTAAAAGCACGAAAAACGCATAAAAAAACACCCTGCCGCGGGGCAAGGTGCATTTTGAACAAATTCCAAGAAACGAATTAAGCGTTCTTCGTGAAGTCCACGTAAGCCTTGAGCACGTCGAGGAAGACTTCATCCGGAGTGTTGTCGCCAACGATGTGGCTGATGATCTTCGGATCGTACTTTTCGAGAACCTTAGCGGTAGATTCCTTATAGACGTTCAAGCGGTTCTTGATGACGTTCACGTCAGCGTCGTCCTTGCGGCCTTCGATCTTGGCGCGGTTGAGGAGACGAGCGACGATGGTTTCTTCGTCCTTGATGTCGAGAACGAAGATGTGCTTCACGTCAACGATCGGCTTGATGAGATCGACCTGAGCAACCGTGCGAGGAATGCCATCGAGGAGGAGGGTGTCCTTTTCCGGGTTGAGCTTGTTCGTGTTCACGAGGCCTTCGACAAAACGGCCGAAGATTTCAACGGTAGCTTCGTCCGGGACGAGGAGGCCCTTGCTGGAGTAAGAAGCAAGAAGCTTGCCGGATTCGCTGGACGGAGCAATGCCACGGAAGATGTCGCCCGTGGAGAGGTGCTTGAGAGCGGTCGTTGCGGCGAGCTTTGCGCCCACAGTGCCCTTACCAGAACCCGGTGCACCGAAGATAAGAACTGCAGAAATCTGAGACATTTATAACCTCATAGGTTGATTGTTAAAATTCCGAGGCAAATATAGAATTTTTAGAACTTAGAGCTTTGAGCTTAGAACTTAGAAAAAGATGATTTTCAGCTATGTGCTATGGGGTTTAGTTGGTAGTGCTTAGGGACGTCATCCTGAAGCCTGTAGGGCTGATATAGAATTGTTGGCATTTTAATGCCTTACAATTCTTAGGTTCGAAGGAGCAGGATCCAGTGAAGGTATGGGCTATCGTAACAAGAAATGCCCAAAGCCTTGCAAAGCAAGGCGACCTCAAAGCGAAGCGTGCTCAAAGGAGCTTTAGCTCCGTGCTCATAGCCCAGAGGCACAACGTGCCGACCTCAGACCGAGTTTACGAGCGTGCCCACAGCCCCAAGCTCTACGACTTGATTTTCTCGCATTTGAACGAGAGCTTGCCATTTTCGACGCCGACATAAATCGTGGAGAAGTCCGTCATCGTCCCGAGCAAGAGCCCTTCGGCGATTTCGTCTTCGACCAGATTCTGGATAGAACGGCGGATGGGGCGAGCCCCCAGCGAGGCATCGTAATTGTGATTTACGATAAACTCCTTGGCTTCCTGGTTCATTTCCAAAAGAATTCCGCGATCCGAAAGGTTCTTCTGCAAGAATCCCATCTGGATATCCACAACAGACACAAGGTCATGCTTGGAAAGCGCACGGAACACAATCTGCTCATCGACGCGGTTCAAGAATTCCGGGGAGAATACGCGCTTGACCTCTTCGCGGATAGCGTTTTCCATGCGTTCGTAATCGTCGGTCTCGCCCATCTTGGTAAAGCCCATGCCACTGCTGTGGCGGACCTCGCGGGCGCCGGCGTTACTCGTCATGATGATAATCGTATTCTTGAAGTTGATCTTGCGGCCATAGCTATCCGTCAAGATGCCATCGTCCAAAATCTGCAAAAGCAAGTTGTAAATGTCCGGATGAGCCTTTTCGATTTCGTCCAAAAGCACGACTGAATACGGATGCTTGCGTACTTTTTCGCTGAGCTGGCCACCGCCATCTTCGAAGCCCACGTATCCCGGAGGCGCACCGATCAAGCGGCTCACGCTATGCTTTTCCATGTACTCGCTCATGTCGATACGTACAAGAGAATCCTCGCTACCGAAAAGTTCCCTACAAAGCACCTTCGCCAGTTCCGTCTTGCCAACACCCGTCGGACCGAGGAACAAGAAACTACCCATCGGACGCTTGTTGTTGCGGATGCCCGCTCGGCTGCGACGGATAGACTTGACAATCGCATCGACGGCCTGATCTTGGCCAATCACGCGCTGTTTGATTGCATCTCCCAAGTGCAAAAGCTTTTGCGCCTCTTCACCGCCAAGCCTGCTAACCGGAATTCCCGTCATTTTGCTGATAACGTCGCGAATAACGTTTTCATCGACAGTCGGAGTTTCAGTAACTTCGCTTTGCAACTGTTTCTTGCGTTCGGCAATGCTGTTCTGCAACTCTTCTTCGCGGGCGCGGAACTGGGCCGCAGAACTATAATCTTGATTGGCGACCGCTTCTTCTTTTTTCTGGAGACATTCGCCAAGTTCGTCTTCCATGTTCTGCAAGTCTTGCGGAATCTTGATGGAATTGAGGCGGACACGGGCACCCGCTTCGTCGAGAACGTCTATCGCCTTGTCCGGCAAGAAGCGTTCGCTGATGTAACGTTCGCCAAGTTCTACGGCCGCACGCACAGCATCCGGCGTGTAATGAACATTGTGATGTTGTTCATACTTCGGACGGAGACCTTCTAGAATTTGGATAGAATCTTCGACAGAAGGCGGATTCACGACTATCGTCTGGAAACGACGTTCAAGAGCAGCATCCTTTTCGATGTACTTGCGGTATTCGTCAAAAGTCGTTGCACCGATGCACTGGAGTTCGCCTCGCGCAAGAGCCGGCTTAAAGATGTTCGACGCATCGAGACTGCCTTCGGAGCCGCCCGCCCCCACAATCGTGTGGAGTTCGTCAATAAAGAGAATCACGGAATTGCCAACGCGCTGGAGTTCCGTAATTAAGCCTTTCACGCGTTCTTCGAACTGTCCGCGATACTTCGTACCGGCCACCATGGCGGCAACATCCAACGAAACGACACGCTTGTTCGCCAAAAGGTCCGGAATCTTGCGCTGCACAATTTTTTGAGCGAGCCCTTCGATAATCGCTGTCTTACCCACGCCAGGTTCGCCAATCAACGCCGGATTGTTCTTTTTACGGCGGCAAAGAATCTGGATTAAGCGTTCAATTTCTTCTTCACGACCGATAATCGGGTCGAGCTTTCCTGCACGGGCCATCGCCGTCAAGTCGCGACCGAAATGTTCAAGAATCGGAGTCTTGGACCGGGATGGAGATGCCTGACGCGTTTGCGTATAACGTTCGCGAGGCTCATCATCGGACTGGCCGTCATCCAACGGTTGGCCGCCATCCGCCTGGCGCTTGATTTGCATCAGCATTTCCTGGTAATTTTCAAACGTGACGTTGTACGTCGAAAGCGTTGCCGCTGCCGGAGAATCCGTCTGCTGCAAAATCGCAAGCATCAAATGTTCGGGGCCTATGAACTGGACGCCCTCTTCCTTGGCAATCTTGGCGGCATTGTAAAGCACGGCCTTGCACTGCGCCGTAAACGTCAAAAGCCCGCCGTGAGCATCGCCACCGACCGTCATGAGACCGCCGCTCGTGCTGAGCGCCCGCTGAATCGTTTCGCTGAGTTCTGTTAAATTCACCTTCAACGCTTTGAGCGTCTCGGATGCAAAACCTGAATCCTCGCGGACAAGACCAAATAGCAAATGTTCTACCGTAACGCAGTCGCTCCCTAAATTGCGAGCCGCGATACGAGCCGCCTGCAGCGCTGCCTTTGCCTTAGCTGAAAAAATACCGTTAATATCTGCCATAATTAGGTTATAGGTTATAGGTTATAGGCGGTAGGAAGTAGGCGGTAGGAAGTAGGATGAGGACCGTAACATTGTCATCCTGAGCGAAGCCGTTAGGCGAAGTCGAAGGATCCAGAGCATTCTTAACTTAACCGGATCATTCACGCTAACGTGTTCAGGATAACTACATGCGGCAAAGCCGCGATTATAAATCCTAATACCTAACACCTGTTACCTACTCTACTGTATCACTCCGCCGTGCATCACGACTCTGCGTTTTGCAAAACTAGCCAATTTTTCGTCATGCGTCACAATCAAGAAAGCCTGATGGAACTTTTCGTTGAGTTCACCAAAAAGTTCGTTCAATTTTGCCGAATTCGCCTCGTCCAAGTTGCCGCTCGGTTCATCCGCAAACACGAGAGACGGATTATTCATGAGCGCACGCGCAATCGCAATACGCTGGCGTTCACCGCCCGAAAGTTCACGCGGCAAGTGCTTGAGGCGTTCCTTGAGGCCGACCGTTTCCAAAAGCATCTCGGCACGTTCACGACATTCCTTTTCGGGAGTCCCGAGAATGCGGCCCGGCACGCAAACGTTTTCGAGCGCCGTAAATTCCGTAAGCAAATGATGGAACTGGAACACGAACCCCACATGCTTCCGATGGTACATGTCCCGCTCTTCGCTATTGAACTTGCTGAGCGGTTTGCCGTTGAATAAAATCTCGCCCGAAGTCGGAGTATCGAGCATCCCGACCAAATTCAAGAACGTCGATTTGCCGGATCCCGAAGAACCCGTGAGAGCCACAAGCTCGCCCGCATCCATCGAAAAATTCACGCCCTTGAGAATCTCAAGTTCTTCACCCGTCTCGGAGAAGACGCGACGAAGATTTTCAGTCCTCAATAGAGGTTCTAATTCCATAATTTGACCTCACTTTTTCTTTCACCTTTTAGGTATGAGCACGGACCTTCGGTCCTTTGGGGTATGGGCTCGTGCCTACGGCACTCTGAGGTAAAAATGTTATATACAAAATCACGGACCACAAAGCGAAGCGAGCTCAAAGAGGCTTTAGCCTCGACCTCATAGCCCATAGCGAGCCTGCGAGCGTCCTTACTCATGTCTAATCGCCCCCACAGGATCCAAGCGGCTTGCTTTCCATGCCGGCAAAAGCGTTGCGGACACGCACAGAACAATGCCAATCACAAAAATCAAGACAACATCCATCACGTGCACCGAAATCGGGAAATACGGAATCACGTACACGTCGCCCGGCAGCTTGATGAAGTGGTAAGCCTCTTGCAACTTGCAGAGCACAAGACCAATCGTCCCGCCCACAACGGTGCCGCCCACGCCAATGAAACTGCCCATGAGCATAAACACGCGCATAACGCCCGCCTTGCTGAAGCCCATGCTACGCAAGATGCCGATTTCCTTAGTCTTGTCAATCACGACCATGATAAGCGAACTGATAATGTTGAACGCTGCGACCAAAATAATCAAGCAAATCACCGCCGCCACAATGAACTTTTCGTAGTTCATCCACTTGAGAAGCGTGATGTTCTTGGTTTTCCAATCGAGAGCGTAATAAGGATAAGAAAGCCAAGTCGCCATGGTATCGACCGCATCGCCCGCTTTCCAGTGATCCTTTATACGGAACTGGATGCCCGTCACAGTGTTCCCCATGCCAAGCAACTTCTGCAAATCCGAAATGCCGACATACGCAAGGTTTCCATCGTACTCGTAAGTGCCCGTCTCGAAGATGCCACTCACCACGCACATCATCATCTTCGGGCCACCAGAATTCATCGCCTCGTCCGGGCTCTGGAACGTCTGCAGCACAAGCTTGTCACCAACGACCACGCGCAAACGAGCCGCCAAGCCAGTTCCGAGAATAATTCCCGGACGGAGTTTCCCGCTCATGTCTTCGAGACTATCGACAGAATACTCGCCCCACTTGATGTACTTGTGGATGTCCGTCACGCCTTTAGCTGTCGCGGGATCAATCCCGTAAATGACAATGCCATCATTCACCTTCTTGGAGCTGATGCCCACCTTGTAAATGATGAACGGAGAAGCCGCCACCACATCTGGCACGCGAGTTTTCACCTCCTGCGTGAGGCTATCGTACGGTCCGATAGGATTGCCGTTGTACGCCATCAACTCAAAGTGAGCATCCTTCCCTATCATCTGGGCAGTGACCTCTTCTTCGAAACCGTTGACCGCCGCAAGCGCCACCACCAGCGCAAACACGCCGATGGAAACACCGAGCATACTGAAAATACCAATAAGCGAAACAAAGAGACTCTTTCGTTGAGCCCCCAAGTAACGCCAAGCAATGAGAAGTTCGAGCTTATTCATTCTTAGACGAGAGACGAGAGACGAGAGACGAGAGATTATTGTTTCTTCGCGGTTTTTAAACCGCTCAGCATTTTGGCAATTTCTTCCGTCTTCGGGTCTATTTCGTTCAACTTTTCCTTTGTTATATAGTTCAACAATCTAGCAACTTCTAGTTGACTTTGTACTTCCATCAAAGAGCCGTAACTAATTTCAAGAAACCGAACAATTTCTTTGTTCGAGGATCTACTCATGCCCTCTGCAATATTTGACGTAACAGAAACGGCAGCCCTACGAATCTGACTAGTCAACGCGAAACGTTCTTCTTCCGGAAAGTTCTTGCAAACCCCATAAACATCTGCAACCCAAGACAGAGCCTTTTGATAGACGTTTAATTTTCTGTATGCAAAAACTGCCATATTTGTCTTTTTCTCTCGTCTCTCGTCTGTAGGACCGTAGGTCCGTTCTCTCGTCTAACTAGCACGTCTCCGGTTTCATCAACGGGAACAGCTGCACGTCGCGGATAGTCTGCTGGTTCGTGAGGAGCATGACCATGCGATCGATGCCGAAGCCCACGCCACCGGTAGGCGGAAGGCCGGATTCGATAGCGTGCATGAAGTTTTCGTCCATCGGGTGCGTTTCGCCTTCACCACCGCGGCCACGGCGGACCTGGTCTTCGAGGAGTTCACGCTGGCGGATCGGGTCGTTAAGTTCGGTGTAAGCGTTACCGAGTTCCCAGCCGTTTGCATACGGTTCGAACTGTTCGATAAGGCCTTCGATGGTGCGG
>Ga0310696_10009290_pt1 | contig 11395 bp, 8 predicted proteins | sample AusTroGonzalo_MG_4_FD_203885 | JGI IMG/M metagenome (GOLD analysis project Ga0310696, IMG submission 203885) | Bovine rumen microbial communities from tropical cattle in Woodstock, Queensland, Australia - Gonzalo_02 (v2) (version 2) | ecosystem: Host-associated > Mammals > Digestive system >...
TAAGAACTGAAAACCCACACAAATGTGTGGGTTTTTTTATATATTTTATTTGACAAAATATTTAGCATTACTTTCTAAAAAAAATAAAAAGGTAAGCTACATAGCGTAGCTTCCTTTTTGTGTTTAGATTTTTAATTATATATTATAAAATATAAGACCTAGGGAATTCCTAGGTCTTAATTTTGTAGGGTAGGTTATTTGCCAACTCTCTCCATATATGTACCGCCTTCACGAGTATCTACACGGATAGTTTCGCCATTATTGACGAATAGTGGTACAGATATCTTCAGTCCAGTCTCAAGAACTGCAGGTTTATTACCAGCTTTTGAAGTATCGCCTTGGATGCCTGGTTCGCATTCTACAATCTTTAGTTCTACAAAGTTTGGTGGCTGTACACTAAATGCTTCGCCTTTGTAGAAAGATATGGTACAATTCATATTCTCAGTAATGAAGAGCAGTGCATCTTCGACTTGATCATGATTGAGAGGGATCTGTTCGTACGTTTCATTGTCCATGAAGTAGTATAGACCTGCATCATTGTATAGGTATGTCATTTCTTTGTTCTCTATATGTGCCTTCTCGAATTTCTCAACTGGGTTGAATGTGCGCTCTAGTACCTGACCAGTTACCACGTTTTTAATCTTAGTTCTAACGAAAGCAGAGCCTTTGCCTGGTTTTACATGCAAAAATTCTACTACCACGTATACTTTGCCTTCCATTTCAAAAGTTACACCTTTTCTAAATTCACCAGCGCTAATCATAAAATTCTCCTTTTTTTAATTTACAAGTTATTGTAACATAATTATATATAAATGTCAAAGGGTATTAGATTATTTATTGTGTTTTTATAATTTTTTTATTAAAATTGTTAGGGTGTATTTTTACATTGACAAAATGTGTAAAATACTATACAATAGGTACAGATAATTTACTTGGAGGGAGTATGATTCAGTGCATTGATGTAAGGTTGCAATTTGGCGCTCGTGTGCTATTTGAGAAGGTGAATTTAAAATTTACCAAGGGTAATTGTTATGGTATTATTGGTGCCAATGGCGCCGGAAAATCTACTTTTTTGAAACTATTGACAGGTGATATTGAGCCATCTAGTGGTGAGGTGGTAGTGGATAAGGGCGAACGTATCAGTGTACTATCCCAAAACCAAAATGAGTTCGATGATAAGACCGTGCTCGAGACGGTAATGTTGGGACACAAGAGATTGGTAGAGATTATCAAAGAGAAAGAAGAATTATATGCAAAACCTGATTTTTCGGATGCTGATGGCGAGAGGGCTGGAGAACTTGAGGCTGAATTTCTTGAACTTAACGGTTGGGATGCGGAGAGTGAGGCGGGATCGCTTCTTGCAGAACTGGGCATTGGAACAGATATGCAAGGCATGATGATGCGAGATATTGATCCTAAGATCAAAGTCAAAGTCTTACTTGCCAAGGCGCTATTTATGAATCCAGATATCTTGATTCTGGATGAGCCTACAAATCACCTTGACGCTCTCACAGTCAACTGGCTAGAAAATTTCCTTCTTGGCTTTGAGAATACTGTTATAGTCGTATCTCATAACCGATATTTCCTTAATAAAGTGTGCACTCATATTTGTGACGTAGATTATGGTAAAATCACTATGTTTTTGGGTAACTACGAATTTTGGTATGAGACTAGTCAATTACTTCTTCGTCAGGCAAAAGAAATAAACAAAAAGAGTGAACAGCGAGCCAAGGAACTCCAAGACTTCATTTCTCGTTTCTCTGCTAATGCTAGTAAGAGTAAACAGGCTACTAGTCGAAAGAAGGAATTGGAGAAACTTACTTTTGTCGATATCAAGCCTTCTAGTAGGAAATATCCATACATAGATTTTAAACCAGAACGAGAAATTGGCAATGATGTATTAGTCGTAGAAAATTTGACGAAAAAGGGTTATTTTGAGAATGTTAGTTTTACTCTAACACGCGATAGCAAAGTGGGCTTTATCAGCGAGAATGGCAAAGATGTGTCTAAGTTGTTTGATATTCTCATGGGTGAAGATGTGGCAGACAAGGGCACTTTTAAATGGGGTACTACAGTGAAGCCTACGTATTTACCTGAGAATTATGATTCATTCTTTGACGGAGTTGATCTCAGTTTAGTACAGTGGATTGGACAATTCTCAAAAGAAAATGATGAGACATTTCTTCGTAGTTGGTTAGGTAGAATGTTATTTACAGGCGAAGAGAGTCAAAAGAAGGCGAAAGTGATCTCAGGTGGTGAGAAAGTGAGATGTATGTTGGCAAGAATGATGCTCGCATCTGGCAATTTCTTAATCCTAGATGAGCCGACTAATCATCTAGATCTAGAGAGTATTACGGCACTAAATAAGGGCATGATTAATTTTAAAGGTCCTATACTATTTAAGACGCATGACCACGAATTGTTGCAGACGGTAGCAAATAGGATAATAGTATTAAAAGATACGAAGGTATACGATAAAGAAATAACATATGATGAATATCTGGAAAGTTTAGCAAGATATAACATACAACACAAAATTAAATAGAGAATATAATGGTAAGTATTGACAATAATTGTTTTATGACATATTGGGTACTTACCATTTGTTTTTTTGATTTTACATTTATTACTTTTCTCATTTTTACACATAGTAATAAACTAGGTGATTTTTATTTTGAAAAAATACAATTAAACGATAATACATTTAAGCATCTAAAGCTAAAAAAAGATAAGTCATATTTACCTGTTCAGCATGGCTGTGCCAGAGCAAAAAATATATTAGCCTATACGAACAAATTACTTTATCCATTAAAAGTATCTAATAATTTTGTTATAAGATATAAAGAAGTGATTAGGTATATAGATGATAAAATTGATAGTTGCAAATTAAAATTTTACAATGTAAAAAAATGCAATTTTGCAAAATATTGTGCAAAAAATATAATAAATATCTTATATTTTAAAAATAACAAATACATTTTGCAGTTTTTTACTAATGTGAAATTACAAACTGGCATGAGTAAACGAACGGAAAAATATGTAAAATATATGATACTAGAAGAGATAGTGATTTGGATAGAAAAATTATCTGGCGAATTAAAAGACATGCAACGAATCATTTTGAAGGCCAAATATTATCCAAATGGTTATACCGATTCTAAGATAAGCGACTGTGAAGTATATGGATTGCTACGATATAATCCTCGAGCAAACATAATATTATATCGCAACAATGTCGATGTTAGATGTAGTATCTGCAACTTTTTAAACGAACTAAAAGAATATAAGCAGAGTTTGGTTCTATTGACTAGTATGTTTAAAGAAATATATGACACAATATTGTGAAAGAATGTTCAAAAATCGTTTGCTATATAATATAAAAACATATATAATATATTTATGGAAAGTAATATTTTTGAAGGCAATTTAGTTAAGAATGCTCCACTTGCTGAGCGTATGCGACCAAGGAATTTAGACGAATTTTTAGGGCAAGAGAAAGTGGTTGGTAAAAATTCACTGCTCAGACGTTCCATTACGGCAGGTAGATTGGGGTCTTGTATATTTTATGGTCCACCTGGTACTGGCAAGACCACGCTGGCTAATATTATTGCAAACATGCTAGACGCTAACTTTGTGAAAATGAATGCGGTATCGTCTGGTGTGGCGGACGCAAAAGAGGTTATCGCGAATGCAAAGCATAATTTGGAACTATATGGTAAGAAGACTTATGTGCTATTAGATGAATGTCATAGGTGGAACAAAGCACAAAGTGACCTATTATTAGAGGCAATCGAAAAGGGTATCATTGTTTTTATCGGCTCAACTACAGAAAATCCATTTGTGTCCATGACGCGTGCTATTATATCTAGATGCAAGATTTTTAAGTTTGAAACACTTTCTAGGGAAGATATAGAAAAAGCTGTCCTTAGAGCAAAAGATGATAGAGAAAGAGGTTTTGGTGAGTTAAATATCGAATTATCCAATGAAGCGCTAGAGCATTTTGTTTTAACATCTGGCGGTGATGTGCGTAGTGCACTGACTTCATTTGAAATAGCCGTTCTATCAACCAAGGCAGTACGGGGTAAGATAAAGATCGATTTGACAGTGGCAAAAGAAAGCACTCAAGGGAAACCTCTGTCTATTGATGATGATCTGCACTATGATATGTTGTCTGCTTTTTGTAAGAGTCTCAGAGGCAGTGATGCAAATGCAGCACTATACTGGGCACATAGGCTGATTGCTAGTGGCTGTGATCCTTTAATTATAGCAAGAAGGTTGATTGCTCACGCGAGCGAAGATGTAGGCATGGCCAATTCGAACGCTTTGCAGATGGCTGTGGCTGCCATGACCGCATTAGAGAAGATGGGAGTGCCTGAGGGCTTGATACCTTTGTCGCATTCGATCATATATGTTAGTCTTTGTCCAAAATCTAACAGTGTGGTTGTTGCAATGGACAAAGCTAAGGCGGATGTGGAATTGACATTTAATGATGCTGTACCAGACCATCTTAAAAACACCAATTATTTACATGAAAAGCGAGCTAAATATAAGTATCCACACAATTATCCTGGTGGTTATGTTGAGCAACAGTACCTGCCAAGCGAAATAAAAGATCATGTATATTACACGCCTAGTAATTATGGTAGTGAGGCAAAAATTGCAGAAAGTACTAAAAAAACTGACAAAAAAACATAATTTTTACATTTTTTGGAAGATTTTTATATAGGAGAGAACTTATGATCACGGAACACGAACTTAAAAAAGAAAAAGATTATCTCAAGACTGTGCTGTATATTTTAGAGAAAAAAATTGCAGCGGATAAGCAGTGGAAGAAGCAGCGCGAAGATGATACATTGGAAAACATGAAGTATGTATGGGATAACCAAATTTTGATTCGTGATGATAACCAAGAGATATTGTATCAAACAGCTCAAATTGAAAGGTTGGTTACGTCAACTGAATTGACGCAAAAAGATATTGATACATATAGTCGTATGATTAAGAGTGCATATTTTGCACGTATAGATTTTGACGATGGTGATGAAGTTTTACCTATCTATATTGGCATTGCCACACTGGTAGATGGTAGTGATTTTTATGTTTATGACTGGCGTGCTCCTATTGCTAGTATGTTTTATGATTATGAATTAGGAGATGCGGAATATAAATTGCCAAATGGTGAATCAGTCAAGGGTAAGATTGTTTTAAAACGTCAGTACAAAATTGAAGGCGATAAAATCGAACAGATTTTTGATACCGATTTACAGATTATTGATACAGTGTTGCAACAGATATTGAGTGACAAATCTGCGAGCAAGATGAAGAATATTGTCAAGACTATTCAAAAAGAGCAAAATAAGGTTATTAGGAAAAATGATGCGGATATCTTGGTTGTGCAAGGGCCAGCCGGTAGTGGTAAGACGTCAGTTGGAATGCATCGTATAGCATATCTGTTGTATGCAGAGAGAGATAGGCTAAAATTTTCTAATATCCTCATTATTTCGCCAAATGATTTGTTCTCCAATTACATTTCATCTGTACTTCCAGAAATAGGTGAAGATAATGTATATCAGACGACTTTTGCCGATTATGTAAAATATGATATCAATGAATTTAAGATAAAAAATGACATGAATGATATTTATGAGGAATTGTACTCAGTTTCTAAGCAAAAACCTACGGTATTTTACAATTCCATAAAACTAAAATTTAGCGCATCATACATCAATCTAATTGAAAGATATTTAAATAAAAAACGCCTAGAGTTATTATGTGTTGACGACATTAAGATTGGTGATGTGGTCTTGATTGACAAAAAGTTTTTGATGAAATTTGCCGAAGAAATGAACAAGACCAATCTGTCTATATTTGCGCAAAGCCAAAAAATGCTCGAAAAAATAATGATGCATTTAGACATTAAGTTGTACCGAGATAAAAAGGGTAAAGCACAAATCAAGAAGATGCTAAATGACAAATTAAAGGATATAAAGGCGAAAGATTTGTATCTAGATATGTATTCTAGAAAGGATACTTTTATCAAGGCTGTAATTGAGATATATAATGAAACTGGCGCACCTCGTTCTAATAGGCTGACTATTAAAGAATTGGGCGACGTGTTCAAATATACTCAGATACACATGCAAAAGGGGATATTGCCGTATGAGGACGTTTCCGCTTATATGTATCTAAAGGATCGTGTATTTGGGAATAAATCTCATAGTGACATAAAATATGTAATGATTGATGAGGCGCAAGATTATACAATTATGCAGTATAAGATATTAGCAGATCTATTCAGAGAATCAAAAATCACTTTGCTTGGCGATCTAAACCAGAGCATATTACCATTTGCTATGCACCGCAACTATGAAAGTATAATAAATGTATTCAAGGAAGATAGAATAGTGCCTAGAGTCACGATGTCATATTTGACTAAGACGTATCGTTCTACTAGTGAAATAAATGAGTGGACTAAACGTATCTTAGGAGAAGGAGCAGTATACAATCAAATAGACAGGCATGGTGATCCTGTATCTGTGATTAAAGACACACCGACTCTCGAACGTACTCGCATGATCAAAGATGCTCTTGAATTAAAAACAAAGTACAATACAGTGGCAATTATCTTCAAGACAATGGCAGAAGTAGAAGAATTTCGTAGTATAGTAGAACGAAAGAAAATCAAAGGATTTAGATTTATTGGCAAAAATGATCGTGTATTTGATGCCGCAGACATATTGGTTTTGCCATCATATATAGCCAAAGGTTTAGAGTTTGATGCGGTGCTAGCCGCGAGAGCAAATGCTGATGTGTATACACCAGACATGCGCAATGTTTTTTATGTCGTTTGTACTCGTGCGCTGCATAAGTTAAATGTATACTTTAGCACAGATTATTGTGCGTTGGAAAATAAAAAATAAATTTAAAGAATGTACTTGACATAAATTAAAATTTATGCAATAATTATTTCGTAAATTTGAGAGCGGAGGTGATAGTATGTCTACGGTTAGAGTTGGAGAAAACGAGAGTCTTGATAGCGCGTTAAAGAGATTTAAGCGTAAATGTCAAAAGGATGGTATCATTGGTGACATTCGTAAGAAAGAGGCTTATGTTAAACCTAGTGTTAAGCGTAAGAAGAAATCTGAAGCCGCTCAAAAGCGCAATAGAAAGGGCTAATTCAGTAAAATTGCAACCACTCAATGTGGTTGTTTTTTTATACAAAAATGCATAAACACAATACAAAAGTTTTGTCAAAAAAATTGTTATTTTGTTATCAGGGTAAAAGTCTTACTTTTTTGATTTATAATTTGTATGCATATTTAGGGGGTATCATATGAATAAAAGTAAAGATTTTGCAATGATGGCGCAACAAGCACGAAACAGGTTAAACAAAAGGTCGGAATTTAGACAGATTAGTAATAAAAGTATGGGGCTTAGAGCGGAAAAAAATTATCTAATTACTGCATCGACAACTGATTTAGATTTGAAAGAGAGTCAGTTTCTCGAGCGGGTAAAATCAATACTAGATAATGGTGATGAACTCGAGGCCATCAATATTTTGATGGATAAAAAATTATATAGCACAATGAATGAATCAGAAAAGCAGAGATATATATTAAATTTGTCCAAGAAGTTTTTAGATGCAAAGAAACTATTAAACATCACATAACAATATATAATCAGGATTAAAATATTTTAAGAGCAAGCAAATAATGTTTTGCTCTTTTGCTTCTGTGTGCTAAAATATAATTGAGGCAATTATGACAAGTGAAATATTAGATAAATTAAACGACGAACAAAGAAAACCCGCAGAAGCCACAGAAGGGGCAGTGTTGGTGACCGCTGGGGCGGGATCTGGCAAGACTAGACTACTAACTCATCGCATTGCTCATCTGATAGAAGATATGGGAGTTAATTCTTGGAACATACTAGCGATTACATTCACAAACAAAGCAGCTAATGAGATGAAAGAAAGGTTAAATAAAATGATCTCTGGAGCCGATGATGTATGGGTATCAACTTTTCATTCTATGTGTGCCAAAATTTTACGTAAAGATATAGATAGATTGGGATTTAATAGCACCTTTTCTATATATGGTGATGTGGAAAAAGAACGCTTAATAAAGCGTATATTGGGTGCAAATAATACAGAACTGTCCGTAAATACAGTAGCTTGGCATATATCTAATGCAAAGAATAAATTACTAGGTCCAGAAGATTATGCTGTAGAATTGGCAAATAATAGTCATTGTGATGAGATAATTTCTGCATTCAAAAGATATGAGCAGGAAAAGAAGAATAATAATGCGTTAGATTTTGACGATTTGTTAACTAAAACTTACGAGTTGTTTAAACTTTGTCCAGATGTACTAGAGCACTACCAAAACAAATTTAAGTATATTCATGTTGATGAGTTTCAGGATACTAATATTGCTCAGTATGAAATTGTAAAGATGTTGGCTGGTAAATGGCGAAATATCTTTGTGGTTGGTGATGAGGACCAATGTATATATTCGTGGCGTGGTGCAGAAGTGGCTAATGTATCCAGATTCGTGAAAGATTATGATGGCTGTAAAGTATTTAAACTAGAACAAAATTATAGATCTACAAAGAAAATTTTGGAAAAGGCAAATCAACTGATAAGTAATAATCAATCTCGAATAAAAAAGAATCTTTGGACAGATAATAGCGATGGAGCCAGAGTGGAATTCTATACCGCTCCGAGTGACTTGGATGAGGCGGAATATGTAGCACAAACCATAAGACAACTCCAAATCTTGCATGGATATAAACTCAAAGATATTGGAGTATTAATGAGGGTAAATGCATCTTCGCGCGTATTAGAAGAGAAGATGTTAAATTATCAAATATCTCATCAAATATATGGCGGTTTTAAGTTTTATGAGCGTAAAGAGATAAAAGATGTTATTGCATATTTGAGAGTGATAATAAATCCCCAAGATAGCGATGCTATGACCAGAGTTTTTGCTTTTCCTAAAAAGGGCATAGGTGATGCCACCATTTCTGAGTTATATAGATTAGCAGAATTGTATAATAAAAGCATATTTGAAATAATGCAAACTGGTGAGGGGTTAAGTGGTGCAATTACAAAAAAAATTCAGCCTGTGGTTGAGATGATTTTGCATTTGCAAGCCAAGAATGCAGAATTAAACTTGGATGAATTTGTTGAGTATTTAGTTGATTATGTGGATTTTAAAGATGCAGTTGGAGATAAGACAGAAGAAGATGTATCAAAGCAGATGAATATCGATACATTCGTGCTGAGTGTTAAGGAATTTTTTGAGGCTAATCCCGGTATGGAACTGTCTGAATTTCTGGAAACTATCACACTTATGCGAGATATAGATGAAATGGATGACAGCAATGATTACGTAACAATAATGACTGTACATTCTGCCAAAGGATTGGAATTTAAAGTTGTTTTCGTTGTTGGTCTAAATGAGGGGTTGTTTCCACTGGCACGTGCGATAAAAAGTAGTGATCCTAACGAACTTGAAGAAGAAAGGCGTTTGATGTATGTGGCAATAACTAGGGCAAAAGAGCGATTGTATTTGTTGCGTTCATCATCGAAATTTAATTTTGAAACTAGGAGCCTAGAACGTACTTCGCCTTCTAGATTTTTGAAGGAAATGAAAGGAGAGGATGAAATTTCTGTAGATGATTATGATTCCATGATTGAAAAGCGTGCATCACGGAGAGATGAAGACTCCAGTATATATTATGCCGCACGTTCTAGTATTTCTTTACAAAATCAGGAAAAAGATGAACCAAATGCTGAGCCCGCCACTTCAAAAAAGACAACTCATAAGTATAGCGATTTTAAGAAGGGGACAATAGTCATGCATCCACATTTTGGCAGGGGTGAAGTCATAGTGGAAGTTACAGATTTTGTGGGTGGATTTGTGACAATTAAATTTGATTCGGTTGGTATAAAGACATTATCGTTGAAGTTTGCACCTCTAGAAATAGTAAGATAAAATGCAAAATTACACGTAAAAATCTAAAAAATAATGAAATTTATTCGTTTTTTTAATAATATTGGAGAAAATATGACAAAACAGCAAGAAGAAAGAATGAAATTTTTGTGCGAAGAGATAGAGAAACATAGACACTATTACTATAATTTAAATGATCCTATTATATCAGATAAAGAGTTTGATAAACTATTTTACGAACTAGAGGATCTTGAAAAAGAAACTGGCGTAGTGTTAGAGTATTCACCAACGAAAAGAGCAGGTATTTTGCCTATTTCAAAATTTAATAAAGTAAAGCACGAATATCAAATGTATAGTTTGGACAAAGCACAGACTATCGGTGAAGTCGAGGATTTTATTGAGAGGACAGAAAAGGCAGCAAAGAAGTCATTAGCATATATTGTTGAATATAAATTTGATGGTATATCGCTGGACATCAAATATGAAGATGGCAAATATGTACAAGCACTGACACGTGGCAATGGTGTAATCGGCGAAGACGTCACTGAGCAGGTGCGCACAATCAGAACTGTGCCTATGGTTATCAATTATACAAACACTGTATACGTGCAAGGTGAAGCTGTGATGCGAAAGAGTGAACTCGTAAAATATAACAAACTTGCTGATGAACCATTAAAAAATGAACGTAATGGTGTAAGTGGAGCCATTAGAAATTTGGACCCTAAGGTAACTGCATCACGTAGGTTAGATTTTGTTGCGTATTCTGTAAATAAAATAGTTGGCCAAGAATTTAGTACCCAAGTGGAAGTTCACGAATTTTTGAAAGCCAATAATTTCTATGTAGGAGATTATTTCAAGATTGCAAATGGTCTTTACGATATAGAGAAGTGTATAAATGAAGTTGATGGTACTAAAAAAAGTCTAGATATACTAATTGATGGATTAGTTATTAAGGCAAATGATCTAGATGTGCGTAAAAAACTTGGTTTTACTGACAGATTCCCACGTGGGCAAATCGCTTATAAATTTGACGCAGAAGAAGTGGGTACTATTTTAAATGACGTGGTTTGGCAAATAGGTAGAACTGGTAAGTTGACACCAGTGGCAGAACTGGAAGCTGTGGACATTGCTGGTGTGACCGTAAAACGTGCTACTCTAAATAATATGGGAGATATAAAAAAGAAAAATGTAAAAATTGGGAGCCGAGTATTAGTTAGACGTAGCAATGAGGTTATACCTGAAGTGATGGGTGTTTTGCAGGACATGCCCGACTCAAAAGAAATTATTGAACCAAAAAATTGTCCTTGTTGTAATAGTTTGTTATCTCAAATTGGTGCGAACTTATTCTGTTTAAATCATCATGGATGTCGGGAACAAATAATTAATAAGTTATCCCATTTTGTGTCGAAACATGGTATGAATATAAATGGCATGAGTGA
>Ga0310696_10009292_pt1 | contig 11393 bp, 13 predicted proteins | sample AusTroGonzalo_MG_4_FD_203885 | JGI IMG/M metagenome (GOLD analysis project Ga0310696, IMG submission 203885) | Bovine rumen microbial communities from tropical cattle in Woodstock, Queensland, Australia - Gonzalo_02 (v2) (version 2) | ecosystem: Host-associated > Mammals > Digestive system >...
CACCTTTGGCGTAACCACTTTGGCAATGAGCGGCGTAGTCTGCCAGGGTTCATCCACCGTGGTCGTATCCGTCACAACGGCAACGGGAGCCGATGGCTGCTGGATAATCTGGATGTCTCCCTCCGGCACGGAAGGCTTATGGAGGAGCAAAACGGCTGCGAGACCGGCCGCAACAGCGGGAACGACAGCCCAAACCAGCGGGAACCGCCTCTTCGAGGGAACTGCCATAGCTGCTTCCCAGCGGGCGCAGAACTCGGCAAAGACGCTTTCCGGAAGTGCACCTTCCGGCTCTTCCATCTTGTCCTTGACTATGTCTTCCCACTTTCTCATCGGTCTTGTTCCTTGAGGTATTGATTAATCTTCTCTTTTAGTTCTTTCCTTGCTTTGGCCAGCGTGCTGGTGGAGCCTCTCTCGCTTATTCCCAACATCCTGCCAATCTCCTGATGCGAGTATCCGTCGATGCAGTACAGGTTGAACACCGCCCTTCTCATATCCGACAGCTCCGCAATCCATTTCCGCAGTTTCTCTTTCGGTATTTCAGCTACCTCCTCTTCGGTGGGTTCCGGTATGCTGTCCTGTGCCCGGAAGTCCAAGGGAACCATTCGCCACCGATGCCGCTTAAGCTGGTTGAGCGCCTTGTTGATGGCAATCCGACTGATCCAAGCGTACAGGGAGCCTTCTCCCGCGTACTTGAAAGTATCCATTTTGCCCAACGCCTGGATAAGTGTTTCCAGCATCAGGTCTTTTGCGTCATCTTCGTCTCCAAGGTATCGTTTGCAGAGTGTATTCAGCCTGACTGCATATCTTCTATACAGTTCATCCACCGCCATTCTGTCTTTCTGAGAGCAGTACCTGGCCAGCGCCTGCTCATCCAGTTGTTTATACACTCACGCCTTTATCTGAACTCACAAAGTTACACACATTTGCGTAAATAGCCTTCTTAATTATTCCCGAGGTAACCACCTGGACAGTTTGTAGGTTGCTGCAACACTATCACAATTAAGGGCCTTTAATGTCATTTCGGTCCCAGAGATTGTTCCAGAATAGCAAAGCAGTGACTGGTCACCGGCAGAACAATAAAAAGCAAACTGATTGCCCGACGACCAGCGAACTTCATATTCCGAACGGACAAACTCAGAAACCCCGGGAATCCCGGTAATAACCCAACCCTCTTTTCCATCCTCCAGAAAATCCAGTTCCATAAGGGCCGTGTGATCTTCCAATGCCCCCGAGGTGGCATTCTCTATCTGAACGGCGTATTCCCCCCTCCACCAGGAGGGTGCATATTCTTTGATTATTTCATCCTTCTGGGTACAAGAGGCGCATGTCATGCAAAGAACGCTGACTGCCGCAGCAACTATTTTGTCAATGGCTATCATATCCTTAATCAGTTAGTTTCTGTCCTATAAACACACATACTCCTCAAATGCGTCATCGTGAACTAAGAAAAATATGAATAATCAAAAATTCAAAACACAAGCTATCCACCGTGTCCACCACTGTCCACCGTGTCCACTCCGTCCACCGGTGGACAAAGTGGACGGAAGGGTTTAGGCCGATGCCGATGATCCGGGCCGATGGTGTCCAATTCCACTGGCAGTGCTATTTCTTGGCTGAAAAGAAAAGCTAAACTAACAACCTCGCTGGTTTTTTTGGGGGATTATGCACCTTTTTTATTTCCGCTTAGTGGCAATAAACAGGATCAGTCCCACCACCCACTGAAGGATGAAGTAGTACCCAAAATGCTTGATATAGTTCTTAGCTGGCAGCAATACTTCATTGACTGGTTTTGAGACACTCTCAACGTTATAGCACTCAATGTTGAGCATATCAATGTCAATAGCATAATACTCCATTGCACACAATGTGCAGAGAACAATCGTGACAAGGGAGAAAAGGACAAAGAGGATAATCCTGTTCCGGTTGTATTTCTTTGCTTCAAGCATAATACATCATCTATTCTCAGAAGCTTTGCTAGGGAGAAAGAAGATGACAGGGACGATATATCCAAGAGCGACGGGCTTTCCCGTTGCGTCCCGGCCCGGTTTCCATTTATCCTGGGCCGACTTCACCACACGAAGCGCTTCATCTTCAAAAATCTTGTCCGTACTACAGTCAACTGCAGCATCCACCATTTTCCCCAACTCGTTTATCTTGAATTTCACATATACGCGTCCTTCCAAACCGCTTTTTCTCGCATCTTCGGGATAGTTCAGATTGTTTGAAATCCAAATGATGAAACTCTTGGTGGCACCATCGGCAAAAGACGCATTCCTCTCTTTGGGGCCATAATTAAGCGGCATATACTCAGCCGGAACTGCATTGGCGCGTTCCTCATCGGAGAGCATGAAAATGACTGGAAAAACGAGTCTCATTTCTTCTGTCTCACCTTTGTGATTCTTTCCGGGTTCCCATAACTGCGGAGCCGATTCAATTACCCGGATAGCTTCTTCGTCAAGAAGGGGATGAACGCCTCTTAGGATTCTCACTTTGGTTAGCTTTCCTTCTTTGGTAATAGTGAATTGCGTTGTAACCCGCCCTTCGATTCTGGACTTCTTCGCTTCCTCAGGGTAACACTTATGCTTGTCAACCCAGTTCTTGAAGGCATTGGCATCGCCGCCGTTGAAACGGGGCTTCGGCGTCTCGTAGCAGATAAGAACGGGCTCATCGTCATGTTCCTGAGCCATACTCGGAACAAAAGGAAGCAACAAGATGAGTGACAGTATAATAGTGCGGTTTTTCATATGGCCGAAATGCCTGCAATTATAGTGCCGATGACTCAGGCCGATGGCGCCCAGTTCCAGCGGAAGTGCCAGTGCCAAGGTCGATAAAGGGAGCGGTACTTGCTCGTCTGTCAGTTTGGTTCTCCGCTGCGCTCCGCCCCAAACCGCCAGACCAGCAACCTCTATTGCCACCCTTCGCTGTGAGACTGTGTCAGTTGCCGCCACGGCGTCAACCGCCACAGACTCACGGCCGCCCCCACGCTCCATTGGCCCACGCCTCCGGCTCCCGCACTTTTAAGGGAAAAGCGGTGTGCAAGACTGTGCCGGAGCAACTCCGCCACAGACTTGCACCCTCTCATCCCCCCGGCCCCCAAGGGAGATAATCGCCCGGGAGCGTCCGTGCCAGTGCGGGCGTCGTGCCCCGAATCCCGCTTTCCATAACATAATCCCATCGGAATTGTGTAACAGCCGCCGGCATCCTCATCACACGCCCGGAGGGTATCAGTTATTGATTGGTCAGAAGCCCGCAGGAACGGCCTTCCAGGCGTCTGATTACACAATTCGGATTATGTTAAGGACGCTCCGTCAGTGCGGTGCGGAGGTCCTCCCTTCGAATTCCCGGGCGAGGCGGCGGCAGACAAGCGGCCCCCTTCAAGGACCTCCGGCCTCCAGGCCCGTCAGGGGGCCGCGCACTTTGCGCTCTCTCGTATCAGCGTCAGTGAGTATTCCAGCAGCGCTCCACCCGCTGGCGGTAAAGCCGCCAGCGACTTCCGCTTGGAAGCTCGTATCAAAGGAAGAAGGTATGCCAGGGCGCAAAGTGCCGGTACGAGCACCGTCATTGCTACTCCATCGTCCGTCACTCGCTGGGAGCCTCAGTGCAGCGCGGGAAAGTCTGCCGCCTTAGGCGCTTCGCTTGGGGTCGGCCCGGCACCTCCAGTCGTGTGTCAGGCAGAGCCTGCCACACCACTTCCGGCACCGTTCCTCCGCGGTACGGCTTCGCCGTGTTAATACCTGCCTGCTATTCCTCCACACCTCTGCCGGGATGAATCCCGCCAGAAGTGTTCCGGGCAGGCAGGATACAGCCGTCCGCATCCGCTCCCGGCTGTTGGCGCAGACAGTGTCAGTCATCGCAGATCTGCTCTCCGGCATTCGCCTCCGCCCAGCTCTTGCGCTGCCTGCCACAGACTGCGCGGTTCCGCCCGCATCAAGGTTGTAGCCGTCTTCCCCTGATTCAGCGACACTTCCTGGGCGCGAATCTCCGCCGTACCCCGCTCCAACCTCCTTTCCTCGCGCCCACCGGATGGGCCGTTCCGGCCCAGACCCCGGAGGGAGTCTGCCCACCCACAGCGCCGGTCTCTTCCGCTGTTCCAGGGAGCCTTGCGTCTCCCTTCCACGGCGCTCCAGAGCCCGCCGCCCCTAACGCTGCCAGACACCCTCCGGGGCCACGCTCCACTTCGTTCCGCGCCCTATGGTACTGGCAGACTCACAGCCGCCACCCGCAGGCCCGCACACACACCCGGCAGCTGTGAGACTGCCAGCACCATAGGCCCACCAGGAGACTTACGCCCCGGCGTCAGTGCCACATCGACCGGCATCACCCGCCCAGTGAGGGAGAAAGGGGTATAAATATATACAACGGGAGGCAGCGGCTTACGCCGCTGCGAGTGGTGGTAAGGTGCTGGTTTTGTGCGTAAAAATTTGCACGTAACTCGTTGAAAATAAATTTGTTATTCTCGGAAATTATGCGTAACTTGTACATAGATAACTAATTGATACTTGGTATGCTTACACTCATAGATTTCATCAAAAACGTCGAGGACGAGGTCTTCGAGAAGGTGCTGTTCTACACCAGGCATCAGGAGGATTACGGCCTCCTTCCCATGATCTGGGTTCACCAGCTGAAGGGAAAGGTCTGCTTCAATGATGCACCCAGGGCCACCGGCTATGCCCACCTGCCTGTTTACAAGCTCTGTAATATGGATAGTGAGCTGAGGTGGATTCCGGACAAGAAGGCCATCAAGAAGTGGATCGAGGGTGAAGTTCTGATGCACTCGTTAAGCGCGTAGTTCCGACGCATGTATATTCCCTCTGAACTCCTTATAAGCCATTGCCCTGCCCAAAACTTATAGCGCCTTATGCCCCGGTTCTATCCATCAATCCTGATCTCTGACGCCTACGGCTCTGTGGGTGAGGTGACCTTCTATCACCGGAACGGGAAGTGCTACTACCGGAAGCGCTCCCACAGCCGGTATCCTGGTACCGCCGCCCAGACTTCGGCCCTGGATGTGCATCGCCGGGCGCTGGCGGCCTGGAGGGAAGTCCCGCACCAGACGCAGCAGGTCTGGAACCGGCTGGCAGAGGAGGTGGAACCGCATCGGCCACCGTTTGACCAGAAGGCCTTCATATCAGGGCAGAACCTGTTCGTGTCGGCGTATCACGGATTTGCAACGCTGGGGAACGAGCACCAGCCTTCGCCGGTACCGTTTGAGTCTTTTCCGCCGTTTGCGGCCTTCCTGGGCGATGCCGTGAAGATGAACGGGAGCCTGGTCATTCCCGCCCGGGTGGAAATCCCGCACTGCCCGGATGCATCCCGGTACCGGCTGCTGGTGAAGATCCAGCTCACGGCCCCCGGCCTCTGCCGGCATCTGGGACTCCTCAGGAACTACCTTGCAGAAGGAGACTGCGCTGCAGGCGTAGTCTCCGTAGTGATTCCCGGCTATGCAGGGGTATGGGGATTTGATTTGGACCAGTTCCAGGTCTATGCCCGGTTCATCCTGCTGGACAGCATCACCGGATACCGGAGCCAGTACCACGAATATGCTACTTTGATCCGAGCCACGGAAGGGACCGCCACAGGTCCAGTGTCTCAGGAAGATTGACCTTGTTCCCGGCGAACACCAGGTAGTTGCTGTCCTTCCAGTTATAGACCGTCTGGCGGCTCACCTTCATCCAGGCAGCGAATTCCGTGATACTGCAGGTGGCGTGGTTCCCGGAGAGCTGCTCCAGCCTGGCCACAAGCGCAGAATAGTCCTTGATCTTCGGAGCCGCCTCGTCCAGGATCGTCCGGATGTCAATCCTTTCCTTCCCGGCGTCCTTGAACATAGCCAGCAGGTCGTACGCCTTCGTGACGTCGACCTGCTGCATCAGTATGGTGATATCGCTTCTCGTAATCATGGCTTTACAGGCTTAAGGAGTTGGCAAACGTGTTCATTGCATCGGACTTGGTCTTGCCGGCAATGTCGATGTATGGCTTCATGGACTTGTAGTCGCAGTGGCCGGTCCATTTCATCACCACCTGCGGCGGGATGCCGCTGGAGAGGGCCAGGCAGATGAAGGTACGGCGGCCTGCATGGGTGGAAAGCATCTCATACTTTGGGTAGGTCTCTTCCACCCTGGCTCCAGCGCGGAAGCACACACGGGTGATGGGCTCGTTGAAACCGCACAACTCACCCAGATCCTTCAGATACTGGTTCATCTTTTGGTTGCTGATGACCGGCAGGGCATGGTCGCCAACAGTATCCATATCCTTATATTTATCAAGGATGGCACGGGAATATGGATTCAAGTCAATAGGCAGGCGGTCGTTGGTCTTCTGGGTGGTGACATAGATATAGTTCTCGGTCACATCCTTCTTCCTGAGGTTGTACATGTCAGAGAAACGCAGGGAGGTAAAGGCACAGAAGCAGAAGAGGTCGCGGGCCTTGGCAAGGGCACCGGCCTCCTTGACCTCTTTCTCATACTCATTGCCATTCATATCGAGCAGCTTGACCTTTTCGCCGTTCTTGGGGATTGGGAGATTGTAGAGGGTATTCAGCTCATCCTTGTCCAGGAAGATGATGGGCTTCTCCACCACTTTGAACTTGGGTTTGTAGCGGGTGACGGTATCCTGACGGGTATATCCCTTCCGGAGCGCCCAGTTGGTGAACCAGAGGAGATTCTTATACTGCTTGCGGACGGAATTGTCCTCCAGCCCCTTGTCCTTGCGGAGGTAGGTAACGAACTTATTGAGGCCGGTCTCGTCGAAGAACTCGAACGTGACATCACTCTTGAATTTCTCCATATGGTGGCGGAAGGTAAGCCAGCACTGGTTGGTGGCATAGGCCCACTGCTGCACGGCACCCTGCTCCCGGGTGAACTCATCCAGCATCTGGAAGAAGGTGAACTTCTTTGCCTTCTTCACAGGCGCAGGCTCCGTGAGGTCCTGGCGCTCCAGGGCAATGTCCAGCTGCTCCTTGATCTCATCCTTGGTGGGGCGGTGCTTCAGCTCCTTGTCCCAGTCAAGGAAATGGTTTTCGATGGTGTTCAGGCGCTTGTTGATGTCAGCGCCGGTCATCTTCTTTGAATTCCGGTAGGTACCCTTGGTAACACGGCTCCCGCCCCACTGGTCAGGGTCAACACTGATACCGATAGTTGATATGCGCGTAACACCCTTTACGCATATCTGGGCGCGGATGGGAAGTTCACCAGCCTTGTTCGCCCGACTCTCTAAAAAATAGTTCACTGCCATAGCTCCGTGCGTTTATCATTTACGCACAAAATTACGCATAATTAGGCAAATATCCAAATAAACTTCGATTTATTTCAATGAACTATATTGCTCTATTTCAGCAGGTTATAATACTATGTTAAATCCTACTTTTCCTTAAAAATGGACTTCCCAGCACCACAGTAACCCGCTCAAACCGAGCGGGTTATTCTTTTTGTTCTCACTTTCATTCTCACTTTTTCTAAAGTATACTTGAGGAAAGATTTGCAAATCACAATTCCATTGAGTAAATTTGCGCAGCGCATTGAGTAAATTTTAGATTCAGGGTATAACTTGCTATGTATCATAGAAAACAATATCACACTTTACTTGCCAGGATGCAGGAAAAACGCCGTTTTATCCAGGTAATTATGGGCCCAAGACAGGTCGGTAAGACCACCTTGATGAAACAGGTTGTCAATGCTTTGGACATTCCGTTTGTCTTCTATCCTGCCGATGCCGTCCCTGCGACTCAACTCAGTTGGATAAGCGACTGCTGGAATGCAGCCCGCGCCAAGATGCGCGTGGAGGGCCTTAAGGAACTCATTCTGGTCATTGATGAGATACAGAAGATTACCGGGTGGAGTGAGGTCGTCAAAAAAGAGTGGGATTCCGACACCTTCTACGATGTTAACCTCAAAGTCATCCTCCTTGGCTCATCCCGCGTCATGCTGGACAAAGGCCTTTCTGACAGTTTGCAAGGACGCTTCGAACGAATCATTCTCTCCCACTGGTCCTTCGCCGAAATGCGTGAAGCTTTCGGCTTCACTCTGGATCAATTCATCTACTACGGTGCCTATCCAGGTATCGCGGAATTAATTGGCGATGTAGACCGCTGGCGCGACTACATCACCGGCTCTATCGTCGACGCCACCATCAATAAAGACATCCTGGTCAACGAAAAGATTGCTAAACCGGCGCTGCTTCGGCAGACCTTCGAACTCTCTGCAGCTTATTCCGGGAAAGAGTTATCCTTTACAAAGATAATTGGTCAACTGCAGGATGCGGGCAACACAACAACTATAGCAGGTTATCTGAATCTTCTGTCTCAAGCGGGGCTGGTCTGTGGCCTGAACAAGTATGCCGTAGACTTGGCCCGCAAGAAAAACAGCGTCCCCAAGCATCAGGTTTACAACAATGCGCTTAAAAACATCTATTGCGAGAAGTCCTTCGCCGATGCTGTTCAGGACCGTTCCCTTTGGGGCCGGTTGTTCGAGTCAGCTATCGGTGCGCATATCATGAGCTATGCTTATGCCGGTGATTATAAGGTATACTATTGGCGGACTAATCCCGGAACTGAAGTCGATTATGTTCTGGAGAAGAAGGGAAAGGTGATCGCCATTGAAGTAAAGAGTAATTCAGGCCCCGGTAATAAAGGTCTGGAGGTATTCAAGGCTCAGTATAACCCATACCTGGCGCTGGTTGTCGGTGAAGGAGGGATGAAGGCGGAAGACTTCCTGAGCAGCAATCCGGTAGACCTGTTCAAGTAATCTTTCCGGAGTACACGCCGGCTAGCCCTGACATACACATATGCTCTTCTCCCTCGCCTAGGCCGCTATGTTCTAGATGGCAGGTATAACATTGCGGAGGCTTACGTTACATTTCACGCCCTATTCCTTTGTGACAGCGCGGATAAAGAAGCCGTTAATTCGAACGTCTATACTTACACCAAAGCCTTTGGTGTTATCAGAGCTGTTAAAATAGACGTAACCATACCAGGCGTTATTTGGATAGATTTCATTAGGCTGTTGCGGATAACCCGTATGAAGGGATGATGTCCAATATAAACCTCCGTAAGTATTGAAAAGACCGGACTCAAGGCGCTTGCCTCCGGCAGGGAGGAAAATGCTATCTCCGGTTATTTTACTGGTTATCAATCCTCCGGCGACTCCGTTCCTTGTTGTCCATTCCCAATTGCAGTTGGCTACCAATTCCTCCCATTCAGCCAAGGTGGGCATGCGCCACTTGCCGCCAAGTTTCACATGAGCAGCATCGTCTTCTGATTCCAAAACAGTCTTGTTGTCGACGGTACCTTGAGAACTTAGAACATTGTATTTTGTCAGAGTATTCCAAGCCCCTTCACTCCATTTGTAATTAGTCCAATAATAGGTTTCCTTCGGTGCTGTTTCTCCCCAGGCGTAATAATCTCCGAACTGCTCCGGAGAGCTTACAAAACCTCCTTCGCAAAGGTTGCAGGCAGCCCAATATACGCTTAGGCCAAGATCGACCGATCCTGCCGGGGCCGGCTTTCTGACGGTCACTGAACACTCGGCCGATTTTGCTCCGACGGTTATTGTGATTGTCGCAGTACCGGCGCCGATAGCTTTTACAAGGCCGTCCTTGACAGTTGCGACGGTTTCATCCGAAGAAGACCACTTGACGGAATCTGTAGTATTTGCCGGGATGATGGTAGCGACCAGTTTCTCCGTTTCACCGACAAACAGTTTCAGGGAGTTTTTATCCAGCGTTACCACACCGGCAGAAATAACCACGGTAACTGCGCACCGGTCTGTCAAAGAACCGTTCTTGACGGTGATATCGGCCTTGCCGGCATCTACAGCGGTTACCGTACCATTTACAACCGTAGCAACCGCCGTGTTTGAACTCGTCCATGTGAGGGTTTTGTCCGTTGCGTTTGACGGATTAAAAGAAACGGACAAAACCATAGTGCCTCCTTTTTCTAGCACCGCTTCTTTTTTGTTCAGGGAGATTGCGGTAGCGGCAACAGCTTTCGTATCACTGCCGCCCTTACTGCAGGAAATACCAAAAAGCAGAGCAATTGCAACTATGCTGATTGTTCTAAAACATGCGGTTTTCATATGCTTATGTGATTCAGGCACTTACAAATATAGGAATATCTTTTTGATAATCAATGCAGATGCAAAGACGTATTTTTTGTTTTTAAGAAGAAATGATTAGGTTTACCCAAAACTATTAAACTATGAAATGCCCTAATGGCCACGATGTTACAGACGGTAGCCGTTTTTGTAACATCTGCGGAGTCCCCATTCCGCAATTCACTCTGCCATCAAGTACCCATGCCGCACCAAATCCTCCCGGCTCTGGACGGGGTTTGTATAGCCATCGGCAATGACAAAGAGGTTGTCTGCTACGGTAGAGATGGCGTCATAGTTGTGGTCGGTGATGATGATACCGTGGTCCCTGGCTCGCTCCCGGATCATGGCCTTAACATCCTCGATATTCACTGGATATAGAAGAAAATGGCATCACGGTCCTGAAACTTACTTGCCAGGTACATTACGATGGCCGTTACCACCACCTTTACAATGAAGCAATCCACAAAGAACGTATAGGATATCCCGTTCAAGAGGAAGTTCATGCACACCAGGTTATACACGGCGCCGATGAGCAGCTGCGTTTTTCCGTAACGCCAAGTAAGTGATATGCGGTTGCGAAGGGTCATTTAAGCCTGGAAGCAATATGGCGAGGAGAGTGCAACAAAAATCAAGCCTACTGAAAAATACTGTAATACACAATCATGTTACTTTCTGTTCACACTTTTGTTCACACTTTTTGGATATACCAAGAAAAACCAAGATGAACCATAAGACACTCTATTGGATATAAATCACTAATAGTTCAATACTTGCACCAGTTTAAAGGAAACCATAAACTACTCCAGGAAACGGAACTCTAAGGTTCCCAGCACCACAAAAAAGTGCCCTGACGATTGTCGGGGCACTTTTCTTATATTGTACTAACCCATCCTACTAGTCTAACTTGACTGCTGTGCCGGAGGCGGTGACCATGAGCATGCCGTTGTTCTCGCCCAGGACTTCATAGTCGATGTCGATACCAACTACAGCGTCGGCACCAAGTGCACGGGCTCTGTCGGCCATTTCGTTCATGGCCTGAGTTCTGGCTCGAATTAACTCTTCTTCGTAGGAAGCGCTGCGGCCGCCAACCAGGTTGCGGATGCTGGCGGCGATGTCGCGCAGGAAGTTGACGCCGGCGATAACTTCGCCAAAAACAACGCCCTTGTATTCATTGATGGTCCGTCCTTCGACGGTAGGTGTAGTGGTAAGTATCATGGCAATTCAGATTATAGTGTAAATATAGGCTTTTTGGCTGAGACTTGTATATGCAAATTATTGATATATTTGCATTAAAAGAAATTTCAATAC
>Ga0310696_10009293_pt1 | contig 11393 bp, 9 predicted proteins | sample AusTroGonzalo_MG_4_FD_203885 | JGI IMG/M metagenome (GOLD analysis project Ga0310696, IMG submission 203885) | Bovine rumen microbial communities from tropical cattle in Woodstock, Queensland, Australia - Gonzalo_02 (v2) (version 2) | ecosystem: Host-associated > Mammals > Digestive system >...
TCGAACCACCGAAGTCGAAAGACAGCAGATTTACAGTCTGCCCCATTTGGCCACTCTGGAAAACACCCATTTGGCTTGCGCCTGATTCCCGATTTTGATCGGCTTTCGCCTTTCCTTGAGCCCGAAACTCAATTGGCTTTCGCCTTTCCTTGAGCCTCTTGTCGGATTCGAACCAACGACCCCGAGATTACAAATCACGTGCTCTGGCCAACTGAGCTAAAGAGGCTTTTCTAAGCAGCCGCTCTCTGATTCAGATTTACGACCTATCGGAAAACGGCTGCAAAGTTACTACTTATTTTTGAATTACCAAAACTTTTCCAAGTTTTTTTTATCTATTCCTTAATTTTTCCTTGAATTTCTGGAGTTGAGCACGCATAGAATCCACGCAAAGGTCAACACTTTCTTCAAAAGTATCACTTACCTTCTCTACGAACAGCGTGTTTCCGGGCACTGCCACAGAAAGACTTACCTCCTTATTCTGGGCAGTAGCAGGCTTCACTACTTTACATTGCACCTCTACTTTCTGTATATCCTCAAAAGATTTTTCCAACTTGGCGACCTTCTTTTCGATGAACGCCTCTAACTTCTCAGTAGCGTCGAAATGAATCGACTGAATCTTAATCTCCATAAATACCTCCTATTTTTAAATAGTTATTAAAAAGAGTCAGGCTCGCGGATGAGCCTCTTTATAAATTCGCTTCAACTGCTCGAACGTCGTGTGGGCATAGATCTCTGTCGTACTGACGCTCTCATGTCCAAGCAGATTCTTAATACTCTCCAGGTCTGCTCCGTGGTTCAGCATCGCCGTGGCAAAAGTATGCCTTAGTACGTGGGGGGATCGTTTCTTCAGGGAAGTAACGGCCGTCAAGTACTTACGTACCAGGCTATACACCTGCGGCGCCGTCATCCGGTCTCCCTTGTCATTCAAGAAGAAAGCATCGCTGCTCTTCTCTCCTCGTTCGTCACGGACAGTCCTATAAACACTCAAGGCCTCAGCCAACTCCTTTCCGAAAGGCACGATGCGCTGTTTGTTCCGCTTACCAGTCACTTTCAACTGTCCTGTTGCAAAATCCACATCGCCATCATTGAGACCTATCAGTTCGGCGCGTCTCAGTCCTGCCTCATAGAATAATAATAATATGGTACGCGCGCGTACATTTTTATAACTATTACTATCCCAATCCAATCCGTCGAGCAGGTGATCCATCTCACCCTCACGGAGGAACTGAGGCAGCGGCTTCGACTTCTTCGGCCCTGTAATACAATGGGCAGGATCCTTTTCAACCAGTTTCCGTTTTAGGGCAAAGCGATAAAAGGAACGCAGAGCGCTCAACTTTTTATTAATTGTTGAGGCAGTGTTTCCTTTATCCATCAGACTCTCCATCCAGTCACGGATCAAGTCGGCATCAGCCGTCTCTATAAAGAGTCCGTTATCCCTAAGACTTAGATACGATTCAAATTCCCGAAGGCTTTCCTCGTATGTCTGCACCGTCTGCGGAGAAGCATTCCGCTCATAGCGCAGGTAGTTTAGAAACTGGTTAATCATCATAAATCGCCACCAATTGCTTTTCGGCTACGAATTTACGGAAATTTTTCGAAACTACCAAATTTTTAGGAACTTTTTTATTCCTCGTTAGTACGAAGCTGCTGTACGTAAACGGCGTGCTCCATCTTCAGGCGCTTCAGAACAGACGGCTTGTCGAACTGCTGACGACGACGCAATTCCTTCACAACACCTGTCTTCTCGAACTTTCTCTTGAACTTCTTGAGAGCCTTCTCAATGTTCTCGCCTTCTTTTACTGGTACAATAATCATTTGTCTTTTGTTTTAAATATTATATGTTAAACTTGACACCTTCGGGCACAGGGCCACGAAAAGCGGGTGCAAAGTTACGACTTTTTTTGTAAATTCACCAAGTTTTTACCATATTTTTATTAAAACAAGCCTCATTTTCCTGGTTTCCCACCTCAAAGAGGCGCACAAGCTTCTTGTAACCACTCTATTTCATCGTCATCAAGACGAGGTGAGAGCAATTCTAATACGCGACGGTGATATTGGTCCAGCCATGCAATTTCTTCGGGTAACATCATCTCCTTGATAATTGGTTTCTTATCAATTGGACAAATGGTAAGCGGCTCAAACTGCAAGAATTTACCAAACTCTGTTTCATTATAGTGAGTGATGAGTAAGGTGTTTTCAATCCTGACGCCGAACTTACCTGCCAGATAGATTCCTGGTTCATCCGTTACTGTCATCCCAGCCACCAACGGGGCCGGTTTCCATTCCATACGGATCTGATGAGGACCCTCATGCACATTCAGATAAGAACCCACGCCATGACCTGTGCCATGCAGATAGTTCATACCGGCACGCCACATCTCCTTACGTGCCAGTACATCAAGTTGCGTACCGCTGATACCACTGGGGAACTTACAGAGTTCCAGTTGGATATGTCCTTTTAGCACCAGGGTATAGATTTTCTTCTGTTCCTCTGTGACAGGTCCAAGGGCAATGGTGCGTGTAATGTCTGTCGTACCGTCAAGATACTGACCACCACTGTCCAACAACAAAAAACCTTCAGGTTTCAAGGGCACATCAGACTCTGGTGTTGCCTCATAATGAACAATCGCCCCATGAGCCTCATATCCGGCAATCGTATCAAAAGAGACACCCCTAAACAAAGTCTGTTCAGCTCGAAGCGAAGCGAGTTCCTCGGAGACAGATATCTCTGTGAGTGCCTCACCCTCAGCCAGTTGCTTATCCAACCAATAAAGGAACTTAACCATCGCGATGCCGTCCTTCAGCATCGCCTGTCTAAAACCAGCTATCTCAGTACTATTCTTGATGGTCTTCATCTGTTTGACGGGCGACTCAGCCTCGATAACCTCACGTGTCACAGCATTGAAGAGCGTATAATTCACCTCATCAGGATCCAGCAGGATATTATATTCGAAATAGTCCTTCAATCCTTTCTGTATATTCTCGTACGCGTCTACCCCTACACCTTCTCCCTTTAAATAAGCCATCACCTCTGGCGTTAGTTTCTCCTTATTTATATATAAGGTAACAGACGTTGAGGAAATCAGCAGGTAACTCACGAAGACAGGATTACAATGCACATCCGTACCCCTGAGATTCAGTGTCCATGCAATATCATCAAGTGCTGCCATCAGCATGCCATCTGCATGCAACTTCCGCAGGGCCTGACGGATACGGGCGATCTTGACGTTTGCAGCCTCACCGGCATAGGCCAAGGGATACTCTTCTACAGGATTCAAGGGAATCGGCGGACGATCCTGCCAGATCTGTTCCAACGGGTCAAGATTGGTACGCAGTGTGATGCCACCTTGTTTCCGAAGATCAGCAATCAGTTCTCTGACACTATTGGCGGAATTTACCATACCGTCGATGGCTACTTCCACGCCTGCGCCGCATTCCTTGCCGATCCACTCCGCAATGGTGGGGGTATCCTCCATCTTGAGCTTCATCAGTTGGAACTCCGTATCCTTCAACTGTTCTTCAGCTGCCAGAAAATAACGGGAATCAGTCCAAAGGGCAGCCGAGGTCAACGTCACCACAGCCGTTCCGGCAGAACCGTTAAAACCGGAAATAAACTCACGCCCTTTCCAATGATCAGGCACATACTCACCCTGGTGAGGGTCGGTACTAGGAAAAATGAAAGCCGACAGATGTTCACGCTGCATCACTTCCCTCAAATCTTCCAGTCGCTGATTAATATTCATAATTTATCCAATTTTGTAATTTCGACTTTACAAAGATACGATGTTTTTATCAGACTTTCAACGGATTAACTAAGATTAATATTAAAAAGGGGGAATATTTGCCACTTTTTTCTTAACTTTGCAGCACTTTTGATTACTCAACAATTATAATAATACAATTATGGCATTCTTAACAAACGAAAAATTGACCATCGTCGGCGCAGCCGGTATGATTGGTTCAAACATGGCTCAGTCTGCCCTGATGATGGGTCTGACAAGTGAAATTTGTCTTTATGATGTATTCTCTCCAGAGGGTGTTGCCGAGGAAATGCGCCAGAGCGGTTTCGACAACGTGAACATCGTCGCCACCACAGATGCCGAGGAGGCATTCAAGGGTGCAAAGTACATCATCTCTTCAGGTGGTGCTCCCCGTAAGGCAGGTATGACCCGTGAGGATCTGCTCGCCGGAAACTGTAAGATCGCTGAGGAACTCGGCCAGAATATCAAGAAGTTCTGCCCCGATGTTAAGCACGTGGTTATTATCTTCAACCCCGCTGACTTGACTGGTCTGGTAACTCTGCTCTACTCTGGTTTGAAGCCAGGTCAGGTAACTACCCTCGCAGGTCTTGATACAACCCGTCTGCAAAGCGCCCTCGCCAAGAAGTTCGGTGTGATGCAGAGCGAGATCACTGGTTGCGCTACCTATGGTGGTCACGGTGAGCAGATGGCCGTCTTTGGCAGCCACGTAGAGATCAAAGGTCGCAAGTTGACTGACATCATCGGTACCGCTGAGTTCCCCGCTGAGGAGTGGGAGCAGATGAAGATCGACGTTACCAAGGGTGGCGCCAAGATCATCGAGCTTCGTGGACGTTCTTCATTCCAGAGCCCTGCTTATCTCTCTGTTGAGATGATCCGTGCCGCTATGGGTGGTGAGCCTTTCCGCTTCCCCGTTGGAACATACGTAAAGACTGACAAGTACGACCACATCATGATGGCCATGAAGACCACCATGACTGCTGAGGGTGCTAAGTTCGAGGTTCCTCAGGGTACTGCCGAGGAGAACGCTAAGTTGGATCAGAGCTACGAGCACCTGTGCAAGATGCGCGACGAGCTGGTAACACTGAACATCGTTCCTCCTGTATCAGAGTGGAATAAGATCAATCCAAACCTCTAATATATGGCTTTGATCAAATCATATCGCGGTCTCGCTCCCAAATGGGGGCGAGATTGCTATTTTAGCGAGAATGCTACGATTGTAGGCGATGTAACCATGGGCGATGAGTGTTCCGTATGGTTCAACGCCGTGGTACGTGGCGACGTGGCACCTATCACCATCGGCAACTGCACGAACATCCAGGATGGTAGCTGTGTCCATGTCACCCACGAGACGGGGCCTACGCATATCGGCAACTATGTCACCATCGGGCACAACGTCACCGTTCATGCCTGTACCATTCACGACAATGCACTGATCGGTATGGGATCTACCCTACTCGACAACTGTGAGATCGGCGAAGGCTCCATCGTGGCTGCCGGCGCCCTGGTACTTCAGAACACGAAGATTCCTGCCGGTGAGATCTGGGGCGGTGTACCAGCCAAGTACATCAAACCCGTCCGTCCAGGTCAGACCGACAACGCCAAGCACTACGTGGCTTATTCAAAATTCTATCTTAACGAAGAGTAGCTACGACATATTCGCTCTGGGTACCGATGCGGAACTTGCCGCCCCAAATGCCGATGCCGGAAGAGATGTAGAACCGGGTATTGCCACGCTGATGGCTGCCCCAAGAACATTCGTAGATACGATCCGTTATCCAGGAGATCGGCCATACCTGTCCACGATGGGTATGGCCACTTAATTGAAAATCCACACCTGCCGCTTCAGCGCGATCAAGGTTATAAGGTTGATGATCCAATACGATGGAATACAAGTTCTTATTATCCATCAGGTCCTTAATAGGTTTGCGACGCATATTCGAACGATCATCACGACCTACAATAACAATGCAGCTATCAATGACAGCTGTCTCATCTATCAGCAAGTGGATACCCGCATCCTGATAAAACTGTTTCGACTCGGGATGTCCTGCATAAAACTCATGGTTACCCAGACAGGCATAGATGGGCGCATTGAGGCGATGAAACTCCTCTGACATCCTCTCCTCTATCAATGGACGCATGCTGCCATCGATAATATCACCGGCTATCAGGATAAAGTCTGGATGCTCAGCATTGACCAGATCCACCCAACGAGCCAGTTCCCGACGGGGATTATGATATCCCAAATGGAGGTCGCTCAGCATGACTAACTTATACTCACGAGGTAACGGTTTTAAGGACTTCAGTTGCAATGGTACGCGTACCTTATTATAATAATGCAGGTTGCCATAAAGGAAGAGGCCGAAGATCAGGAGAAAAAGTCCCAGCGAGACATAGCCATTATGATAAAGGAAAGCCTTCGGTACCAAACGAACAAGCCTTCCCAAGTCGAGCACCAGGAAAAGAATGACGAGATAAAGTAGTACGATGACAGACGAGGTGCCGATCTCATAGGCCGCCTGCGCTATTGACAATGGCATATTGTCGAACTTACGTCCGAAGTTCATAAACAGCAGGGCGACACAAAAGATACCGACCAAGATGACCAGCGACTTCCATACGCCAGCCAAAGGCAAGAGCGTCCACACATGCCAGGCAACATAGATGATAGCCAATAAAGGCAATACCCAGAATATCAACATCCACATACGATTCATCCTTTAAGTCTAGTCAACAACCCGATCTATAGATCCACAGCCGAGAGCACCTTCTCCGTTGCACCAGCCAGACTCTGTACAAACCGGCCTGCTTGCTCGCCTGACGCACGCAGTTTCGCTGCATCCGTCAGGAAGATGTCCATTTGACGTTCAAAAGCCTCAGCCGTCTCAAAGTCGAAGCCGCCACCAGCAGCCTTCAGTCCCTGTGCCTCCTGGAATTTCTGATTATTCGGTCCGAAGAACACGGGCACATCCCAAACGGCAGCCTCCAGCACATTGTGGATTCCCACGCCGAAGCCACCACCCACATAGGCAATCTCACCGTAATGGTAGATGCTCGACAGCAGACCGAAACAGTCGATGATCAGCACATCTGCATCCGAGAGTTGAGCGTTTTCTGCTTTCGTATAGCGGACTACCTTACGTCCCTCCAACAATTTCTCTATCTGACGCAGATGATCCTCACCAATCACATGAGGCGCAATGATCATCTTCCACTCAGGGTGCTTTTTGAAATAAGGTATGAAGATCTCCTCATCGGGAGGCCAGGAAGAGCCGGCCACAAACACTGGGGCATCCAGTTTGAAAGCCTCGACAATTGGTAGTTGTTTCGCTGCCTCCTTGATCTGAAGCACCCGATCGAAACGCGTGTCGCCCACCACCGTGACATTCTTGATATGGATCTTCTCCAACAACGCCTTGCTGATCTCGTTCTGCACAAAGAAATGTGTGAAACAGTTCAGTACACGACCATACTGACGACCGTACCATTTGAAGAACACCTGTTCGGGACGGAAAATGCTCGACACACTATACACTGGAATATGCCTGTGTTTCAAGATATGCAGATAGTTATACCAGAACTCGTACTTGATGAAGAAAGCCATCACCGGACGAACGGTACGCAGGAAACGACGTGCATTGGTGATCGTATCCAGCGGCAGGTAGCAGATGATGTCCGCGCCTTCGTAGTTCTTGCGTACCTCATAACCTGAGGGTGAGAAGAATGTCAAGAGGATCTTATACTCAGGATGTTCCTGGCGCAGACGCTCCATCAGCGGACGTCCCTGCTCAAACTCACCCAGTGAGGCGGCATGGAACCACACGTACTTCGCATTGGGATCCACCTTCTCCCTCAGGATACGGAAAGCTTCGCGTTCACCACGCCACATCTTCCGCACCTTCTCATTGAAGCGGCTGTAAACAGCCACTCCAAAAAGATAGAGGTATATGACCAGGTTGTAAATCATCAGCCGAGTACTTCTATTGCACGCTTCATTCTGGCAATCGTCTCCTCCTTACCAAGGAAGGCAGAGATATCGAACATACCCGGGCCCTTACCCTCACCCACAAGGGTCAGACGCCAGGCGTTCATCACATTACCCAGTTTATATTCCTTCTGCTCCACCCAGGCATGCACGATCTGTTCCTGATTCTCCAGCGAGAAGTCATCGATACCCTCGAGCACACCGATCAGTTCTGTCATCACCTGTGCGGAATCCTCTTTCCAACGCTTCTTTGCCGTCTTCTCATCGTAGGCTGTCGGGGCCTCAAAGAAGAAAGAGCAAAGGGGCCAGAGTTCCTTGACAAACGAAACACGGTCTTTCATCATCGCCGTCACAGCCGTCACACGCTCCAATGTTTCATCAGGACAGTGCTCCTTCACGATGGGATAGAACAGCTGGGCAATCTCCTCAGCCGACTTCTTCAGGATATACTCATGGTTAAACCAGATACCCTTATCGTAGGCGAACTTTGCACCAGCTTTCGAACACTTGGTGATATCAAACAGAGGCACCAGCTCATCCAGTGAGAAGAGTTCCTGCTCCGTACCAGGATTCCAGCCCAGCAATGCAAGGAAGTTGATAACAGCCTCGGGGAAGTAGCCATCCTCACGATAACCACGCGACACCTCACCACTCTTCGGATCATGCCACTCTAACGGGAATACAGGGAATCCCAGACGGTCTCCGTCACGCTTAGAGAGTTTGCCTTTTCCGTCAGGCTTCAACAGCAGGGGCAGATGCGCAAACTGAGGCATCGTGTCCTCCCAGCCGAAAGCCTTGTAGAGCAACACATGAAGCGGCGCACTGGGCAACCACTCCTCGCCACGGATCACATGAGAGATCTCCATCAGGTGGTCATCCACGATATTCGCCAGATGATAGGTGGGCAACAGGTCGGCACTCTTATAGAGCACCTTATCGTCAAGGATATCGCTCTTCACCCGCACCTCACCGCGAATCAGGTCATTCACCAACACCTCCTGACCTGCCTCGATCTTAAAGCGCACCACATACTGCTTGCCGTCGGCAATCATCTGCTCCACCTCCTCTTTCGGAAGTGTCAGTGAGTTGCGCATCTGACTACGGGTATGACAGTCGTACTGGAAATTCTGGATCTCCTGACGCTTGGCCTCCAACTCCTCTGGTGTGTCAAAGGCGATATAAGCCTTATCGGCATCCAGCAGCTGCTGCACATATTTCTTATAGATATCACGACGCTCGCTCTGACGATACGGACCTTTGTCGCCGCCAAACGATACGCCTTCATCAAACTTGATACCTAACCACTTGAATGACTCAATGATATACTCCTCAGCACCTGGTACGAAACGATTCGAGTCGGTATCCTCAATACGGAATACCAGATCACCACCATGCTGCTTAGCAAACAGATAATTATACAAGGCGGTACGCACACCGCCGATATGCAATGCTCCCGTAGGACTCGGAGCAAAACGCACTCTTACTCTTCTTTCTGACATTTTTTCGTTAATTTGCCTGCAAAGATACAAAAAAGTTGAGAGTTGAGAGTTGAAAGTTGAAAGTTTTTTGTATTTTTGCAACCATAAATGTATAAATTACGTAGAAATGAGTAGTTTCAACATTAAAAATGATCTCACTTGGCGTGACTTTCTCATCCGTTCAGCACTGGTCTTGGCCACTACCGCCATCATTGTCTGGCTGATGCCACGAAATTCCCAAGCCAGTTTCAAAATAGAAAAAGGCAAGCCCTGGGTCTATAATGATCTGAGTGCACCTTTCGATTTCCCTATCTATAAAAGCGACGAGGCCGTAAAGGCAGAACGCGACAGCCTGATGAAGCAATATGAGCCCTATTATATATATAATGAGGAAGTCGTGGGCAAACAAGTCCGACAGTTCTATAAAGACTACAACAAGGGTATCCCAGGTCTCCCCGATGACTATCTGAGCATTGTGGCCAACCGTCTGCGCGACCTCTATACCCAGGGAATCATGAACAGTTCGGAATATGCCATCCTGCGTCAAGATACCTCCAAGTCCGTCCGTGTCATCAATGGCAAGGATGCCACCAGCGTACCCATCAACCGCATCAATTCCGTTGTCTCCGCCTATGAGCAGATCTTCCAGGATGAGACGTTAGCCAGCCACAAGGAGATATTGCAGAAATGTAATCTCAACGACTACATCTCTCCCAACCTCATCTACGACAGGACCCGCAGTGAGGCCAGTCTGAACGAACTTCACAACAGCATCCCGTTAGCCAGTGGTATTGTGCAGCGAGGACAGAAGATCATCGACCGTGGTGACATCGTGGATAAGAACACCTATAATATCTTGATGTCCTATAAGAAGGAGACAGATCGACGGGAAGAGAACAAGCAGGGCGTCAGTCTGATTATCCTTGGTCAGGTCCTCTATGTACTGATCCTGATCTCGTGCTTCACCATCTATATCACGTTGTTCAGGAAAGACTATTTCGACAATGCCCGATCCGTCTTGATGCTCTACTCCCTGATCCTGATCTTCGTCGTATTGGCTTCTCTCATGGTCAGCCACAATGTGCTGCACGTCTATATCGTGCCCTTTGCGATGGTGCCGATCTTCATCCGTGTGTTCATGGACTCACGAACGGCCTTCATGGCTCACGCCACGATGGTGATGATCTGTGCCTGCATCTTGCAGCATCCGCTCGAGTTTGCTGCCGTTGAGATGGTGGCAGGTCTGGTGGCCATCTTCTCCCTGCGGGAACTGTCCAGCCGTTCCCAGCTTTTCTGGACAGCCGTACTGGTCACCTTGGCCGCAGGACTGACGAACCTCTCGCTCGAATGGATCCGCAATGAAGATCTGGCCCGTCTGAATCTCAGCGAGTATAATTACATCGTCATCAACGGCATCCTCCTGTTCTGTTCATACCCCCTACTCTATCTCATCGAGAAGGCTTTCGGTTTCATATCCAACATCACGCTGATCGAACTGTCGGATATGAACAAGACCCTGCTCCGAAAAATGAGTGAGGTGGCCCCAGGCACCTTCCAGCACTCCATCCAGGTAGGAAACCTGGCCGCAGAGATTGCCAATAAGATCGATGCCAAGAGTCAGTTGGTAAGGACCGGCGCTCTCTATCACGACATCGGTAAGATGATGAATCCCATCTATTTCACCGAGAACCAGTCGGGCGTCAATCCTCATGAGAAGTTGGGCGCCATCGATAGTGCCCAGATGATTATCAGTCACGTGACGGAAGGTATCAAACTGGCAGAGAAATACAACCTGCCCACCGTCATCAAGGAGTTTATCACCACCCACCACGGACAGGGCAAGGCCAAGTACTTCTATGTGAAGTACAAGAATGAGCATCCCAACGACGAGGTTGACGACCTGCTCTTCACCTATCCTGGTCCCAACCCCTTCACCAAGGAACAGGCAATCCTGATGATGGCAGATACGGTGGAGGCTGCCTCACGCGCCCTTCCTGACTACACGGAACAGAGCATCCGCGACCTCGTGAACAAGCTCATCGACGGCCAGGTGGCTGAAGGCTATTTCAAGGAGTGCCCCATCACCTTCCGCGATATTGCCTATGCCAAGACCGTGCTGATTGAGAAACTGAAGACGATCTATCACACCCGTGTCAATTATCCCGAACT
>Ga0310696_10009295_pt1 | contig 11393 bp, 14 predicted proteins | sample AusTroGonzalo_MG_4_FD_203885 | JGI IMG/M metagenome (GOLD analysis project Ga0310696, IMG submission 203885) | Bovine rumen microbial communities from tropical cattle in Woodstock, Queensland, Australia - Gonzalo_02 (v2) (version 2) | ecosystem: Host-associated > Mammals > Digestive system >...
CCACTGATGTCGTTGCTGCCCTCAGCCGTCTGTACCGTCAGCCGTCCCTGAGCCTCATCGTAGGTGATACGGACCTGCTCTTCACGGCCTTTCGGGTCGAGAGAGCGATAATTGACAGGACGCGACTGCTGGTCGTAGCTGATGCTGACGCTCCAGCCGTCGCTCGACGTGATAGTCTTCACTAACGCGGCATCGCCAAGCGAGCCGTCGCCACGAGTGGCGTACTGGAAATATACCCACGAGGCGTATGCCTCATTAGGATGGTTGGTGTCACGGATGGTGAACTGTGCCATCCGGCCCTTGCCCGTGCTGTTGGGCAGGAAAGACACTTGCATCACGTTGAACGAACTGCCCTTCCCGGAGGTCTGGCTGATGGTGCACCAGTCGGCGCTGCCGTCTATCTGCCACGGTCCCAAACTTTGCACTGCCACCGTATCGCTGACCGTATTGGCATAAACCGCCGTCACGGACGATGTCGGTTTTTGAAACAAGAAACCGGCATTAAAATTGTCTTCATCACCACAGCCGCAAAGAGCGGCCCCTGCAACGGCCACCATGAAGGCTGCCATCAGTCTCGTTATCTTCCTCATCATTAAATCTCAGTTGTCTTATTCTTCATCGTCGTCCCAGCTGTCGAAGTCGAAGCCTCCGAAGCCCTCCATCGAAGGAACCACAAAAGCATCCATCTGGCGACGGTCTTTCTTCGTGGGGCGCCCGGTGCCACGGGCACGGTCCACAAATCCGCTGATGCGGTTCATCTCCAAGAGGTCGTACTGGTCCTGGGGCGTGATATTCTCATAAATCTCCGGGAGCAGCTTCGCTCCCACCCTCTGCTCGATGGTCTTGAGAATACGGAACCGGAAGGTGACGGGCGGTTTGCGCACGCTCACCTCATCGCCCACTTTCACCATGCGTGAGGGCTTGACGTTGACGTCATTAACGGCAATGCGGCCGTTCTTACAGGCATCGGCGGCAATGGTGCGCGTCTTGAAGATGCGTGCCGCCCAGAGCCATTTGTCTATGCGGGCCTCCCTCTGTCCTTCCGTTGGTAGGGGAGCCTTGGTGTGATTCTTTTCCATAGCACCTGCCTCTCAGCCCTCCTCTTGGACGGGACGGGGGAGGCTCTTACCTATTTTATTATATTGGTTCATGGTGATGTCGATGCCGGCGAGGACGAAACTCTTCACCACGTCGGCAGCCAGCTCGATGCGGGGCTGCAGCACTTTCAGCTCGTCGTCGCTGAAGCGCCCTAACACCCAGTCAATCTGTGAACCGTAGGCAAAGTCGGCACCGATGCCCATGCGCAGACGGGCATAGTTCTGGCCTATGAGCTGCTGGATGTGGCCAAGGCCGTTGTGCCCGCCATTGGAGCCGCCGGCCTTCAGGCGGAAGGTGCCGAGCGGCAGGGCCACATCGTCACTGACAACGAGGAGACGGCTCTGCTCGATGTTCTCCTTTCCCAACCAGTAGCGCACAGCATTGCCGCTAAGGTTCATAAATGTTGAGGGCTTCAGCAGAAACACCTTGCGGCCTTTCAGCGCTGTCTCGGCAATGAAACCGTAGCGGCGGTCGCTGAAAACAGCGTTGGATGCCTTTGCAAAGGCATCCAACACCATGAAGCCTGTATTGTGGCGGGTTCCCTCGTAATCAGGGCCGACGTTGCCCAGGCCGACAATCAAGTACTTGTCCATTTACTCTTTCCAGATTACTAAGCCTCAGTGGCAGCAGCCGAACGCGAAGCGCGGGTCTCCTTCACCGAGCATACCACCACCTGAGCGGGAGTAGACAGTGTGAGGCCTTCGAAGCTGAGGTCTGCCACCTTGATAGCCTTGCCGAGACCGAGGCTGGTGACATCGATGTTAAGAATCTCAGGAATGTTCTTGTAAGGAGCGGTGACGTCAATCTTACGGATTGAGAGGTTCAGCTTACCACCCTCACGCACACCCTGTGCCAGGCCGTTGAGCTTGACGGGGATGCCGACGGTGATGTCCTTCGTCTCGTTCACCTCAAAGAAGTCCACATGCAGCACGGTGTCGGTCGTGGGATGGAACTGGATCTCCTTGATGATAGCCTTGTGAACCGTACCATTGATGTCGATGGCCACCACATAGACGTGGGGAGAATAAATGACCTTACGGAGCTCGCCCATGCTCACGGCAAACGAGAGTGCTTCGGGCAGACCATTCTCAGCCTTCTTCTCACCATACATGTTGCAGGGTACGAAACCTTCCTTGCGCAGTTCTTTCGTGGCCTTCTTACCAGTGGTCTCGCGCACTTGACCTTTCAGACTAATCTCTTTCATAACAATGTTGTGTTACTCTAAATTAAGTTGTTGTTAATATAAAAATCATTGACTTAATTCGCCATCACACGAAAAAAGCGGTGCAAAGGTACGAATAAATTCATAATCTACAATACATAATTCACAATTATTTTAAAAAAAGAGCGCTTTTTCTTGCCAGTTAGTGGATTTTTGCTTAACTTTGCACACCCATAACCATCTACTAAAGGAGGAATAACAACAGATGATTAACAGAGAACTCATCAGAATTAAAATTGTACAATTAGTCTACGCCTACTATCAGAACGGCAGCAAGAACATGGACTCAGCGGAGAAAGAATTGTTCTTCAGTCTCTCCAAAGCCTACGATCTCTACAACCTGCTGCTGGCCCTGCCTGTGGCTATTACTAATGAGGCCCGTCGCCGCTTAGAGCTGGCACAGGCCAAAGCCAAGCGTGAGCACCACCCGGAGCCAAGCCAGAAATTCGCGTTCAACCGCTTCATCCTTCAGCTGGAAGGCAACAAGCAGCTGAGTGAATTCCTGGAACAACAGAACCTGTCGTGGAACGATGACCCGGAGTTCGTGGGAAAACTGTTCACCCAGATTGAACAGAGCAAGATTTACCAGGACTACATGGCCGACAAGGAAGACAACTACACCCTCGACCGTGAGCTGTGGCGCCATCTCTACAGGACGCTCATCCAGGGAAACAGTGACCTCGACCAGCTTCTTGAGGAGAAGAGCCTCTACTGGAACGACGACAAAGACGTGGTCGACACCTTTGTGCTGAAGACCATCAAGCGGTTTGAGGAGAAGAACGGCACCAAACAGAACCTGCTGCCTGAATACGACAGCGAGGAAGAGAAAGACTATGCCCGCAAGCTCTTCCGCGCCACCGTGCTCAATGCCGACGAGTATCAGCGCTACATGACAGAGGCTTCACGTAACTGGGACTTCTCGCGTCTGGCCTACATGGATGTCATCATCATGCAGATTGCCATTGCCGAGATGCTCACCTTCCCGTCCATCCCGCTCAGCGTCACCATCAACGAGTTCGTTGAGCTGGCCAAGTATTACAGCACGCCGCGCAGTTTCGGCTACATCAACGGTATGCTTGATGCCATCGCCAGACACCTTATTAAAGTAGGGCGCCTGCTGAAACACTTCGACGCGCCAAAGGAAGAGACAGAATAAATCCAAAAATACAACTAAATTACAATGACAAACATTTTCTTAGCAGCCCAGGCTGCACAGGGTGGCGCCAGCGCCATGCCCATGCTTCTGATGATGGTGGCCATCTTCGCCATCATGTACTTCTTCATGATACGCCCACAGCAGAAGCGGCAGAAGGAAATACAGAAGTTCCAGAACCAGCTCACCGAGGGCACACAAGTGGTCACGGGCGGCGGCATCTACGGTACTGTGAAGAGCGTAGACCTGCAGAAGAACACCGTTGACGTGAAGATTGCACGCGACGTCGTGGTCACCGTCGACAAAGGCTACGTGTTCAAGGACATGGCCACCACGCCCCTGCAGAAGTAGTAACCGTCAAGCAAGGTGGAGACAGAAGGCACCATCCGGAAAGTCAGCAATTTCCTGTTCCGTCTCGTGAACAGGGAATTTCTGATTTTCTTGTTTTTCTTCATTGTCGCCGGCATCTTCTGGCTGCTGATGACATTGAACGAGAGTTTCGAACAGGAAATCCAGGTGCCTGTCGTTTTCAAGGGAGTACCACGCAACGTGGTGATCACTTCGGGAGAGTCTGACAGCATCCACGTCCTGATACGTGACAAGGGCATCAGCCTCGTCACCTACCTCTATGGCAAGTCGATGTCGCCCATCGAGATAGACTTCAACCGCTACAGCCGGACGGATGGCACCGGCACCGTCGGAGCCGCCGAGCTGCTGCCTTTAGTGGCAAAGAGCCTGCCGAGCTCTGCCACCGCCGTTTCCATGAAGCCGGAGCAGATCACTTTCTTCTACAATCACGGAGAGAAGAAACTGGTGCCCGTAGAGTATCAGGGAAGGGTGGAGCCTGAGCAGATTCATTTCATCTATGATGTCAGCTATTCGCCTGACAGTGTCACCATCTATGCCCCGCAGGAGAAACTGGATGTCATCGACAAGGTCTACACCATGCCCATTAACCACACTGGCTTCCGCGACTCACTATCGGTGAGCACCTCGTTGCAGAAGATGGAAGGCGTGAAGATGGAGCCGACAAGCGTCAGCGTCACCTTCCATACCGATGTCCTCACCGAGGCCTCCATCGAGGGTGTTCAGGTGGTGGGCATCAACGTGCCGGAAGGCAAGGTGCTGCGGACATTCCCCGCAAAGGTGAAAGTCAGCTTTGTTACGGGCATGAAGAACTACCAGACGCTCTCGCCCGACAACTTCCTGGTCATTGCCGACTATCAGGAAGTGGCCAACACGCCCCATACCAAGTGCAGGCTCCACCTCAGAGCCATGCCCGACGGACTGCAGCGTGTGGAGTTAGAGACGGACCGTGTGGACTATATCATCGAGGAGCACACACCATGAAGACAGGAATCACCGGAGGCATCGGCAGTGGCAAGAGCTACGTGTGCCGGCTTATTGAGAAGCAACTGGGCATAGAAGTCTACGACTGCGATGCCGCAGCCAAACGGCTCATGCGCACTTCTCCCCTCCTGCGTCAGCAGCTCACCGACCTCATCGGCCCCGATGCGTACATCAGCACGCACTCCCCTGCCCTCTCCATCCTGAACAAACCCGTCGTGGCCCGGTTCCTGCTGGCCAGCCCGGAGAACGCCAAGGCCATCGACAGCATCGTCCACCCGGCCGTCTTCCGCGATTTCGAGGCCAGCGGACAAGAGTGGGTGGAGAGTGCCATCCTCTACGAGTCGGGACTTGACCGTCTGGTAGACCGTGTCGTGGTGGTCACCGCCCCTGAACCGGTCCGCATTGAGCGTATCGTGCTCCGCGACCACATCACTGCCGACAAAGCCCGGCAATGGATGGCCCGTCAGCTGCCTCAGGAGGAAGTGCGCCAAAAGGCCGCTTTCGAGATCATCAACGACGGCCGGCAACCTTTGGAGCCACAGATTGAACACCTCCTCGCCTCACTGAATCTTAAACAATCACTATAAATTCTAAATAAGAAACATACAAAATGCAACAGACCATTTTAGCTATCGCCGGCAAGCCCGGCCTTTTCAAACTCGTCTCACGAGGCAAGAACAGCCTCATCGTTGAAAGTCTCGACGCCACCCACCGCCGTCAGCCCGCCTTCGGCACCGACCGCATCACCTCGCTCGCCGACATTGCCATGTACACCGAGAGCGACGACGTGCCCCTCATGGACGTGCTCGACAACCTGAAGAAACTGGAAGAAGGCAAAAAGGCCTCCCTCGACCCGAAGAAAGCCTCTGGCGACGAGCTCCGCGACTACTTCGCCAAGGTACTGCCCTCGTTCGACCGCGAGCGTGTGCACACCAGCGACATCAAGAAACTCATTCAGTGGTATAACATCCTCGTTGACAACGACATCACTGACTTCAAGGAGGATCTCAAGCCTACTGAGGGCGACAACATAGACGATCGTCAGAGCGAATAAAGTCAGCCACGAAGCGGGCTGTCTGCTCAATGCCTAAAAGGGAGGCGTCGATGGCTAAGTGATAGGTCTCGGCGGCTCCCCATTTTTTGCCTGTATAATAATTATAGTAGGAAGCACGCTCTGCCTCGCCCTTCTCGATGATGCGACGGGCCTCGTCACGCGAACACTGATGACGCTCACAGACATGGTCGATGCGGAAGTCCATCGAAGCCGTGACAAAGATATTGACGCAGTCCTGACGGTCACGCAGCACATAGTCGGCACAGCGTCCCACGAAAACGCAGGAGCCGGGTTCCTCGGCAGCCCGCCGGATGGCGTCGCTCTGGAACTTGAAGAGTCCCTCTTGTGTGAAAAAGCTCGACCCCTCACCAAGGGCAGGAAAGATATTCGGTGTATGAAGATTGAGCAGTGAGCGCAAGAATCCCTTGTGCTCATCGTTTTTCTCAAAGAACTCCGGCGCGAAACCGCTTTCCTTCGCCGCAAGGACCAGAAGCTCTTTATCGTAGAACCTGGCGTTGAACGACTCGGCCAGCAGCTGGGCCACGGCCCGCCCGCCGGAACCCAGCTGGCGGCCCACGTTGATGATGACTTTATCCTTTTTCATAGTCCGGGTTGAATTGTCTGAGGTAGTGCCACATCACTCCTGCGGCAATCAGGGCGGCGATGCCGTCGCTGGTGGGCAGCGATGCCCAGAGGCCGTTCAGGCCCCAGATGAGCGGGAACACGACGATGAGCGGCAGGAGAATAATCAGTTGTCGGGAGAGAGAGAGGAAGATGGATATCTTAACGCGGCCGATGCACTGGAAGAAGTTGGTGACGACGGCCTGGAAGCCGATGATGGGGAAGAGCAGCATGTTGATGCGTATGCCCACGGCAGCCATGTCTATCTGCGTCGTGTCGTGGGTTAGCACACGGGCCATGGTTTGCGGGAAGAGCATGGCCAACAGCCATCCGAAGGTCATGACGGCGGTGGCAGAGAGGATGGAAAGTTTCAGGCAGCGCATCATGCGGTCATACTTTTTGGCACCGTAGTTATAACCGGCAATGGGCTGCATACCCTGGTTGATGCCGATGATGAACATGAAGAAGAGCATGCCCCAGGTGTTGGCGATGCCGTAGGCTCCCACAGCCATGTCACCGCCGTAGGACAGGAACTGACGGTTCAGGAAGATGACGATGACACAAGTGGTGGCGTTCATCAGGAACGGCGACACGCCGATGGCGACGATGTTCTTCACGAGGTCTTTCTTCAGGCGGTAGATGCCGCGCTTCAGATGAAGCAGCTCGCGCTGGTCGCTGAAGAGCCACAGCTGCCAGCAGAGCGCCAGCGTCTGCGAGGCGATGGTGGCGAGCGCTGCACCTCGTATGCCCCATCGGAACCACCAGACGAAGCAGATGACCAGCACGATGTTGCAGCCTACGGTGAAGAGGGTGGCATACATGGCGTGGCGCGGCTTGCCAGATGCCCTCAACACGGCGTTCATACCGAAATACATGTGAGTGAGCATATTGCCGGCCAGGATGACCTCCATGAATTCCCGGGCGTAGGGCAGAGTGACATCGCTGGCACCGAAGAAATAGAGGATGGGGTCGAGGAACAACAGGCTGACAGCCATGAAGACAAACCCGATGACGAGGTTGAGCGTCACCGTGTTTCCCAACAGGTGCTCTGCCGTAGCGTAGTCTTTCTGCCCCAGCTTCACGCTGATGCATGTCGAGGCTCCCACACCGACGGCGGCGCCGAAGGCGACGCTGAGGTTCATGAAGGGGAAGGTGACAGTAAGGCCGTTGATGGCATCGGCACCCACCACCTGCCCTATGGAGGCACGGTCAATGATGTTGTAGAGCGAGGAGGCCGTCATGGCCACGATGGCGGGCAGCGCATACTGCCACAGCAGGGAGCCGACGGGCTTCTGCCCCAGTTCGAGTGCTTTCTGTTTATTGTCTTCCATAGAGTGAGGCAGAAATGCTATGGTGTTTCTACGTATTGCATGATGAACTGCTCGGCCACAGGCAGGAAACGGTCGTGGCCCCGGGCGTTCAGATGGGCCGTGTCGGTGCCCTTTCCGCCCTGGAAGTAAATCTTACGGAACTGCTCGCTGCCGGCGAAGATGTTGCTGCGGCGGGCAGCGTCGAAGACCGGGATGCCGTAGGAACCGCAGACCTCCAGCATGGCGTCAACCACCACCTGCCTCTTACTGCCCACGAAGTCCTCGCACGTCCACGGCGTGAAGAAGAACAGCCAGGCGTTGGGATAGCGTTCGATGAGTCCCTGGCAGAGGATGCCGAGACGCTCCTTGAAGGTGTCGATGCCGATGCTGTCGAGACGGTTGCCCGACGCATCGTTATGGCCGGCGATGACCACCACATAGTCGAGGTCGGGGCGCATCTCCTCGTAGCGTTTATACATGCCCGTCCCCCACTGCCGCAGGTCGAGGGCGATACAGTTGCCGTTGCGGCCGTAGTTGTAGTACTCCATGTCATGCCGCTTGGCAAACTTATAGTGCCACGTGTTCTCCACAGGTTCGCGGTGGTTGCGCACATAGCTGTCGCCGATGACGCCTATTTTCCTGCCTTTCAGCGGGTCGGCGGCAGGCATCGCCTTCATCACGGGCAGCAGGGCGTTGCCCCAGAACTCGGCCAGCCGCCTGGCTCCCTGCTCGTTGGGGTGCAGCCAGTAACTGCGGCCACGGCTGTCTTTCTCCTCCGTCACGTCGGTCAGGTAGTGCTGTTCAAAGTAGGTGAAAGCCTCATGGTCGCCGATATGCACATGGCCGGGCTTACAGCGGCTCTTTACGCGCGCGAACATATTATAATATATATCTATCAGCTTCAGGCTCTTCTTCGATGCCACCGAGCCGTTCTTGGTCACATAGTCGGGCCAGTACCAGATGGGCTTGTTGAGCACCACGTGGGCATCGGGCCAACGTGTCAGCAGCGAGTCAATGATGATGCAGAGGTTCTGTGCGTAGGCATCAGGCTCCGTGTGCTTGTTGCGGGTGCGCTCCACGGTATCGTTGGTGCCAAGCATGATGCTGAACACCAATGGCAGACCGGGATGAGCCTTCACGATCTCACTGGTCTGCGCCACCACTTCGGGGAAGTAGGTCTTGTCGCCGGCGGGGACCACATCGGCAGCGTTGGGGAGGAAGTGGTAAGTGGTCTTGCCGCTACGCCCGCAGTTGGCGAAGTAGACCGTGTCGACATCCTCCTGGGCAGAGAGCCATCTGGCACACTGCACGGGCGGAGCCGTCAGCTCAGGATGCTCGTGCAAGGCCCCGAAAGTGATGCTGTTGCCGATGAACACGATGTTGTAAGAGCGTTTGGCAGCGGCTGCGGGGGTTGCCTCGATGGCAGCACAGACTGCCACCAGCGACAAGAGGCCCCATCTGAGCCGGAGATGATTCAAAGTCCAATGTCTGAGTTGTTTCATATCGTTCTAAGGTCAGTGTTCACACAGTTGCCAGAAAGCCACGGCCGAAGCCGCCGCCACGTTCAGCGAATCCACGCCGTGGCGCATGGGGATGCGCACCACATAGTCGGCACCGGCGATGGTGCCGTGAGGGAGGCCGTCGCCCTCGGTACCCATGATGATGGCTAAACGGGACTCAGCCGCAAGCCTCGCGTCGTCGAGGGCGATACTGTTGTCTGTGAGGGCCATGGCTGCCGTCCGGAATCCTAACTGCCGCAGAAGGGGCTGATAGTCGGCGGGCAGCCACGTCCAGGGCACGAGAAACACGCTGCCCATTGAGACGCGCACGGCCCGGCGGTTCAGCGGGTCGCAGGCGTCGGGCGACAGCAATACGCCGTCGATGCCCAAGGCGGCAGCGGAACGGAAGATGGCTCCGATGTTGGTGGTGTCGGTCACACCGTCAATCACCACCACGCGCCTGGCCCCCTTGCACACGTCTTCCACAGTTGGCGGCGCGGGACGGCGCATGGCGCAGAGCACGCCGCGAGTCAGGGTATAGCCTGTCAGCTGTGCCAGCAACTCACGCTTTCCTGAGTAGACTGTCAGTCCCGGACAGCGCGCCACGACAGAGGCGGCGTCACCCTCCAAGTGCCGTTGCTCGCACAGCAGCGCCACCGGCTCTATCCCTGCATCGAGGGCCACGTGAATCACCTTCGGGCTCTCGGCAATGAAGATGCCCTTCTCCGGCTCAGCCCTGTTGCGCAGCTGTGCCTCGGTGAGTGAGCTGAACAGCTCGACACCCTGCTGTGTCAGCGATGTAATTTCGACAACGTTTTTCACTTCAGCTGCAAAGTTACGCTTTTACTTTGAAAAACCAAACATTTAGACGTAAAAGTTACTTAAAAGTGGGGCAGTCGCGCCATTCAGGGACGCTCGCTGGCCGAGTAGTTCACTTTCAGGGCATAACTCTTGCGGAGCGCCTGCTTAATGTCGGCAATCATCTGCAAAGGCACGTCGCGGTCGGCCTTGATGCTGACGGTGGCATGGGGCAGGTCGTCTGCCGACATACGGCTCCGCTCCTCGTCAAGATAGGCCTCGATGTCGGCAATGGTACTGACCTTGTCGTTGAGCTGGATGGCAAACTCATCGCTGCCCGGCAGGCGGCCCACATAGATATAACTCACGGCGGACTTGTGGGCGAGCTTCAGCACCTCGGTGCCCTGTGGCACCTCGTAGCGCACCTTCAGATCCACATCCCGCATGTGGGTGACAATCATGAAAAAGAAGAGCACGGTGAAGATGAGGTCGGGCAGCGACGTTGTGTTCAGTCGCGGCACCTCATGTTCACGTCGGACAAATAGGGGCTTTTGCATATTGTCAGGAGTTGCGGGTGTGTTATTGTTCTTCTATACGTTCACTGATACGCTGCGGATAGACAAGAGCTATGGCATCGCGCTCTTCGGCGGTGCACTGTGCGAGTGGATGGCCGAAGCGGCTCACTGCCAACTGGTTGCGAAGGCGGTTATAGCCTCTCACGATGGCGTCCTGCATCTGGAAATAGGCATCGTAGGTGGCCTGGGGACTGGCCATGATGGTGATGACGTGGCGGTCGCTGACACGCAGCAGGCCTAAGAGGTGCACCTCGCGCTGACTCATCTCAGGCAGGGCAGGGTCGTCGTCGGCATTGGCCACAAAGGTCTCCACCCGTTTCGCCAGCTCGTTGGTTGTGACGGGGGAACCGTCACACACGATGCTCCCGTCGGCGGCAAGGGTCACAGCCAGCACGTTGCGCTCCTTGACCTCCACCTCGCGCAGCTCCTCTGTCTGGTCGTCGGGCGGAGGCAGCTGCCGCGCCAGTCCCTTGTCGGTGTCCATCGACGAGGTGACGAGGAAGAAGATCAGCAGCATGAACGAGATGTCGGCAGTCGATGTAGTGTCGAGCTGTGGCATGTCGGATTTGAATCGGCGGGAGAACATTTGAGGCGCCCCTGCGGGGCTAAATGATAAATGATAAATGATAAAAACTCAGCGCCTTATGCGCAGCTTGCCGGCAGCGACGGCAAGGGCGGCGATGATGATAAGCACAATGGAACTGACGATGAGC